>Ga0210398_10001851_pt1 | contig 21262 bp, 18 predicted proteins | sample IncBWC4OmetaG_FD_161047 | JGI IMG/M metagenome (GOLD analysis project Ga0210398, IMG submission 161047) | Forest soil microbial communities from Barre Woods Harvard Forest LTER site, Petersham, Massachusetts, United States - Inc-BW-C-4-O | ecosystem: Environmental > Terrestrial > Soil >...
TGACCGCTTCTCATCGTGGCCTGCGTGGCACGCTGCTCAGGGCTGGGTATATTCGGGTGCCGGGCAACATTCACGTCATGCTGCGCGACCGAGGCGGCAAGTATGGGCTCAGCACAGATTTAGACACCTGGATGGTCACGCGCGGCGACGCCTGGGGTGATCAGCTTTGAGACTCACTTCTCCGGGCTTGGCACGCGACTAGATCAGCCTCGTCGTGACAAGAAAGCCTCACAATCAGCTTCGGGCACCGTGCGGTCGCATCCGATCACGCGCGAATCTCGGCCGTCGGCTACCTGAAGCGGTCGCCTAAGCCCATGACCAAACAACCCTTAATCGCGTTTCCCGGCGATAAACGATTCGCCTTCTCGATCTTTGACGACACGGATGTGTCGACTCTCGACTACATTCGTCCGATATATGAACTGCTAGATCGACTCGGGTTTCGTACTACAAAATCCGTATGGCCGCTGCCGTATTCCGGACCTAGTGACTACCAGGGATCAGATACCCTGGCCGACCCCGAATATGCAAGCTATGCACGTCATCTTCAGGAGCGTGGCTTCGAGATCGCCTTTCATGGCGCCCGGATGGAATCTAGCGCGCGCGCTGAAATCATCGAAGCATTCGAGGTTTACAAGCAGATTCTTGGCCACTACCCGATGGCTTATGCAGCCCACGGCTACAATCGTGACAATCTCTACTGGGGAATCGATCGCTTTCGGTTTCGGCTATGGCGCTGGTTATATGGGACTGTTGGCGACGGTCGCGACTACCCGGGCGAGGGGCACCGCATGGGATCGCCGTTCTACTGGGCGGACCTAGCCGAGAGACACTTGCGCTACGTGCGTAGCTTCACCTACGACAACTTGAACCTGTGGAACGTGACGAGTGCGATACCGTACAGGACGGTTGGCACACGCGGCGTGCGGGCATTCTTCCCGAGCTCGGATGCCGATAATGTGGAGGAGTTCATCGAGCTGTTGAGTCCGGCGCGGCAGGCGCAACTCGAGCGCGAAGGCGGTCTCGCGATTGTCAGCACCCACTTCGGCAAAGGATTCTTGCGCGACGGTTGCGTGCACCCTGACGTGGTCGAGGTCCTGACAAGGTTGTCGCGGCGTCCCGGTTGGTTCCCGCCGGTATCGACGCTGCTCGACTACGTCGCGGATGCGCAAGGTGGGATTGCGCTGCTCAAGGGCCACGAGTTGTTCCGCCTCGAAGGACTGTGGTTCTGGCACGGCATATACAGACGTCTCAAGCGACGAACATACGAAAAGACTGAGGTGCCCTACACGCAGCGCGCGCGCGAGCGCTACTCGGGCCGCCCAGATGAAGCTTAGTTCCTGGTCATTGTTTTGGGTCCTGGCGCTCGTAGTGAGCACAGCCACCCTGCTCGGGTTGCCTCACACGGATTTTCATTCCGCCCGAGGGACGGCGCCCATCGTTCATCGTTCCGTGCGCTGCGCGCTTCCTCTTTTCGTTTTGGCTTTCACCGCGTCGTCACTTGCCATTCTTTGGCCCAGCACGCTGACCCGATGGATGCTGGCAAATCGCCGCTACATCGGCCTCGCATTTGCCTTCGCCATGGCGTTGCATTTCGGCTTTGTGGCGTACTTTATTGGGTCGTTTGGCAATCCGCTGAACCTCAGGGCGACCCTGATGGATGTAGTCGGTTTCATCTTCTTGCTGATGATGACGCTGACCTCGTTTCGTTGGGGCGCAAGTTACTTGAGTCGGGCGAACTGGCGACGACTGCATAAGACAGGCGTATATGCCATTTGGTTGGTGGCGATCCTCATTTACTTTCACGCCGTTCGCGTCGGCGCGGGACCCATGTACCGCTTTTTTCTTGGCGTACTGCTTGTCGCGTGGATGCTCCGGGTTGCCGCCTGGGCAAGGCTCAGGCTTTCGAGACGGCAAAGAGAATCCCAGCGAACCGGCGGCCCTCAAGTCGGCGTGCGTATGGACGCTGATGTGCGGCGAATCGCCGCCGCGCCAACGGTTGAATCGATCATCAGTTCTTGACGATGCAGCCGATCCGCTCGGTTGCCACAACCATATCATCGAACATCATGGTCGAATTGGTGCTGGCAGTATTGTAGTTCTCAGCCCAGAAATTGTTTAGCTGGAGCGCCGTCGTGCTTCGCCACTGCTGATTCATCACGACCAGAGTTGGGTTGATGGGCTTGTTGGCCGTACAGACGGCGAGGTCGGCATCCGTCGTGCAGAAATTATCGGCGTACCAGAAGCCGAGCGGACCGGTATCGTCGAAATGTTTGACGAGCGAATCGTTCTTCCAGACCTCGAGAATCGCCCCCGCACCCGTGGTCGGGTCGGGATTTAGCTTCATGTGGAACTCGAGACACATCCACGAGTCACTGTCATTTACGAACTCGGCGCTGTGAATCATCGAATTTCCGTAATAGTCGCCAGGCGCACCGGTCGGCGCGGCCTTCCAGGAATGCATCTGCATCCAGTACCCGTAGAAGTCCATTGGGGCGTTGGCAGTATTCGCAAAGGGCTCAAGACTTACGGAGAAGCGATCATTGCCATTTGGTTTGAGGCCGGCTTGAGGGTCGGGGTAGGTCAGCGCCGGGTTGTAGCCGCCCACCCACAGGCCACTGTGGTGCCATGGTCCCGCGCCAACGTACTTCACGTAGTACCGGTAGTAGAGCTCGTCGTAGCCTTGCGGAAAGCTCGTGTACAGATGCGTCGCCGGTGTGCTGCCGCCGGCAACCAGCTGCAGCGCATGTTGTCCTGAGCTGTTCGCCGGCCTATCCGTCACGAGACTCATGCCACCCGGATTCGATACGTCGGAGTAGCGAGCGGTAACGGCCGCGACGCTCGCCTCCTCAAAATTCTCATGGAGCACGACCGAGGGATCGGTGTCGATGCCTATGTCGCCGGGGTATTTCTGGGACAGAGTTTCAGGAGCCGATGCGGCTGCTACCGCAATCGCAAAACTTGGCAGCGATGCGGAATTGGTGCCGTCGCTCACGGCGACTACAATATTTCCAAACGTGCCGATGTTGGCAGCGGCCGGCGTGCCACTGAGCGTCCCGGTGGAAGTACTGAACTGCGTCCAGCTTGGCTGGTTCTGGACCGAAAAAGTCAGCTTATCGCCATTTGGGTCTTGCCCAGTCGGTGTAAAACTGTACAGCACGCCGACGGTCGCCGAGGTCGACGGGGTGCCGGATATCGTTGGCATAGAGCTGGCCGCGGCGACCACGATCGAAAATGCGGGCAGCGACGCGGAGACGTTGCCGTCGCTTACGCTAATCACGATGTTGGCGAACGTTCCGATGTTCGCTACCGCGGGCGTTCCGCTCAGCGTGCCATTTGCCGTGCTGAACGTCGCCCACACCGGTTTGTTCTGTATGGCAAACGTCAATTTGCCGCCATCCGAATCGCTCGCCGCTGGCGTAAACGTGTACGCCGTGCCAGGCGACACCGATGTATTCGGCGTTCCGGAGATATTGGGTGGCGGATTGGCCGCTGCTACGACGATGGAGAATGCTGCGAGCGACGCCGAGGCGGACCCATCGGTGACCGTGATGACGATACCGGAGTACGTACCGACGTTGGTTGCCGCCGGCGTGCCGCTCAATTGGCCCGTAGCCGTCGAGAATGTGGCCCAGGAAGGCTTCGCTGCGATCGAAAACGTCAGCGCGCGGCTAGCCGGATCTTGGGCTGTCGGTGTGAAGCCGTACGCCGCGCCGGCGGTCACGCTAGTCGCTGGCGTACCGGAAATGGACGGCGGCTGAACTGTCGCCCCAGCCGTCACCGGCGAGACCGCTTGGCCGCATCCATTCGCTAAGAACGCGAAAATCGCGCCCCCGGCCAGACAATTCCAATTGCGCATGGCACCCGATCGCGGATACCGCCGGCATTTGTGGGATATTTCCCGAGTTATTGTAGATATCTCCAAAGCGCAGTGTCTCCCGTCAATGCACCATCATGGTCGCTTACACTCGAGCGGCCGGTACGCTAGTGGCTTGCGCCCATCTTAAGAGACATTCAGGCTGGGCGACTTCGGTGTCAGCGCGGATGAATTAAGCGCGATCTCGGCGCCTATGGTGCCGAGATAATTTGTTCGATATGTGCCAGTGAGCTGACCTGTAGTCGCATCCAAGGCGCCACTCGCGACGACCACATTGAGTCCATCCGTTTTAATCGACGACCCTGTGGGTATTCCGTTGTTGCTCTGCGAAACATTGGAGTCGAAATTATAGGGGCCACTTGAGCTGGCTTCGTTGGACCCAAATCCTGTGTTGCCAATAACACTGTTCCTGTATGCCCAGAGCGGTCCATAGGTAAAGCCACTCGTCGCGGGCAAGAATATACCGCCGCCGCCGATGACGGTGTTGTAACAGACCTCGACATTGTTCATGGCCTTGTTGGGGGCTTGGAGCGGGCTGTGTACATATTGAACGGAATTCAAGCGAGTGAAATTCCCGCGCAGACATCCGTTCGTCACGTCACTTTTGGGCTGCCATGCCTCGTCAACCGTCACCGTCGGCGCGTTGATTGAGCAAGCTTGAATCAGGGCATTCGTTACGCTATAGAGCGAACAACCAGCATAGTTGTTGCCGGCGTTGCCAGATTGTCGGTTGGTCTCCGAACAACCGTTAATGAAACAATATTGCGATCCTCCGGAAGTTGTGTCGATAAAATATCCGGTGGCATTGCTCGCGGCCGACGCGCCATAGCCGGAATTTGTCCAAGTAATGCCATCAAACGTCGTTCGATCAGAGTTACCGGTACCGCCATTAGCTACCCAAAACAGGCGGAAACTATTCGCCGAGGTGTTATACCCGTTGGGCGCAAGATTCTGCACGAAGAGATCGGCACCCCCTGTGTTGGTTGTGAAAAAACAATTCGTCATGGATATAACGGGTAACGAATCGCCTGGGAAACCAATGAGCGCCGACGGTTTCCGGCCGGTGTGAAGCTCGGTCACTGTCCAATAGGTATTGATGTCTTGGTCAGCAGAGATCGGCAGTGAATAGGTTCCTGTGCCTCGCAGGTAACAAATTGCACCTGGGTTAGCTGTCGCCGCATACGTAGAACCGAGCGCCTTGGTCAGCGTTTTCCAGGGCGCGCCGATGGCGCCTGTGCCGTTCGAGTCGTTGCCGTTAGCTGCGTCGAGGAATATGAACCGTGAGGTCGAACTCGACGTACTCACGGTGAACGTGATCGTAAGAGTGTTCATCTGCTGATCGGTCACGAGCACACTTACGGTGGCACCACTAACCGCCGCGGTAGGCGTCCACTGCAAGTACCCGTAGCCCGCAGCCATCGCTTGAGCAAAAGACCAGCCGGATTGCCAGTAACTCGCACCAAGCGTCATGCCCGGAGGCCCAGAAAGCAACTGAAACACGTAAGGGAACGCACCGAAGCTCACGCCGAGCGGGATTTTGTATTGAACTGCGTTAGTGCCATCGTAGTACGCCCAGCGGTGCCGCGCGTAAGTATTCGTCTCGGTGTCGGGACGTGGATAAACCTGGATCATGGCCTGCTTGGCAGGCATCCAGGTGCCCGCAGGGTAGAACCCGTTGAACGCACCCGCCGCGAAAGCGTATCGAGGCATAACCAACACAGTCGCTGCCGCCGCGGCTGATTTAATCACTTGTCGTCTGTTAACCATTACTTGCAAGCCTCGTTAGTCCAATCCTGACTTTCGAAGGGTTATACACCTCGCTCACCTTGAAGCAAACTGTCGCTCTTTCGACGCATGAAGCTATGTATGCGAATCAATCACCCTCGTATCCATAATCATAATGCAGTCTAAATTTTGAGTGTCTTGGTTCACGTAATTGAAAGTTTTGGTTACAAGTCAGGAGTCATATCAGCGCGCAAATGTCTGCTAGACGCGACAGCCAGGGGCTGTCGCTGAATGACGACTGTGGGTGGGAGTCATTGGCGTGCAGTTAGACCCCTGGATATCTGATCGACAGTCGCAGCCGCTGGCCGAAGATATTATCGCGCCACGTACCGCGTCCGTCCACGCTGATGCGAATTTTGCTGGTCTTCAGGACACCGATGCCGCCGGCAGTAAATGGCGAGCCCTGATCCGGGGCAGCTGCGATCGGATCGAATCGTGAATGGCATCCTGCATTCTTAGGTATCCTAAACAAGTCCAAGCTGCGGCAACTGGGTAGCGCTTGCCTATGAAGGTTCTATGGTTTTCTCACCTGGTGCCATATCCGGCGACTGGATTGGGGGTGCTACAGCGAAGCTATCACTTGGTTCGAGAGCTTGCTCGTGTGCACGAGGTTCATTTATTGACATTTGTGCAACCGAGGATCATCGGGGACTTGCTCGGAGACGTGGACGCGGGGCTTGAAAGTGCGCGCCAGCATCTGGAGCAGTATTGCGCAAGGGTGCAGTTCCTGTCGATTCCGGCTGAGCAGTCGCATTTGGGGAGGCCATGGCTTGCAACGCGCAGCTTGATAGGCGCACATCCCTACACCATAAGGTGGCTTCAATCCGGCCATGCTCGGAAGTTGGCTGCCGACTGGAACAGGTCGATGGAATTCGATGTCGCGCATTTCGACACGCTGGGCTTGGCACCGTACAGGAAAATTTTTACACGCGGCGCGAAGACGTTGGATCACCACAATATAGAATCAGACATGATGCTGCGAAGAGCTCAGATAGAGAGCAATCCCGCCAAGCGATTCTATTTTTGGCAGGAAGGACGACGTCTTCGTCGATACGAGCGGTCCGAATGCCGGGAGTTCGACCTCAACATAACTTGTTCCGAGTTGGACACGGAACGATTGCAGGCCGTCTCGCCTGGTCTGGCGGTGGCGGAAGTACCAAACGGAGTCGACACGGAATACTTTCGACTAAACCGAGAGGCGCAGCGTCCACTAAGCCTCGTGTTCGCCGGAAACATGTCCTGGTATCCGAACGCGGCGGCAATGCTCTTCTTTGCGGAAAAGATCTGGCCGGCTCTGAAGAAGAAGGTCCCCGGGGTTACGATGGATGTGATCGGTGCAAACCCGTCCCCACTTTTGTTAGCTCTCGCGACTCGAGATAGAGATTTCCGAGTCCGTGGTTTTGTGCCGGATGTGCGTGCTTACATCACCACGGCGGCGCTATATGTCTGCCCAATCACGGACGGCGGTGGAACGAAGCTGAAGATATTGGACGCGCTTGCCATGGGAATGCCAATTGTGGCTCATCCAATCGCCTGCGAGGGAATTGATTTACGCGATGGGGAGGACGTGGTATTTGCCCGCGAACCATCAGAGTTTGTCGACGCGATCATTACACTATTTGGAAATCCGCAATGGAGAAGGCAGCTGTCTGCGAATGCACGAGCTCTCGCAGAGTCATCCTATTCTTATTCGGTCATTGGTCGCAGGCTTGTGAGTGCGATCGAGCATGGCCATGCATTGCACATGTCTAGGCGAGCGTGCTGAGAATTCCAAACACGGCAATCAGCCCTGCCGTACCCCTTTGCAAGGGGATTCATACCCACCGGCAATTCAGAGCAAATGCTCGTGCTCCTAATCATGGCGGTCTCACGCCTTTGACACTTAGATGCGCTTTAGATTGTGCTAGATCGCGATATAGCTGCTCGAACTCCTCGGCGGCGGCGCGTGGATTGTAGATTGCGCGCACTTTTCGGAGCCCCTTAAGCCCCATTTCGGCAGCAAGTTTTGGATCCGCGAGGAGCGTCGCAATGCGAGCCGCCATCGAATGCGAATTCATCGGGTCGACGAGGTACCCTTCAACACCGTCCTGGATGATCTCGGAAGCCGCTCCGAAGATGGAGGCGACCACTGGTCTAGCTTCGGACATCGCTTCGATCAGAACCATACCGAAGGGTTCCGGCATAATTGACGCATGTATTACGACCGTGCATTTCCTGTAATACATGGCGACGTTGCTCACCATGCCGGTGAATTCGATTTGATCGGCATAGGGTGAGGAGCGCGCCAGTTCGCGGCACGACTCGAAGTATTCCGGGTCGCCGTCGGAGGCGCCGCCCACGAGGTAGACATGCAGTCCGGGAAATTGTGGTAGCACTTGCAGCGCGGCATTGAGGAATTCCCGCTGCCCTTTCCACGGAATTATTCGCCCGAATATTCCAATCGCCGGCACTGTGGGCAGCGGAGGTGGAAGGTCATCCGGCATCCGTTCAACGAAATTTGGAATCTCGTGAATTCGAGCTGGATCGATGCCTGCGCGAACGGCCGATTCGGTCACCCCCCGAGAGATGGAAACAAAGGAGCTGACCCGGCGGAAGCTCCGTCGGCCGCTGCCATCCAGTTGAGGCGAAATGAACCCGTGAAGGTGGTAGACGACCGGGATGCCGAGAAAGCGTGCGCCCAAAACGGGCTCCATTGAGTAGTTATTGACGTGCACGACGTCCAAGTGCAGTTTTTGGTACAGAAGCACGATGCGCACTAGGTAAGGAAGGTTGGCCAAAATTTCAGTGACCATGGCCATCAATTGCACGCCACGTCGTAAAGGTGCCCACCCGATGTGCTTGCCGATCGCCACCTTCCATTTTTCGAGAGTCACGTAATTAACCCGAGGAGCGAGTAGCCGTACCTTCGCATTTCCCGCGAAGCCGGGTGAGACAAAACCATCCGAGCAGGCGCTCAGCAGTGAGGCATCGACGAGGTGGGAGTCCAGGTGCTTGAGCAAGTTTCTCGCGACGACAAGTGTTCCGCCGAATGCGATTGCCGTGTCAACGATGAGTACCTTGATGGGGCGCGGGGCGGAGGTTGTATTGTTCGCGATGCGTGTCGTCGTCATTTCGTTCGCGGGGCCGTTTCAAATTCGGCGAGGCTTTTGCTCGCCATGCGCCACTCCGGGAAGTCCCGGCTTAGCAGGCGGGAAACCTCGTCGATTTGACGACGCTGCAGATCACCAATTTCGCCATGAAGACGAGGAAGGTCCTGCTGCGGCGCTCGCTTGTCTACCTGCCTGTACGCGCGTTTTTTCGCCCAGTTCTTTACATATGAGGGCACGTATGGCGAGATCCGGTCCCACGCGTTTGAGTACTCAATCCGGTTTAGTACGCCGGCGCCGGCGACGCCGATGATGTCCTCGGGTTTTTGGTTGTGTGCTTTGAGTAACTCGCCTCCGATCGGATGAGATGGCAGACCGAGCCAATCGTAAAGCCGTTCGAGTTCGCGTTGCGGATCCTGGATCAACGCTTCGAAGGTGAGGGCGTACAAGGCATCGCGCCCAAAAAGATTTATGTACGGCTCGAGCTGCATCGCGTAATCGCTGAAGGCCAGGTAATCAGGCCGCTTTCTGACTGCCTTCAGGAGCGCACGTCTCTCGCGGCCATACACCGGGTCCCGTACGTTGTGCCAATAATGGCTCACGAGGCGTTCGATCGGATTTCTCATGATGTAGATGAGACGTGCATCCGGATTGAATCGGAACAGGCGCTCCGCAACGCCTTGATAGAGGGGAAGCTTGGTGTAATGCGTGCTCGACTCGCCGAGATACCGGAAGCAGCCGTCCTGTTCGAAGAGGCTGAGGTACCAGTCCTCACCCTGTTGCTGCGCCAACTCTTCCACGAAGTAGCCAGGCTCCTTGATGCGGCTCATCGCAATCTGTGGATGGGAATCCAAATACTCATGCAGCGTAGTGGTACCGGACTTCATCGCGCCGATGATGAAGAGATTGGGTCGTCGGAGTACTCCGATCATGGAGCATAACTCGCATTGGTTGCGGACTCCTGAAGCATCAGGCTGCCTTCTGGGCAACGAGTACGAAGCTTTCAACGAGTCGGTTGAGGGCAGGTTTCATCGATTGTGTCGCGTGCCGCCTGTGGAGCATATCGAAATACCACAATGATCCCGGCAGTCGATAGCGCCTACGATATGAACCAAAGACCAGAGGATGCGAATACAGGTGACTTAGCCCCGCCTGCTCAGTCATTGACGCCAATTGCAGAGAGCTCACCAAGTCGGTCTGCATTGCTGAGTCCACCGGAACGCGCGCAGCGGAGTTAGCGACGGGTTTCTTTCGCTCTTGGATCGAATCTTCCCACTCCGCATTCTTAGTCCCGAGAATGAGCAGGCCGTTCGGCCTGAGCATCCTTTCACACTGCTGCAGAAATAGTACTTTGTCGGAAAAATACTCGAATGCACGAATGGTCACGATGGCGTCGAAGCTAGCTGGTGGCAATGCCGCTTGATTTGCGTCGCCGCACATATAGTTCACGCGGGCTGAATATGCACCACCGCTCCAACTGTCAATGCGGGTCTTGGCGGCGTTTAACATCTCCGCCGATATGTCGAGCAACGTCAGCTTCTCGACGCCACCGATGTACAGTTCAGTCCAAACTGCCGGACCCGCGCCAATCTCGAGCACGTGACCGCGCAGCTGGTGGGCATCTAAGACCGCCGACAGAGACCCGTATGTTTGCCTAAAGTGGCGACGCTGAATCTCAGTGCTTCCCCACCGATATTGGATGTACTCTCCACCAATTTCGCGTACCTTTCTGTCATAGAAATCTTTGATCTCGGATGGTGCTGGAAGAGTCGAACTCATCGGAGGATTCCGTCAGATAGCATGGCGATTGTAATGCGCCGAGGTTCGGAAATGCTAACAGGAATTGGCGGAATAAACGCAACGTAGCTCACGATTTGTCGGCCTGTTATACGGAATCAGTATTGGATCGCGTGTCCTGCGTGGCACTAGGATGACCATTGGGTGACATCGAAGCGCTAAGGCGCACGGCACGCAAGATGAGGTACACGTGACGAAGCTAACAATAAATTATGCACGACTCTTCTGATGTCCCTTGGAAAATAGCGCTCCTGCTGCAACTGCAGAAGGGAGCCCGCATCGGCCTGGTGGGTGATTACAACGTACTCTGGCTGAAAGGTTTTGAGCGCCATGGATTTCGGGTATTCGATCTGAATTTAGCGCAGCCTTTGGTACCGGAGCGCGAGCTTCTGGATGCCTTGATCAGGTTCCCGCGAAGTGATGGCTCCGCTGGACTCTCACTGAGCACGCTCGTCGGAACTCTCAATGAGCGGGGCCAATTGCTGGGTTTCTTCCGACATCGATGGACCCTCACCGCTGGAATAAGAACTGCGATTCGCAATCTACTAACGCCGCGCGCTAATGGGCTCAGCTCATCGCTGCGCACCCTTCGGGGCGCCGGATTGCCGGTCGCAGCCGTGTGGGTACCGATCCCCAAGCTGCATGTCCCCGAAGAGCTCGTGGCGCGTACGGACTACACGGAAATTGCCACTTCCAAGGCAAGCACGTCGAGGGCTTATGGAGCGTTTGTCGCGCACTTCCACGACGGGTTCGTCGTAGCGGCAGCACGGCGCCATCTTGGCATACACGCACTCGCTGAGAAAATTCATTGCGGTATGAAGGCGAGTGATCATAGCTCCGTTTCAGCTGAAGTCATTCGCTTCGATATGCGTGATCGAGGAGCATTGGTTTTGTTCTTGCGTACTTCGGACGGGCAAGACAGAGTTTGCAGAATTGCCGACGGATCAAGCACAATAAACAGCTTGCAGCGGCATTGGGACATGCAGCTCGCGATTCGAAAGGCCACCGTGAGCACCGAGAAGGTGCAGAGCCGAATTCCAGAGCCGTTCGCCGAGTTCATGATCGATGGCAGGAAATGCTGGATTGAGCGCCGAATGGAAGGGACGATTGGGTGGCGTTTGGCTCCCAGGCAGCGACACGAACTGAGTGTCCAATTAGTTGAGTTCCTGCGAGACCTTGCCGAGGCCACCTCTCAGAGAGTGACTTTCTCGGAAGGGGATCTATCGAGTCTGATCAATGCATGGCCGGTCGCGTCGTCCCGGTCATCAACGCAGGATATCGAGAGCGAATTGGGTCGTCTTTCACGCTATTTGGTCGCCGCATTCACGAATGTAATTACGACTGTTTGCTGGGCTCATGGCGATTTTGGCTACAGCAACGCAATCGCGGTGGCAAGAAGCGGTCAATTGCGCAGTGTTATCGATTGGGAAACGGCGTCTGATCGCTGCCCCATCGGAGTCGATCTTTTCAACCTTCTCTTGCAGCTAAGAGTGATCGAGGCCAAGCAAACGCTGAATCATGCGGTGCGCGCGCTCGTGCGAGACGTGCAAGAGGAAAAGCTTGGGATTGAGATCGAGGGCATCGATCCTTACCTCAGAAGATTTCTTCCCAGTTCAGCGGAGGCAATGGCAGTCCTCGGCTTGACACTATACCGATGGGTGCAACGCGACCGTCGATACGCAGCTGCTGTTGGCTGGGCCGACGATCATTTCGCAGCCGCCTTGCGGGAGTTTACCGCAGCACGCTAAATGCGCAGAGGTGAGCTATTGCAGGATTTTTTGGGGTTGACGCTGCCGTCGACTTAGGCAGCTGCGGACGGGAGCAGGCCGCGACCGCGTAGCACTTCACTCATGGGCGCAAAGCGGAATTCTCCGAGCAGCTGTCTCAGGCGCCCTTCACAGCGGTCGAGGTTTGTGTAGTGTCGGAAGCGGGAGAGCCAGCCGACCTCGACTCGCGGTTGCCCCGGGTCGATCTCCCACGGATGCAGGTAGAAGGTGAAGGGTTGATTGCGAGATTCGTTGATTTGACGCAGCCCGTGCCGCGTGAGGGCGTAAGGCAGTAGCCGAAAGTAGCCCCCTCCCGATACTGGTACCTTGATCCCGAGGAACCGCGCTGCCGACATTGGGAACTCGATCAGGGTCGCGCCGGAGGGCGCCGTCACCGGACCCGGATCGGGTGAAGCACCGGGTATCCCGTAGCGATCGTGGCGGATTGGGAATATCGACGAATCGTAGCGGAATCCGAGTTCGGCAAGGACGTCGAGCGCCCATAGCGACCGCCGGGTGATGGAGAAGCTGGCAGCCCGGTAGCCGATTACCGCGTGGCCGCTCAGGTCTTCAAGCAGACGCTTGGATCGCACCGTCTCCTCGTGGAAGTCTTTTTGCGTCTGATCGTAGATCAATCGGTGCGAGTAGCCGTGACTGGCGATTTCGTGGCCGGCCGCCGCTATCTGCTTGACGAGCGCCGGGTGGCGCTCGGCTATCCAGCCCAGCACGAAAAACGTACCCCGGATGCTGCGCTCGGCTAGCAGGTCGAGGATCACGTCAGTGTTGCGCTCGACGCGGGATTCGCGGGTCGGCCAGGACTCTCGTGCGATCGCGGGCGCCAGCGCCGCGACCTGGAAGTAGTCCTCTACGTCGACGGAGAATGCATTGACGATGATATCCATGATCGCTCAGACGGCCAATATACACGCCGGTGCAACGGATGCATGGTGATTCGTCCACAGTATTTGAGACAATGATCGAATCCGCCCGCGACGGCGGATTGGCGGCGCGGTCCGGTTTTATGTACAAGCGAAGTCGGCTCCGTCAGGCTCTAGCAAATGTCGGGCGTCGTCATGAGCATCTCGGTCGGGTATTTTGTACGATGGCTAACTTGAGGATCGAACGGTGGGTAATCTGCAAAATCTCGAAGCACGTCTGTCGCTGTCATCAGGACTTTGATGGCCGTCCCACCGCCTGAAGTCTCCCCTGTTGATTGTCGGGTGACCGTACGCGAGGCGCCGAGCGATGATTGGGACGCGTTCGTGATGCAGGCCCCGGATGCGAGTCTCTACCACTTGAGCGGCTGGACGGAGCTGGCGCGAGAGGTCTTCGGACACCGGACGCTGTTTGTGGAGTCTCGTGAGCGCACGGGTTCGCTGGTGGGCGTGTTGCCGGTGGTGCAGCAGCGCAGCTGGCTGCTCGGAAATTTCGCCACATCGGTCGCGTTCTTCAACTACGGTGGCGCTCTTGCGGCGGATCCTGAGGTTGCCAGGCAGATGATGGTCCGGGCATCCGAGGCTGCTGAGAAACTGTCATGCCGATTTCTCGAGTTCCGGGACACTCAGTCGCGGTCCGGACATTGGTCCGCGCGCACGGACAAGATTGCGCTACGACTCGAACTGGCGGCGACATTCGACGATTTCTCCAAGCGCCTCGGCTCGAAGCTTCGCTCGCAGGTAAAGCGAGCCGAGCGGGAAGGAGTGCAATGTAGGACCGGCACGTCGGCCCTTCTCGATGATTTCTACGCCGTCTTCGCAGAGAACATGCGCGATCTGGGCACACCCGTTTACCCGAAACGTTTCTTTGAGGCGATCCTCAATCGCTACGAGCGTCATGGCCAACTGGTGGTGATCGACTGGCGCGGCAAACCGGTAGCGGCGGCGTTCCTAGTGTTCTGGCGGGGTCGTGCCGAGGTTCCCTGGGCTTCCTGCCGGGCCGAAGGCAAGCCATTGGGCATGAACATGAAGCTCTACTGGGAATTGCTCTCGCTCTCGATTGGCCGCGGCTGCAACTTGTTCGACTTCGGTCGCTCCACGGTAGGCGCTGGCACCGATCGGTTCAAGCGGCAATGGGGCGCGCAGCCGGTGCCGCTCTACTGGTACCGCTGGGAGCGCGGTGGCGCCCGGATCGAGAACGCAGCGGGCGAGGACGGGGGAAAAGCGATGCGGTTCGCGACCGCAATATGGCAGCGTCTGCCACTGCGCATTGCGAACACCTTAGGGCCCCTCGTCAGCGGAGCACTGCCGTGGTGAGCATGCTGAAGAGGATCGCCAAGCGAGCCCTGATTCATGCGGCCGCTAGAGTCGCACCGATCACGTGGAAGTGGCGCAGACCGGGATCTGTCCTCGTCTTGATGTATCACCGGGTGTTACCGCAGGACTCGCCGGCACGCAAGACAGAGGAGCCTGGGATGTACGTCTTGCCTGAAACATTCGATCTGCATATCACCGAGCTCAAACGCCGCTTCGAGTTGGTGCACCTCGACGAGTGGCTGCGCCGGGCGAGGGAGGGCTTGCCGTTACCGAAACTCGCCTGCGCCATCACCTTCGACGATGGCTGGCGCGACAACTACGAGTTCGCGCTGCCGGTGCTCGCGAAGCACAACGCGCCCGCGACGATTTTCCTCGTGTCTAGCTATATCGGAACGCCGCAGCAGTTCTGGCCGAATCGGCTCATGGGTCTGCTGGAAAAAGCCTTCGTCCAACCCGGTTCAGTCGACTTTCCGGAACCATTGAGCGGGATCATCGAACCTTTGCTAATGCGGGCTAGACGGCGCGGTGTACTTCGTGCGGACGATATCGATCAAGCGATTCAGGGTGCGAAACGCTTGGACGAGGAGCAAGTTCGGAGTCTGGTCGAAGCGGCTGCGAAGAGTTGCGGTGATCGCCCAGAAGCGGCGGCGATTCTCAGCCGGCCGGAGGTTACGGAAATGGCGGCGACGGGACTGGTGCGATTTGGTTCCCACACAATGACGCATTTGCGGCTTGGCGGTCGTATCCCACCTCAAGAGCTCGAGCGAGAGATAGCCGACTCACGGTTACAACTTCTCGACATGCTGGGGCAGGGCATCGACCTGTTCTGCTACCCGAATGGCGAGATCTCGCCGGAGGCTTTGGATTGGGTACGAAGGCACTACCTGGGCGCCGTGACGACCCGCGGAGGATGGCATGCCGCAGGCCGCGACCCGTATCTCATCCGCCGCATTGGCGTGCACGAGGACGTGAGTAACACCCGAGAGGCTTTCCTAGCGCGGGTCAGCGGGTGGCTTTGAGTTAGTCCCCTGAATGTCTTATCAGGCTCTCGAGGAGGGCTTCGTACTGGGAGACCATCCTGCCGAGCGAGTATTGATGCTGGACGCGCTCTAGGGCCTTCGTGGTGAGTGCCACCGCGAGAGCTTTGGATGAGGTCACGTCGTCGACGGCCTGAGCGATCGCTTCAGGGTCGTCCGTCCGTACCAGGATTCCGGCTCCGCCCTCGAGGATCTCTTCCGGGCCGCCGCTTCGGGTGGCAATTACCGGGATGCCGCAGGCCATCGCCTCGATGCAGGCAATCGAGAAGCCCTCAGTACGTGAGCTCAACACAAAGGCATCGAGGTTTCCCAATATTCGGGCAACGTCGGCTCTGAGCCCGAGGAAGCTCACGTGTTGCTCAATGCCGAGGCTGCGCCCGAGTTCGACAAGCTCTCGACCCAGAGCGTTAGAGCAATCGCCGGCGATGACGAAGTGAAAGCGTTGCGATCGATCCAGAAGTATTCGCGCGGCACGCAGCAGCACATCGTAGGCTTTTGGCGCGCGGACGTTGCCTATCGCCCCGACGAGAATCACGTCATCCGCAAGCTCGAGTTCGGAGCGAAGCGAACCATCTTGGCGGGAACGAAAGATTTCGGCGTCGACGCCATTCGGTATGACGGCACACTGGGATTCGGCCAGCCGCAGTCGGGGCCGGAGGTGGTCCTTGAGGTGTTCGGATACGAATACCACCTTGCGAGATCCCATGCGAACGATCCCGGACCGGAGCGGTGCCAATTGATCCGAATGAGCTACATCGGACTGACCATGCAGGACTGAAACGACGGGCACGCCCATAAGACGTCCCAGCAAGCTGGCGTATATCGCCGAGCCATACAAATGCGCCATGATCACGTCGATCTTGCGATGCCGCGCGAGTCGGCGCAGCGCGAGGAGGTATCCAGCCTTGAATGAGCCCTTAGCCGACAGGATGTGAGGAACCAACGATCGTTTCTCGAGTTGTTCGGGCAGCCAGCCGTTGCCTCCGACGACAGCGACCGACCGAAAGCGAGCGGGATCAAGACCGGTAGCAATCTGAAGGAAAACTGTCTCTGCGCCCCCTGGTCCGCCGGTATCGATGACGTGCATCACGGAAATCATGTTGCCCTCACAATGCTTTCAGCCAGTTCACGATTTCTCGTATCGCGGGGGCCGGATCTGAGAGGCGCATGATTTCTTGGTGACACTTCGGGTCCACGAAGGACTGCAGAAATGCACCCACCACTCGTGCCTTGTCGCGAGCAGTCGATTGTCCCTGTCTTAATTTGATGATGAGGCTGTCGAAATCTCCCAGGAGCCAGCGTAGTCGTCGCCCAAGCAAATAAGGCTGAGGTTCTCCCACGGGCAGGCCTTGTGTGATCTGATACAACAACCAGGGAAAGTCGACGCCGCAATCGATCGCAAGCTGTAGGGAACCCCAGAAGCGGCAGTTCACTTCCATGAGATAGGGCGTGCCATTGGTCGCCACACGGAACTCGACCATCGCCACTCCGGTCAATTTTGCAGCGCCAAGTAGCTTGGCCGCGGCGGATTGCATGACCGGATCGATTGCAGCGCTTTCGCAAAGCACGCTTACACCGCCGGTGGGAGGTTTTTCCCGAATGCGCGTGTGGGCGAACCACGCGACAGGTTTCGAGGATGCATACAGAGCGAAGATGCCGGCGCCGTGCCCCGGGATGAAGCGCTGAACCAAGCAAGGGATGTCGCCCATCCATTTGCTACGATCCAATACTGCAGAGAGCTGACCAGGAGTCTCCACGATCTCGACCGAGGTCGACACGATCTCGGTCTCTTTCAAATAGCGAGACCGCGCCGGTTTGAGCACAACCGGGAAGCCAATCTGGTGCGCCGCTGCGATCGTGGCCGCCGCGGTACTGGCTATTTGTGTAGTCGGGACGAGGATTCCGAGTCTATCTGCGAACTCTGTCAAACAAGCTTTATCGGTGAGGTTCTCGTAGCTAGCGCGCTCCGGGGCCATTAGTCGCACGATTCTTGACAGATTTGGTTGACTCGCGAGCAGCATCGTCGTCAAATCCGTCGCCGATATGATGGTATCGATCGATAGGAGTTCCACCATCGCGACGATGTCTTGAACGAATGCGGCTGGAGAAGTCGCAGGGTTCGCGTAAAGCGTCGAGCAGGACGTGTACCGCGAAGCGGCTCCGAGAGAGTTGGTCGCGGTATCGGCCGCGACGATTGTCAGACCGCGACGGCCCAGACTGCGAATGACGGCCAAGGCGCTCCGCTGATTCGCATCGAGCACTAGGACCCGGCGTATGTCACTCGCTGTGTGAATTTTTGAACCCTTGAGGTGCGGTGAGTTTAGCAGAACTATGGTCGACGTCGAACTCTACGGTGGCAAGCGAGGATTCCTCGAGCACGTTCGCGCCCGTGCGTTGTACGCCCTCGGCGCGTATCGCAGCGCCCGTAATATCGAATGGTCGTCTGTGACGCGCTTGGTATTCGTCTGCAAGGGCAACATCTGTCGCAGTCCCTACGCCGGTGCAAGAGCGCGCCTGCTCGGCGTCCCGTCGGCTTCGTTCGGTCTGGCTGCGGCGCAAGATGCACCTGCGGACCCGGCAGCTTGGCGCACCGCACGTTCGCGCGGCGTGGATTTGTCAGGGCATTGCGCAGCACGCAGGGAGTCGTGCCGCATCAATGACGGCGATCTGCTGGTCGTCTTCGAGCCAGCGCAACTCGCCGAGATTAGGCGACAGGGCTTCGAGCGGACGCCGCGTGTGACGTTGCTCGGAATATGGGCGCAGCCGATCCGCCCTCATATTCAGGATCCGTATGGAAGGAGCGATCGATACTTTGAGCGCTGCTTCTCCATCATCGATGCCAATGTTGCGCAGCTCGTCAGGCGAATGGCCGGAGGGAGCGCGTCGTCAAGCTCCCTGGTAATGCAGACGGAAAACAACGATGGGACGTCTGTTTGATGGAGAAGCTGTATACATTGAACCCCAGGGCGCTGTGGTCGCAGTTCCGGAAAGAGCATTTCGCATTCTGGATGATCTGCCTTTACCTGATCATGGAGTATGTCCGCCCACAATCGATCTATCCGGGCCTCGATTTCCTGCCTTGGGACAAGGTATTCCTGGGTCTCGCCGCGCTCGCATTGCCGATGGACCCACACAGATGTCGGGTGCGTGATGCGACAAATTGGTGGATGACAGCGTTCTTGGTTGTGCTTATCGTCGCATCGATCTTTGCGACTTTCCCCTCGATATCCTGGAGTCACTGGTTCGATTTCTTTGGTTGGTACGTGATCTACTTTCTCATTATCACCATCGTCACGACCAGGGAGCGGTATTTCATATTTCTTGTGATTTTTTTATTGGCGAATTTCAAGCTCTCCATCTTCGGCGCGCGTACCTGGATCTCACGGGGCTTCGGATTCAGCGATTGGGGAATCGCGGGACCGCCGGGCTATTTTGAGAATTCTTCGGATCTTTCCGCGGAAATGCTGATGTTCGCGCCGATCGCATTCGAACTCGCGCTGTTTGTCAAAACTCGCGTCAAGCGCGTGACTTACTGGTTTCTAATGCTGGGCGCGATTACGGGAGCCATGACCATTCTGGCCGCGAGCAGTCGAGGCTCCCAGATTGGATTGGTGGCTCAGACGGCCTGGGTGGCCATTCAGCGTAAGCTCAAGCTAAAGATCCTCGTCGCTATCGCGTTAGTGGCAGCGATAGGCTACGGATTACTTCCGGCAGAAGAGAAGGCACGATTCTCGAACGCTGGGACCGACATGACATCAGTCCAGCGATTGGCTTACTGGAAGGCCGGAGTGAAGATGATCGAGAACCACCCGGTTCTCGGAGTCGGCTATTTCAATTTTCCCGAGGTTTATGCCACTTACTCTGACAACAAGCTGTGGCACGGGACGGCGCAGCTGCCGCACAACATTTTCATCCAGGTGGGCACCGACGCGGGATTGATCGGCCTCGGTATTTTCCTGATGCTAATTTATCGCAACCTGAAGGGTGCGAGAGATATCCGGCGCGCAGTTGAAGGGAATCCGGAGGCGCCCGCGTTCGCTGCGGGCGTCGCCAAGGGATTGACATTGACGACGTTAGGATTCGTGATTGCCGGTCAATTCAATACGGTCGGCTATTATCCCTTCCTATGGATCAATCTGGCGTTGACCGTGTCGCTCGCGAATATCGTCAGGAGAGCGGGACAGCGGCCTGCATCGACCGGTATCTTACCGCGGGCGGCGCAGACCCGATGACCAGGGCGCTTAAGGTTCTGCATATCATATCGGGTGACCTTTGGGCGGGAGCTGAGGTTCAAGCATGTACGTTGATTTCCGAGCTTGTGCGCATGCCCGATACCGAGGTGGCGGCAGTTGTCATGAATGAGGGGACGCTGGCCGACCAGTTGTGTGCCCTCGCGATTCGCGTCGAGGTAATGGATGAACGGAAACTCGGGCCTTTGCAGATAGGGCTTGGTCTGCGTCGTCTGCTAAAAAGTTGGCGGCCGGACGTGATTCATACTCATCGGGAGAAGGAGAACATCCTCGGCATGCTCGCAAACCGCGCGAGCCGGAATGTTCCTTCGGTACGGACCATGCACGGTGGCAATGAGCACAGGCGGGCGGCAGGCTGGAGGGGGATTCGTCACGCTGTGGTGAGGGAACTCGATCTCTGGTGCGGGCGCGCCTCGCAGCAGCGAGTCATCGCGGTCAGCCAGGATCTCGGAATCAAGCTCGCGCGGGATTTCTCAGCCGACCGGATCGTGCTCATCGAGAATGGCGTCGCCGCTGAGGCGGTCAGGGCAGCAAGGAACGTCGCGGAATTTCGGTCGGCGGATCCGAACTCGACGCACATCGGCATTGTCGGGCGTCTCGTTTCAGTCAAACGCGTGGATATGTTTCTGGAGACGGCGGCCTATTTGCGGCGTCAGTATCCGACACACTCTTGGCGATTTCATGTATTCGGCGACGGTCCGCTGCGTTCTGATCTCGAGGCGCTCTCGAAGAGCCTACGCATCTCGGAGGTCGTGACATTCCATGGTCACCGCCCGGACATTGCCACGTGTATCGGAGGATTGGACGCGCTAGTCATCTGCTCCGATCATGAGGGCATGCCCATGACAGCACTCGAGGCCGCTGCTCTCGAAGTGCCTGTCGTTGCCCATGCTGTCGGAGGATTGGTCGACATCGTTCCCGAAGCGCTTCTAGTTGCTCGGCACGAGTCCGAAGGCTACGCCGAGGCGATTCTAAGAGCCATTGGCGACGAGGGCCGCTCCATTGCCAGAAGCCGCGCAACGGAAACTTTGTTGCGGTTTTCGGCGAAAGGCAACGCCCAAAAGGTCCGCGCCGTGTACGAGCAGCTCGTTGCGCCGCGGGACGACGCATAGCTAGGGCCAATCGCGATGCGTATCCAAGAACAAGAGCCGGCAGGCCCTGAGCGACGATCTCCGAGCTTCGTAAGCCATGCTGCCACCTATGCGATCGGCAACATCGCGCGACGGCTGGTGGGCTTCCTAATGTTGCCGATTTACACCCGTTACCTTTCGCCCGCCGATTACGGTGTCATCGGGCTGCTGACGTTCGCCCTGTCCCTGATGGAGCCGCTATTCGGCGCGCGGTTGGCCCGGGCGATTCCGAAGTTTTACCTTGAGGTGACCGATGCGCGCTCAAAGCGGGCCGGACCACCG
>Ga0210398_10001852_pt1 | contig 21262 bp, 19 predicted proteins | sample IncBWC4OmetaG_FD_161047 | JGI IMG/M metagenome (GOLD analysis project Ga0210398, IMG submission 161047) | Forest soil microbial communities from Barre Woods Harvard Forest LTER site, Petersham, Massachusetts, United States - Inc-BW-C-4-O | ecosystem: Environmental > Terrestrial > Soil >...
TTCCGATTTCGAATGTCCGCCAACTGGACGACACAGGCCTCGATCAACTCTTTCTTTTCCAAGGCGTCTACGACTTTCGCCACGATAGCGGACAGACCCTGAAAATGCTCGTCACGCGCCTGAGGCAGTTACTCACACCTAAACCTTCAGCCGTTGATATTTTCGAAGAGCGTCTCCTCGCAGCCGGATATGTCGAACCGTCTCCATCCCCATTTGAGCGCTATGGGTTCACGGCACGTTCCCGCCGTTCTTTCCAAGTGGCAGAAGCCTTCCCGCGTCTTCTAGAGTCATCATTGCAACATGGGATTTCGGACGTTCGCTATACACTCAACCTAGCGGCTTGTGCGAACTTCGAAGTAACGGAGACGGCGGTATTTGCGGCGATCGCCGGCTCATAGTTTTCTCTAATGTCAGACCAATCGAAACTACTGTCATTTTACCAGGAGCTCGAAGGCGAGATCTCTGATCACTCCCTACCGAGCGAGGGTGCCGGAACCGCGAAACTTCGCGAGTATGCCTTCACAAATATTCTCGCAGACGAGCTAGAGGCCTCTGGAGTCTTGGAATCGCCGGTTGTGTGCCACGACGAGGGTGGGCAGGGGGCGTCGTCTTTCAAAGTGAATGGCTACAGCGTGCCAGAGGAAGACTCACGACTCGATCTCTTCACGACTTTATATTTCGGTCCTGGAGCCGAGATTCAGATCGTCAATTCCGCCCACATCGATGCCGCAATGAATAGGGTCGAGCGGTACCTTGGACGGTCTCTCAAGGGCCGGCATCAAGAAATCGAACCCGGGCTTGACCCCTTCGCAATGGCGGAAGGCATTCATGGACTCAAAGGAAAGGTAGACCGCGTAAATTTTTTGCTTTTCACAAACGGGCGCCTGTCACAAAGGCGCGAGAAAGAACGCAAACCGGAAGTTTATGGGCTTGCCGCGACTTATGAGGTCTGGGACATCGAGCGGTTCCGGCGTCTTCGCGAAAGCGGCACGAGTTACGAAGCACTCAATGTCGATCTACGTCAGCAGGCCCGCGGTGGCTTGCCGGCTGTCTGCCTCGCGGCAGGCAACGGAGGCTTTCAAACTTGGGTAACTGTCTTTCCGGGAGGACTTCTTGCGGATCTGTACGATGAACACGGTTCCCGACTACTCGAGTTGAATGTTCGGTCATACCTTCAGGCTCGCGGAAAGGTAAACAAGGGAATTCTTGAGACGCTCCGTCAACGTCCCGAAGATTTCATGGCCTATAACAATGGTATCACCGTCGTGGCGGAGGAAGTCATATCTGGGAATCTGAACGACGGAACCCGTGGCATCCACGCGCTTCAGGGAATGCAGATTGTAAACGGTGGTCAAACCACAGCTTCGATACACCGCGCGGCGCGCGATTTCGGCGCAGACCTGTCTCGCGTGTATGTGCAGGGAAAGATCACGGTCGTCGATCCGGGGCATTTTCAAGATGTCGTGCCCTTCATCTCTCAATACTCAAACACCCAAAACAAAGTAAGCACCTCGGATCTCAGCGCCAACCACGCGTTTCACATCGGCATGGAACGGGTCTCGCGGCGCGAGTGGACACCCAACCAGCAGAGCCGCTGGTTCTATGAGCGGGCACGGGGAAGTTACCAGACTGCCAAAATTCGAGAAGGAGCAACCCCAGCCAAGCGACGTGAGTTTGACCAGCGCTATCCGGTGCAACAGCGGTTCACCAAGGAGGATCTCGCGAAGTTCGAGAATGCCTGGCTCGGTGAGCCGCACTGGGTGAGCAAAGGTGCGCAGAAAAACTTTGTTCACTTCATGGAACGTATCGGCCGATTGCCTGACGGCTGGGAGCCGGCGGTCGAAGAGTACCGTCGATACGTGGCCAAGGGGATTCTCTTCCGCGAGGTTCAAAAGATCGTCCGCAACCTAGAATCGATCACGGCCTACCGGATCAATGTCTCAGCGTACGCCGTTGCACTGCTTACCGAGAAGACAGCTCGCCGAATTGACCTCGATCGGATCTGGAATCAGCAGGGCATTTCAAAGACCCTAGTTGCGACGATCGAATCTTGGGCTCCGCTTGTATTCAGGTATCTTCCCGAACCCGCACGACAGGCTGGGAAGCACGTAGAGGAGTCATTCAAGACGCAAGCGTGCTGGGATTACATTCGAAACTTGGATCTTCGAGTTACTTCGGCACTCGAAAAAGAACTGGTGTCGGCCGTCGATGGTGCGCAAGCCGACGGAACCTCGCCGACTCGCGAGCGCGACGAAAAGCTTAGCCCACAGGATCATAATAATATCGCTCTCTGCAAAGAGCTCGGCGAGAGCCTATGGCTGAAGATCGCAGCTTGGGGACAGGAGTCCGGTACCCTCGCCGAGTGGCAGCGGGGTATCGCGCGGACTCTAGCAGGTTACGCAGCGGAAAACTGGAATCGCTCTCCGTCCTCAAAGCAGGCGAAGCATGGTGCACAGATGATCGAGAAAGCACGGGCGGAAGGGGTCTTTGCTGCCGATTGAGCCGAGAGAAAGCTGACAAGCGGAAAGAGGTTCCAATGAACAAAGTTACACCGGTAGAAGTTCAAAGTACCTCGGTTGAAAAGGCTTCCCGAGGCTTGGCGTTTCTAAGGGAGGCGATTTTGGAGCTGCTCCGCGCTAATCCCGAAGGTTTGAGGAACACAGACATCGCAAAGATACTGGCCCTTGAGTCTGAGCACGAGGGCAAGCAACGAGACTATCTGACGTACTCTATCCTCGGCCTTCTTCTTCGGGAGCGAAAGATAAATAAGGTGAAGCATGGTGCTAACACGCTCTACATTTTCAATCTTTGACTTCGCGTGAAACCCCCACGGTGCGACTTGGAGCTCAGAAAGCGTCACCTCATGCTATGCTGTTCTTTGCTCAGGTTTGATCGCGTAAAGTATAGCATCGACTCCTTCGTTACTGAGAGTGCCATCGATGTCTAAGCCCTTATTGGAGAAAGAGCTCTTCGCGAAGTTACCTCACTGGGCCACCGTCGCATTCCTCGCCCGCTGTGGGCGCCGTCTACTTCCGCTGTACGAGAATGACACTGCCGAACCCCGCGAGCAGCGCGCCGCCGTTGTTCAAGCGATCCGGCTTGCAGAAAAGAGAGCAGCTCTCGGAGGCTCAGTTGACTCACACGACTTCCTGGAATTTGAAGGCGAATTCATCGACAACTACGACGTTGATTCCCTTGCCGCGACCCTTCATGGGTGCGTTGAAGCAGCTTCCAACACTCACACTGACCACGGAATGCCGGAATCAGAAATCATTCTCGCGGTCTCGATGATCGCGCAATCGTCGTTCATCGCAGCGTTCGCAGATGCTCTTACACTTGATGTTAACTTACCCACCCTAGCTGAAGAGGCAACGGTGTGGGCGGTGTTTAGCGACGCAACGGTCAAAACCCAAGTCATGCGTGACTATAGTACGCTGAGCCGTCTCGCAGCCGACGAAGCTTGGCACGACCAAACTCCTGCCCCGAAAGAAATCTTCGGAGATCTCTGGCCAGAAGGTCGCCCCGCGGCTTGGCCACCAATCCGCCTGAGTTTCCGCCCCCGGGCAAGAATCATTCGAACAATAGGCGATCGACTCATCAGCGGACCGGAAGCAGCGGTTATCGAGCTGATTAAAAATAGCCACGACGCGGATGCCTCATTTGCAAGAGTAACGTTTGTCCCGCCTCTTAAAAAGGACCTTGGCTTTATAATCGTCGAAGACGACGGCCATGGTATGACACTTTCGGACGTTGAACAGAAGTGGATGGAACCTGCTACCGACGATAAACGAGACCGCAAACTGAGTCCAGGCGGTCGCCGGCTACTAGGTTCTAAAGGTATCGGCCGATTTGCCGCCTCCCGCCTAGGTCGCTATCTAGAACTGATATCTACTGCCCCAATTCGGAATGCTCAGGCAAATGACTCTCCGGACAACTCTGGAGGTTTCGCGCCACTTCAAACGACCCGAATCCCCCAAATCGACTGGAACGCGTTCGAGGAATTCAAATACCTAGAAGACGTTCAGTTCACCGCCGAACTACTCTCGCCAGCCGCCACTACTGGGACAAGCATCCGCATATCCTCTCTTCGCGACGACTGGCCGGTGACTCGGCTCGAACAACTCTACCAAGAACTTCGTCGGTTGATATCTCCTCTTGGCCAACGCGCAGGCGGCAAACCGTTCAGAATCTTTCTCGACCTCTCAGAGTGCACTGAAGACACGTGCGGGTTCGACGGCTCGGCTATCGTCAACACGAGCTCGGGGTCGCCCGCATCCGGGATAGCCGGCGAGCGTCTGCCGCATGAGGTTCAGGCTTTTCCAATCCTTGATGCCTGCGACTATTCGGTCGAAGGCATCTTCGATGAAACAGGAACCTTTAGTGGGAAAATGACGATCCTCCGCGCAGGTCTAGAACCGGAGGAAGTTCAGCTCAGCACCCCCTTGCGCAGCGATGAAGGGGAGGAGCCATGCGGGATCGTACTGGCACGGTTACACATCTTCGACCGCGAGGCAGACGCAGTCCGACAGACAGCGGCGAAGGCCGGCTTCGGGACGATCGGTCTCCGCGAGGCGAGGAAACTCCTGGACAGTATATCGGGTGTGGCGATCTATCGAGAAAGTTTCCGCATCCGGCCCTACGGAGACGGTGAGAACGACTGGTTGACCTTGGACGCCAAGCGTGTGCAGAACCCGACGATGAAAATAGGTCGAAATCAGATCGCGGGCACAATCGTCGTCGAAGACGAGAACACATCGCATCTGATTGAGCGGAGCAGCCGCGAAGGCTTGGAGGAGAATGGCGCATTTCGGCGGTTGCAGTCTCTTGTTTCAAATCTGCTTTCTGAGGTAGTCGAGCCGAGGCGTCGTCGCTTCCGAATTAATGCCGGGCTCGAGGAGCGTGGTGAGACGAGCTTCAAAGAAGTCTTTCGCCGCGTTCAGTTAGGATGGGCTAAACTACTCGTTGCCAAGATTCCTGAACCCGATCGAGCAGAGGCCGAAGCGCTCGTAGCGAAAGAAACGGACCGTCTCTCTGCATACTTAAAGCGATTGGAGGAGCGACAGGCTCAGCTCGAAGCAAAGGTCACGCTCGGCCTCATCATCGGGGAGGTAATGCATCAAGGAAATACTCCTCTGTCATTTCTGGAGACCGAAACTGCACGCTTGATTCGCTGGTGGCCCCATCTCACCGAACATTCCGCTGAGGCTAGAGAGGATCGGGCTGAAGTGCCTCGACTTCTCAATGGGATGGGTTCGAGTAGCCAGAAGCTACGCGTGCTCTTCAACGCACTGGAACCTCTATCCGGTGCGAGAAGGGGTCAGCCAAAGCCATACGATGCCGCGACCGTAATCGCCCAATCGCACTATCTCTTCAAAAGCCGGATAGAGAAGCTCCACGTCGCCTTCACTATCCTTCCGGACGAATCGGGTGGGAAAGTCCTTGGTTTTCCGGACGACTTGGCGACGGCCGTTACGAACCTTTTCGACAACGCGCTCTATTGGCTGGAGCATCACAATATATCCAACCCGGCGATTACAGTCTCCATTCGGACCGACGCCGAGCATTGCCTAATCGACGTCGCGGACAATGGCATCGGTATTCCTGCTGAATTTGCGGACCAAGTCTTCGACGTCGGATTTACCCTAAAGCCGAACGGAACCGGTTTAGGGTTGAGCATCGCCAAAGAAGCGGCAATGCGCAGCAATGGTGATCTTCAGCTATTAAGTTCTGCGGTCGGTGCAGCCTTTCGTATTACTCTTCCGTGTGAAGGGCCTGGACCGAGCGATACATCCATAGAGAACAAAGAAGAGGGGTAATCCAGCTATGCCCGAGCCCATTGAGCGCACTATTCTAATTGTTGAGGATGATGAAGAGGCCATTTCTTCATGGGAACGAGACATCCGCGAGTTCAACAGGGTTCCGTCGCAGCCGATCCAGTTCTTGCCCGAATTTGCGAAGAACAAGCGAGACGCCGTACGTGCGCTTGATCGTACCCGTATTCATTGTGCCGTCGTCGATCTGCGACTCCCAAAGGATGATGAGCCCGGGGCTCAGAACACCGAGCAGATGGGTAACGACATCCTAGGAAGGGTGCTACTAGAAGTAGGAGTCCCGGCCGTGGTCTATAGTGGTTACCCCCAAGAGGCAAGCGATATCGTGAAAGCCTCGCAGATTCGCATAGAAGGCAAAAGGGGAGGAGGTGGCATGGACCTCCTCCGCTGGCTCGCCGGGCACGAAGGACTTATGTCCGCAATGGATAACATGAGGAAACAGGTCGAGCGCGAATCGGCGAAGTTGTTCAGTCAGTCTATCTGGCCGCGTTGGGAAAAAGCTTGGCGTCTGCTGGCCGACCCAGCTCCATTGGGCGGTGTCATAACGCGACAGGTTGTCGCGCATGTCGCGGAGCAGCTGAGCTTACCACCGAGCTATCATCATCCGGAAGAATTCTACTTTGTACCGCCCCTGGAAGCGGACCGCTTGAGGACTGGGGATCTGCTCCGACTGAGTGACGCCGTATATGTGGTGGTGACACCGCGCTGTAACTTAGTCCGAGACGACTATCCGAATCACTTGATGCTCGCGCTTTGCAAACCAATGACAGGCGTTTGGTCTGGTATGCGCTCGCGATTCAATGGAGTCGACCGAACAAAACAAGACGCCGCCATGAAGGAGCTTCAACTATACGCGAGCCAAGGTTTCGCGATCAGCACACATTTCCTCCCTCCATGCGGATCGGAGGGTCCGTGGCTGGTACAATTCAAAGAGATAATCACAAAGCCGAGCGCCGAAGCTGAAACTATGGTGAACGCAAGGTTCGCATCTATCGCTCCTCAATTTGTACCGAATCTTGTGCAGCGCTGTGCTGCGTACCTAGGACGGATCGGCCAACCGGACTTGGATTGCGACGTTCTCCGGGCGCAAGCGTCGCGCTGATTCTCTTATAGTACTTTGGCGGCGATAGCAAAGTAGGTATGGTCGGAAACCCTTTGCCACGGAGTAGTGACATTCCGACGAAGAGCTTCCAGCGGCCACCGATGAAGTACCGTTCTGATTCGACTCGTTTTGGGATACCTGCGCGGTAGCCTTCGCTTAGGTCGACGAACTGGAGGCTGGGTCGACGCATCTTCGCAGCCAATTGTCGATATCGAGCTTCACGAAGTAGGCGACTTCGAGCGACGTGAGCTCGAATCGACGACTGCCTCGGTCTTTTCCCGCGAGAGGAGGACCGAGAAACTGTACGCGATGCGAGATTCCTCAACAGGGATCGCCGCCCAGATTTCCGATTACCATTGCTCGATTCAAAGACATGAAATTTGCTCCTTTCGTCCGCTCAAAAAATGCGGGCCTTGTTCACTTTCCAGTCGGGGGCAAAGTCGCATCATGGCGGCGCCGGACGCGGCACTAGGCTTCAGCCGTTTAGATGCGGTACGCGGCCCTGTTCTCAAGTATGGAGAACCTCGCTAGGGCCGTGATGCTGGTCGCAGACGGAACATTGAGGATGTGGACGCGGGTATATACCCTGAAGGTCCTCGACCCGGTGCCTAAAGAGTGTGAGCCCTGTCGGGGAGTAGCCGGTTATGGCGCCATCCAAGATTTGTAATCTCTCTAGGTTTAGATGGATATCGACCTGTCCGTCCCTGTGGAAGATCTCGACTGGAACGGGGTCTTTCCCGGAGCCAAAAGAAACGTTCATTGCGTCCCTCCTATCCCTGTTTATCGTGGACAGACGGAAAATAACCACGAAAACGCCATTGGCAAGCCTAGCGAATGCACAGCGTGTCCGAGACGAAGTCGAGCGACCAGCCTGGTTGATTCTGATCGGGCTGAATTCTTGATGGGATTTGGGCGTCCGATGTTACCGGACCGAATGTTCCCAACCTGGCAAGTTCACCCAGCTCCGACTGAATACACAGGACGTCGTGAGTACGGTCGGCTGCCGATGGTCGAACGGTGGCTCGCGCGGCCATGGTAGCTTCAGCGGCCGGCTCCCATCCGGGTTCGATCAGCAGCCGAATTTACGGCGATGAGCCATGGACCTAGGCAAATCGCGGCGAGAGAGAAGTTGGCCGGTTTGGGCCAGTTGCCGCGGAGAGACGCGCTCTCTGGGTCCACGCATGATCGCAAATCGCGCGCACACGCGCGCTTTTTCGAGCAATTCTCCGAGTGGCTTTAGAGACGCGAGACTGTGCATTTGTCCGCGTCGGATTTGAACTGTCGACCTCCTCTTCGCCTTTTCATCGCAAAATTGCCCGCGAAATTGGCGAGATATTCTGAAGTGATTAAAGCAACAGAGCTTGCAGAGAGCATTGTCGCCGTACATTCGCCTCCGGCGATCCTCGAAGGCACGCTGCTCTCGATGATGCTGAGGCATCGAGTCGCCACTTCGGAGGGCAAAAACGGCGAGAACGCGCTGCTGAGCGCTCCGCAGGTCGTCAAGCTTTCGATGTCTCTGAATCGTGGGTCAGGGAGCAGGCGCGCGCCTCGGAAGTCTCCCATCGATTAGGTTAGATCATTACGTTCGATTCAAAGCCGACGAAATCCAGCGCTTCGTCGCTAATCGCACGAAGGCGGCCTAGAGATTATTGTCCGCACCAGCAGACTCTGCCTCGGACTGGTTCCACTAATTGTGGACACTGGTAGGGTGCAATCCGAGATGTCTCAGTTTCGCCCCACGAAAAATTCATATGAAGTGCGATCGCCCATAATCATTACCTCTCCGAAGCGTCGAAGATTGAGTAGACCCGAGTCAGCGCTTCGCGCACAGGAGCATTCCATCTATAACGACCGAATTTGACCAAGATCGGCAGTCCGCCGCCGGCAAATGCTGCTAGAAGCTGGACCGCCACGCTTGAACCAGGAGAGATCACTTCGGCCGCGGCTTTCGTCGCAATGCCCATACCTAGGGAAAACAAGCCGTCCTTCGTCCGGTCCCAAAAGCCCGAGGCTTCCGCACCCTTAATGATTGCTCGCTGCCTTCCGCGAAGTCGCGCTGAGACCTCAGCCGTAAACTCTTCGGCGTGCTGCTCGATGGTAACCGGCTCACGCTTCGCCATCAGCCAGATTTGGATCAGTTCGTCTCTCCACTCCTCAAATGCTTGTTCTTTTCGACGCAGCAATACTAGGTCTTCGAGCGTCAGATTGTCGAGCCTCGGCATCGGCAGCTTTTCAAGCAACTGCGCAGTTGGGGCAACGGGTCGTGAAACGCGTGCTGACACCGCCTTGGAGGCCCGTTCAAACAGCTGTTCGTCGATTAGCCTAGGGAATATCATATCAACGTTTAGATCGAGAGCGTTGATCTGATACGCGAAAAGCGGGTCAAGCAATGCGATCACGACCTCTTCTGGCATTCCGAACTCTCCGGCCACTGCATGAACCCACTCGATATCATCATTCTTCACATAAGAGCCAATAGGTTGCTCTGTTAAAGCCTCCGTTGGAATGAGGTTCACAATCCCGGCTTCAAAGAGCGGTTTAATAGACACGAGAAGCCCGAGATAGTGCTGCACCTGGGCGAGGTGAAATAACCGAGTGTCCTTAAGGTCCGAAGGCATTCGAATATAGTCTAGCAGCCAAAGGAACCAATCGGGAATATAGACACGGTGATGGTAGAGCAACAATCGCTTCATCGAACTAATGAACTGATCCAGCTTAGCAACTTCCGCCGATTCTGCGTACGGTGAACTAAGGGCCGTACTGTAGGATAGGTATTCGAAAAGATAAGGGGCCAGCTCGTTGTCCTTCTTGAGCCTCCCCAGGTTCGCCTCCCGAAATCCCTCAGCGTAGCGCTTGTACTCAATTGCGAAATCGTGCCAACGATCAAATGACAGCTGGTTCAAGTCATGCAGTGATTCAGCACTTAGCGTCAGATCAAAGTGGCGCTCCAGAACGCTTATCGGTGTTTCCATTGGTGTTTCTGGAGGAAGCGGCTTCAAATCGGTCTCTGCATTTAGTATTGTTGCAGGAACAGGAAAATCGAATTGTCTCTCTTCTCCGACTTCGAGCTCTTCTTTCTTGTTTTCGTCAGCGAAATCGGAACCGTAGCGATAGCTAATGTCTTCCAGAATATAATCGGTCGTGCAGTGCTCTGCGCTGAATCTGAACAATTCTTGTGTGCGCTGTCGCCGTTGCGAACTGACGATGCTGCTCCTCATGAACGTGATTCGGCGAAGCAAGCTCTCTTGGAGTACCACACCTCGTTCATCGAGTGGTGCCGTTGCCATAAGCTCCTTAAGCTCGAGGGCAGACCACCATTCGGTGCGTCCGGCAAGGTCCCACAAATCTACGTCAACATCCAAAGGAATGGACGAGGCATGGTAGGCGAGGATTGTCTCCCGCAGGCCCTGATCTGCATAAAACACGGGCAAGAAGTATTTGAATGTTTCGAGCTCGTTTGGCAGCAAGGCCTCGGGGCGCGTGGCGGTCACAAAGACCGTGCTCCTTGAAGAAACGTCCTTAAGAACATCGAGTAGAAGACGATAGGCGGCTGGATGTTGCCGAAGGTCAACAACAAGATTGTCGATCTCCTCAATGAGGACTCCGGGTACAGTCGTTCGCTTAGGGGGTTTGAGCAGCCTCGAGATAGGCGACTTGAAGAAGAACCTCGAGATAAAGGGCTTGAGGACCCCTGAGAGCGGCACTTCGGCACTCTTCGTAATAACGTCCGCATCCAACTCAACCTTGTCACGTCCAAAAGCGGCAAAAAGCGCCTCGGCCAGAAATGTTTTGCCGCATCCCGGAGGGCCATAGCAGAGAATGCTGGCAGTTAGAGTAGCCAACTCGCTACTCTCTGTGGGAGGCGTGAGGCCTTCACTCCATATCTTGTAGAGCATTGTATCAATGGGGATGGTCATATCGCTTTGCCTGTAGGCCTCCGGCCTTTCCACGGTGCTTAACAATCGAGTCGCAATTTACCTTTTATGCGAATTGTGCGATGAAATGCCATGGCCCAGCTGACCTGAACGTAACTCTTGCAAACAAAGACGAGCCGCCATGAACGGCATTATTATCGCCAACAGTCACAGCCGGAAGTGTCCGGATGCGGCGCGGAAGAGAACCGGGAGCATCCTATGCCGTACCAGACGCCTCTGTCGCTGACGGGTATCGCGCCCGCGACGATCGATGAACTGCTCAGCGATCCCTCGCGCGCCAGAGACCTCATCATCGATTCGATTCCCGAATTGTTAGCCCATAGCGCCGGTCGAGTCGTAGCGCTGAAGACGCTCGAAGGCACGCTGCTTTCGATGACCCTGAGTCATCGCGTCGCAAGTTCACTCAGAAATCGCGGGCGAATCTAAGGCGATGATCCGTGGACCTAGGCAGATCGCGCCGAGAGAGAAATTGGCCGATTTGGGCCAGTTGCCTCGGAGGAGCGTGCTCTCCGGGTCCATAGGCGATCGCAAATCGCGCGCACACGCGGGCTTTTCTACCAATTCTCCGAGTGGTTCCCGAGACGCGAGACTGAGGATTTGAGAGAGGTGGATTTGAACTGTCGACCTCCGCTTCGCCTTTTCATCGTGAAATTGCCCGCGAAATTGGCGAGATATTCTGAAGCGATTAAAGCAGCAGAGCTGCAGAGAGCAATGTCGCCCTGCATTCGCCTCCGGAGATCCCTCTCTGGTCCATGGCAACGAATCCGAGCGCTCATCGCATTTTATTCTGCGAGGCGATCGGGACTTGACTGGCTGGTCCGCAGGCAGTCGTAAAGTCGCCCGCAAGCTGGCGACTTCAGATCGATGCTCAATCGTGTCCGACCAACGCGCCCTAGAGCACGCGCTGCCTCGCATCAGGAATCGTGTCCACTCCAATGGGCGACAACTATCCACGGCTGCTGGAGATCAAGAAGAAGTACGACCCGAACGGACTGTTCATCGTGCACAACGGGGTCGGTTCCGAGCAAGGGAGCCGCGACGGCTTCACGAAACTCTGAGCCGGCGCGACCGGGCCGTTCAGAGTAATTGACTGAGTCGTTCATTTATGTCAGATGCACTTATATGCGAGTGCGCCCCGACACCTGGCTGGCCGATCTGCTGAAAGCCGCCACCAAGGTCTTTACCGCCAAGGGCTACCGGCAGGCGCAGATGTCCGACATCGCGCGCGAGATGGGGGTGTCGCAGGGCACCCTCTACAACTACATCGAGAGCAAGGAAGCGCTGTTCCAGCTAGTCTGCGAGCGGGGTTTCAACAGTACTGCTCAAACCCCGCAGAAACCTCCCATCGCGCCGGTTTCGTTCGAGACGATGGTACAACGCATTCGCGAGCAGGGCTCGAAGAATGCGCGCCTCGAGGCTCTGCGCGCGGCGCTCAGGACCCGGGGACCCGCCGATGCACGCGCGGAGCTCGTGGGAGTCCTGCGCGAGTTCTATTCCGCACTCGAACGCAATCGGCACGGCTTCGATCTCGTGGAACGCTCAACCAGCGACGTTCCCGAGCTGGCCCAGATGCTGTTCGTGGAAGCGCGGGGCCGGACGGTCGATGCGCTCGCGCGCTACATCACGAGCCGCGTCGAGACCGGTCACTTCAAACCGGTGCCCGATGCGCCGACGGCGGCGCGCTTCATCATCGAGGCCGCAACCTGGTTCGCTCGTCATCGCCACAACACCCCTGACTTGCAGACGATCAGCGATCGCGACGCACTCGAGACGACGATCCATTTCCTGGTGTCCGCGTTCATCCCCGGCGACACGATCGAAACCAAATCTCCGCGCAAGCGAAAGAGGTTGCGCAAATGAACAGACGAACCTTTTTGAAAGTAGTAGGGTCGGCCGCCCTGCTACCGGCTCTGCCCCACAACCTTCTGGCGGACACCACGATTCGCCGCGTGCGTCCATCCGATCCCGGGTGGCCATCGGCAGACAAGTGGAAGCAACTCAACGAGGCGGTCGGCGGAAATCTGATCCCGGTGGACTTTCCGATCGCGGACCTCAAGACCGATGCGACCGGTGCCGCCGCACAGGCTTTCATCAAGAATGTCGAGAATCCCTATTACGTCGGCGAACAGCCCGGGCTCACGGAGAGCTTCGGATGGGTCGATGCGTGGGCGACTAAGCCGAGTGTTCATGCGGTCGCGGCGCGAAACGCCGGCGATATCGCGCAGGCGGTGAAATTCGCGCGCGAGAACAATCTGCGCCTGGCGATCAAAGGCGGAGGCCATAGCTACCAGGGGACATCCAACGCGCCCGACTCACTGCTGATCTGGACGCGTCATATGAAAGATATCCAGATGCACAGCGCATTCGTTCCGAATGGATGCGAGCGCGTGATGAAGCCGCAGCCGGCAGTAACGGTCGGCGCGGGGACGATCGGAAAATGGGCATATCAGGCGGTTACCACCGAAGCCGGCAAATACGTTCAGGGCGGCGGCTGTCTGACTGTGGGCCTTGCGGGCCTTGTTCAGGGGGGTGGGTTCGGAAGTCTCTCCAAGCACTATGGGACCGCAGCGGGCAGCTTGCTCGAGGCCGAGGTCGTCACCGCCGACGGCCAGATTCGAATCGCGAATGCGTGTACCAATCCGGATCTGTTCTGGGCGCTCAAGGGCGGCGGAGGCGGCACCTTCGGCGTAGTGAGTAAGATGACGTTGCTCGTGCACGACCTTCCCGAATACTTCGGCTCTGTCAATCTCACGATCAAGGCGGGGTCAGATGATTCCTATCGCCGGCTAATCCGGCAATTCGTGGGTTTCTATTGGGAGCATCTATTTAACGACCACTGGGGCGAGCAGGCGCAGTTCACTAGAGACAACCGGATTCAATTCAGCATGATGTCCTGCGGGTTGGACATGGGGCAGGTGAAGAAAACCTGGCAGCCATTGCTGGACTGGGTGGCGAATTCAGACAGCGGATGCTCGGTCGAAGGCCCTACGGACATGTCCTGCATACCGGCGCGGCACTACTGGGACTCCGAATTCTGGAAAGAGCACTGGCCCGAAATCGCGTTCCCGCGAAATGGCAATCCTATCCACGCATTGGTGGATGATGTCCTCCTGCATGTGATGAGCAATCCTGCCGTTACTTTCGACAATCGGCCCGGTGCCAGTCCCGAGAACGCATGGTGGAAGGGCACCACCGGCGAGGTCGCGGCGTTCTGGTGGGGATATGAGTCGCTGTGGCTACCGAGTTCGCTCCTCAAAGATGATGGGCAGCAGCACCTCGCCGATGCGCTGTTTGACGCCTCTCGTCATTTCGATTTCGCGCTACATTTCAACAAGGGACTCGGCGGATCGCCCCCCGAAGCACTCGCACTCGCGAAAGACACCTGTACCAATCCGGCGGTGCTCGATGCGTTCGCGCTGGTAATCGCGTCCGACCTCCAACAAGCCGCGTATCCCGGAGTCACCGGGCATGAGCCGGACGTTGCGACCGCGCGCAAAGCCGCGAGCATGATTAATCAGGCAATGGATCGGCTTCGCGCCGTCGCGGGGCAAGACGCCGCCTACGTGAGCGAGAGCAATTACTTCCAGAAGGATTTTCAGCGGGCCTATTGGGGCAGCAATCATCCCCGCCTTGCTGAAATCAAGAAGAAGTACGACCCTGACGGGCTATTCATAGTCCACAACGGAGTCGGATCGGAAGGATGGAGCCGTGACGGCTTCACCAAACTCTAATCAGGTTCGCTAGGTCTGGGAGCTAGGCTTTCTTGATGATCCTCAGGACCTAGCGAATAAAGTGGGTTGAAGTGCGTTGAACAACAAAGCGTTGGAACTGCTGTCGCCCATAACCTCGGCTTCTTCACGGAACCAGCCGGCGCCGACGCCCAAGATCAACCGCCCGCCTGAATAGAGATCGAGGGTTGCTGTCGCACGCGCCGTTTCGATCACGTTGTGCTGGGATAGATGGCGTCTGCGAGCGAGACAGCGCGACGTCTCCACCGCTCAGAAATCGCGGGCGAATCTAAGGCGATGATCCGTGGACCTAGGCAGATCGCGCCGAGAGAGAAATTGGCCGATTTGAGCGAATCGCGGCGGATGGAGATGCTCTCCGGGTCCAAGGGCGATCGCAAATCGCGCGCACACGCGCGATTTGCGAGCAATTCTCCGAGTGGTTCCAGAGGCGCGAGACTGCAGAATTGCGGGGGAAGGATTTGAACCTTCGACCTCCGGGTTATGAGCCCGGCGAGCTACCAGACTGCTCCACCCCGCTTCGGCAGTGTATCTGCCGGTTGGTCAGCCGGTCAACATCGAAGGCGTAAAATGCGCGCGGGCGTGGTGAAGCGACGATCTCAAGCGGATTTGAAATCGCGCTGCGAATCTGAAAACTAGCCGGCGAGAATCCGGATGTTGCAGTTGCGATGCACTCTGCCGAACTCGATGATCTCTTTTTCGAGCGGGGTCGCGTCCGGCTTCGCGTCGGTCAGCATCAGCTGCTTGGCGACGGGGTTGTCGATTCCGTCGGCTTCGACGTCAAGGTTGTGGTCGTCACAGATGATAAATGCCATTTGGTTAAAAGCACCTCGAACGAACCAAGCTATAAGATTTTTTCACTGAATTGAACTGCGTGACGGCGGGCTCGCGAGACGTAATTTGTGGTAGTCGTGATCCAGATGCGCGAAACGAAAACGCGGGAGTCGATCCGATGAGTCTCAAAGGCAAAGCCGCGGCGATTGGAATTGGCGAACTCAAACCGGTCAAGGAACCCGGCGACCTGACCGCGCTCGGGCTGATGGCGCGGGTCGCGGCCGAGGCTATCACGGACGCGGGCCTCGAGAAAAAAGATATCGACGGCTTCCTGGTCGGCGTGCCGTTCTCTGATCCGGGGATGATTTATCCGGCCAGCGCGGCCGAGGTGCTGGGGCTCAACCTGCGGATGCTGAACCAGGTCGATATCGGCGGCGCAAGTCCGGCCGGGATGATCTGGCGCGCGGCCGCTGCGATCGACGCGGGAATGTGCAGCGCGGTGCTGTGCGTCGTCGCGGATTTGAACAAGGCCGGCGACCAGCGGCCACCGGTGGTGTCGGTGCAGCGCGAGTTCGAGGCCCCGTACGGAAATATCGGCGCGAACTGCGGCTACGCGATGATCGCGCAACGCCATATGCATGAGTACGGCACCACGGCGCGGCAGATGGCGAAGGTCGCGGTCGACCAGCGGACCAACGCGCTCAAGAATCCGCTGGCGACCTTTAACGAAAAGGCGCTCACAATCGACGACGTGCTGAACTCGCGCATGATCGTGGATCCGCTTCATCTATATGAAATCGTGAGCCCGGTGAGCGGCGGCGCGGCGATAATTGTCGCGTCACCCGAGGTGGCGAAGCGTGCGAAGAATCCGCCGATATGGTTGCTGGGAGCGGGCGAGGCCGCCAACCATTCGACGATTACCTACGCGCCATCGATCACGACGTCACCGATCAAGCCGGCCGCCGAGAACGCGTTCAAGATGGCGGGCCTGCAGCCGATGGACATGGACATTGTGTGCCCGTACGACTGCTACACGATAACCGTGATCGTCACGCTCGAGGACGCCGGCTTCTGCATGAAAGGGCACGGCGGCCCGTTCGTCGCGGAGCACGACCTGACGTACGCGGGTGACTTTCCGTGCAACACGCATGGCGGGCAGTTGTCGTTCGGACAGCCGGGGCTGGCGGGCGGAATGAGTCACGTGACGGAAGCGATTCGCCAGTTGATGGGGCGCGGCGGCGAACGTCAAGTCAAAAATGCGGCGCTCGGCTACGTCAACGGCAACGGCGGAATCATGAGCGAGCAGGCGAGTCTGATACTGGAGCGCAGATCATGAGCGAATACTACAAACCGCTTCCGAAGCCATCGCCAACCAGCCGTCCATTCTGGGAGGCGGCGCGGCGCCACGAATTGACGATTCAGCAATGCGGCGCTTGCCGCGAGTACGTTTACTATCCGCGCGATCGATGCCCGAAATGTTTCTCGGACAAGCTTAGGTGGGAGCGCGTGAGCGGTCGCGGCAAAGTGTACAGCTATACGGTCGTGCGGCGAGCGTCGAGCCGCGCGTTCGCCGACGCGCCGTACGTGCTCGCGATTGTCGAGCTGGCTGAAGGACCGCGCCTGACAACCAACATCGTCGCGCCGCCGGAGAGTGTGCGCGTCGATATGCCGGTGCAGGTCTTCTTCGACGACGTGGCGCCCGACCACACGCTGGTGAAGTTCAAGCCCGCGTGATGCGTCGCGCGTAGCGCGCAAGTCTCGCGTCGAACGTGATGAGCGGGCACCCAAGTCGGCGCGCGGTTTGCAGATAGGCTGCGTCATAAATCGTCAGATTGGTCTCGAGCGCCAATTCGAGCAATTCCACCGGCTCTATAGGAACCAACTGAACTCCAAGTGAAAGCGCGTCGCGCATCCGAGACGCGATATCGAACCGTCCCGACGGCAAGTCCCGAGTCTTCTTCAGAGCCACACTGGCTAGTTCGTATGGAAATATTTCCGGCGCGAAGAGCGTTGCGTTACGAAGTAAATCGCGGGCTTCCTCTGCCCGTGATTCCAGAAACGCCAGCGCCGCCATCACCGAGGCATCGACAACCCTATCGGGCATCTCGATCTTCGCGAATCATTTTCGTACTGTCCCCGCGACCAGCGGGTCCGAGCCGCCTGACTTTCTGCCAAAGTTCATCAACCGTTAGACGGGTTGGCGAAGCTGCCTCTTCCAGAAGGGCCAGCAACTCGCCCTGGAGCGAACGTTTATGAATCGCCGCCTTGCGTCTGAGCCGTTTGACCAGCTTGTCAGGGACTTTCTTTATCGAGAGAGTTACAGTCATAGTTCGAGCCCTCCGGCAGTGGTTCCATTCCGGAACCATTGTAGCTCGACACTATATCAATGGACAAGATCGGAGTGCGTTCGGTCGCTTACGCCAGCAGGACGGCGACGATTCCTGTCAGGAAAATTCCGTCGAAGGTGCCGGCGCCGCCAATCGATGCGACCGGGGCACCCAGGTCGCGCAAGTTGCGCAGGTTGAGCAAGTCGGCGCCGACGAGTGTCCCGATCACGCCGCTGATGAATGCGACGGCGTCGCGATGGTGCTCCGAGGAGCCAAGAAAGTAGCCGCATGCGGCGGCGACTATCGGCGGAATCAGCATCGGCGTCGCGATACCCATCCCGGGCACCGGGATCGCGAAGCGATGGACGATAGCGGTGACGATCGCGATTCCAATCAGCGCGGGCACGATTATCGTCGGCATCTGCATCAGCAGGTACACCGAGATCAGGACGGGAACGACTGCGCCGCCGACATTCACCGCGACGATAGTCGAGTCGGTGACGTAACGCGTCGGCACCCGGTAGCGAATACCGAAACTGCGCACTACCTCGCCGGGATGCGGCTGGCCGCTGGCGACGCGCGTGATGGGAATATTGATGTAGCTGCCGACCAGGCTTACGAGCAGGGCCGTGAAAGCGTATTCGGGCGGGAGACCGAGGGCCACGAATGCATAATTGATGACGTGAATTTCGAGCAGGATGAAAAAGAACGCAAGGACGAAGAAGAAGGCGATCGCGTAGAAGATGAGGAAGGGTGCGAAGAACACCCCGCCATCTTAGCTATGGCGCAGGCCCGGGAAAAACCGGCGGCGTGAGCCGAGTGCGTCGGCATAGCGTCCGCCCATCGCGCGTTCTTCGGCGGGAATTCTCACGGCGAGAATCAGCGCGTTGCCGATCGAGAATGCGATCGCCGTGAAGAGCGCGCCGCCGATCATCGGCACCGCTGCGATTTCGATCACGACCGCCAGATAGTTGGGATGACGCATGAAGCGGTACGGGCCGTCGGTCACCGGTGCGCGGTCGGGGCTCACGATTATCCGCGTGTTCCATCGATCGCCGAGCGTCGCGACCGCCCAGTAACGAAGCGCTTGCGCGACGATTTCAGCGCATAGCGCAATCCATGCGACGACGGGTGTTAGTGCGCGCGGGAACATTATGGCTTCGACTGCGCATGAGACGATGAAGAGCGTGTGAAACGCCACCATCACGCGGTAGTGCGCCTGCCCGACTTCGACCGCGCCATGCTGGAACGCGCGGCGCGCATTGCGGCGCGCGCGATCGAGTTCGAAGATGCGCTCGACGATTAGCAACGCGAGGATGATCAGATAAGTGCGGAGCGAGATCACGACTTCAGCGGGATCACCACTTCAGCAGGACCAGCTCGACCGAGAACCCGGGACCCATCCCGATGATCAGGCCGTAGTCGCCGGGTGCAGCCTCGTTGTCTTCGAGCAGCTCGTCCAGGATGAACATAATCGATGCGGACGAGAGATTTCCGACCGACTTCAGAGAGCGCCACGAACGCGCCAGCGCGGCCTCGGGCAGCGCGAGCGCGCCTTCGAGGGTCTCAAGCACCTTGGGACCGCCGGCGTGCGCGATCCAGTGGCGGATGTCCGAGCGCTCGATCTTTTGTGTCGCCAGGAACGAATCGACTTCGTCGAGGATGTTGGCTTGAACGAGTTCGGTGAGTTTCGACGACAGCACGATCTTGAAACCGCTATCGACGATCTCCCAGCCGAGAATTTCTTCGGTGTTCGGAAATACCAGCGAGCGCGTCGCTTGTACCTGCGGCCCGGCCTCCGCATTGGCATTGCCGCCGATCAGCATCGCGGCAGCGCCGTCGCCGAACAGACCCGAGGCGATGATGTTCGCGATCGATAGATCCTCGCGCTGCAGCGTCAGCGAGCACAACTCGACCGACAGCAGCATCGCGACCTCCGACGGGTACGCGCGGATATAGTCGGCGGCGCGCGCCGTGCCGGCCGCTCCCGCAACGCATCCCAGCCCGAAGATCGGCGTGCGCTTGATTTCCTTGCGCATACCGAGCGCGCTGATGACGCGAGTATCGATGCTCGGAACGGCGATGCCGGTGACGGTGACGAAGAACAAATGATCGACGTCGCGAGGCTTCAGGCCGGCACGTTTGAGCGCGATTTCAGCGGCTGCGGTGCCGACCTCGGGCGCGACGCGCATCCACGCGTCGTTGGTCTTGGCGAAGGTATCGAGTGGGATGTATTGCTCGATCGGCAGGGCGAGGTGACGCCCGGTGATTCCGAGCGCGCTCTGAAGTTTGTCGAAGCGGCGCAGATCTGACCATCGCTTCTCCCATAGCTCCCGGAGGCGCGAGGTCAGTTGTTCCTGATCGACGTAGTTGGCTGGTAAAGCAGTGCCGGTTCCGATCACACGGGGTGAATCGTTGCTAATCACTTATTATCGCGTGGCGCCCCGAGTCACCGGACTCATGACGACATCGCTCTTACTCCTTTTGGCGCCCGCCGGGCCGTAACGCGCGGTCCATTGTTCCTTTCGGGCACCTTTGACGCTATCACCAGCGCGATCCATATTATATCGCTCTTGTGCTCCGCGCTGCATCAGTTTAGATCACCTTTCAACAATGAAATCCGAAGAACGCCGCGAACTGCTGTCGATGCTCGCACGGGAGTCGTATTTCGAGCGTCAGCTCAAGCTCTCGTCGGGGCGCGCATCCAATTACTACGTGGACTGCAAACGCACGTTGTATCTGCCACGTGGCGCGTACCTTGCCGGAGAACTCGTGCTCGAACTCGTGCAGGCGGCCGGCGTCGAGCAGCTCGGCGGCATGGCGGCCGGGGCGCTTCCGGTCACTGATGCGGTGATTGCAGCGGCGCATCGCAATGACGTCGACATTCGCGGATTCTTCGTGCGTAAGGAAACCAAGCAGCACGGCCTGCAACAAATGGTCGAAGGCGCGCTCAAGCCGGGCCTGAAGACCGCGGTGATCGACGACGCGATCACGACCGGCGGGTCGAGTCTGCAGGCGGTCGCCGCGATGCGCGAGGCGGGCGCGAACGTAATCGCGGCAATCGCGCTGGTGGAACGCGGCGAGGGCGCGGTCGAGGCGTTCGCGCGCGCGGGTCTGAAGTACAGCTGGGTATTCACCGCGGAAGAGGTGCGTGCCGAGCGCGCCGCTCATCCCGTCGCCGGCTGACTTCGCTTGCCAGTCACCAGCGACACCGCGGTCGCAGCGATCTTCGGCGATCCAATCGAACATTCCAAATCGCCCGCGATGCACAACGCGGCCTACGCGGCGCTCGGCATGAACCGAACCTACACGGCGTTTCGCGTGACGGCCGCCAATCTGGCGCCGGCCCTCCGCGCGATTCATCCGCTCGGAATCATCGGCGTAAATCTGACGGTGCCGCACAAGCAAGCCGCCGCCCGTCTGATCAAGGATCTGAGCGGGGAGGCGCGCATGCTGGGCGCGGTCAATTGCGTCCTCAATCGCCGCGGCGTGCTCCGCGGCGACAATACCGATGCGCGCGGGCTCGAGCGCGACCTGCGCGATCTCG
>Ga0210398_10001854_pt1 | contig 21239 bp, 19 predicted proteins | sample IncBWC4OmetaG_FD_161047 | JGI IMG/M metagenome (GOLD analysis project Ga0210398, IMG submission 161047) | Forest soil microbial communities from Barre Woods Harvard Forest LTER site, Petersham, Massachusetts, United States - Inc-BW-C-4-O | ecosystem: Environmental > Terrestrial > Soil >...
CCTTCCCTGTTTGGAATCGCTCGGGTGGTGGAATTGGTAGACACACACGTTTGAGGGGCGTGTGCCGTAAGGCGTAAGGGTTCGAGTCCCTTCCCGAGCACCAGCCTTCGCTCTACGAGCTACGGCTTGGCAGGCCAGACTTACAATTTCCCATCACGATCGCGGGCAGTTGGTCAGATGAAGCGAAGGCTGCCACGGCGTAGTCCCGCGAAAACGGGACGAAGACGGGCCTCTAGAAATCGCAATGCGATGCGTGCCACGACGAAACCTGAAAGGTGAAGGCGGGCTTCCGCCTCTGCTGAAACTACGGCGTGACAAATCGGCTTGGCAGGCCAGTTTTTCAAAAACCAGATACTAATGTAAGCATTTGGTCATATAAAGCGAAGGCTGCCACGGCGTAGTCCCGCGAAAGCGGGACGAAGACGGGCTTCTAGAAATCGCAATGCGATGCGTGCCACGACGAAGTGAAACGGAGGCGGGCATCCTTGAACATCCAACAACCAACGTCACACGTTGCCCCGCTGTAACGTTCGAGGAAATTATCTTCGTGCATGGGCGCAAATATCCTTGCCACGCACTGGCTGATTCACCGTTGTTCGCTGCGGCTACTTTTATCGCCATGCATCCAAGAATAGCTGGAATTTAACCCCGCATGGCACTGGCCTTTGTTTACTTTTATTAAGGATAATTTCCAAACTGTAAAAAATCTCCGGGGAAATCGCTTGCCACATCCAGCTTCCCCGAAGAGATTACTCCTCCGCTATTGCGCAACTTTGCGCGGGCCCCGGCCCGCTTTGTCATTATTTCATGGACGAACCTGCAGCTAAGGAAAATCCAGCCACGGATTTCAACAAACTCGACCTAAGCCAGCTCCAAAGCTTCAGCTTCGGCACTCAATGGACGCAGGACAAATCCGATCCTGCGGGCCGCGCCAGCCCTCGTGGCCGACGCGAAGATCGCCCGCATCGCGAAGGCGATGACCGCCGTCCCGATTCTCGCGATGGCGTTGCGCTGCACCGCGACCGCCGGGCCTTTCGCAAGCCCGCTGGCACCGCCGCACCTTCGGCTGCGCCTGCCGGCGGCGAAGCCCCGGCGTCCGCCAATCGTCCGCCCCGTCGCGATCCCCGTGATGCTCGCGACCCTCGCGATTCGCGCGGCGGCCCGGGCGGCCCGCGTCAGTTTTCGCCGCGCGGCGCGCCGGAAGCGCCGCGTCCACCTTACGACAGTCCGTTTTTCAACGTCGCCTTTTATCCCGAGGATACGAGCTTTGCCGCGCTCGCGAAAACCATCCGCGCTTCCTGTCGCACGCTCGAACTCTTCGATATCGCGCGCACCATCCTGGCCAAGAACGATCGCTTTGTCGCCGTCGTCCAGCGCAAGCCCGCGGCGACGACCGAAGCCGCAACGCCAACGGCCAAACCTGCACCGCTTTACCTTAGTGTGCTCGACGGCCTGCCGTTCGAAACCGATGCGGCCGTCATCGCCCATGTGCTGAGCAAGCATCTCGACAAATTTTTCGACCTAGCCGAGGTCGAAATCGAGCCGCCCAAGGGAAATTTCCAGGTCATCAACCGCTGCACGATCACGGGCGAACTCCTCAGCCCGCCCAATTACCACCGCTATAGCCAGATCATCCAGCAGCACCATGCCGCCAAGGTGGCGCGCATGCCCTTCGAACAATTCCGCGAGCGCATCGAGTCCGTCCGCGATCCCGAGCTCATCAACCAGTGGCTCGAAAAAATGAAGAGGGCCACGCGATACACGTGGAAAGCCGGCAGCCCGGCTGCGGCCAAGCCCGCGGCGCCCGTAGTTGAAAGTTCCAAATCACAAGTGCCAGGTGACAAAAATTCCGGTGGCGAAACTCCGGCGGCCCAACCATCGGTCGAGCCCGTAGCAGCCGAGCCCGCGGCCCCGGCTTCCGAAGCTACGGCGGCAGTGCCGACACCCGCGGTGACCTTCGATTCGTTCGAAGAGGCGCGCACTTACCTGCTCACGCACGCGTCCGATAAAGTTTTCCGCGCCCTCGATCCGATCCGCTTTCCCGGCAAGCTCCTTGAAACGATCGCGCCCGGGGAGATCCGCCGGGCGGTCGAAGGCCATCTCGAACGCCAGCGCCGCTTCCCGCTCGACACCGCCAACGGCCTCCGCGGCCGCCTCCGCCGTGAGAGCTTCACCATTTTCAAAAAAGGCTCCAAGGGCATCAGCTACGTCTGCGCCGTGAAACGCCGGTTCCGCGTCCCTGGCCAGGTTTTCGCCGACAGCATCGGCACGCTCATCGCCTTCATCGAGGCCCACCCGATGGTCCGGGCCAGCGAACTCCCGGAGAAATTCCTCGGCCTCGGGCCGATTGCGACCCTCCAGGCATCCTCTGGCGAAACGTCCACCGGGGAAATTCCGGCGATTCCCGCGCCTGCGCTCACGCCCGAACAGCGCGGAAAACTCGTCCGCCTGCAAGGCGACCTGCGCTGGCTCGTGACCGAAGGTTATGTGACCGAGTTTATCGACGGCCGCCTCTTTGCGGCGCCGCCGATTGCCGAGGCCAAGAAAAAAGAAGCCGAGGCTTCCGAGAACGATCCGGAAAATTTCCCCGAAGCCGCGCCGGAAGAAGCTGCGTCCAGCGAGCCAGCTGCCGCCGAAACCAATGGCCAATCACTGTCCCCGGTGAGCGAACCTGCCGCGGTGGTGGCCGAAGAGCCTCCGGTTGAGGAACCGAAACCGGAAACCCCGGCGAGCTGAAGATTGGTTTCAGACCAAAAGGCGAGTTTTTCCGCGGATGTCGCGGATATACGCGGATGGCAAGAACGCCGGATTGCGGACGTGGTTAAATGCTGCGCCAGTTCGAGCGTTTACTTTTAAATCCGTCTGATCCGCGCTCATCCGCGTGATCCGCGGAAAGAATGAAACGGAATTCACTGCAGCCGAATCGTGTGCCGGCCGTCGTCGGCGATGCCGAGCGCGAGGTGGAGGGCGTGGTCAGGAAGCCACGCGGCGATTTTCTCGGGCCACTCAACCGCGAGGCACCACGGGCTCACGAGAAAATCGTCGAGCATAAGCGTCTCGATCTGCCGCGGGTCATCCAGGCGGTAGGCGTCGAGGTGCACTAGCAGGCAACTCGGCGCGCGGTGCAGCGTGAAGATGGTGAACGTGGGGCTGGTCACCGGTTCGACGATGCCGAAACCATGGGCGAGGCCTTGCACGAAAGTTGTTTTGCCCGCGCCGAGATCGCCGTGCAGCGCGAGCGTGGAGTTGGGCGGCAGCGCGGCGGCGAGTTCCGCGGCGAGCGAGCGGGTCTCCTTGGCCGAGGCCGTGGCGACACCGGCCCGGAGTTTCTCAAAAATGGTCATAGAGTAAGTTAACCACAGAGACACAGAGAGCACAGAGTAAGAAAATCGACTTCTCTCTGTGTCCACCGTGCCTCTGTGGTTAATTAAATTGTTTTAACGAAAGTGTTCGTAACCGGCAAACTGCTCTAGTTGCAGGGCGCTGGTCGGTAGTTTTCCAGCCCGGACGAATTGCCCGATGCGGGTGAGGCGGGTGCGCGGGAAGGCGCGGCGCCAGGTTTTCTCGAACGCGGCGCCGTCGGCGGCTTCCGCGAGGGCGAAGACGAGTTCGTAATCCTCGCCGTCGCAGAGCGCGTGGTGCAGCGGCGGTTTTTTCGTGTGCGCGGCGAGGCGTCGGGCGGCCGCGCTCACCGGCACGGCCGCGGCATCGACCGCGGGCTTGGCGCCGGGCGGCGTCAGGGCACGGAGATCTTTCGCCAGGCCGTCGCTGACATCCATCATGGTGCGCACGGCGGACTGGCGGGCGAGCCACGCGCCTTCGGCCAGGCGGGGGGTGAAGCGCCAATGGTGGCCGAGCCGGCTGCCGCCGAGCTGGCCGGTCACATAAATTGCGTCGCCCGCGCGCGCGCCGGTGCGCGTGACGATGCGCGGACCGGCGGCTGAGCCAAGCAGCGTGAGATAGGCGCCGACAAAATTTTCGGCCTGCGTGAGGTCGCCGCCGACGATGCGCACGCGCCAGCGCCGTGCGGCCGCGGCGAGGCCGCGGTAAAATTGTTCCAGCCAGCGCACGCTCACGCGCGGGTCGAGCGTGAGCGAGAGCACGGCGGCGGTGGGCTGCGCGCCCATCGCGGCGAGGTCGCTGAGGTTGCGCTTGAGCAATTTGGCGCCGACAGCGGCGGGCGGCGTGGCGTCGTCGAAATGCCGGCCGTAAATCACCGGGTCGGTCGTGATGAGCTGGCGCTTAGAGGTGGCGGGCAGCACGGCGCAATCGTCGCCGATGCCAAATGGCGCGGGCGGCGAGACCGGGCCCAGCCAGCGGCGGATCAAGGCGATGAGCTTTTCCTCGCCCAGCGCGGCGACGGAGCCGGATTTATTTTTTGCGAAAAGAGACATTTCTTAAATTCCAAAGGCCAAAGGTTTCTTCCGTCGCTCTCCGAGCTAGGGAGGACATGGCAAATCACAAAGGTAGCGCCTTTGTGGGCTTGAGGAGTTTGCGGTTGGGATTTTTTGGAATTTGGCGTCTTGGTGTTTGGGATTTTCCCCGCAGGCCTCATGCTGGCATTCCAACCATGATGAGCAGGATCATGTTTAGGTTAAAAAGGGCATGCGCGATCATGGTGACACCAATGCGGCCGGTGCGCTCGTAGGCGAGCGAGAAGATGATGGCGAGCATGACGAGGGGAAGAAAACTGCTCAAGCCGCTCAAGGTTTTCCAATCCACATGCAATCCGGCGAAAAACAGTGAGGGCAAGGTGAGCGCGGCCCAGCGCGGAACGCGCGTGCGCAGGTAGCGAAAGAGTCCGGCGCGGAAAATCAGTTCTTCGACGATTGGCGCAGTGACGGTCGCGAGCAAGAAAAGCACCGCGGACGATACGGATAGTTTTGCGTGCGCAAACACGTCGACCAACTCCTGCGGTTCAGGCGGCAAGCCAAACCAGGTGAGGAATAGATTCCAGACGTATCCGGTGAAATAGACCACGGGCAGCACGGCGAGAAACGTCATGAGGCCGGCCAGCAGGACGGATGGCGCGTCGCGGTGGGGTGAGGCAACCTCGTGATTCTTCCGCAGCGCGCGCAGGTAGGAACCCGCGACGGTCACACCGATGAGCAGGCCCAACTGGAAAGCGGTGCCATAAACGACGAGGTGCGTATCATGGCTGGCGGAGAATTTCTTGAGCAAAGGATCGAAAATGACGCCACTGAGGATTTGGAAAAAAAGTCCGCCCCCGACGACGGCGAACGCGCCGACGAGAAAATCGCTGAACGAAATCGGCCACGGCGCAAGGCGTGTCGGCCGGGCGCGACCGGATGGGCGGAGCGCGACGAGCACCCACACGACGAGACCAGCAAGGCAAAAGAGGATCTCGGCCGCGAGCGCGGCGGTGAGGGTGGGAGTGAGTTGGTCGGGCATGGCGCGCAGGCATCATGCAACCCGCCGCGCGCTTGGCGAGCCTCCTGCGCCGCATCAATCCCGGTAAATTTCCCGGCGATGGCCGATAGCGGAGATGTCAACAACATGGGCGCGGTCATCAATGCTGTAGAGCACCCGGTAATCTCCGATGCGAATGCGCCAGAGCAGATTATTTCCCCTTAATTTTTGGCAGCCAGCTGGCCGTGGATTGGTCACAAGTGCCTCAATTTTGGAAAAGATTCGCTCGACCGTTTGCGGCGGGAGCTTTTCCAACTCCTTGCGTGCTGACTTGGCGAAAGTGAGAACGTAACTAGCCACAGAGCTTGCCTGCGCTCACCAGTTTGCGGCGGACGTCTGCGAGGGCCTCGCGCGGTTCGCTTTTCCGTTTCTGGGCCAGAAGCGTATCATGGAAATCTTCCCAGAGTCGGCGATGAAGGCTCAAATTGATGACAACCGCGGTTTTTCGGCCGCTCTTATTAACGAGATACTTGATGCCACTCATGAGTAGAAGTTTGCGCACAGCCGTGCGAGGCGTCAACCCGCGATAATCTTTTGACCGTCGAAAACAACCCGGCCGGCGACGAGCGTGGTTTTCACGCGGCCGGTGAGGGTCTGGCCGTGCCAGGGGGAATTGCTGGACTTGCTGAAGCCGGCCTTGGCGTCGTAGTGCCATTTTTCATCGGGATCGAAGAGCGTGATGTCGGCGGGCGCGCCGGGCGCCAGCGTGCCGGCGGGAAGCCGCATGACTTGCGCGGGCTTGCGCGTCATCAGGTCGATGACGTGCGGGAGCTTGAATTTGTTCTGGCGGACGAGGATGGCGAGGCAGACGGGGAGCGCGGTTTCGAGGCCGATGATGCCGAAGGGCGCGAAGTCGAACTCGCGGTCCTTGTCGTCGATCGTGTGCGGGGCGTGGTCGGTGGAAATACAGTCGAGCGTGCCGTCGCGCAGGCCGGCGAGGATTTCCTGGCGGTCCGCCTCGGTGCGCAGCGGCGGGTTCATCTTGAAGTTCGTGTCGTAGGTCGCGAGGGCGTCGTCGGTGAACGCGATATGGTGCGGCGTGGCCTCGGCCGTGATGCGCAGGCCGCGGGCCTTGGCGCGGCGGATGATTTCGACGGAATATTTCGAGCTGACGTGCTGGAGATGGATGTGCGCGCCGGTGTAGGAGCTGAGGATGACGTTGCGTGAGACGATGAGGTCCTCGGCGGCGTGAGGCCAGCCGCGCAGGCCGAGGCGCGTGGACATGGCGCCTTCGTTCATCGCGGCGTCGTGGGTGAGCGCGTCGTCCTGGCAATGGTCCATCACGGGCAGGTCGAACATTTTGGCGTATTCGAGGGCGCGGCGCATGAGCTCGTTGTTTTGCACGCAACGTCCGTCGTCAGTGATGGCGACGACGCCGGCGCGCTGGAGCGAGCCGGCCGGCGCGAGTTGCTCGCCCTTCTGGCCGACGGTGATGCAACCGGTGGGGTAAACGCGCACGACGGCGTCGCGGGCAGCGGCGTCCTTGATGAACTGGATGGTGCCGACGTTATCCACGACGGGCGTGGTGTTGGGCATGCAGACGACCGTGGTGAAGCCGCCGGCGGCCGCGGCGCGCGAGCCGGAGCCGATGGTTTCCTTGTGCGTCTGGCCGGGTTCGCGAAAATGCACGTGGATGTCCACGAGGCCGGGGCAGGCGACGAGGCCGCGGGCGTCGATTTTTTTGGCGCCCTTCTTGTCGGCGGCGCCGAGGGAATCGACAAGGAGGCCGTCGCGCACCAAAAGGTCGCCGGTGGCGTCGCGTTTGGCGGAGGGATCGATTATTCGTGCGTTAGTTATCCAGAGTGAAGACATGGGAAAAATTCCAAAGGCCAAATCCCAAACGCCAAAGAAACTTCAAGGCGGCGGAAATTTTTAGAAAAGTTGGGCATGGAGAATCGGTTGAGGCTTTTGATTTGCTTGAGATTTTTTTGTGATTTGTCGCTTTGGAATTTGGGATTTATTCAGTGGGTGCGACATTTTCGGGCTGGCCGCCGGCGCAGAGATAAAGGATCGCCATGCGCACGGCGATGCCGTTGGTGACTTGTTCGAGGATCACGCTGCGTGCGCCATCGGCGAGGTCGCTGTCGATCTCGACGCCGCGGTTGATGGGGCCCGGGTGCATGATGATGGCCTTGGGATGCAGCCAGGAGGCACGGGTCTTGTTGAGGCCGAACATGCCGGTGTATTCACCGAGCGAGGGAAAGTGGCTGCTGGTCTGGCGCTCGTGCTGGATCCGCAGGAGCATGACAACCTCGGCGCCATCCAGGGCGCTCTTGAGGTCGTGCGAGACGGTGACGCCCAGGTCGGTGAACCAGTGCGGCACGAGGGTGGATGGGCCGCAGAGGGTGACGGCGGCGCCGAGCTTGGTCAGCGCATGGATGTTGGACCGCGCGACGCGGCTGAAGAGGATGTCGCCGAGGATGACGACCTTTTTGCCGCGCAGGTCGCCGAGGTGTTCCTTCATCGTGAAGGTGTCGAGCAGGCCCTGCGAGGGGTGCTCGTGGGCGCCGTCACCGGCGTTGATGACGGGAATGTCGAGCAGGCGCGAGAGGTAGAGTGGCGAGCCGGAGGCGGCGTGGCGGATGACGATCATGTCGGCCTGGAGGGCCTGGATGTTTTGGGCGGTGTCGCGGAGGGTTTCGCCCTTGGTCGTGCTCGACGTGGCGGCGTCGAAGGAGATGACGTCGGCGCTGAGGCGTTTGGCGGCCATGTCGAAGGCCAGGCGGGTGCGGGTGCTGGGCTCGAGGAAGAGGTTGACGATCGTCTTGCCGCGGAGCGCGGGGACTTTTTTCACGCTGCGCTTGAGGATTTTCTTGAAGGCGCCGGCGGTGGCATGGATCTGCCCGATTTCGGCGAGGGAAAGTTCCTCGATGGTGATAAGATGTCGGCGCGTCCAGGGCATGGTGGGTTTTAGCTTTTGACTTTTGATTTTCGAAGGGAGGCGGCGGCCTCGACCCGGATGGCGTCGCGGGCAGGATTGGCGGGATCGAGTCGGACGACAACTTTTTCGTCATCGCCGGCCGAAAGCGCCAGGCCGGTGTAGTCGGCGGCGATAGGCAGGCGCCGGCCGCCGCGGTCGGCGAGGACGGCGAGTTCGACTTTGGCCGGGCGGCCGTGGTCAAAGAGTTCATCGAGCGCGGCCTTGGCGGTGCGGCCGGAGAACAGCACATCGTCCACCAGGATGACGGTGGCGCCGTTCACGTCGGCGGGAATGTGGGTGGGCGCAAATTCCTTCGGGATGGGGTTGCCGCCGATGTCGTCGCGGTGGAAAGAAATGTCGACCACACCGCAGAGGGTGTGCAAGCGGGAGGCGAGCCGGCGGGCGAGCTCGACGCCGCCGTTGGCGATGCCGAGGAGCAGGAGCTTTTCCGTGGAGGCGTGGCGGGCAGAAATGGCGGCGGCCAGGCGGTCGAGAGCGGCTTGGATCTCGCCGGGGCCGAGGGTCTGGGTTTTTGCCACGAGAGGCAGTTGTGACCGGTCATGCGATCAGAGGAAAGATTTTTCTTAAAAAGCGCTTGCCGTCCTAACCGTACTAGTATTAGTAGAACAGAATGCTTCCGTTTTCCATCGAACTAAAAGCCGGCCTGCCGGTGGCGGAGCAGATCCTTTTTGCCGTCAAGAAGGCGGTGATCGCGGGGCAGTTGCGGCCCGGCGAAAAATTTCCCTCGGTCCGGGTGCTTAGCCAGGAACTGCGCATCAATCCAAACACGGCGCACAAGGTCGTGGCGGCGCTGGTCACGGAGGGTGTCCTGATCACGACGCCGGCCGTCGGCAGCATTGTGGCCGAACCGGTGGCGGGCGGGCGGCGCGAGCGCGCGGAACTGCTGGGCGCGGACCTGGAGCGGGTCGTGGTCGAGGCCAGGAATCTCGGGCTTTTGCTCGAGGAGGTGCAGGCGGGCCTCGCCGCGCACTGGCGCAAGCTTGGCGGCAAGTAATCGGTAATTTCCCCATGAACAACATCATCGAAACCAAACAACTCACACGGCGCTACGGCCGCCTCGAAGCGGTGCATGATCTGTCACTGGCCGTCCCGGCGGGCAGCGTGTTCGCTTTGCTCGGGCCCAACGGCGCGGGCAAGACCACAACGATCAAGTTATTGATGAACCTCCTAGTGCCGACCGCGGGTGAAGCCCGCGTGCTCGGCGTCGATTCGCGACGGCTTGGCGAGGCGCAGCGTGCGCAGATTGGCTACGTGTCGGAAAACCAGCAGCTGCCGCTCTGGATGACTGTGCGGCAACTGCTCGATTACTGCCGGCCGTTTTATCCGACATGGGACCGGGAGCTGGAGCGCAGGCTGCTTGCGCAGTTCGAGCTGCCGGAAGATCGCAAGCTGAAGAATCTTTCGCGCGGGATGTTGATGAAGGCCGCGCTGTTATCGTCACTGGCCTACCGGCCGAAGCTGCTGGTGCTCGACGAGCCGTTCAGCGGGCTTGATCCGCTTGTGCGCGATGAATTTGTGCGCGGCATCCTGGAGGTTTCGGAACATGGCGAATGGACGGTGTTTGTCTCGTCGCACGATATCGAGGACGTTGAACGCCTGTGCGATTGGGTCGCCGTGATCGACGTGGGCCGCCTGCAATTTACCGAGCCCACGGAATCGCTGCTGGGCCGCTTTCGTCGCATGGAAGTGACGCTGCCGGACAATGGCGGAAAACTTGATGCGCCGCCGAACTGGCTGGAGCTGGCGCGCGCGGGCAATCTGGTGCGATTTATTGAGACGCGTTACGAGCGCGAGACCACGGAGCGTGCCTGCCGCGAGCGGTTTCCCAACGGGGCAATCATGGCGCACCCCATGACGCTGCGGGAGATTTTCATCACCCTGGCCCGTGCGGGTCGCAAAACACAAAAAGGAGTCATTGCATGAAACTGACGTGGCATATCTTCAAGAAAGACTTTGGGGGAAAGTCTCTGACCTTTCTGCTCTGGATCCTCTGCGGTACCTACGTAGGCGTGATGACACGGCAAGGCGGCAACAGCTTCGTGCAAGGCAGCGTCGTGTTTCACGACTGGCTGCTCCTGGTCGCAACCATCAGTTTTTATTCATTCTTTTTTATCCTGGTCGTTGAGGCGGTGCAGGATGACAGCCTGATTGATTCCACCGCGTTCTGGCAAACCCGGCCAATCTCATCGGGGCGTTTGCTGGCGGCCAAGGGCATGTTTATCCTCGGATTGTTGTTGGTGAAATTTCTGGTGAGCCTTGTGGTGTGGCTCTTCCTGCCTAATCCTGCGCACAAGGCTTTTGGAAATTGGGATGTTTGGTTGGGAATGTTGAGCTTTGCCCTGCTCAGTGGCGGCCTGGCGGCCTGCACCAAAAACTTGGGGAAATGTTTTCTGGGTTTGGTGATGTGCCTGATTCTCTTTCTGATGGCCTCTGCGGTGGCAGAACACTGGTTCCGCCCAATCGCATTGAACCGGATGCACCAAATGGTGGCCGACGCGATAGCTCAAAGCCATAGGCTAGAGCCTATTCGAAATGTTCCGGGACAACGACCTTGGTTCGCTCATCTGTCTGCTTCCATGGTTGTGGGGATTATCACTGGTGTCGCTGGTGCGGTTGCGCTGCTTATCCAGTATTTTACGCGTCGAACGGTCGTGGCTTCCGGCCTGCTGTTCGTCGCTGTGCTGGGTGCCGGGGCGGCATCCAACTATTATAAATGGAACGCCGTGTTGGGGACGGCCTCCGCCTCACCCGCAGTCAAGCTCGATCCCCAGGTGCAAAGCATCCTTGCCGGCGCCGCCAAATTCTATGCAGATGCGCAAAGTTTCGAGGCAGACATTGAATCTGTCACACACGTCGAAACGGACGCGAGGAACAGAAACAGGGATTCATCTTTCCATGTTGCGTTTCAGCGTCCTGCGTCGTTCGCCCTCGTATTGAAGACTGGCTGGTCGGGTGGCACCCTAATCTCCAATGGCAAGACTTTGATCGCCTACATGCCGGCATCTAAAAAATACACTTCAACCGCTGCTCCCGCCGATCTTGCCGAACTCCTCAGTCCAAGGAGTCTCATCTTTATCGAGAGCGGCCTCGCGCTCGGATTTGAAGACTTATGGCAGCAGGATCCAATCCAAACTTTTGAATCTAAACTCCGGAGAAGCGAATATATCGGTTCCGAGGAAATCGATGGCGTGGCTGCTCAACACGTCCGCCTGACCGAGAGAAGTTGTGTGGCCGACTACTGGATCGCAGACGGCCCACAGCCGCTCCTTTTGCAGGCGCAAATCACAGAAAATTCATCCGGACGCAACGGCCCTGAAAAAATGGTGCGTACCAGCACCTATACCAACTGGCGTGTTAACCAGCCTGTGGCGGTCGACACCTTCCAGTTCCAGCCTCCGCCTGGAGTCGAACTTGTCGCTAATCTTTTTTCGCGAACACTTCATCCGCTGGTTGGCAAGATGGCGCCCGATTTCCAACTGAAAGATCTCGATGGCAAGCTGGTGAAGCTTTCCGATCTCCATGGGAAAATCATAGTTATCTATTTCTGGACCACTTCGGCCGGTGCCATCCTTCCTGCGGTGAACGAAGTCATCTCCGAACGGAAAGCGCAGGGCGTTGTCTTCTATGCGGTCAACCTGATGGAATCTGCGAATAAAATTCGTGCCTTCCAAAAGGACAAAGGGCTCGATTTTTCGGGCCTCCTCGACTCTGACGGTGCGGTTGCCAAACGCTATTTTGCCAAACACTATCTGGACGAGGGCGCATCCCAGTCGGTTCTCATTGATAAGGACGGCAAAATTGCGGCCGTCAATATTCACTTCCTGCCTAGCAGCGTGAATGACCTTGGCCGGCAACTCGACGACCTGATCGCAGGTAAATCGCTCATACCTTACATTGCACCCTCCGCACCCGCTACGAGCCCATGACGTGGCTATTGCACGCTAATACCGTTGGCTGAATTTGCCGGACAAATGGGCTACTCCAGCAGGATTTCGGTGCGCGCGCGGAGGTAATCTTCGAGGCGGCGGAGCAAGATGGCGGAGGATGGATCGGCGCTGGCGGATGGGGTTTCCGCGAGGGCGGCGAGCGGCGTGGCGAGGAGGCGCTCCGCTTCGGCGCGCTGGGCGGCGGGCAGGCCGGCCAGCCATTCTTGTTTCACGGGGTAGCCTTCGTCGCGGGCCAGGCGATAGAGGCTTTTGAAATAGACGAGGTCGGGCCGGGCGCTTTCGGCGAAGGCGGCAAAAGCCGTGCGCAGGAGCGCGGCGACGGGCGCGCGGCTTTCGTCCGGCACGGCGTTGCGGGCCACGAGCGTGGCGAGCGTGGAGGCGAACCGGAGCGATTCATAACGCCGGCCAATGCCCCCATGCCGGGTGACGAGCCGCGATTCGCGCACGAACCAGGTTCGGCCCTGGTTGGAGCTTTCGAGGAAGAGCGCGACGTCGTCGAACAGGTCGAGCGCGACGGAAGCCGGGGAGCTTTTTTTCGGCAGGCGTTGGAGCACGAGGATTCCACCTTGTTCGGTGGAAAAAACCGTGAAGGTTTGAAACGCGTCGGCCGGCGGCTGTTTCAGCAGAACGAGCGCATCGGTCTGGAGCGTGGGGCCGGGCATTTAGGGAAGGGCTGAAAAACTGAAGGACTGAAAGGCTGAAAGAATCGGCGATCTTCAGTGTTTGAACCTTCAGTCCTTCAGCCTTTCAGCTCTTCAGTCTTTCCCAATGGCCACGATGGGATGACGCTGCCGCCGGAGATGATCAGTTTCATGGCGTCGCCGGCGGACATCTCGAGTTCGACGAGTTCATGCCGCGGCACAAAGATGATATATCCGCCGGTGGGATTGGGCGTGGTGGGAACAAAGACACTGACGAGGGCCTCCAAGGTTTTGGCCTGGATTTCGCCGCGACATTCACTGGTGAGAAAGCCGACCGTATAGGCGCCTTTGCGTGGAAATTCCACGAGGACAACCTTGTTGAAGCTATGGCGATCCTTGGCGTTGAAAGTATCGACGATCTGCTTGACCGAATGGTAAACCGCGCCGACGCCGGGAATGCCGTGCACGACGCGCTCCGCGACATTGCCGAAGTATTTTCCAAAAACATAACGCGACGCATAGCCAAGTGCGGTGACGAGCCCGATGACAATGAGGGTGGCAAGTATTTCCAGAAGGATGTCAAGGGGGCCCGTGGGCACAAAGAAGAACAAATACGGGCGGAAACTGCCGCCGATCTGGCCGATGAGCCATGAGAATACCCACAGGGTGATGGCAAGCGGAGCAATGAGCAGCAGCCCGGAAAGGAAAGCATTGCGGAGCGAGGCGAGGTGGCTTGGGCGCATCAGGATTGAAATATCCGACAAAAACGCACGGAGGCAAAATTATTTAACGAGCCGGAAGCGCGGCCGGCAGCCGGCGGCGTGAAGCAATTTCAGCGCGCGGGCTTCGGCGGCACGCATTTTCCGTTTTGCCCGGGGCGCAAGGTCGTCATAACCGGCGAGATGCAGCCAGCCGTGAACGAGGTAGAGCGTGAGCTCGGCGCTGAAATTATTTTTCGCTGCCTTTATTTGCCGAACGGCGGCGTCGGCGGAGACGCAGATTTCCCCGGCGAGGCCGTGGGCCGGGTCGCCGGCGAAGGTGATGACGTCGGTGACGCCCGGATCGGCGAGAAAGTCGGCATGGAGCCGGGCCAGGCCGGTATCGGTGAGGAACGCGAGGGAAAGCTCGCCGGGCGGGCAGCCGCCGAGAAATTTCCCGGCATGGGCGTCGAGGGTGCGGATGATCGCGGTGGCCGCGCGGCGGTCGGGGCGCAGCCCGGGATGGCCGTTGTGGATGGTGACGAGCCGTTGTACGGTTGGCCCCATCGTTCTCTTAATCTTTCTCGTTCTCATTCTCGATCTCTTGGAGAACGATTACGAGAACGAGGAACGAGTACGATGAAGAAATCGCCAACGAGAGCGGCTCAGACTACCTCTCCTAGGAGGTCTGGCTTCTGGCCTCGGGCTTTACCTCGCCGGGCGGATAGGCGACGCGCGAGTGCAGCATGTTGAGCATCGTGAAATTGAAGCTGCTTTTGATCTTGGTCATCTCCTCGAAGGTGAGCGGAGCCTCGTCGAGCTGGCCGTCGGCGATGCGCTCGCGGAAGATTTGCTCGATCAGTTCGGCCAGGTGCTGGGGCGTGACTTTGCGCAGCGAACGCGAGGCCGCCTCGACGCCGTCGGCCAGCATGATGACGGCGCTTTCCTTGAACTGGGGCTTCGGGCCGTCGTAGCGGTAGGTGACTTCGGAAACCTTGGAGGAAATGGGATAGATCGTGTCCCCGCGGCGCGGCGCGTGGGCTTTTTCTTGGGCTGAAAAGGGGGTGACACTGCCGAAGGGTGCGCGGGTCTCGTGTTTGGCGCGCTCAAAAAAATAACGCAGGAGCGTGGTGCCGTGATGCTGCTGGATGACGTCGATGACCGGCTTGGGCAGCTTGTGCTTAAGCGCCAGGTCCACGCCGTCCTTGACATGGCTTTTGATGATGAGCGCGGAGAGCGAGGGATTGTTCGTTTCGTGCGGATTGAAACCATTGCGCTGGTTCTCGGAAAAATACTCGGGCTTGCCGATCTTGCCGACGTCGTGGAATTGCGCGCAGACGCGGGCGAGGAGGGGGTTGGCGTCGATGGCGTTAGCCGCGTTTTCGGCCAGTTGCGCGACGATGAGCGAGTGGTGATAGGTGCCGGGTGCCTCCATTTGCAGCAGGCGGAGAAGCGGGTGGTTGAAGTCGCTCAGCTCGAGCAGCGTGATGTCGGTGGTGCGCTTGAAGAGGCCTTCGAGCACGGGCAGCAGGCCGACGATCGCGACGCCGGTGAAGAGCCCGGTGCCGAGGCCGGCCGCCATCTGTTCCATCACCGCCAGGGGGCGCAGCTGGTCCACCACGCCGATGAGCAGCGCGAAGACGGCGACGACGAGGCCGCCGAGGACGGCGCCGCGCACCACGCGGCTACGCTTGCGCAGCCCGCGGCATGAAAAAATGGCGACCAACGAGGCGAGAAAGGTGAGCACGAGCAGGTCGAGGCGATTGCCGTAGATGACGCTCGCAAAAATCGAGACGAGCAGCGCCATGAAGATGCCGGAGCCGGCGTCGATGAGGATGGCGACAATGATGGGCGCGAATGCGGTCGGCACCGTGTAGGGCAGGATCGAGGCGGTGGTGTCGTGCTCGATGAAATAAGGTAGGCCGCTGAGCGAGTAGGTGAGGCGCACGAGGGCGAGGTTGATGATGACGACGAGTGCGAGGAGCGCGAGGCGGCCGTTGCTCTGGAGCGTTTCACGATCCTCGATGCGGATATAGATGACGGAGGCCCAAACCATGGCGAGCACGAGGAGCACGCGGCCGAAAAGCTGCAGGTCCTCGTTCATCTCGACGTTGCCGCTGTCGAGGAGGAAACGGCGCTGGGCGACGAGCATTTCGTATTGCTCGGGGGTGACGCGCAGGCCGGGCTCGATGATGGTCTGGCCGCGCACGACGGAGACAACGACCGGCTTGAGGGATTTGAGCGCCGTATCCTGGAGTTGCCCGGTGGCGATCGGATCGTAAACCAGGTTTGGCGTGACGCCGTTTTCAAAAATACGGAAGAGGGCGAGCGTGGTTTCGCGGCTGATGCCCTCGGCGGCGAGGTTGATGCGCAGGAAGGTGAGCGCTTCGTCGAGCGACTGCACGGGTCGCTGGGCAATCTCACCGTTGCCCTTGATGATCTGGAACACGGTGATGGTGTCCGGGCGCGCGCTGGCGAGCGAGCTGTCGTGGATGCCCTCGTCGTAAATCTCGTGCAGGGTGGCAAGGCCGTTTTCGATGATGCTGAAGCGAGCCTTGGCATCGCCGAGGGAAAGGAGCAGGGCGACATCATCCACGCCGGTGCGGTAGAGGCCGCCGGCGTTGAAGTCGTCCACGATTTTTTCTAGGGCTTTCTGGCGGTCATCGCGCTGGGCCGGGTTGGGGTAGTCAGGCCCGATTTTTTCGAGCTGGGCGACGAGCTCGCGCAGGTTTTTTTCGAACTGCTGCAGCGGGGAGAAATCGAGTTTGTAAACCGGCGGCACCTGGCTGCGGAACTGTTCGCGGGCGGCGCGGGTCTTCTCGACGCTCGTGTAGCTGAAGGGCGTGCTGGCCACGATGCGCACGGCCGCGAGCTGGTTGGGCAGCACGGGCAAGTCGGCGGTGCCGACGCCGACCGAGCTGACGAGCACGATGGCGGCGACGGTGGCGATGAAGATGAGCGCGGCGATGGCGCGGTTTTTTTCCAAAAACTCAAGCGCAGCCGAGACCTCGGCGGTCTTGCGGACGCGGCGCGGCGACAACAGGCCACCGCGGAGGAGTTTCAGGTTTTTGATCAGCGACATGGAAGCGCCAGGCGTTTTGAAATGAATGCTTAACTGGCGGAAGTCGGGGCCATCGGGTTTTTGAAATGTTCGTAGGCCTCGATGATTTTCAAGACAAGCGGGTGCCGCACGACGTCGGCGCCGGAAAAGGTGTGAAACTCGATCCCGGGGATATGGCCGAGAATATGGCGCACTTCAAGCAATCCGCTTTGCTTGTGGCGCGGCAGGTCGATTTGCGTGATGTCGCCGGTGACAATCATCCGCGATCCTTCACCTAAACGCGTGAGGAACATCATCATCTGCTCGGGCGTGGTGTTCTGCGCCTCGTCGAGCACGATGAAGGCGTTATTGAGGGTGCGGCCGCGCATGTAGGCGAGCGGGGCGATTTCAATCACGCCTTTCTCGGTCAGGCGCGTGACATCCTCCGGGTCGAGCATGTCGTGCATCGCGTCGTAGAGCGGGCGGAGATAGGGCAGGATTTTTTCGCGCAAATCGCCGGGCAGGAAGCCGAGCGCTTCGCCGGCCTCGACCGCGGGACGGGTGAGGATGAGGCGTTCCACCTGGTGTTTGAGCAGGGCGGATATGGCCGCCGCCATGGCGAGATAGGTCTTGCCCGTGCCGGCGGGGCCGATGCCAAAGACGATGGGATTGTTCTGGATGGCCTGCAGGTAAAGTTTCTGGCCGAGTGTTTTTGGCGCGATGCTCTTGCGGTTGGTCGTGATGATGAACGCCTGGGCGATGAGTTCGCGCAGCTGTTCGCCTTCGCCACGGCCGAAGCCCTCGGCGACGCGCGCGAAATCCGGCCCGCGCAGGGCCACGCCCTGGCCGCGTGCGTCGTTGAGAAAGTTGAAAAATCCCTCGGTGCGCGCGACCGAGCCGTCGTCGCCCTCGACTTTCAGCCAGTCCTCGCGCGTGACCAGCCGCACGCCCAGCGCGCGTTCCGCGAGTTGCAGGTTTTCGTCGCGCCCGCCGTAAAGCTGGCTGAGGTGGCGAGGGCTGGGAAAATGCAGGGTCTTGGTGGGCACGAGGAAAATGACGAATGACGAATTCCGAATGACGAGTTATTGGTTTAGGTCAGCGAACAGCCGTATGTGACATGTATGGAATTCGTAATTCGTCATTCGGGCTTCGTCATTCTCGCCGCGGCAGCGGCGAGCCGCTCCCAAGTGGCCTCGAGCGCCTGCGGGAGAACGCGCGTCTGGCCGAGCACGGGCATGAAGTTGTTGTCGCCGTTCCAGCGCGGCACGATGTGCGCGTGGAGATGCGGGATGCTTCCGCCGGCGGTGGAACCGGCGTTTAAGCCGATGTTAAAACCATCCGGCTTGAGCGCGGCTCGCAGGAGCGCCTGGGCGGTGATGATGATGTCCATCAAATCGGCCCGCTCGGCGGCGTTGAGTTCCCCAAGTTCGACCACTTCGCGGAAGGGGACGGCGAGGAGGTGGCCGGGATTGTAAGGATAGCGGTTGAGCACAAGGTAGCTCAACGGCGAGCGATGGACAATCAGGGCGGCGCGGTCATCGCCCAGCGCAGGCAGCTCGGTGAATGGCTTCTTCGTGGCCGGGTAGCGTGGCGCCTCGATGTAGTCCATCCGCCAGTAAGGGTGGAGCTGCTGCATGGTCAAAGGTTGGCGATTAGAGACAGGCGACTGTCCAAAGTCAAAGCCGGCTTGTGTGGGGCTATTGTTTGTAAAATTCCCGTTGCGGTCTGTGGCGAGAGGCGTCCATTAACAGATAGCATGCAAAATCGTCGCGTTGCCATCACGGGTCTTGGCGCAGTCACGCCGCTGGCCAACTCCGCGTCCGCCACTTGGGCTGCACTGATTGAGGGCCACAGCGGCATCGCCCGCATCACTCACTTCGATCCGACGGGCTGCACCGCGCAAATTGCCGGTGAAGTGAAAAATTTCGAGCCGGCGGCCGTGTTGCCCCAACCGTTGCATCCGCGCGGCCCGCAAGGCCAGCCGCTGGTCACGGCCATCGCGCCGAAAGAAGTGAAAAAGCTCGGCCGCTTTACCCACCTCGGCATTGCGGCCGCCATTGAAGCCTACACCGATTCGGGCCTCGATGCGGTCCGCGCCGCGCTGGCGCCGGAGCGGCTGGGCGTGAATCTCGGCGTGGGCCTTGGCGGCCTGCCGGAAATCGTGGCGATGCACGAGACCTGGCGCGAGGGCGGCTATCGGAAGATCTCGCCATTTTTCATTTTGCAGACCGCGCCCAACATCCTGGCGGGGCAGGTCGCGATCGAGCTGGATTTTCGCGGATCCAACATGAGCGTGGCCTCGGCCTGCGCCACGAGCGGCCACTCGCTGGGCGAGGCGGCTCGCGTCATCCAGCGCGGCGAGGCCGACGTGATGATTGCGGGTGGGGCGGAGGCGGTCGTGACGCCGCTGGCGGTGGGCGCCTTTGCGCAGATGAAGGCGCTTTCGACGCGCAACGACGCGCCGGAGAAAGCCTCGCGGCCCTACGATGCCGATCGCGACGGTTTTGTGCTGGGCGAGGGGTCGGTGGTCTTTGTGCTCGAGGAACTGGAACACGCCAAAAAACGCGGCGCGCGTATCTATGCCGAGCTGCAGGGTTACGGCGCGACGGCCGACGCGCATCATCTCTCTTCGCTTGCACCCGAGGCGGAAGGTTCGCGCCGCGCGATGCAACTCGCGCTCAACGATGCCCGGCTCGCGCCGGAACAGATCGGCTATGTTTCCGCGCATGCCACGAGCACGCCGGGCGGCGACGGCGAGGAAGCCACGGCGATTGCGCATCTTTTTGCGGCGGGAAAAAACCAGCTGCACGTCAGTGCGGTGAAATCGATGACGGGGCACCTGCTCGGTGCGGCGGGCGCGCTGGGCGCGTTCGCCGCGGTGCTCGCGATTCACCACGGCGTCGTGCCGCCGACGATCAACCTCGATAATCTCGACCCGGCCTGTGCCGCGCTCGGGCTGAATTTCACCCCCCGTACGGCCGCGGAAAAGCGTGTCGATTTTGCGCTGGCCAACAGTTTCGGGTTCGGCGGCACCAACGCCTCGCTCGTGGTCGGGCGGGTCTAAAACTCAATCGACCACGGATTACACGGATAAACACGGATGTCTGCGATCCGTGTCCATCCGTAGTAAAAAAACAAACCAGATTCTCACAGCGATTGTGAGCTCAACCGAACAGACGTGGTGCTTTATCGTCCTTCGGTCGAAACGCCCTGTGGGTCGAAGATGTAGCCGACGCCGTGCACGGTGCGGAAGGAGCCGAGGTCGAGTTCGTTGTTCTTAAAGAGTTCGCGCACTTTCACGATGTATTGGTCGAGCGAGCGGCTGCGTACGTCGGCGTGCATGCCCCAGACCGCGTGGATGAGCGCCTTGCGGGTGATGACCACGCCCTGGTTTTCGTTGAGATGGGCGAGGATGCCGAGTTCCTTGCGGCCAATCTTCTGCACGGTGCCGTTGGGAAACGTCACTTCGAGGCGAACGGGCACGATTTTCGCCCCGCAGAAATCGAAGGGCTCGTCGCTGATCTTGGCGTTTTTCGTGACGTGAAAATCTCCCTTGGACTCGGCGCGGCGCAGCACGGCATGGATGCGAGCGATGAGCTCGGGGTAGCCGAAGGGCTTGGTGATGTAGTCGTCGCCGCCGAGTTCGAGGCCCTTGACCTTGTTCATTTCCAGCGCGTTGCCGGTCAGGAAAATTGTCGGAATATTGATGTCATTCTTCCACAATTCCTCGAGCAACGAGAAGCCCGACTGGTCGGGCAGGTTTACATCGAGAAGGATCAGATTGGCGAAGTTGCGCTTGAGGAAACGCAGGGCGTGGGCGCAGCGATTGTAAATCTGCGTTTGCATGCCGGCTTCCTCGAGGTGGATGGCGATGAGCTTGGCGAGCTCCTCTTCATCTTCAACAACGAGAATCAGTGGTTTGGGCTCAGAGCGAATGGCGGCGCACATAGGGTGTTATAACTAATTGAATTACATTTTTACAATTCATCTGCCAATTGTCAAAAGAAACTTAGCGTCATGTAACCGGCTAGTCTTCAAGGAGGCCTGCCGCGAATTTTCTTGAACGTACCCCTGCGCGGCGGCTCCCTTGGCCCTGTGTCTGCACCCGCACCATTACTTATGCTCGGCCTGCCCAAGGGCAGTCTCGAGGAATCCACTAAAAGTCTTTTTGCCAAGGCCGGTTGGAAAATCACTTCGAGTTCGCGTTCCTATACGCCATCGATCGACGACCCTGAACTCGATGGTCGCTTCGTGCGTGCACAGGAAGTGAGCCGCTACGTGGAGCATGGCTTCTTCGACTGCGGCCTCACCGGCTACGACTGGATCAAGGAAAACGAGTCCGACGTCGTCGAGGTGTGCGATCTCATTTACAGCAAGGCTTCGGTGCAAAAGTCCCGCTGGGTGCTTTGCGTGCCAGAGGCCTCGTCCATCAAGCGGCCTGAGGACCTGGCCGGCAAGCGCATCGCCACCGAGCTCGTCAACACGGTGCGCCGCTACTTTGCCGAAAAGAAAATTTCCGTCGCGGTCGAGTTCTCGTGGGGC
>Ga0210398_10001855_pt1 | contig 21228 bp, 16 predicted proteins | sample IncBWC4OmetaG_FD_161047 | JGI IMG/M metagenome (GOLD analysis project Ga0210398, IMG submission 161047) | Forest soil microbial communities from Barre Woods Harvard Forest LTER site, Petersham, Massachusetts, United States - Inc-BW-C-4-O | ecosystem: Environmental > Terrestrial > Soil >...
AAACCAAAACCAGAAGTAGGCGTAGAACCATCATCGACCTCCCACGCGACGCTGATCTGCGGAACGTGCAATGCCGGAGAAATCCGGCCCCTGCCCGAACCAGTCCAAGCATTCCTGAGAGAAAGAATTTGTTCCCATCCATGCGACAAGCCTCCGAAAAATCGGCCCTCGGCTCATGGCACCCGCGGCGCCAAACTCTCCGGTCACCAATCGTCTAGATGTTCCAACCTAAAAACGTCTTAGAAGTGGTTTGACTTGGGGTGAACGCCACAAAGCACCTACCAACCTCTGCAATAGTAGTATCGATCCTCCGAAACAGATAACCGCGGGAATATATAACTTGCTTAACAATAGGCGTCAAGTAGAAAGATAAATTTGTAGTAAAGGGTTACCTGAGATATTTACGCAATAAGCTATCCGGTGGTACGACGTTCCAGCGCGAAGCCGAGGCCGTATTTGACCGAGAGCGGGAAGGGCGAGCGGACGAATCGCAAATTGGTTTCTGGGATGCCCTGATTGTTTCATCTGCCTCAAGAAACGGCGCGACTCGGATTCTGTCTGAAGAATTAAACGCGGGGCAAAGGATTGCTGGGATTCTCATCGAGAATCCACTTGTCGGTATCCGCTGAGGCGTCCCGAAAACGGGTATCGCTCTGTAACTAGTGCCCCCGTGATAAGTGGCGCGCCCAGGGAGACGATTTTAGATCTTTTCTCCGTGAATTCGTGTCAGCGGTGAGCCAAATTGAGGTCCTGGCTGTGATGAGCATTTAGCCGGTTCCCGGGCCCAAGAGTACTTCTCCCGTTATCGAGACTTGGCCGGGCGAGAAGGTGTCAAGCGGGTGGGCCTGCAAGTTTTTCTGAAAGCTCGACGAAATCTACCAGGAGCGAGGTGGCAGGATTCGGAAAAACTTGGCGGTCCGCTTGCCGGTGCTATCCCGCCGGAAAGCCCACATCGAAACAAGCATTCCCAAAAACACGGGCAGCAATCCGACCGTATTCTCGACGAAGGCAGGGGGCAACAATGCCAAGAGTAGAAACGTACTGAATGCCACCGCAAGATAACCCTCTAATAGCGACAGCCACGGGAAGGCCTTTCGCATCATCGTCAAGTCCGTGGTCATCACCCAATACATGACGGACGCAAAGCAAATAGGTCCAAACGCAAGCCAAGTGAAGCTCACGGTGGCGTAGATCAGTGGCAAGAACCAACGGTGCGTCTCTAAGCCGAAGGCGTATTGGGCCAGAATCTTGTTTCCAAAACGCCCATAGTAGAGGGGGATGGCCCAACATACCGTGACAACTGCCGCCCACGCAAAGATGCGCCACTCCGTCAAGAAGCCCGTCAGAATCGCAACCAGCACTTGACGCCAATACCAAGTGACCGAGCGTCCTTGGCTGAACTGCTCCAAAAGGTCGCCCGCCAGAGCTTCGTTCCTGGGCCCAGGGATCAAGTGTTCGACCAACCAGGTCGCCTGTACCGGTGGTTTTGACGATCTCATGCCCGTTCTCCCTCAAATTCTCTCAAGCCTCGCCACAGATTGATCAATGCGCTCCGTGCCTCACGAACCTCGCGGAGGCCTTTCTTGGTGATACGAAAATACCGCTTGGCTCTGCCCCCGCGCTGAGGTGTGGACTCGCCCAACTCAGAAGACACCAAGTCCTTCTCTTCGAGCCGCTCCAGAGCGGCATAGACGGTGCCCGCTGCTACCGCTCGACCGGATTGCTGCTCGATCTCGCGGGAAATGGGCACCCCATATGCGTCTTCCCCCAACCGCATCAGAGCCAGCAAGACCATCAATTCAAAGTCTCCCAGATAGCTTCGTTTCGGCATTTCTTACTTTATAATGAATAAATCGGTCTGGGTCAATCTCTTTTGGGGCGAAGATAAGAGTCGGAATTGGTGTTCCCTGGCGCCAGTGCCTTTATCGAACGCCTTCACCGGAGATCGAGCCGAGATTGGATATAGGTTCGAAGCGAGTTATAGGGTAGCGACAGAAGTCATTGAAAAAAACCGCTTGAAAGAGATCGCGCGCCCGGAGGGATCCGAACCCCCGAACCTGTGCTTAAAAGGTGCGGAGTAGAAGGTTCTAAGTGCCGCTTCTGGTGTCGCTTACGAAGGGCCGCGTCATTTATTCCACCGTTGAACTGGACCGAAGTTGGACTGAGATCGTTGGGGTGAACCCCTCAGATGGCACAATTCGGATGGTTGCAGGCCTCGCAACCGAACCTCCCCTTGCTCGAATTGTTGCCGCAAATCGCAACCGTCCGAATCTGTCATTTCGTTTTGCGAATATGGACGTTGTCCGTTTGTTCGGATTTCCTTGCCCATGTGGCCGTCACATAATTTCCAGTTTGCTCGTCTTCCAACCGGTCGCGAGTGTCGGAGGCTGTCATTTCTCAGAAGCGTTAACTAGGCACTAGACCAGATTTGCCGTTATTTGACTTGCGGGATTTTCTCCAACGTTCCGGCCGGAAGTGCGGGCAGAGCAAGGTGCTTGCGCAAGAATTCGTAGCGGTCGTGGCGGGCCTGTGCATTTAGCGCATGAGCTGAGTCGTAGAATTTGATCTCCTTTGGACCTGAGCTCAATTCGAAATAATGCTTGGCCGCGGAGACCGGGACAAACTCGTCGTGCGTGGCGTACTGAAAGAACGCGGGCGCAGGACCGAGATGCGTCGCATAGGTGCCAGGATCGGTCCAACTATTGGCATCGAGATATTCTTTGAGTTTGTCCATCGGCACTGATTTGCGAAACGCCACGATATCCGGACGATCCGAAGAAAGAACCACCTCCCGAACAGATACGGGGTCGCCCATGAAGACGAAGGCCACAAGACGCTTGTCCACGGCGTTGAGAATGCTGCCGCACTGAGCATCAAAACTGTGGCCGACGTAGGCGACGCGCTTCGCGTCCACATCGTTGCGCGACAATAACAGGTCGAGGCCGCGGCGAAGATCGATCACTTGCTGCGTTGTCACCTCTGAATCCTGGGAACTCAGAGGATTCGGATCGGGCTTGAAGCCGGGCCGGACATAAGGAGCGTCGATCAGCAACGAGACGACGCCAGCCGACGCGAGGGCAACTGCCTCATCGAGGAATTCGGCGCGGTTGGCCGTAGGAGATTTAGGCATCATCCAGTGTCCCCACAGAACAGCGGCGAATTTGCCTTTTCCATTCGGCATGACGAGATACGCGGGCACGCGTCCGTCTTTTGGACTGCCGTAGGTGATGTCATGAATCTCTACGCCAGCACGGTCCTGGATTGAGATTTCCTTAATATCGAGTGAAGCGTGGGCATCGTAGTCAAAGTGCTTTAGAGCTTGAGAATAGGAGCCTTTGGCGAAGCTAGGTTCCAGTAGAAGGAGGACCAGCAGAATTGTGGAGAATTTCACGCCATATCTCCGATTGGGCCACTCAATCACGGATGGTACGCTCCGGCTGCCATCGACACAATGAAATTGGACAACCCGAGCAGGTGCCGCGCGCTGGTTTCGGAAAAACTGGAGTTTGAAGAACTGGCCGTTTACTCAGTCCCCTGGACCACCACATGTCGCCTAGAAACGGGGTTCGAGGACATTATTAACAGCGCTGAGTAATGTCGCTTTTCCTCGAAGCGGACTTGGGGACCGGAAGAACTTTCGGATGCGCAGTGACACGTCAACGACCTTGAAGAAAGAAACTACCAAACCGGCGGGTTCAAACTTCCTGCAGCAGCAGGCCAAGTTCGATGACTTCATCGAGATCTTTAACCAGGAGCGTCCTCACGAAGCCTTGGACATGAAGTGCCCGGCCGAGGTCTATCAGCCCTCCACGCGCACCTACCAGGGATTGCCGGATATCGATTATCCTCTCCACGACAAGATCATCGTCGTGACCAACTGTGGCCGCATCTGTCTGGGTCGCAAAAAGATTAATTTCAGCACGGTCTTTGCCGGCCAGGCCGTGGGCATCAAAGAAATTCACGACGATATCTGGCTGGTCAGTTTTATGGATTATGATCTGGGGTACTTCGATCTGGCGACTCGAGTGTTGGAACCGCTGGAAAATCCCTTCGGCCCAAAAGTGTTACCTATGTCTTAGGTACGTTGTGTAACCCATGTCTCCGGGCTGGACCGTCCGTTTCATATCATCAAAATAAGTGCCGTCGACTAATCGCGCGGAACCGCAAGAACAGAGGTCATTCTTGACGATTCTTTGCCCGCAACAAAGTGCGATGGCGGCTTAGGAGCAGCAGATGTTTGGCCGATAGTTTTGCCAGTCGGCCCGATCGCACAAATCTGCGCGCCATTCATTAGCTACCCTCACCCACTGTTTCCTCGACGATGCGGCCGTCGAACAGATGGATGGTACGGTCGGCGATTCCCGCATAGCCCCTGTCGTGCGAAACCATGCAAATAGTTGCGCCGTCGGCGTGCAACTGGCGCAGCAGGTCTATCACCGCTTCGCTGTTTTTCGAGTCGAGCTTGCCCGTTGGCTCATCGGCGAGCAGGACCGATGGTTGGCCCACTAGGGCGCGGGCAACTGCAACGCGCTGTTGCTGGCCACCCGAAAGCTGCGCAGGGTAGTGCTTGGCGCGGTGCGCCATGCCGACGCGATCGAGCACCTCCTGGACCCGCCGTTTGCGTTCCGCCGCGCCCATGTTGCGATACGCTAATGGAAGCTCGACGTTTTCGTACACAGTGAGATCACCGATGAGATTGAACGCTTGGAAAATGAAGCCGATTTCGCGATTGCGAATGCGGGTGCAGTCGGAGATGGAATGATTCTGCGCATGGTCGCTGTGAATCCAATAGTTTCCATCGGTCGGCGAATCGAGCAAGCCCAGGATCGAAAGGAGCGTTGACTTGCCGCAGCCGGACGGGCCGGCGATCGACAGGAATTCCCCAGGTCGGATTTCGAGATGAACTTCGCTTAACGCGTGCGTTTCGACCTCGTCGGCGTGAAATACTTTGGTGACGCCTTCCAGGAGTATCAATGGCTGTATGCTGCTCATAGCTTGGCTCCTTCGCGTGAGGCGATTCCGATGTTTCATGCCCACTAGAGATGCTCACTTCCTCCATTTGTAATCTGTACGTTCGATTGTTCGCAGCGCAGCGCCAACATGGGATCCACCCGTGTGGTTCTTCGCGCCGGCACTCTGGGCTACTCGTGGCGCAAGGCAATCGCGGGTTCGATGCACAGGGCGCGCAGTGCGGGAATCCAGCACGCCACTAGGGCCACGAGTGCGAGAGTCGTCGACACCGCAAGGTAAGTCGCGACATCTGTTGCGCTCACGATCAGAAAGTGTTTCAGAAGGCGGGCCGTAGCAAACGCGCCTGCCAATCCCGCTACCAAGCCCACGGCCACGACAAGCATCCCCTGGCGAATGATCGTTATTAGGATCGCCTTCGGCTGCGCACCGAGAGCCACACGAACGGCGATTTCGTGTGTTCTTTGGTTGGCATCGTAGGAAACGACGCCATAAATACCCACAACCGCGAGTATCAACCCTAGAACTCCGAGCGCTGCGGCCAAGTCAGCAGAAACCTGAAAAGGCAGGAGCCCGGATAGCGTGTAAAGCCCTTGGTTCATGGTTTCGATATCCCAGATCGGCTGACCGACTGCAAGGGAGTCAACCTCCCGTTTAATTGCGGGAATCATCGATTCCGGGAAACGGACGGTCCGTACCTGAAGCGTTTCCCAGGAATCGTCCCAGGGGCGCTGTGCGAAAGGGACGTACAAGTAGGGACCGATGGACCCTGTGACGCCTTTATAGCGCGCATCGGCGGCAACGCCGATCACTCGGCAGAAATGCTGCGGGTCGCCAGCCATCTTGAATCGCTGGCCTATAGGGCAGACAAGAGGCCAATAGCGGCGGGCGAAAGACTCGCTTACGATCGCGACGTGCTGAGCGTGCTCGTCGTCTGCCTCCGTAAACGCGCGCCCACGAATGATTGCGATGCGCATATTGTCGAAATATCCGGGAGAAACGACGTTGTACGACGATGGAGAATCCTGGTGTGCGGCCTCGCGCGGATTACGTTCAATCGTGATCGTGTCCGCGATCGTGGTGTAGCCCATCGGGACCGAGAACGCCGTGCTTGCGGATACAATCCCCGGCAAAGCGCGAACCCGATCCAACAGATTCCTATAGAATGCAGTGCCTTGGACTTTGTTATAGCCCGTCAGGAGAGGATCCATCGTTAGATTTAGGACGTGGTCCGGATCGAAGCCGAGATTTGCTCGTTGAGCCTTGGTGAGGCTGCGGATGAACAGTCCTGCGGCAATCAGCAGCATCAGCGAGCCGCCCACCTGTGCCGCCATAAACGCGTTACGGAAACGACGCCAGCCCTTCATCGTGTAGCGGCCGCTTTGATTCAACAAAGGACCGAGCTCTCCGCGCGAAACGTAGATAGCGGGTACGATGCCGACTAACAGCGCGGTCACCACCGCGGCAGCCAGGGCGTAGCTCAACACGCGCCAATCGAAACTAAATTCGAGGCGGAGCGGAATGTCCGTTTGCAGATTCACGGAACTGAGAAACGCGCCCCCGCACCATCCCAACACGATCCCGAGCATGGCTCCCGCAGCGGCCAAGAGAATGCTTTCCGTGAACATCTGGCGTACGAGGCGGCCGCGTCCTGCCCCGAGCGCGGCGCGCAAAGCCATTTCACGTGATCGCGTCGCAGCGCACGCGAGAAACAGGTTCGCGATGTTCAGACAAGCCAAGATAAGTACTAGAGCTCCGAGTCCAAGGAACAGGCCCGAGACACGAACTGCCGTTCCGGGAGTTCCCAGCCTTGTGGTCAATTCTGGGAAAACGGCGAGAGTAAGGTCCTCCTCGTCGCGGGGATCTTCGTGCGAGAGTTGGCGGGCTGCAATCCCAAGCGCCGATTCTGCCTTTCGGAGAGTGACGCCGTCCTGCACACGTCCGAGCACCGTCAGGCCGCGAAATGTGCGATTGGCGACGAAATTATCTGGGACATCACCCGTGATCGGCGCCATGCCGATTGGGAGATAGCCTTGTACATTCACCCAAGAATTGACGCCATAAAACCCTTGCGGAGCTACGCCAACGATCCTCACCTCGTGACCATCCACGGAAATCTTCGTTCCAATAATGCGGGAATCTCGGTGAAAACGGCTCTTCCAACATGAGTAGCTAAGCACCATCACCGGGTCGGCCATCGCCACTCTGCCCTCCGACGGCAAGAAGAGGCGGCCAAGCGACGGCTCAATTCCTAAAACGGAGAAAAAATTCCCCGTCACGTAACTGTTCATACTCCGATCCGTCTGCCCGTTTACCGTAACGCCGTCCAGCCAATCTTCGTAACCGATGAGACCGGAGAATATATCCGGCGTCTGCTTCTCGATCTCCAGGTATTCGTGAATTGAAAAAACGCCCCGTCTCTGCTCAGGCGTGAGCAGCATGATCTGCGAGGGGTACTTCACTGGCAAGGGCCGCAGCAGAATCGAATCCACGACGCTGAAAATCGCAGTGTTGAAGCCGATTCCGAGCGCCAGTGTAATTACGGCAACGATACTGAAGCCCGCTCGCTTGCGCATTATGTGAAGCCCGAAGCGAACGTCCCGAATAACGGTCTCGAGCTCCGGAATTCCGACGCGGCTCCGGTAATCTTCCTTGGTCTGCTCGATCCCACCGAACTCGATCAGAGCTTGCCGACGCGCCTCTGCCGGAGTCATCCCGGCGTCGACGTTATCCTCCAGGTGCATCTGAAGGTGGGCTTCAATCTCTTCTGCCAGCTCCTTCTCTCGCCGCTCTTTGTCAAATACTCCACGTAGTCGGGCGAACCACGATCGCAGCGCGCTCACGTATGCTCCCTCCCGGGCAAAGGCTCAAACCCTCAGTCTCACGACCCCTCACGCGCTGACAGGACTCGCGCCACAATCGCAGCCATTGCCTTCCAGTCGCGCGTTTCCTCTCCCAACTGCTTCCGGCCCGCACGCGTGAGCTTGTAGCACTTGGCTCTGCGATTGCTCTTCGACACTTGCCACTCCGAGGTGACGTAGCCTTCCTGCTCCAGCTTCAGCAGCGCCGGGTAGATCGTCCCGTGCTTCACAGACAGCTGGTTGCCGCTCGTACGCTCAATGCGGCGTGCGATGCCGTATCCGTGTAACGGTCCTAATGTCTCGAGCGTTTTGAGGATCATCAACGCCAGAGTGCCTTGCCAGACGTCCGTCCTGTCGGCCATTTCGATGGGTCACTCCTATTGGTCTCGCATGCATCGTGCCATAGAGTCCTCGCGAATTAAAGAAGCGAAACACCGTATCTACAGTCCATCTACCTATTGTATTCCTATATATATTGGTTTACTATACGTCGGTTCGCAAGGGGAGTTCATCCATCATGAAAATAATCTCTTGGGCTTTGGCTGCACAGTGGAATCCGTGGAAGGTCGCGCGAATCGGCGCTACGCTTGCCTCCGTGGCAATCGTGTTCCTCACCGCCGATGCCGTGTGCGCGGCCCAGCATCCGCTCGATCCGCTGAGCGCGGACGAAATCACGCAGACGATTGCACTGCTGAAGGCGGCCGGCAAAGTCTCGGATAGCAGCGAGTTTCCGTTGCTGGTACTGCGCGAACCTCCTAAAGCCGAGGTGCTTGCTTTTCACTCGGGCGATCCGATCCGCCGCGAAGCGTTCACCGTGATCTACGAGCGCGCGAGCGGAAAGACTTTTGAAGCCGTTGTGGATCTGACGGGCAAAAGCATCGCGTCGTGGGAGGAAATCAGGGGCGTCCAGCCTTCCATCATGGTGAAGGACATCCAAATCGCTTACCAGGCGGCCTTCTCGGATCCTCGTTTTGCTGAGGCGATGAAGAAACGCGGAATCGCTAATCTCCAGGACGTGACGCTGGATGCCTGGTCGGCGGGCTGGTACGGACCATCGGCTGAAGACGGCCATCGCGTCTTAGCGATGGTTCCCTACTACCAAGGGAAGCTGTCCAATTATTATGCGCGACCGATCGAGAATGTTGTCGTCCGCGTGGATCTGAATCTGGGAAAGGTGATCAGCTTCGTCGACTCAGGTGTTGTCCCGATTGCGACGGCCCCTGCGGACTTTGCGGCGGGGACGGCGGGCACCGCGCCAGGGGAGAGCGTGCAGACAGCAGGCGCAAACTTTGTAGTCGATGGGAACGAAGTGCGCTGGCACAACTGGCACTTCCGGTTCACTGTAGACGAGAGGGAAGGTCTGGTGCTCCAGACAGTCGGCTATCAAGACGGCGTTCGCCTCCGGCCGATCCTCTACCGCGGCTCCGTCTCAGAGATGTTCGTGCCCTATGCCGATCCCGGCACCGCCTGGTATTTCCGCAACGTCTTCGATGAGGGTGAAGTTGGCCTTGGCTGGCTGACAGACTCGCTCGAGCCGGGAACTGATGTCCCGTCGAACAGCCGCTTTTTCGACGCCATCATCGCCGACCAGCAAGGCCATCCTCGTGTGATCCCCCGCGCGGCCGCTCTCTATGAGCGCGATGGCGGCCTGCTGTGGAAGCATCTAGATCTTGCCACGCAACGCAATGTGTCCCGCCGGGCGCGGGAACTAGTCCTCAGCTATATCACCACCATTTCAAATTACGACTATGGCTTCGAATGGATTTTCCACGAGGATGGCACACTTGAAATGGAAGCACAGTTGACGGGCCTCATGATTCCCAAGGGCGTGGCTACCAATGCCGACGCGACTTACTCGCGCATGGTGGCCAACCAAGTCGCCGCTGTCGAACACCAGCACTTTTTCAACTTCCGGTTGGACATGGACGTGGATGGCGGTTCCAACAGCATTCTGGAGATGAATACAACTGCGGTTCCACCGGATTCGAAGGCGCCGCGTACCCGCGCGTTCGTGACACGCGAGACCATGCTCATGACCGAACTTCAGGCCCAGCGGCGCCTGAACGCGGCGACCGACCGAAGTTGGATGGTAATTAATCCTGGCGTGAAGAATTCGCTGGGCGAGGCTGTCGGCTATGAACTCATGCCCGAAGGCAATGCCGTTCCCTATGTCGCGGCTGATTCGTGGGCAGGCAGGCGTGCCGGCTTTCTCAACGAGCAGCTATGGGTCACACCGTACGATCCAACCGAAATGCACGCGGCGGGCGACTATCCGAACCAACGGAAGGGTGACGACGGGCTGCCCATGTGGACAGCCGCGAATCGTTCGATTGAGAATCGCGACATCGTCCTCTGGTACACGGTTGGGATGACTCACGTCCCGCGGCCGGAAGACTGGCCAGTTGTCCCTGTCCATCGCGTCGGCTTCATGCTCGTTCCGGTCGGTTTCTTCTCAAAGAATCCCACCATCGACGTGCCCGCGGCGCCTGCTGCGCCCTGAGCGCCGCGGAACTCCTGCTCACGAGCTATGCAGTACGAAACCCTAAGGGCCGCCTCTGGTGTCGCTTACGAGGACGCGCGTCATTTATCTCGCTCTTGAATTGGACCGACGTTGGACTGAACGATTGGGGTGACCCCCTCAGATGGGCACCATCTTTTGTAGCCATGGATGGCGTTGGCTAGCTTTTGGCTCCAACACGATGATAAGCTCCGGCCTCGCTTGTGACTTCCCTGTGAGGTCCAAATGATCGCGGGACTGATGAAGACCTACAGTGGCGTGCCCTGCTTTTGTTGCGGAGAACCGATCGCCGTTTCCGGAAGGGTTGCCCGCCTCCAGGTTGATCTCAACTCCGAAGAGACGATTGCCCAGGAGTTCATAGCTCGCAGTAAGCTCTGCGAGTGCGAAAATATATATTCGGTCACCGATATTCGCACCTATGACGGAGCGCCGCGGCGAAGAATTGCTAAGCCTCGAGCGGCCGGATCAAGCGCGTAATCTCCGGTCGGTTGAACTTATCTCTCAAGAAGGATTTGTCTACTCAGGTCGTCAAGAACGCGCGAGAACTCACCCACCGTCAAAGCGGGCCCGTAGCATTCCTTCCCAGCTTGCAGAACAGGCAACCACCAGGAACCTTCTTCCACGCGTAGAGAAGAGTAGAGGCTAGCGCCGGAACCTAACAACAAACCGACCAGCGTCTGGATGGGATAACTCGGAATTCCGTGTGTGCTCAGAACAACGTCGAATTGCCACAACCGCAGCAGATTTTTCACCACCTCCAGGGACCCGGCAAAGTGGCATTCGCAACCATACTTTTCGAGAAGCTGCCTGACGAGTGAAAATGATTGAGGACTGTCGCCTACCAGAAGAACCCTGATCATGTCGCTACCGTCCATGAAAACCTCCACTCTTGGTCGCGATCTCCAATACGGCCGCCCGAACCAATCGCGGCGCCGAACGAACGGATCGGTATCCGCCGTGAATTACCTTCCCTCAGGTGGCGGAGGCCGGTGAGTCATCAGAAGGCTGGCCCTGAACAAGAGGCTGTTCAGCTTGTGTGATATTTCTTGGCAAGATCTCGCTCTGCCTGCAGCCAATCGTCCTGGTCCCGTCCGTGCACACCACCGCGTTCCAAGTGTATTTCGTACGCTCGCTGCCGGATTTCTTCCCAATTCGGACCCGCTTCAAGCTCGTGTGGGATCTGCTCAGACTCAGCCGTCTCGTGTTCCATAGCTTCCATGCCTGCCGCCACAGTTTTCGATCTCATATCCTCTGTACCTCCTTTTGAATTCGTACCGTCGACATGCCTGTCGGGAACAATCGAATCGCATTTCCTGGTCTTGTCAAAGTCGGTCAAGAACCCTAAGGCAACTCGTTCATTCAGCTTCGTGCACCTCATCTCTCTCATACTTGTGCTCAACACATTTGTTAGACTTCTTCTAATCTTGCCACCCTCCTCCGAGAGCCTGATAGAGCTGAACGAGCGCGAGCCGCTCATGGAGTTCCGCCTCTACAAGATTCAGCTCCGCTGAGAAGTAATCGGTTTCATTGGTCAACACCTCGAGGTAGCTCGCCGTTCCACCGCGGTATCGGATATCTGAGAGGTGTGCGGCTCCCTGCGCTGCCGTGGTCAACAAACCCTGCTGCTCGCGGAATTCGCGGTCTTTCTGATAGGCGATGAGCGAGTCGGACACCTCGCGGAATGCTTCTTGGAGGACACTCTCGTACGTCAGCAATTCCTGCCGTTCTTGGGCCTCAGAAAGCCTCACATTCGAGCGCAGCCTTCCACCTTCGAATATCGGCTGCGTCAGCGAGGCGGCGGCGTCCCACAAACCTGCGGGTCCGGTGAAAAGACGCGTGAGAGCGTCACTTTCGAATCCTCCTGTGCCCGTCAGCGAAATGTCGGGAAAATAAGCGGCCTTGGCCACGCCAATCCTTGCATTCGCGGCGATCAGATTCTGCTCAGCCTCTCGAATATCCGGACGGCGCTCGAGGAGCTCCGAGGGAAGCCCCTCTGGAACGCTAAGCGGGTTTGGCTGTTCGGTGATCTCGCGACCGCGAGTGACGGGGCCTGGATTCTGGCCGAGCAGTATGCTGATGAGGTTTTCTTGCTGCTGGATCTGGCGCTCCAGATCAGGAATGGTCTCGGAGGCCGTATATACCAGCTGCTCGGCCTGACGTACATCGAGATCCGAAGCAGATCCGTTTTGCGCCAACACTTGAGTGAGATGCAAAGAGTCCTGGCGCGACGCGAGCGTGCGTCGCGAGATTTCGAGCTGCAGATCGAGTGCGCGAAGCTGAAAATAGGCGGACGCGACATTCGCAATCACTGTGTCCAGCACTGCCCGGCGGCCCCACTCACTCGCTAGCAGGTTGGCTCTAGCGGCCTCCGTCGCTCTGCGGTATTTGCCCCAGAAATCAAGATCCCAGATGACAGACAGGTTGAGTTCGCCCGTATTCGTTTTGTAGGCAGGAAACAGAGCTGAAACCTTTGGGTTGCGCTGACTGACGATATCGGCGCCAGCGCTTACCGACGGAAGTTGATCTGCGCGCGTGATTCCCAATTGCGCTTGTGCTTGAAGAACGCGCGTCGCGGCAATTCGCACATCATAGTTCTGTCGCAAGGCAACGCGAATCAAGTCCTGTAGCTGTGGATCCTGGAAAACGGTCCACCACTTCGCATCGCCGAGAGAAATATCTTTGGGTTCAGATAGATCGGCCGGACCGCGATAGGTTGCCGGTACGTCGACGACCGGTCTCTGGTAGCGTGGACCAACGGTGCAACCCACAAGGAGAACCGCTAACGCTACTGGGAGGAGCGAACAGAAGCTCCGTGTCATACGGTCTCTCCTTCCGCACGGATCGACGCTTTTCCAGTGCCCGCCAACTGCTTGGCGCGGAGCGACAAGCGTTCAACCAGTGCAAATGTGACCGGGATGAGAAAGATGGCGATGACCGACGCGGCAAGCATTCCTCCGATGACGGCGGTGCCCATTATGCGACGGGCAGCCGCTCCCGCTCCGGACGCAAGCCACAAGGGCGCGCTGCCAAGAATGAAGGCAAACGCAGTCATCAGAATGGGCCGTAGTCGAATCCGAGCACCGATTAAAGCGGCTTCTACGATGCTTTTGCCGTTCTCGTATTCCGACTTGGCGAACTCCACAATCAGAATCGCGTTCTTAGCAGACAGTCCGATCAGCATGACCAGAGCGATTTGCGCATACACATCGTTTTCGAAGTGACGCAGCCAGAGTGTGAGATAGGCGCCGAAAACGGCGACGGGCGTTCCCAGCAAAACGCTGAAGGGGAGCGACCAACTTTCGTATTGGGCCGCGAGAATCAGAAACACAAACAGGAGAGAAAGGCCAAAAACCGCAGCCGCGGGCACACCTTGAGATGCTTTTTGCTCCTGATAGGACATCCCGCTGTAATCGAAGCCCATTTCGCGCGGCATCGTTTTCGCAAAAACGTCTTCGAGAGCCTTTCTGGCCTGCCCCGAACTGTAGCCAGGGGCAGCTGCGACGTTGATCTGCGCGGCTTCGTACTCGTTGTAGCGCATTGTGAATTCCGGGCCGCTGATGTTCCGAACGTTTGTCACCGCACTGAGCGGTACGCTGCCGCCATTGCTATTCGTTACGTAGAACTGGCCGATATTCTCGGCTCGAGTTCGATAGTCACCATCGGCCTCCACGTAGACCTGCCACTGGCGGCCGAACCGATTAAAGTAGTTCACTAGGTAGCCGCCCATGAAAGTCTGCATCGTCTGATACACGTCCCCGATGTTCACCGCTTCGGACACTACCTTGGCCCGATCGACGTCGACATACTCCTGCGGCGCATTCGGAATATAGCTGGACATCAACCCCGCCAACTCCGGGCGGCGGCCCGCCGCGGTCATGAATTTCTTTAGATTGTTCGCCAGGAACTGGGGATCACTACTGCCAGAGCGATCCTCCAACATAAAAGTGACTCCCCCGGAGGTGCCCACTCCAAGAATTGCCGGAGGTGGAAAGGAAAATGCGATGCCTTCCTGAACGTGCGAAAGCGAGGCAGCAAGATTTTTCTGGATCGCGGCATACTGCTCCGCCGAACTCTTCCGCTTGTCCCAGTCCTTCAGCGTCACGAAAAAGAAAGAGTGATACGTGTCCTGCGTCACGCTGATCAAGCTGAACCCGATCACGGACGTGCAACTCTCAACGCCGGGTGTGTGCAAGATGGCGTCTTCGACCCTGCCTGATGCGTCTTCGGTGCGTTGCAGCGACGATGCGTTTGGCAGCTGGAGCCCCACAAACACATAACCCTGGTCTTCATCGGGAAGAAACGAAGACGGGAGCTTCGAACCAAGCAAGACACCAGCCGCGGCTACCAATGCCAGGAAAAGAAGGCTGAACCCCGATTTGCGAATCAAAAATCCCGAAAAGCCGACGTAACCATTCGTGGTCCGAGCGAAGACTCGGTTGAACCACATGAAGAAACGGGCCAGGGGTCCTTGAGACGGCTTGCGCGGCTTGAGCAGCAAAGCCGAAAGCGCCGGGCTAAGGGTCAGTGCGTTGAACGCAGAGAAGATTACGGAGATCGCGATCGTCACAGCAAATTGCTGATAGAGCCTGCCCGTGATTCCCGGAATGAATATCGTAGGAACAAACACCGCCGTAAGAATTAGCGCGATGGCGACAACCGGCCCTGATACCTCTTGCATCGCTTTGATGGCAGCATCATGAGGAGATAAGGCCTCTTCGATGTGACGTTCCACCGCTTCCACAACCACGATAGCGTCGTCCACAACCAGTCCAATCGCCAAAACGAGCCCAAAGAGCGAAAGTGTATTGATCGAAAAGCCAAGCAAGGGGAAAACCGCGAAAGTCCCAACCAGTGAAACGGGTACGGCCAACAAAGGAATCAACGTGGCACGCCAGCCCTGCAAGAAGATGTAGACGACCAGCGTCACCAACAGGAGAGCTTCGAAAAGCGTGCGCACGATCTCCTTCATGCCGGCCGAGACTGCCAGGGTAGTGTCCAAACCGAACTGATAGTCGAGGTCGGCGGGAAACCTCTGCTTTAATTGGGCGATTCGCTCGCGCACCGCTTTTGCAGCCGCGACGGCGTTCGATCCCGGCAACTGATAGATCGCCAGAATTGCCGAAGGTTTGCCGTTGAAGCGGCCCGCCAGGTTGTATGTTTGCGCGCCGAGTTCAATGCGGGCAACGTCCTTCAAGCGGAGGACCGAGCCATCAGGGTTTGCGCGTATGACGATTTGCCCAAACTCTTCAGAGGAGATGAGACGTCCCTGGGCACGCACGGCATATGTGAATTCCTGCCCTTTCGGGACTGGCTCGCCGCCAATCTGGCCGGCGGGGTTTACGCTATTTTGCGTATTGATCGCCTGAATGATCTGTGGAACCGTGACGCCGAGCTTCGCCAGTTGGTCTGGCTTTACCCAGCAGCGCATCGCATATTGGCCCGCGCCAAAAACCTGGACCCTAGCTACTCCGGGTACTCGGTTCAGCTCGTCGGTCAAGTTGATGTACGCGTAGTTCGCGAGGAACGTGCTGTCGTAGGTGCCCTTGGGGGAATACAGATCGATGAGCATCAACGGGGCCGTCTGCGATTTCTGCACGATGACGCCGGCCGTATTCACTTGTGCGGGGAGTTGAGAAACTGCCTGCGATTCCCTCAGGTCGGTAAGTACCTGGTCAATGTTGGGATTGGTTTTAACATCGAAGTTGACAGTGATCGTTGTCTGCCCGTTGTTGGCGTTCGTCGAATACATGTAGTTCATGTTGTCGACGCCCGACAGTTGCTGTTCGATGGGAGTAGCAACCGACTCTTCCAGCGTTTTTGCGTCCGCGCCGGGATAGGTTGCTTGAACCTGTATCTCGGGTGGAACAATGTCTGGAAACTGGGCCGTGGGCAGAGTGAGCATCGAAACGAGCCCCACGATAACCATGACAATCGCGATCACCATCGCGACGATGGGGCGATTGATGAAGAACTTCGACATCTTATCTGCCCTCCTCGTCTGAACCAGCCAGCCTGGGTTTTACGATTAATCCATCGCCTACCCTCTCGACGCCTTCCGTGACCACGCGATCTCCGGGATTGAGCCCCTGCTCGATGATCCACATCGAACCCACTCGGTCCCCAACCTTCACATTGCGGATACCCACCTTGTTGTCGCGGCCGACGACCGCGACCTGATAGATTCCCTGAAGGTCCGTGACAGCTCTCTGTGGAACGAGCAGCGCATCTTTTTTCAGCGCTGTGACCGCACGAACGCGTCCAAATTGTCCGGGTCGGAGCGTATTGTCGGGATTGGGAAACGCACCCGTGATGCGAATCGTTCCCGTCTGCAAACTGACTTGGCGGTCTGCGAATACCACTTCTCCGGTGAACCGGTAGGTGCTTTGATCCGCGAGAACTAACTCAAGAGGCACGGATTTGCTGGTTCGCAGCAGATCGCCAACCGCTCCGGGCTTGATCTTGTCGGCGATATTCAGATATTCAAGCTCGCTGATGGAGAAGTAAGCTTTAATGGGGTTTAATCGAGACACCGTCGTAAGCACGGAGCCCGGGCCTACCAAGTTGCCAATTTGAATCTGCGCGGTACCCGCAACTCCGTCTACCAGCGAGCGGACTCGTGTGAAGCCCAAATTCAATTGAGCCTGCTCGACGGCAGCCTCGTCCGCCTGGACCGTAGCCTCGGCGGCAAGCTTTGCTTGCGTATCGTTATCGAGTTGACTCTGCGGAATCGCACGCGCTTCCGCTTCGGGAATATCGCGTTTCACGTTGAGCGCCGCGCTGCCGAGTTGCGCGTTGGCTTGAGCCATCTGCGCCTTCGCCTGGTCGAGGACCGCCTGGAACGGTCTCGGATCGATCTCGAACAAGACATCTCCTCGGTGAACGACGGAACCTTCCTGGTAGTCCTGTTTGATCACATATCCCGATACCTGAGGCTGGATCTGGGCGTTCACAAAGCCGTCGAGCGTAGCGACCCAATCACCGTAGATGGGGACTTCGTTTTGGACGACGTTCACGACTTCCACTTCAGGGGGCGGCGGTGCCATGGAGGCCTGCGGGTTTGCACACCCGGCAACCACAACCGCGAGCAAAACCAGAACAATTGCGACCGGCAACTTGCTTGCCCGGCGCTTAAGGTTGCCCTTGAGCTTTTCCAATATGTGTTTCGCGTATAAACCGCGAACAACAAACTCCGCACCCTCATTCATCATCTTTGCCAGCATCTTCTCCCCGCTTTCATCGATAAAGGTCACTTCGCTCAGATCAACGATGCGCTTCCGGCCTTGGCATTCGGCGCGCTCCTTCCTCCATGAGCACCTAAGCTCTGCGGTCCACGGGCTGGTGAGCCGCCCCTGAAGAAGCCATGTCTGCTCGGTAGGTTTGTTATCGACAGTGATACGCAACATGGCATGTCTCCAGCGTTCAACGGGAAGTACAGTCACTGAGCCGCGCCGGCGGATTTAGACGCTCCCTCAGCTGACGGAGCATCCGAGGGTCGTCGCGCAAGAATTGAATCAAAACGTATAGATAGAACGTGCACGCCACACTGGTACCCGCAGCAAGAAAAATGGTCATCGCTTCCCTCCTTGTGTCCCCAACTTGGTTCGATCCTCATTCACCATTTCGCGTCCGCGGACACGAATTGCATATGACGCGCCATTGCGTCGAAGAATTGGCCTTCGGCAAATTGCTGAAAATAAGACGGATAGAAAACGCGTGAACTTCTCCGTGACGCACTGCCAACGTGCCAATGCCAACGGTTCGGCGGCCTACCAATCTTCTGGCAGCAGGGAGGAACGTCTGTGTTCGGGCAAGGGGAGGAAAAAACGACAGCGATGCTATCTGACCTAGACGGTGGCGCGGGAAATTCCGAGCTTCTGCATGCGAAATTGCAAAGTAGAACGCTTCATCCCAAGGCGAATAGCGGCTCCATTTGGTCCAGCCACTACCCAATTCGTTGCCTGAAGAACGTCCATTAAATGCCTCCGTTCAGCCTCTTCTAGAACGCTTCTGATGTTCTGGCGCTCAGTTTCTTTTTGGGCGACTTCCTTATTCGCCGGTTGCGTCCGCGATCTTAAGTCACCGACAGGTACTCTCAACACCGAACCCGCAGACACGATCACCGCTCGCTCAATCACATTCTGCAGTTCGCGAATATTGCCAGGCCAGGTATATCGGCACAACGCTTTCATCGTTTCGGAAGAAACTGTTTCGATGGTCTTTTTTGCGCGCCGCGCGAACTGGTCCGCAAAATGGCGCACCAGGAGGGGAATGTCTTCGGGTCGCTCACGCAGAGGCGGCACACGAAGCGGAAACACGTTGAGGCGATAGAAAAGATCCTCGCGGAATCGCTGTTCCTTCACCATAGCGTCCAAATCGCGGTTTGTCGCTGCGATCAACCGTGCGTCGGTCCGAAGCGTGCGCGAGCTTCCAAGCCTCTCGAACTCCCTCTCCTGGAGAACACGAAGAAGCTTTGGCTGCAACTCGAGCGGAATTTCTCCGATTTCGTCAAGGAAAACAGTTCCTTGATGGGCCAGCTCAAAGCGTCCGATGCGCTGCGCAATCGCACCCGTGAACGCGCCTCTCTCGTGTCCAAACAGTTCGCTTTCGAGCAGCCCCGTGGGTATCGCCGCGCAATTCAGTTTGACGAAGGACCTGGGCTGCCTTTGACTGAGATTGTGAATTGCCCGGGCGATCAATTCTTTGCCGGTGCCCGTTTCGCCGTAAATGAGTACCGTGGAATCCGTCGGAGCGACAGTTTCGACTTCCTTAAGCAGCCGGCGCAGCGCAGTGCTTTTGCCGACGATTTCCTCGAAATGTCTCTCCGTGCGGATTTCGTCTTCCAGATAAACCTTCTCTTGGGCAAGCTTGTCCTTCAGATCGGCGATTTGGCCGTAGGCCATCGCATTGTCCACGGCGATGCCGACTTGATTTGCCAACTGGCGGAGAAAATCGACGTCGCTTTGAGCAAATGTGCCTTCGTGAAGTCGCCCGAGCCCCAGGACCCCCAGTGTGCGGTTTCGACTGATGAGAGGCAGGGCACAAATGACCCGGAAACCCTCAGCCAATGCAGCACTATCGGGCCCTTCAAGCTCCGCCAGTTCAGTTCGGTCCAAAATGAGAGCCTCTCCCGAATGGAGCACCTTGTGGAACAGAGAGTCCTCGCCTTTCAGTTCGCCTTCTTCCTTTTCTCCCCCTTTGCCTCCTGGGAAGTCGAGAGCGAACATCCGTACTTGCTTGGTTTCTGAATCCAGCAGGCCCACACCCACGGCGTCACACTGCATGACGCGGCGCACGTTTGCAGAGACCGCTCCGAGCAGATCACGAAGATTCAAGTTCGATGCGATACTGTTGTTGAGATCGAGAAGGAGCTTGAGACGTTCCTTTTCGCGTTCGAGCTGCATCTGCGCCAGCTGCGATGCCTCGAAGTTCAAGACGTCGTCCATCGCCAGTGCGACTTGCTTCGCCACCAGTGAGAGAAAACAAACCTCCTCTTCGGAGTAGGCGCTCAATTGCTCACTGACGATGACCAGGCACCCGAGCCGCCTGTGTACAGTTGCCAATGGAAGGACGCACCCCGATTGAATTCCACATTCCTTCAGCCGATCCATCGTTGGAGGGAAGCGAATCTCTTCGAGAACCGAGGAGATCACCACTGGTTGCTGATTCTGGTGCACCCACCATGTCATCGCGTCTTCTGGAGCGATTTCCCTCGAAGAGGTCGCGTCTTGACTCCCACACTTCTCGGCCAGGTGCCATTTGGTTCGGTTTCCGGCGGCATCGTATTGCACGACACCTATGCCATCGAATCGGACGAGGTTGGACAGTTCGCTCGCCAGCGTATGGAACAGTTCTTTCGGGTCGCGGTACGCGCTGATGGCTTGGGACACACGGAACAGCGCTTCATATCGAGTTGCGTCTGAAGGCTCTGGCGGTGCTGCTGCTAACTGAGGAGTCGGAGTCATTTACAAACAGCCTCGACTTGTATCCATTCCGACACGATCGGCCCTACCCCACTCAAATTGTTTGATGCACGGCGGTCCGCGTTCGGTTCAAGCATTTTCCAGCACCAATCACCTCACTGTCCGGCCATGCGCGGATTATAGCCCCATTGTGCGCTCGAACTGATTCGGGCGACTGCGTAGGCCGAACGTTTGAAGGTCCGATTTGTTTTCGCTACGTATTTCGATTTATCGTGGCTTGCGCTACCCGCAGCCTGGACCGCCATCCCGTAGACGATCGTTGCGACGTAGCGGGCAAGATCAGCAGGGTTCACGGTGGCCGGCAGGTCCAGGCCGACGGGGGAATCCGCGATTCCATACTGCTATCCGCGGACCGTCACCGATCACGCCAGCCGGTTTCTGCTCACCTGTGAAGCCCTGTCTTCCACCAAAGAAGACTACGGTGTCACCGTGTTTGAAAGGCTTTTTGAGGAGCGGGGCCTGCCCGCCAGCATCCGCAGCGATAACGGTGTGCCCTTCGCTTCCGCTCACGCTTTGTTCAACCTGAGCAAACTCGCGGTCTGGTGGCTCAGGCTGGGTATCGGCATCGAACGAATCAAGCCGGGCCATCCCCAGCAAAATGGCCGTCATGAGCGCATGCATCTGACCTTGAAGAAAGAAACTACCAAACCGGCGGGTTTAAACTTCTTGCAGCAGCAGGCCAAGTTCGATGACTTCATCGAGATCTTCAACCAGGAGCGTCCTCACGAAGCCTTGGACATGAAGTGCCCGGCCGAGCTCTATCAGCCCTCCACACGCACCTACCAGGGATTGCCGGATATCGATTATCCTCTCCACGACAAGATCATCGTCGTGACCAACTGTGGCCGCATCTGTCTGGGTCGCAAAAAGATTAATTTCAGCACGGTCTTTGCCGGCCAGG
>Ga0210398_10001857_pt1 | contig 21217 bp, 19 predicted proteins | sample IncBWC4OmetaG_FD_161047 | JGI IMG/M metagenome (GOLD analysis project Ga0210398, IMG submission 161047) | Forest soil microbial communities from Barre Woods Harvard Forest LTER site, Petersham, Massachusetts, United States - Inc-BW-C-4-O | ecosystem: Environmental > Terrestrial > Soil >...
AGACCATCGCCGAGGCGGTCGCCCAAAAGAACGAGACGCTGGGGATCGCGAAACGGCAGCGGGCGTAGGAGCACGCCTTCAACGAGCGAGAAGATGGCGGTGGTTGCTCCGATGCCCAGCGCGAGGGTGAGGACGATGGTGATGGAAAAGCCGGGCGCTTTCTCTAGCTGCCGGAGAGCGAGGCGAAGATCGCGCATAAGCGAGGATTACATGCTCAGCCCGTGGTAGCAAAATGGATCTCCGGTTCTGTCCTTTCGTAACGCAGTGTCATCGAGGCCAGTGAAGTAACATTGTCCAATGCCAAGGCGGCTGGCGAGCAAGGACTTCCGAGCGAGGCGCATCGTGCTGACGCGGGATGATCCGACGAACAAAAAGCGACTGGAGCTGGAAGCCTCTGGACGTGGACGGCGCTGGATGCCGACTCCAAACTGATCGTGTCCTACCTTTGCGGCGGTCGGGATGCCAGCTATGCAAGGCTTTTTATGGAGGATGTAGCATCGCGCTTAGCCACTCGCGCACAAATCACCACGGATGGGCACAAGGCTTACGCTGAGACCATTGAAGGGGTGTTTGGTATGGAAGTGGATTACGCGATGCTCATAAAGCTCTACGGCTCGCCTGCGAACTCCGATACGCGCTACAGCCCCGGTGAGTGCATCGGCACGGAGACACACATTAAATCAGGAAATCCCGATCTCAAGCATGTCTCTACGTCGTATGTGGAACGGCAGAACCTCACGATGAGGATGTCCATGCGACGCTTCACGCGCCTCACGAATGGTTTTTCAAAGAAGGCCGAGAACCATGAGCACATGCTGGCGCTACACTTTCTCTATTACAACTTTGGCCGCGTTCACAAAACTCTGCGTATAACCCCAGCGATGGAAGCTGGACTCACTGATCACATTTGGACGCTCCAAGAAATCGCACTTCTTGGAGCATAATGCCTACAGGATGACTCACAGACTTCCCTTCTTGCTTATGGCGATTGTGCAAGTAGTTTTTGCTGTTCAAGCCATCTTTCGTCCGGAAGCAGCTAGGGCCGGAAACATTGAGCGAAAAACCATTTATGCGAAGATGCCTCTGCCGGTTTATCGTGCGGTTGGCGCCGTCTGCGCTGGCGCTGCAATACTCTTCTTCTATATGTTTTTGAATCCGCCTTCAAACTGAGACACTACCTGATTTTCCGGACCATCGTGTATCTTGGCGAAGTATGTGCCCAGACTTCGGGCCGCCCTCACTTCTCCGTCGGCTTCGCCAAGCCACCCATCGTGTAATCCGCTGGTACTCCGAACAGCGCAGCGTTCGGTTCGCCGCGGTCGATCTGCACCACTGTCGTCGTCACATTCCCGGAACGCGAATCGTTGTGCGTTGTCGCGAGGTTCAGCCGCAGCGCTTCGGAATACCAATATTCGTTGGTTACCGTCACTTCCTCTCCGGTGCCGCTCTCCGTGGACTTCAGGGTCTGCGTCACGCGCGCTCCACGCACCTGTAGCCCCGCGAGTGTGCGATAGCCCAGGTCCTCCTGTCGCGTAAACTCGCTCGGCCGCGCGGCCGCCGCTGTCGGTGAGGCAAAATCGTCCGGAGTGTCCGTTGAGGGAGGCCGGTTCAGTATCATCATCCGGTACGTTTTTTGCTGCGGGTACAGATACTCCGTCATCCGGTTCCGCGGATCGTACAGATGAATCACGATTGCATCAGGCACGGTCTTTGTCGTGGTAGGCACAAACGGCCGGTATTCGTTGTAGATGCGTCCTTCGTTATCGCGCGCAATCTTCCGCTCCGACCATAACTGCACGATGTTACCGTTCGGCTGGATGTCCGTCCGCTCTACCCGCACCGTGCCGGAGAACGGCGCATTCGGAATCGGAGTCACGAAAATGCCGCCGCCGGTCTGCGCGGGGACCGCCGGGGCACAAGCCGCCGCGATCCCCAAGAGACCACAACAAATGCCCACCATCAGTTGCGAGCGCATGGATGCCCTCCGTGGATCTTTTGGCCTCCCAGTTTAGCCGCACCCGCCATCCCCCCACAATCATCGGCGCGGCTCGCGCCAGGCGGCATGGGGTCGACTCGATTGCGGCGCATTCTCGAACAGCGTACCGGTAAGGCCTGTGGATACGCTCGAGCCACCAGCTTTTCGGCCCAAATGAAAAGCACCCACAGATGGATAGATCTGCGGGTGCGGTGAAACCAGCCCTTCCCCCAGAAAGACTGTGTTCACTGAGTCGCGAACCGTCAGAGTGAAACTCACACATTGCTCCGATTCCGCCTGTGGATGTTTCGAGCGAGCGCTAGTGCCACACGATGCCAGCGGAGGACAACTGCTGAGCAGAAATGTAGGGCAAGCCGACGCAAACCAGAACTGACACGCAAGCTGCGAAAATATCAACGCGAAGATTTTAGCCTGACAGCGGGGCTCGCTTCCGCCGGTTCGGGCGGAAATCAACCAGAAAGCTGTAGAAAATGGCCGGGAGTTCTGGCAGAGTGATGGCGGTGGTGGAATTGGCTCCTAATTGACAGAGGTCGGTGGATGTTAACTGGGACGGAGGATGTTGTTGTCGTTCTTCTGATCGTCCTTTGCTCGCTGCTCTTCAAGGCGGTGGTCGACCGGCTGTGGACCAGGGAGCACAGGAGGGCGCACAACGACCTGATCGGCTGGCAGCTGAGCATTATAGGCACGACCTACGCAGTCATTTTGGGATTTATGCTCTACACGGTGTGGACGGATTTCCAGGCGGCCAGTGCGAATGCCGACGCCGAGGCGAACTCAGTCATGAATATTTACCGGCTGGCGGAGGGATTGCCCGCGCCACAGCGTGATGAGTTGAAACAGATGGCACGCGCATATGTGGACGCAGTGATCAACCAAGACTGGCCCGCGATGGCGCGCGGCGAAGTGAGTATGGCGGCCAGCCATCCAGTATCAATGAAGATGTGGCAGATTCTGATGTCGGTCAAGGGCGCGTCGCCCACGGAAATTACGGCGGAAGACCACGCCCTATACGAACTCAGCGCCATGTCCGAGCACCGGCGGATCAGGCAGTTGCAGAACGCAGAGCGCCTGCCTGCGGTGCTGTGGTTTGTGCTCATTCTCGGAGCCGCGCTGACCATGATGTCGAGCTGCATGTTCGGAGCAGAGAGTTCTCTGCTGCACAGCCTGCAGGTTTTCGCTTTCTCTCTGCTGATTGCGCTGGCGCTGGTGGCGATCGGGGATATCGACCGTCCTTATCAGGGATCGGTGAGTGTGGCAAACACGGCCTTCAGGCGCGCAGAGACCTCCATGAACGATTAATGCGACAGGCAGGGGTCGCCCGGGCGGTAAGGCCCCGCAAAAAAGGGCAGCTTCATCGGCTTACGGTCGGATCAGACCCAGCAGCAGGCCAACCAAGAGGCCCAAACCAATTCCCGCAAAAAGTTGACGAATCATAGTAGGTCTGTGACTTCGGGGAACTGAGTATACATTGGCGAGCCAGGCTCGTAGTCCGTTGCGTTGTTGCTATTCAGAGCGCTTCGCCTACAACGCACCGAGCTTTTACGGCCAAAGGACTCATATTCCCTCCCTGTGGAGGATTAATCCGGTTTTGCCAATGTAATCGTGACTCCCGAGAGGCTCGTGAGGCAGAGCTACCGAGTGTGTGGATGGAACCGAGGTGCAGACGATGAAGGCCTTCAGTGGGTCGATGGCATAGCCTCAAACCATTTTGCGGCACAAATATCTCCGCTCGTGGCACTCCTCATCGCACGGCATCTTCCGGCCGCCGTACCCAGCCTCATCCTTCAGCCGGCGCCGCTCAGCCTGGAGCCCGACCATGTACCGGCCACAGACCCTACACCTGCGGACTTCCATGCGGTCACACCGGCCTGAGCCGCCGCATTCCTTGTCCATCTGCGCCAGTTTGTACGCCAACGCCTTACCGCGCAGCCAGATATAGCTATCCGACGTGGTCAGTTCCTTGATGCGCCGGCTCTGAGCCCAGTCGGGGATCGCGAGTTCAGTCACCTCCACGCGGTATGCGTAGATAGGCTTTGCTGCAGGATATAGTCTTGTGGCCCTCGCGGAGGGCGACGTCATTTCGCCAACCCCCAACCCCCTTCCAAAATTTTAATCCCACGAGTCAAGAGGGCGGTCGCGACAGCCGCGCGCGGTTCGGCCATCTTGAAGCGACACGCAGGGCCGGTCGTGGGTGCTTTTCGGGGTGCGGGCGCCATTCCTCGCGAACTGCTTCCATTGGATTACTCGCCTTCTGAACCGAACCCAGCCGGAAGCCTAGGCTAACCCTCACCGAGGTCCTCACGATCGCTCTATGCCGCCTGCAAGGGCCTTCGGTTGGTTGTCTGATAGAACAGGCGTCCGTAAACTTGGACCGGCGTCTGGTTGCGGTTTGTTCTTGCACGTGCCACATAGCCAGATACCTTCAGTAATGCGGTAAACGCCTGGCACCCCCTTGTCGCACACGTCGCACACGTAGGAGGCCAGGTAGCCCGGCTTTCGCAAGGGGCCACCAGTCCATGAACGCGCCGGGGCGGTACTGGTTTTTTCCTTTCGACTCTTGACGTGCATTGCGCTCCTCTCCTTATTTCGCTTTTTTCGCTTGGCCTCATACGCATCTTGCGGACGGGTTCTTTTTTAACCCTGATTTCAGTACCAGGCCGCTCACCAGGCCATCTGCGTAGAGGAAACCTGCGTCGCGCAAGAGGGCCTCGAATGTGGCGCGCGTGCAGGGCACAGAGTCGTGCGCAATGGCCCACTCGCCGAAGTCTGCGCACAGCGCTCTAATGTCGCCGAAGAAGCGGTCATGGTACACACAGCGGTGGAGCGCCCAACGGTAAAAGTCTTCATTCCTGGGAAGCCTCAGCGCGTAGAGAATCTCATTCCGAGCGGATCGCAGCTTTTCGAATAGCGCGTCTCCCTCTGAGCTCTCCGGCAGGTACACCTCTATCTGGCCGCCTTCGATGAGGTCGAGTTCTCCTCCCATCCTCCAGACTGAGGCGATTAGAGCGCTTACCTGTTGACGCTCATCCATGCTTGCATTCATGTCGCTCCCCCTCTTGTGACAGCTTCACCAGCTGACGTTTTGGGTATCAAAACCTTCTACGGCCAGCGCGTAATCGGCTGATACCTGGTCCTTCAACGAAGTCTGGTTCCGGCCACACTTCGCCGCGAGTCTTAACAAGATCCGCAATCGTTCCGCATTTGCCACCTTGCGATTGACCATCGTCGTTAGCCCGCTCACTCTCCACCTGATCGGCCTGCTGTGGTTGGATAGCGGAAACGTCTCGGGCGGCTTCGATATTGTCGACTGAGAAGATGACGCGCCGGCGCCCGATCGTGCGCTTTTCCTCGAAGCCATTAGGGAGAGGGCTACCCTTGGCGTTATGCGTTACCTTTTCGTGCGTGCTTGTGAGCTCACCCTCGTCACTGCGGGAACCAGAAAAACCAGAGTGCACCAGTAAATTTTGGGAACCACCTTTTATTGTTGGTGGGGTATGTACATCTGCAGTGTTTGTAGTTTCTGGTTCCTTGGTTCCCAATATAGGGAAGGAACCAGGAAACCACTTTTCATAGAGAAATGGATTGCCCCGCTTCCCATCACCGCTTTGGCGCACCTTGCCGGCGAGTGTCAAAGACGTTAATGCGGCCCTGATAATCTTCGTACGACCTTCGACCCCTTCGCGTATTTGCTCTTGCGTTTGCGGCTCACCCACTTCATCGAGGTAGACGAGGATTCGCTGTTCGCCGTCAACTTGTTCGGCCTCCATTTTGGTGCTTCCGAGCGCTACCGTTCGCGTGGTGGAATCGAAAGTCAGCACCGTCTCAGGCAGATTATTGCCAATGCGTTGCACCGTTTCCAAAGTGCGGCCCTCACCCCTGCTGCGTAACACGATGAGAGTGGAAGCGATACCGCCTAGGGCTGTCGAACCGAGAGGCGCGTCCACGGCATCTGCCTTGAGACTTTTTCCCGCGTGATGGGTGAGCAGAATGTGAGTTCCGCTTTCACGGGCAACGTCAATCAGCGGACCCAAGGCTTGATAAGTCTCGGCGTAGGCCTTCTCGTCTTTGATGCCCGCCAGGCGGAAGAGTGGATCGATCACGACGAGTGCCGGTCTGTGGTTCTGCAGTAGTGAGACCAGCTCTTGTACCGCGGCCTCTGGCGCGTGCGCAGCGTGTATGTTTATAGGCTCGTTGCCTGTCGCGCCCATCGCCTTGAAGTCGTTTCTTACGTCTTCAAGTCGCTCCTCCAAGGCAAGGTAAATGATCGCCCCCTGCTTCGTCGCGGCGCCCAGAAATGGTTGCCCACGACTCACAGCAATGGCAAGGTTGCGTGCAAAGGTTGATTTCCCGACTTTAGGCTTCGCTGCGATGCAGGACACGGTGCCGACGACAAGTCGGTCCTCCCAAAGGTAATCTGCGGGGGTGAATGGCTGCTGCAGCAATTCCCCGACGGAAACGAGCGTGAACCCTCCTGAAGCGGTGGGCGCTGTTTTATCGATTCGTGGAATTGCATGTACCAGCTCCGCTGCCCGTTGCTCGTCCCTCCGCTCTGCTGCTTTCCACTCGGACTCCGCTCGCGGTTGGCTGGGTTCTTCCCACATGGTGGTCGGATTTTCCAAGTATGTGCAATTCTCAAAGAACGCTTTGGGGCTGAGCGCGTAACTGGACGCAACCCTGGCTGCATTTTTCTTCTCGTAGTACAGAAGAATCATTGAAATCAGCCATCGCTGCGCATCCTCGGGGTTATCGAAGGCCTTTGAATCCAAGCGCTCCTTCACTGCGGCGAGAAACGCTTCCCTGAAGATCCGGACTGCTTGTTTTCTAGGCGAAACATCGGAGATGTGGTTGAGCGCGGTCTTAAGGTTGAAGGACTCGAACTGGGGACCGGCGCCGTTATCTAAACTAGTAGCGCTCATCGCCACTTTGTCCCTCGTTGCCTTCGATCAAGAGGCGCTCGACATCGGCATGCGCGAAGAGCAGGCGCCTGCAGATGCGCGTTGGGCGCAACTTACCTCTGCGTACGAAGGCGCGGATCGTGTGCGGGCTTAGACGGAGAGCATCCGCTACTTCTATGAGGGTCATTAATCGCAGAGTGGTGTCGGACATGGTTCACCTCCTACCTTCCGACGCGTTTTGATCGGCGTCAGCTAAGGCGGGACGTGTGCCGCACTCGATGATTTCGTTGATCGTCTCATCTGAGATGCGAACGGCGCGCCCAACTTTGACGTACGGGATGGTGCGCCGCCACACCCAGCCCCGCAGACATTTGACCGATATCCCTAACCGCTCTGCTGCCTCTGGAAGGGTCCTGAGCTTTGCTGTGTTCATATCTGCCAATTTCTCCCGAATGCTTTGCGTTGCCCTTGACTGCTTTCTGATACCTGTGACACTATCTGGAATCGAGAGACATGCCAAGGCACACAATATGTCACCGCAACGAATAACGATTCCGATTGTCGTTGATGACCTGAAGCCGCTACTCGCAGGGATTGAGCCCAGATCGCTGCGGTCGTATCAAAGGGATCCGGTGAAGGCAAAATTTCACTTCACGCGAGAGAGGCATCGCGAAGTAGGAATGCCGATCAACGCCTGGCTGTTGCGGGACCGTTTCCTCTCTTGGCCACTTGAAGATTGGCAGCGCTTCTTTGAAATATCGGGAGAGTGGGATGTAGCCGGATCTGATAATCACAGCGGCGACTTCAGTCGGGATGATTTTGCAGAATGGCAGCGTTTCTTGAGAGCCGCCATTGTTCGTCAGGGCAGAGACTGGAAATCCCTGAATGACTGGAAATCCCCAAATGGTGAATTCCACTGGCGTAAGAACATGCGTCTATCACGCCCGGTGGACTTTCGATTTGAGTGGGATAGCGAAGTTCCGACCGCCCGGATTCGTGAATCCAACGCGCTGAGCCTGATGATAGCCACCATCCAAGTCGACAAATTGCAAGGTGCATCCTTTCGCCCGTGTGCCCGCCAGGACTGCATGAATCCTCCATTCCGTGTTGACGCTCACCAGAAGATTTATTGCAGTCCAGATTGCGCACATCTCGTAGCCGTCAGGGAATGGAGGGGACGAAAGCGTATGAAAGAACGCGCTGCGAAGAAGCAGCGGGGAAAGGATGGAAAGAGTCATGGCACTCAAAAAGCGGGGTAACATCTGGCACACACACTTCTTCGTTGACGGCGAGCGGTTCAGGAAATCGCTCGACACGAGCGACTGGCGCGAAGCTCAGCGCAAAGAGCGGGAACTCATCGCCGAGGCTAAGGCCGGCCGGCTCGCAGCTTCCAGGGACGAATTCTCCCGCTTGGCCTTCGGAGAAGCGGCGGATAGGTTCATTGCCGATCGGATCCCTCATCTTGCTGTCCAAAGCGTCCAGACCGAAAAAGGAAGGTCTAAACCTATCAAGGCCGCCTTTGGCGCCAATCCCGTTTGGCGGATCACCGTGGATCAGGTTCGGGCCTACCTCCGAGAACGCAAGGCTGCCGGACGGTCGAATGCGACATTGAACCGAGAATTGGACATCATCCGCGGGGTGCTCAAGAGGGCGAAGCGCTGGCACCTCTTCTCGGATGAGATCCGACCCCTTCCTGTCCGGGAAAAGATTGGGCGGGCGCTCACTTACGAAGAGAAGGTCAAACTGCTGAAGCGTGCCACTGCGCGTCCTGAGTGGGAAACCACAGCATGGGCGGCGCGGCTGGCGCTGAACACCACCATGCGCGGATGTGAGATCAAAGGTCTACGCTGGTGCGATATCGACATGATCGGGCACGCCCTGACAATAAGGCGGAGCAAGACAGAGGCAGGGGAAAGGGTAATCCCGCTTAACGCGGACGCATGGGACGTGATTCTGGAGCTCTACAGGCGATCACAGACGCTCGAGGCATTCGAACCCAGCCATTACCTCTTTCCGGCGTGTGAGGCGGCCCACATTGACCCTGCGCGCCCCATGAAGAGTTGGCGGACAGCCTGGCGCCGGCTCACACGCGCGATTCAGTGCCCGAAATGTGGCCTGCTGCAAGATCACGTCGACGCCTGCGCCGGCTGCAAGGCGGACATCCGGGACGTCAAAAGCCCTTTCCATGGATTTCGTTTCCACGATCTGAGGCACCAGGCCATCACGGAACTTGCGGAGTCGAAGGCCAGCGATCAAACCATCATGGGGATTGCCGGTCACGTCTCGAGAAAGATGCTCCAGCATTACTCCCATGTCCGGCTGGAAGCTAAGCGGAACGCGCTGGACGCGCTCTCCATGAACTCGGCTCAGCAAGGCAATTCGACGGGTGAAAGGCGGGGTTACGACACAAACAACGACACAAAACTACGGCAGGAGTTGGAAGATATGCCGGAAGTTGCTGATTCTTTGGTGGAGCTAGTCGGGCTCGAACCGACGACCTCGTCGTTGCGAACGACGCGCTCTCCCAGCTGAGCTATAGCCCCACGGCGGCGGGAGACACTTTCATGAGTTTATCAGGAGTTCAGGACTTAGCGTGTAGCGTTCGTTTGTTCCGTCCTGGGAGGGTCCCCCCTCCCCTCCCCCCTTAGATTTCGTAACCGTTTCATTCCATGTGGCTTATTGTGGCAAGTTTGTAACCGTTTCATTCCATTGAAGAAGTCTCGTAACCGTTTGATGCGGCTGGACTTGCCGAGCACGAAGCGGGCCCAATCTCGTAACCGTTTCATTTCATTGGAAAAACTTGTAACCGATTCCGCTGCTGCGAGTTGCCGGAGGGGACCGGCTGGGCGTGCTTGTGGGTATGATCGGCTCCTGAACAATGAAAAAGCCCGCCGGGTGGGCGGGCTTCTTTGATCTCCATCTCTATTATATCGGGTTTGGGGAAATGATCGGCCAGCTTTCAGCCATGCTCATGTTTTTCGGGCAGCTTATTTCCTCAGGTGTGCCACGAGGGCGCGGCTGATTTTTACATCCTTCTGCCAGGTTGCGTTGGTGGGGTCGAGCGCGGCCAGGCGCTCGTCTATATTTAAACTTTCTTCGGCAAAGCGCAGAGCCTGACCACGGTCCCCATTCTGATTATTGACTTGAGCCATCTTTGTCAGACTGAATGACAGGTCGCGCTGCCAGCCCGTGTTCGAGGGATCGGAGACGGCGAGACGCCGACGAACCCCCAGACACCGCTCCCAGGATTCCTTCGCCCCGACCGGATCACCCTGCGCCAGAAGCACATCGCCCACCCTGCTGTAAGTCACGCTCAGGTCGCGCTGCCAGACGGTGTTCGAGGGATCCGAGGTGGCCAAGCGACCAATCACCTCCAGAGTCTGCTGGTAGGACTTCAGCGCGCCCTCAAGATCATCCTGTTCCTCCAGCACTACCCCTAGCCGCCCCTGAGTCACGCTCAGGTCGCGCTGCCAGAAGGTGTTCGAGGGATCGGAGACGGCCAGACGCTGCATAATGTCCAGCGACTGCTCGTAGAACTTCTTCGCCTCGGGCAGGTCGCCCTGTAGCAGGAGCACTTGCCCCACGTCTTCGAGGCTCACGCTCAGGTCGCTCTGCCAGTCCGCGTTCGACGGACCGGAGGCGGCCAGACGCTGCATAATGTCCACCGACTGCTGGTAGAATCTCTTCGCCCCGGGCAGATCGCCCTGCGCTTGAAGCACCTTGCCCATCTTGCTGTGAATCACGCTCAGGTCGCACTGCCAGAAGGTGTTCGAGTGATCGGAGGCGGCCAGACGCTGAACCTCCAGGGACCGCTCGTAGGACTCCTTTGCACCCGCCAGATCGCCCTGCGCCAAAAGCACATCGCCCCTTTGACCGAGCCACGACGACCGCTCTCGAAGCCAGTGTGGCTCCTCCAGTTTGTTTGGTGGAAAGAGGTCCAGCCAGCCGGCTACGGCGTCGAGCGCCAGCCTTACCTGGCCGAGCCGGCCCAGTCATTGAGGCGGCCGGTAAAGTCATAGAGAGCAGCGTTCGCGAGCGGATCCCAGAGGACTTGGTCATCATCCGTGCGCAACAAGGCGGCGAGATGTTCGAGGAGCGGGATGGCCGATGCCGGCTCAGCGGCGGAGGCGCCGGTTGCCAGTGCCTGCTTGAGCTGCTCATGAAGCCACTTTCCGAGACGTGCGCGGAGCTCAGGATCCGATCCCGTCTCCTTCCGGGCAAAGCGATATCCGAGGACATGAGTGAACTGGCGCCGATCGTCCTCGGTGAGCCTCAGCAGGCCGCGCTGGACGAGAGCCTTGAGAGCCTGCCGCGTGGCCTTCTCGTCGTGAATGCCTGAATCGTGATGGCTGCCGGAATCGTGCAAGGCGGCGTCAATCGCTTGGACCGGAAAGGGCGCGTGCGCCAGAAGGCCTGCGGCTTCCAACGCCTGGGTCTCGGCTTCATCGAGACCACGCACGCTGCGCTCAAAGAGCCATTGGAGCGTGTGTTCGGCTTTTTTCGGATCACTGAGGCTGGGGAGTTTTGCCGCGGACCAATCGCGGACGAGGTATTCCGGAGATTCATCGCCCTGCGCCAGCAGATTTCCGGCCCAGGTAAGAGCAAGGGGATGGCCCGCGAGCAGGTCAAGAGTCTGCTGCCGCACCTGCGCCTTCACGCGGCCTTGGGTGAGCGAGTCGAAACGCTTGGCGGCGTCTTCCGCAGGGAGAGCGTCTTCGAGTATCAGCGATTCTGACGCGAGGGCCTGTGTTCTGAGGCGCGTGAGGAGCAGCCAGCGGTTTTCGAGTGACAGGACGTTGAGAAGTTCTGAGATATCGGGTCGGCCGTTCTTACCGTCGGCCTCTTCCGCGCCCTCGATGACTATAAGGAAATTGCGGGCATAACAGGCTGCGGCCGCACGCTCAGGTGCCGGGGAGCGCTCCATGAAGCCGGGGCCAGCAAGCTTGTTCGCCAGCGTCTCCAATGCGGTTTCGATTGCGCCATGCATCGCATAGAGGTCGAGGTAGACGACGCCGTCGGGATATGGGCTAGCGGCGAGTGACTTTGGCGGCTCGCCGACGACCGCTCCGAGCGCCTCGGCAGCCAGGGCGGTCTTGCCCATCCCGGCATCTCCGACGACGGCGGTGTTTTCACGAGCAGCCAAGCGGAGGGTAAGGGTTTCCAGATCGGTCTGACGTCCGAAGAATTTCTTGGCTCCCGAGGGAAGTTCGTGGGGGATGGGCGCACTGGGCGCGAGAGTAGGATGGACGGCCGCCGGCTGCGTGCTGATCACGGCTCTTTCGTCGAGGTGACGACGGAGTCCGGCAACGGCCTGGACGGCTTTCGGCGTGAATTCTTCAAGAGAATCGAAGGTGGCATAAACACGATGCACCTGCGAATCCGGCCTCATCCTTTTTGCCCCTTCGCGAAAGGCGTTCAGCTTCTCAATTCTGGCTGCGCTGGTTTCAACGTCGCCCTTCCGGACCGGATGGTTGTCTCCCATGATGAAAAGCAAGATGGGGCGCTCGAGGCGCTCCGCTTCGTTGAACTCGAGTTCTGTGATGGAGAGTTCTTGAGGGTTTCGATCCGGGCAGACGGGCATCTGACCATATTTGTGACTGATGAGTCCGACGTAAGCCGCAGCGTCCCGTACCATTTGAAGAGACGAGTCGATTACATCGACATCCGCCTTTGCTGAGTCGTTTTCCATTGCAACATGGTGAAGCCCCTGGCCATTGACAGCATTGATCAGAGCCGCCCTATGACGTTCCAGGTCCGTAAAGGTGCTGGAGATCATTACGCCCTGATATTGGCGCGGCGAATTGCTGTCGCTCGGCATCGCGCTCCAAATATAGAAAGCCCTGAGCGGATTTACAAAACAAATGTTTGAGGCAATGCGTTTTAACTCTCCATCGTGTTCGCCATTGCCCTCTCTTCTCTGAAAGCGGTGCTGTCGACGCCGACACTCCATCACGTTGGGACTAAGCGCGATCCGACAACCGATGACCGAGATCGACCTACATCGCTCGCAGCTGGGAACAGACATAGGAAAATGAAGAACTCAATCCCATCTTGAGATAGGTGGCCCGCAAGCAGGCGCCCGAGACTGGGCGGTATAGGCGCTATCGACCTGATCCAAATCAACTTGAGACGCGCGTGATCGCGGAGCGCAGCTTTTCAACTGCCGCAGGCATCACCTGGATTGACACGTTCCCATACCCGAGTACGAAGCCCTTGCGAACGTTCCTGGTCACGTAGCTCTTGGACAGCGGCCAGAGCCATAGGCCCTGCTCTGCCGCTTGCCCGGCGATCGCTACGTCATCGCGGTCGGCCCGAAAGGCCGCAGTGAGGTGCATGCCGGCTTCGGCGCCGTGGATCTCAAAGGTGTTGCCGAAGCTGTTTTTGAGCTGCTCGACGAGTCCCTTGCGCCGGGCGCTGTAGAGCAGGCGCATGCGGCGGATGTGTCGGGCAAAGTAGCCTTCCCGCATGAAGTCAGCTATGACCTCCTGATAGAGGTACGGCGGAAAGATGTCCATCGTATAGCGCACCGCGATGAAACGCTCCACCAGGTCCGGAGGAATGACCATGTATCCCATGCGCAGGGACGCAAAGAGAACCTTGCTGAAGGTTCCGATGTAGATCACGCGCGAGTTACTGTCCAGGCCTTGCAGTGAAGATATGGGCGTACTTTCGAAGCGGTATTCGCTGTCGTAGTCGTCCTCGATGATCCACGCGCCGTGTAGCTGCGCCCAATTCAGCAGTTGCAGGCGGCGGGCGGCGCTCATCGTGCTGCCCAGGGGATATTGGTGGGACGGGGTCACACAAGCAACTCGGGCGTCAGCGCATTGTTTTATGCCGGCCGCGACATTCAGGCCCTCGTTATCCACGGGTACCGGGATTACGCGGCATCCTGCGGCGGCAAGAACGTTTCGCGCCAGGCGGTAGCCCGGTTCCTCCATCCATACGGAGTCGCCGGGATCAAGCAGCACGCTGACAGCAATGTGAAGAGCCTGCTGCGAACCGGAAACGATCATGATCTGTTCGGGCTCGGCTCGCACAGCGCGCGCGGTGCGCAGATAATCGCAGATCGCTTCGCGAAAGCGCCTGCTTCCCAAAGGGTCAATGCAGTGAATGGCGCGGGCGTTGGGGTTCTTCGAGTGATGGGTGACCAGCCGCGACCAGATGGCGAAGGGGAACTCATCGAATGCCGGTTGATGCACACCGAATGCCCCCAGGCTGTCATGCCAGGGTGACGCGGGTTCTATGGGCGACAGCAGAGCCCGGCGCGCAACAGGCCGCGGACCGGTGGCCTTTGGGGATCTGACCGTGACCGGCCCCCTGCGCTGGGTGAGGTATTCAGGAAGCGCGCTGCTGACGAATGTTCCCGCACCTTTGCGCGTTTGGAAGTAGCCTTCCGCCTCAAGTTGCGCGTAGGCGTTGAGGATGGGGATGCGTGAAACGTTCAGTTCGGCGCTCATGGCGCGTGAAGATGGCACCCGCTGGCCCGCGCGAAGATCCCCGCGGGCGATTGCATCCCGGAGCGCCCGGCAGATCTGCGAGTGAAGCGGCTGCGCGCTGCCGCGGTCCAACGTGATCACAGGAGTAAAGGCGCTGGAACGCTTGGCCATTTCCCCATCATAGTGGTTTGAATGGGCGAGGCGTTTAGTCCCCCTTATAGACCACATTCGAGTAGACCGCATTCGGGTTCTCATCAGCGGGCGATCCGCCTAGCATGCGGTGATAGGACCACTTCCGTTTGAATGCGTATAACCTGGCACGACCGGCGGCGCTACTCGGCGGGTCGAGGACGAGCGAGCTGAGTACGCAAATCGGTGGCAAGCCTAACGCTTAACTCTTCCGCTTGCTCCTTTGTGAGGTCGCCCTGGGCGAGGTCGGATGAGCCGCCGCCGCGTAGTCCGTAGGCGGCGAGAGCTTCGCGAAGGACCTCGCCGCAATGGAGCTTCATATCCTGACTGCGTGCGAGAAAGATTCTTGCGGGGTCGGTTTCGGCGGAAATGAAGAGCGCGATCGTTCTCGGAACGGTCGCTGTCAGCCTGGAGGCCAATATGCGGACGTATTCGCGGTCGTGGTGGGTAAAGACGCGGCGCACGAGACGGAGATTGTCCTGGATCATTTCTTCGACGGCGAGGCGGATGGCGTGGTAAGTCGCCAGGTCTTCGCGCAGTTTCTGACATGCTTTGGCTGAGGACTTTCCCTCAGCCCGGAGCCGTTCGATAGCTGCCGGGATGTCGGCGGGGCTAATCGAGAGTGTGGCGGCGGCGCCGTGGAGCAGCACGAAGTCACGCCGGGCCAACGCGACCGAGCGCAGGCCACAGACGAATTCGACACGGGTACCGCGGCTTATTCGCTCGACCGAGCGAATGAGGAGGCCGCCAATCTGGCCGGTGGAGCGGACGTGGGTTCCTCCACAGGCGTTCAGGTCGTAATCCGCAATTTCAATGAGGCGAATGCTTCCGTCACGTTCGGGGAGTTTGCGCAGGCGTCCTTCGGCAAGCAGCGCTTCGGCCGCGCGGCGGTCGACCGTGCGAACGGTGACAGCACGGTCCTCGGCGATGATCTCATTGGCGATCCGCTCGACACGTTCAAGGCTATGGTGAGCGATGAGACTGGTGGCGAGGTCAATCGTAGAGGCCGTTTCGCCGAGGTGGAACGAAACCGTTTGCGCGTCGAGTTCGCGGGCGAAGACTGCAGAGAGTAGATGCTGGCCGGAGTGCTGCTGGATGTGGTCGAGGCGGCGGGGCCAATCGATCGCTCCCTGAACGGCGGTGCCGGCGAGCAGAGGCTTGCGGGTAAAGTGCCAGACTTCTCCCTGGTCGTCCTCCTCCACGCTTTCGATAGGTACTTCGAGGGTGGCTCCGTTGCGCGAGGTGGCGGTGAGGAGGCCGGTGTCGTGCGGCTGGCCGCCACTGGCGGGGTAAAACGCGCTTCGATCGAGCGCTATCTGCCAGATAGAGACGCCGTCGGCCCGAGAGGCTTCGCGAATATCCACGACCTGCGCGGAAAAGCTCTTGAGGAAGGCGTCGTCGTAATAAAGGCGGTCAGTCATATCGATCTTAAAGAGGCAGTGCTTGCAGAAAGGTTGTTCCAGGCTTTAACTGTAATGCGAAACCCTATTTTCGCGCTCCAACCGGGAAGAAATTCTTCCATCCAGGGTAACTTTTCCCCGGCGGGCGCGTTTAGGTCTATAAGGATTGTAGGTCCCCTATGCCCCGCTCGCACCGACTTCCAAGTTTCGCTTTTCTCGCACTCCTGGCCGTGACCCCGCTCCTTGTGCAGGCCCAACAGTCTCATTCGGCCCAGCCGACCTATGCCAACCCGCAATCCTATCCGGATGACAGCTGGATTCCGACGGGCATGGACGCATTGGGACACCGGGCCAGTTTTCATACCGACTTTACCTTCGACAAGTCGATGCTGGAGATGGCGAACAACTTTGTCGGAGACGACGACTCACGCCAGATCGTGGCGAACCTGCGGGGAATCTCGGTGCATAGCTACAAATTCTCTGCTCCGGGACTGTACGAGCCGCGTGCGCTGGATGCGGTGCGGGCACAGTATAACGATCGTGGGTGGAAGCACATGGTCACGTCAAAGTCCTATGTGGCGACGCCGAGCCAGTCTCGGACCGATGTTTGGATTCGGTTTCAGCATGGCAACGTCGAAGGCATGGTGCTGCTGGTCGCCAATCAGACCAATCTGAACCTGGTGGCGATCAACGGCACTCTCAGCCCGCTCGATCTGCTGCATCTGCGCGGGAAGTTCGGCATCCCAAAATTTTCGGGCGACGACTTGGTCGAGCAGAAGAATTAGTAGGGCCCGAAGTACTGCTGGGGGAATTGCGCTATCTCTGTCGCGTCGAGCTGAAAGCAATGACGTCCCACGGGATGGATCCATGCATCAGGGATGGAAGCTTGCCTCCGGCGGTCGCTTCTCCGCGTAAAGTTCGCGCAGAGCTCATACTGGCTTCCCTGCTTGACGTGGTATTCATAAGGCGCATTGGTGACGGGATCCCCGATTGCGCCATTGGGAAGCTGATCAATTCCCGGCGGCAGTTGCGATGGATGCGAAGACCAGTAGTTGTGGACCTCTGTGCTGAGTTGGTAGAGCTGCTGGACGCGCTGGGCGTCCGCCCGCAATTCACGCTGCGAACTGGGGGCCCCCAAATTAAAAAAGCCAAGTATGACGCTCAGCACCACAACAGCGGCGCTTAATCCGGCCATAAGCCTGTCGCGATTCGGCCAGGCGGCGCCGGCATCGGTCTTGCGTAGGCCGCCAAAGTAGTAGAAAAACACGCCGCCGGAAAGCACCAGCACCACAAAAGCCTTGGCGAGAAAGCGCGAAGTCAGCTCGCCGCGCAGCAGATAGGCGAGCGCCGTGATCAGGTCACCCATGAAAACACATGCAGCGATGACCAGGGCCATGTACGTGAGCCATTTTCGGATCGAGGAATCCAGCTTTTCCGGGTGCGCCGCAGCCTCTCTAAGAACGATCCGCGAGATAAGCAGATAGAGCGGAAAGGCAACGATGACGGCTGCCAAAGACGAGGTGATGATGTACGTATCGAGGGTCTGCTGGATGAACAACGGGTCAGCCAGCCCGCGATCGATCAGGGCAAAGGCGAGACTCCCAAGGCCGATTGTCCATGTAGCAAGGGTGGAAAAGATGAGCAGGTAGAAGAAGGCGTCCTTGGCGGAGGCTCCCGCGCTGGACCGGCGCGGGATCTCGACTCCTGTCAGACGCTGATAATGGTCGGCGAGCGCGTCGTAGACTTCCTTTTCGGGCCAGCCGCGGGCGGTGAGCACTCCCACAAGCGATTCGTGCGGGATGCCGGCAGCCAGCGCTTTCTCGATAAACTCGGCGATTCTGGCGTCTGCGGGCACAACCAAAGTTTTACACGATGCGCGGGAAAGACGGTGCGAAAAGGTTGGATCAACTCATTTGAGCTGACTCAAAGCATCGAGCTCGCGGGCGACGATCGTGCGTGGCAGAGGAGCATAGCCCAGCGACTCGCACTGTTTCTGGCCTGTGGTGAGCATCCAGTGGAGAAACGCAGCGATAGCGGCCTGCTTTTGAGAAGAGCTTTGCTGCGCGGACACGAGAAGCCAGGTGAAGGTGCTGATGGGATAGGCGTATTTTCCCGGCGCATTGAGGATCGAAAAACGAAAATCGCCGTCCTGCGACGCGCCGGTATCCACTGCGGCAGCAGTGATACTGGCGAGATCCGCCTTGATATATTGCCCAGCGGGATTGCGGACGGCCGCGAAGTTCAGCTGATGGTAAATGGCGTAAATAAGCTCGACGTAACCGATGGCATATGGAGTATTGCTTACAAGCTGGGCAACGCCGTCATTGGCGGCTGCGCCCGTTCCAACCGGCCAGTTGGCTCGCGGACCCGATCCGTACTTTGATTTCCATTCCGGACTCGCGAGAGAAAGATAGCTTGTCCAGACATAGGTCGTGCCGCTTCCGTCGGAACGATGCGCGACGACGATTTCCGCATCGGGTAGGCGGACGCCGTGGTTCGACTGGCGAATGAGAGGATCGTTCCAGCGGCGGATGGCTCCCGAATAGATGCCCGCAAGCACTTGTGGAGTCAGGTTCAATGGGCGATCAAGCGCGGGAAGGTTGTAGATGGGGACGACTCCGCCAAGTACGGTAGGAAAATGTAGAATCCGGCCGGTGGATGACGGCGAATCCTTCGTGAGTGGCATGTCCGATGCTGCGAAATCTACTTTGCCTGCCTGGAGCTGCTCAATGCCCGCCTCCGAACCGGTGGCGTCATACGTTATGGTCACGCCCGGCTGGTCCTGCGCGAAAATCTCAAACCACTTGAGATAGAGCGGCGCGGGAAGGGTTGCGCCGGCGGCATGCAAGACAGCATGTACACCCGATACGGCAGCAGAACGAGCGGCAGGGTAGGAGATACCGCCCCGGATTGCGGCAAGCAAGCGGGAAACGAGCTGATCCGCAAGATCGTCGGTGAAACTTTCCGTGCGCAGGCGGTTCGGCGTCACCAGGTAGGACCACAGTGTCTGGTTATCTTTTCCAGTGAGTTCGGCGGAGAGATAGCCCTCATAGTTGGTGGCGCGGGTGCCGCTGGAGCGTGTACTTGCCGAGACAGTCCCTGTGGGCCAGACGTGGGTCGTCAGGCGCAGGATAGCGTCGGCCGACGCCGCATTCTTAACAACTTGAAGATGACTCTTGTTGAGCTGTTCGTCGATTCTGGCCAGTATTGGCTCGATGCGGCTGCTGTCGGCGGAGAACTCGACCCGGATACCGTGAATGCCGCTGAGGCTCTGGCCAGCTGCGTGATGGGCAAAGAATAGCGGAAGCAAACCAAGCACGATCCATGCGCATGGCATAAGGCCCCGCATATTACGACGAAACAATTGAAGGAGATTACAGGCGGCAGAGAGGAGCGAACTCATGGCATTCATTAGACTGCAACAGGATTAACGCGATTTGTATGAAAATAATTCTACGGCTGTCGCGAACGAAAGCAACCGCCCCCGGATTACGGATTTGGAGTACCGATGCCAGCACAGCCACCACGCCTAAAAGATGTTCCGCGCAACTTGAAGGGTTACTTTCTCTGCCTGCTGAAGAAGGGCGAGAAATGGAATGAGACCGAAGGCTCGACGGAGTTGATGCCGCAGCATCTGGCTTTTCTGCGACGGCAGATGGAGTCAAGAAGGTTTCTGGTCGCCGGTCCAGTGTTGGGGGAAGGCGACGATCTGGTTGGCATCAGCGTAATTGAGGCAGCAAGCGCGCAAGAGGCTCTGGAAGTGGCGAATGAGGATCCGGGAGTCAAGGCGGGTCGGTTGCGAATGGAGATTCGCCCGGTGTACCTGCCATCGCTGGATGGGGTGCGGGTCGAGTTTTGAGGCAGGTGCCCTTAGTTGCCTCCAGAAAGATAGAGATATCGTGGCGAATTCCGTTTGAGTCGACGAAGTTCCCGAAAATGTGACTAATGAGATGGTCCGCCGGCTTGATCGACTGCTGAGGAGTGGTTGATCGTGAAGGCAGGTTTCTAAGGAGGATCATCGAGATGGAGATTCGCTCGGTTGGTATCGATCTTGGCAAGACAAGCTTTCATCTGGTCGCACTGGGCGAGAGTGGCCATGTGCTTTTTCGCAAGAAGTTCACACAAAGGCAGCTCATCGTCTTCACGGCGAACCTGTCGACGTCATTGATGGGTTTGGAAGCCTGCTCCGGAGCCCACTTTCTGGGCCGCGCACTGCGAGAACAAGGTCACGATGTGAGACTCATCCCTGCGCAGTTCGTGAAGCCGTTTGTAAAGTCGAACAAGAACGACTTCGTCGACGCCGAGGCCATCGCGGAAGCGGTGGATCGGCAAAACATGAGGTTCGTTCCGATCAAGACAGACGATCAACTCGATCTGCAGGCGATCCATCGGGTGCGGGACCGTCTGATCGCGCGCCGCACCGCGGTGATCAACCAGCTGCGGGCTTTCCTGCTGGAACGCGGCATGATCTTCGCCAAGAGTCCGGCCAAGTTGCGCAAAGAGATACCGGAGGTCTTGGAGGACGCTGATGCGAACCTGACGCCACGCATGCGCAATCTGCTCGATCTGCTGTGGGGCGAGTGGAAGATGCTCGAGCAGCAACTCGGAGGTTTAAACGAGCAGATAGAGCAAATCGCCTCTGCCGATGCCGCCTGCCAACGACTACGAAAGATCCCCGGCATCGGTCCGCTAATATCGACAGCCATTGTGGCTGCGATTGGCAACGGCGCTGCTTTCCACAAGGGCCGCGACTTCGCAGCCTGGTTGGGCCTTGTACCGAAGCAGCACTCAACCGGCGGTAAAGCTAGACTGCTTGGCATCAGCAAGCGCGGCAACCGCTACCTACGGAAGATCCTGATCCACGGAGCGCGCGCCGCCGTCCTTCGCCTCAAGCGTGAACGAGCACCTATGGGTGCATGGATGACGGCGCTCGAAGCAAGAGCGCCGCGCAACGTGTTGATCGTGGCCACCGCCAACAAACTGGCGCGGATTGCCTGGGCCGTTTTGTCTAGCGGTGAAGAATATCGCGCAGAAACGAGTTTGGTTGCAGTTTAAAGCAAGCATGGAAAAGACGCCTGTGGCTTGGAAAACGCAGATGCGTTTCCCACTTTCCCACACCACGACGGCTGCTGAATAGCTTGCCCTTCGGGTCTGCATAGGAATAGTTAAGACGAAAGAACAGTCACAACGGCGTGCCTGAACCCTGCGCCTGAAAATGGTCTTCCATGACCGAGCGACTTATCAGGACAGGCACGCGCGCAACTCATCATGGCCAGGAGATTCAATCTCCACCAAAAAGGC
>Ga0210398_10001858_pt1 | contig 21214 bp, 19 predicted proteins | sample IncBWC4OmetaG_FD_161047 | JGI IMG/M metagenome (GOLD analysis project Ga0210398, IMG submission 161047) | Forest soil microbial communities from Barre Woods Harvard Forest LTER site, Petersham, Massachusetts, United States - Inc-BW-C-4-O | ecosystem: Environmental > Terrestrial > Soil >...
CACGCTGTCGATCGAGGCGGCGGAAGGCGTGACCACGGGAATTTCCGCGCACGATCGCGCGCACACGGTCAAGACCGCGGTGGCGCCGAATGCGCGCCCGGAGGACTTGCGCCAGCCCGGGCATATATTCCCGTTGATGGCGCAGCCCGGCGGGGTGCTGACGCGCGCGGGCCACACGGAGGCGGGGTGCGATCTGGCGCGGTTATCCGGGTTTTCCGCCGCGGCCATGATCGTGGAGATTTTGAATGATGACGGAACAATGGCGCGGCGCCCCGATCTGGAACGCTTCGCGAAGACTCACACACTGAAAATCGGCACGATCGCGGATCTGATCCGCTACCGTTTGAAGAATGAGCGTTCGGTTGAACGCATCTATGAGGAGTCCGTGGATACCGAGTACGGCGCGTTCAAACTGTGCTGCTATGAAGATCACGTCAACAAGACCGTACATATCGCCTTGGTGAAGGGTGACCTGAATTCAACGTTGCCGCCGCTGGTGCGCGTCCACATCAAGGATACGCTGCGGGATGTCGTGGGGGTGAAGAACGAGAAGCTCGGCTGGCCACTGCGCGCGGCGATGCACCGCGTGGCCAAGGAGGACTCGGGCGTGGTGGTGATACTTCGGCCGGAAGAGTCACCGCGGGATTTCATGGATAGCGTGCGCCTATTGGATGCCAAGCCGACGCGGCAACGCGTCGGCGCCACCGTGGTGCGAACTTATGGTATCGGCGCTCAGATCCTCAAAGATCTCGGCTTGAAGCGCATGCGCGTCTTGAGCGCTCCGAAGCAGCTGCAGGGTCTGGCCGCTTTCGACCTGGAGATCACCAGCTACGTGGACGGCGATGATTGAGCGCTGCTTGCGCTTATACTCTTGAGTTACTGCAACGCGAGGAATGACTTGTGCCGAATGAACAGCCGAAAATAATCGAGGGGGAACTGCTGGCGCGCGACTTGCGGTTCGCGATTCTGGCCGCACGCTTCAATGACTTCGTGGTGGAACCGCTGATTCGCGGTGCGCTTGATGCATTGCGGCGGCACGGTGTCGCCGATAAGCAGATAGAAATCGTGCGCGTGCCGGGAGCGTTCGACATTCCCATCGTCGCGCGCAAGCTCGCGCTGGCGCATCGCCATGAGGCGCTCATTGCCTTAGGGTGCGTGATTCGCGGACAAACGCCGCATTTTGACTATGTCGCCGGCGAATGCGCGGGCGGAATTGCGCGCATTGCACTGGAGTCCGGCGTGCCGATCGCCTTTGGTGTACTGACGACCGATACGGCGGAACAGGCCGTCGATCGCGCGGGCGGTAAGGCCGGCAACAAGGGTGCCGATGCCGCGTTGGTCGCGCTCGAGATGGCAAATCTCTTGCGCCGCCTGGATAACTAGGAGCCTGTCTGAGTATCCCGACTTCAGGGGCATCTGCCCATCGGGCACGGAGTCTCGCGCGCCGGTTGGCGCTGCAGGCGCTCTATCAGATCCAGATCAATCCGCTCCCGTGGCAGGACATCCAGACGCAATTCGTCAATGACCCCGAGGCGGATCGGGTCGACCTGGAATATTTTCGAGGATTGGTCGAAGCTATCGCCCCGAATCGCGAGGCGTTGGATTTGCGCTTGTCCGGATTGTGCGAAATCGCGCCTCAGGATCTCGATCCCATTGAGCACGCGGTATTGTGGTTGGGTCTGCACGAATTGCTGTCGCATCCCGAGTTGCCCTATCGCGTGGCACTCGACGAGGCGGTGCAATTGACCAAGCAGTTTGGCGCGACGGATGGGCATAAATTCGTCAATGCCGTCCTGGATCGAGCTGCGCAGGAGTCGCGGCCGCACGAATATGGAACCTGAGCTCGGCGAGTTCGAACTCATCCGGCGCTTTTTCGTGAGAAGCGATTCCGCCGCGCGCAATCCTGAAGTGCTGCTCGGCATCGGCGACGACGCGGCCCTGCTCGATTTTCCCAAGGGCGCGGACCTCGTGGTCTCCGTCGATACCATCGTGGCGGGGCGGCACTTTCTCGAAGGTGCCGACGCGCGCTCGATCGGTCACCGGGCGCTGGCCGTCAATTTGAGCGATATGGCCGCCATGGGCGCGGTGCCGGCCTGGGCGACCCTGGCGTTGACGATGCCCCGCGCCGAAAGCGGCTGGCTCGAGAGATTTGCCGCCGGTTTTTTAGATCTGGCCGATGCGCACTCCGTCGCACTGGTCGGCGGCGACACCACGCGCGGTCCGCTCACCGTGAGCGTGCAAATACTGGGGTCTGTGCCGCATGGAAGCGCGCTGCGGCGCGGCGGCGGCGCGGCGGGAAATATCCTGGCGGTTAGCGGCACGCTGGGCGATGCCGCGGCGGGCCTTGCGTTGCGCCAAGCACCGTCGACGGCGAAACTGACGCCCGCAGCGGAAGCTTTGATACGGCGTTTTGACTATCCCGAGCCGCGCGTGCAGCTTGGGTTAGCGGCGCGCGGTATCGCCACCGCTGCGATGGACCTGTCCGATGGTCTCATCGGCGATCTACCGAAACTGGCGCACGCCAGCGGAGTCGCCGCCCGTGTCCGCATCGAAGCGCTGCCGCTGTCGTCCGCGCTGCGAAATTCCGTCAGCCTGAGCCAAGCGCGCGACTGGGCGCTTGGCGGAGGCGATGATTACGAGCTGCTGTTCGCCGTGCCCGCAAGTCGCTTCACGGAGCTTCAGGGGGCGGCGGATCAATTGAACTTAACGTTGACCCCGATCGGTGAATTGCATGCCGGCGCGGGCGTGACGTGGTCACTAAACGGCGAGGATTTCGCGCCTAGAGTCTCAGGTTATGAGCACTTTGGCCGAGCCTCGACCCAAATCACAGTTTAGCGCAGGCCACCCCAGTATCCTCGCGTCATTGAAGTCGAATGACGCTGCGCGGCGCACGGTTACCCTTGACCACTACTCGCTCCACTAATCTTGCGAAAGCCCAGCCGGGCCGTGGGTCGTTGCCCGAGAAAATCGGCAAGTACGTGATCATCAATGAAGTCGGACGCGGCAGCACCGGCGTCGTCTATCTTTCGCACGATCCTTATTATGGGCGCGATGTGGCCATCAAGGTCTACAACGTCGATGCCAGCGGCGACGAAAATCGCAAAAAAATTGCCCGCAAGATGTTTTTATCAGAGGCGCACATGGTTGGGATGCTTCAGCATCCGAACATACTGCCGATCTATGATGCGGGGGAAGAAAACGGCCACTGCTACATCGTGACCGAGCATGTGCACGGCGCGCGTACGCTCGCCGCCTATTGCCGTCCTGACAATCTGCTGCGCATCGACGATGTCGTGGAGTTGGTGTACAAGGCGGCTCGAGCCCTGCACTACGCGCACAGCCGCGGCGTGATTCATCGCGACATCAAGCCCAGCAACATCATGCTCACGCTGGACAGCGATGTACGCATCATCGATTTTGGAATTGCGCTGGTCGCCGACTCGGAGATCTCGCGAATTGAAGGCATTGCCGGCAGCCCTTCTTATATGTCTCCTGAACAAGTGCAGTCGATCGAGCTGACCAATCGTTCCGATCTATACTCCCTGGGCGCCGTCATGTATGAGCTCTTGACGGGCACGCGGCCGTTTCGGGCCGGCAACTTGCAAAAATTGCTGCACCAAATCGTATTTGCGACGCCGCCGCCCATTCACCTGCTGCGCCCCGAGATCCCCGAGGAACTCGAAAACGTCACGGCGATGGCGCTGCAGAAGGATCCGGAGAAACGCTACAAGACCGGTCTGGACTTTGCCGCCGAATTGACCCGCGTGCATCAGAAGTTGCGCGCCCAATACAACCGAATCGATCAGCAAGAGCAGTTCAGCCTGCTGCGGAAATTGAAATTCTTCCATGAATTTTCGCATGGCGAAATCTGGGAAGTGTTGCGCGCCAGCAGTTGGCAGGACTATGCGGATGCGGAGGAAATCGTCAAGGAAGGCGAGATGGACGACCGCTTCTACATCATCGTCCAAGGTCGAGTGGGCGTTCAGCGCCATGGCAAAGCGCTCGGCTATTTGGACAGCGGTGATTGCTTCGGTGAAACCAGCTACGTGCGCGGGGCGAAGCGTACCGCCACGATTTGCGCTTCAGGCTCCGTGACGGTCATGAAAGTCAGTTCGACGCTCTTGGAGCAGGTGTCCGCAGAATGTCAGTTGCGGTTCAACCAGGTCTTCCTGCGCAGCATGATCGGGCGTCTGCAAAGCGCGGAGCGCGGCGTTTCTTAGACCTCGGCCCAGTGATTTTGACCGGCTGGTGTAGCGCTTGTCAGGGACGGTAAGAAGACTCAAGGCCCGGAGACAACAGGGCCTTGAGTCTTCTATAGTGGAATAGGAAGCGTCGAGGCACTGCCCTCTTCCGTGCCTCGACGCTTCTTATCCACTATGCCATCCGGGCCGGTCAATTTCAGAGTGCCGGTGCTAAGCCGCGTTTTCCTTGTCGTGCTCAATCATCGCATATGCCGAATGATTGTGAATCGACTCAAAATTCTCCGACTCGATGATATAGGCCTTGACGCGCTTGTCTTTATTGAGCGCGACGGCGACGTCTCGCACCGTGTCCTCGACGAACTTCGGGTTGTCGTAGGCGCGCTCGGTGACGTATTTCTCGTCCGGACGCTTCAAAATTCCGTACACCTCGCATGAGGCTTCGCGCTCGGCGATCTCAATCAGCTCTTCCAGCCACATGTGCTCGGTCAGCTTCGCCGTCAAGGTAATGTGGGAGCGCTGATTGTGCGCGCCATAGTCGGAGATCTCTTTCGAGCAGGGGCATAGGCTCGTGGTGGGCACGACGACTTTCAGCCAAACCTCAGTCTTGCCGGCGCGATGTTCGCCGAAAATCGTGGCTTGGTAATTCATCAGGCTTTCGACACCGGATATCGGAGCCTTCTTCATTACGAAATACGGGAAGGTCATCTCGATATGGCCGGCGCTGGCGGCCAAATGCTCGGTCATTTCCGCCAACATGAGCCCGAAGGATTCGACCGAAATCTCGCGCTCGTGACGATGCAAGATTTCCACGAAGCGCGACATGTGCGTGCCCTTGAAATTGTGCGGCAGATTCACGTACATGTTGAAATTGGCCACCGTGTGCTGTTCGCCGCGTGCCCGATCCTTGACCTTCACGGGATGATAAATGTCCTTGATGCCAACCTTATTGATGGGTAACTGGCGCGTGTCGGCATGTCCCTGGACGTCCTCCACGGTCTTAGGTGTGGGCTTTTTGGCGGAAACAGCGGCGTTCATATTCATGAATTTTAGACCATTCGACCCGACTTGGCTTTAGCACCGGCGTAGGATGCACCGACTGGTGGAGTATGGGCGCCGTGTGCCGATTTCAAGCAATCGAGGCTTAAATCGGCAAGCGGGGCTTCAAACGCGACGCTCAATCACGTACGAGGCCAGCCATGCCAGAACGCGTGATCCCTCGCCGAGCGGCACGAGTCTCTCGCAGGCGCGCAGCTTCAGCTCTCGGGCGCGGATCTTGGCCGCCTCGAGGCCCAGCACGCTGGGATAGGTGGGTTTGGCCCGGGCGGCGTCGGCCCCGCTGGTTTTGCCGATCTCTTCGGTCTTTCCCTCGACATCGAGGATGTCATCTTGGATTTGAAACGCGAGTCCGATGTCTTGGGCATAACCGTCCAACGCTTCCCAATTCGCCGCGCTTAAAGTAGGTGCACAAGCCGCCGCCATCAGCACGCTCGCGCGAATCAAAGCGCCTGTTTTGAGCCGATGCATGGCTTCGAGTTCCTCCAGCGTCAAGGCCCTGCCCACGGCGGCGAGGTCGATTGCCTGGCCCCCGGCCATGCCGGCGGTACCGCTCGCATCCGCCAGGATTTGAATCATTTTCAAGCGTGCATCGCCCGTCACGCCCGCGGTGCGATCGCGCGAGAGCAACGAGAACGCCAATACCTGCAGTGCGTCGCCGGCGAGAATCGCGGTGGCCTCATCGAAAGCGCGGTGCGTGGTTGGTTGCCCGCGCCGCAGATCATCGTCGTCCATGGCGGGTAAGTCGTCGTGAACCAATGAATATGAATGAATGAGTTCCACCGCTGCAGCGGGCGCATCCAAGATGTTCACGGGAACCTGCAACGCCTCTCCGGTGCAGTAGACCAGCAAGGGGCGCAATCGTTTACCGCCGCCCAATACCGCGTAGCGTTGCGCGGCGTGCAATCGTTGCGGCACCAAATCAGCCGCCGGAAGCGCATCGTCAAGGACCGCTTGCACGCGTGTTTGATAGCCACGCATTCGCGCTTCCATCGCGTCCGCATTCACGTTGCGATCAGCCGTTGTTGGGTTCGTCGGGCATGAAGTCTTCAACCGCCGGTTCACCGGCCTTTTTCAACAGGATTTCAACTTTTTGTTCGGCCTCTTTTAGGGCGCTTTGACAGGCGCGCGTCAGCATCACACCGCGCTCGAATGCCGCCAGCGATTCCTCCAATGGCAAGTCGCCATGCTCCAAGCGCTCCACCAGTTCCTCGAGGTCGCGCATCGCCGTCTCAAAGTCGGGTGTTTCCTGTTTTATCGGTTTTGGCGTCGGCATGGCTAGGAACGGTACACATGCGCTCCCGCGCGGTCAAACGCGGTGCAGGCGCACACCCGCGAGAAGGAACATTGTCAAGTCGTGAGGCGCGTCACAACCAAGGGGTCGCTTGACGCCCCAATTTGGGTAACATTGCTGCTGGGAAGCTATATGCCAATGTCAATCAAATCAATGATCGTCTGCGGCTGTGTTGCCGCCGTTGCTGTATCGACGGCTGCGTGCAGTCCCCGGCGCATTCCTCCAATGACCGTATCGGATCTCATGGAGGATCGGGTCGCGCTCGACGGCGTGCTCATGAAGTGCAATCGCGATCCTGTGAAGGCGAGCAGGGACTCGGACTGCTTGAATGCGCGTATCGCGATCGAGCGACTCGCGGCGCAGGTCGATCCGGCGGTGGAAGCGAAGCACGTCGAAGAATTTGAGCGCAGCCGCGAACAGTTGCGCTTGACCGAGGATAAAAAGCGGCAGGAGCAGGAATCCAAGACCAAGGTCGACGCCTACCATTTGCCCGTGATACCCGTCGAGCCCACGCCGCCGCCGAAGGATCCGCAGTCACCAACCGTCAGTCAGACCAGCCAGTAAGTACCCCGCGCCGATCCAGCTCATTCCGCGGCGCGACGCCGCTTCGCCTTCAACAAAACATCCACGGCTTCCGGTCGATCGTCCCAGTAGTCCAGGCGGACTCGATCGTCCGGCAACTGCGTCACCGTGGCAGGCGCGGCGCTGAAGGTGCAATACCAGCCGGACGGCAGGACCACTGCGTTTCGCGGTCGTCCCAGGCTGCGATCGAAAATCAGCTCATCACCGTCCAATTTGTAGCTCACCGGCGCGGTATAAGTCTCCGCGATGCGCAGACGAAGTGTCTGTCCTGGCTTCAGGGCCGAAAATGGAATCACCACTACTCGAGCTGTCGGTGCCGCCGCCTCACCCACATTGATTTTGGATGCGGCCAATTCGGCACCGCTCATTTCGATTGTCTTTAAGGTTTCTCCGGTATCCAGAATACTCGCTGATGGGTGGCTGGCGACGCTGCCTTCCCGAACGATATTCGCGTAGCCGCTGATGGCCGGGCGTGTCTCGGTGTAGTCGTGGTAAAGGCTGAATGCATGCGTTTCGGGCTGCTGCAGGAAATACACGATGTCCCGGTCCTGGTGGGCGCGCTCGGAAAGCCGCTCCTGTTCAGTCTCGCCGCTGAACGGCGACTCCCAGCTGCGCGTGACGGTCAACGCTTTCGGCAGCGCGGCGGCACCCGTCTGCGCCGTGTTCCTCGCCCGCAGCACCAAAGGCGCTTCGCCGCTTCCCGCGTGTAAGAAACTGACCGCGATACGGCCGTCTTTCTCGGTTAGGATTTGCGAGGGCACCGTCAAGCCGGTCACTTCATATCCCGGCGGCAGCACGATTTTGTTGCGCCTAACGCCCAAGGGTCGATCGAAGACGATGCTGTTGCCTTCCGCATGGTAGCTTTTCGCGTCTTTGTACGTTTTGACGATGATTACGCGCCCCTGGCCATGCAACGGGACCGGCCGCGACAGCGTGACTTTAATGAAGCTGGTGTCCAAATCCGCATCGGGCATCAAAGGATCCGTTCTCGCCTGCGCGCCGCTGACAACCTCGAAATGCAGGGGCGTGCCGGTCATCGCGTCAAAGACGCTCTCATCGCTCGCGGCACTGCCTTTGCGAATGGGATTGTAGAAAAATTTCGCGCCGGCCGTCGTCGCGGTCACTTCATAGTAAATTTTGAAGCTCGCCGTCTCCGGAGCGAGCAGCTCATAGCGCGTGTATTCATCTGTTTCGGTCTGCGCGACCGCGGTTGGAAAATACAGGCCATCCTTAGACGCCGGCGGCGCCTGCGCGACCGCCATAGCAAAAAGCCCAAATACCAGGGCCGCCCCATACAGTGTTCTCATATGACCTCGTTTCTCCGGCCGACAGCCATCCGCCGAGCGCGCGCTGGTTAAGAATTGCAAAGAAGTAGCCTGCTGCAGGAAATATCCCCACTATAAGCGCCCACCCTTGAGGGAATCCACCAGTTACTTCCCGCGCTCGCTGCCGTTAAAATCGGTGGTTCACACATACATAGTCATTTGGAGAACGATAATGAATCGATTCAAAATCGGTGCTTTCCTGGGTACGGCGCTCGCGCTGGCATTGCCTGCGTTCCTTGCTGCCGCGCCTGCATCGAGCCCCGCGGACCGAAAGCCGGACAGTGATTCGGAAAAATCCGACGGTGGCAAGTTTGAGCCTTTCAAGTCAGAGTCGGTGAGCAGCAACGGGACGGTGACCATCGGTGGCCAATCCATTGCCTACCAAGCGATCGCGGGCACGCTCATCGTGCATCCGAAGGATTGGGACGATGTGCCGCGCGATCCGAAGGCCGATCGCCCAACCTCTGCGACCGGCGACCAGGGTGCCGAGGGGAAGAATCCGACGGCCGAAGCCTCGATGTTCTACGTTGCCTATTTCAAGAATGGCGGCGGTTCCCGGCCGGTGACGTTCATCTATAACGGCGGCCCAGGCTCCGCAACCGTATGGTTGCATATGGGTGCCTTCGGACCCCGCCGCATCGTGACCGCAACCGACGGACACACGCCTGCGGCCCCGTACTCCTTGATCAACAATGCTTCGAGTCTGCTCGATGCCTCCGATCTGGTCTTTATCGATGCGCCCGGCACCGGGTTCAGCAGGATCGCCGGCAAGGACAAGGAGAAGGCGTTCTATGGTGTGGATCAAGACGCCTATGCGTTTGCCCAATTCATCTCTCAGTTTCTCACCAAGTACGGGCGCTGGAATTCTCCCAAGTATCTGTTCGGCGAAAGCTATGGAACCCCGCGCTCGGCCGTGCTCATCAATCAACTCGAGTCGGACCGTGCCATTGATTTCAACGGTGTAATCCTGCTGTCGCAGATTTTGAATTTTGACTTGAGTCCCGATCGTCCCACCGGCAACCCCGGCATCGACTTGCCCTATCAGACCGTTCTTCCGACTTATGCCGCGACCGCTTGGTATCATAAGAAACTGCCCGGCGATCACAAGGATCTTGAATCCCTGTTGGCGGAAGTGGAGCAGTTCGCCATGGGCGACTACGCACGCGCGCTCGCGGCGGGCTCTGATCTGAGTGCCGCCGATAAACGCGCGATGGCGGAGAAACTGCACGAGTACACCGGACTTTCGGTCGACTACATCCTGAAAGCGGATCTGCGCATCGACGGCGGGGAATTTCGGCAAAACCTGCAGGACGGTACTGGATTGACCACGGGCCGCCTGGATACGCGATTTTCAGGTCCCGACATCGATCCGTTGAGCCAGCGCGCGGAATACGATCCGCAGTCCACGGCCTTGGGATCCGCCTATGTTTCGGCGTTCAATGAATATGCGCGCAAGGAGCTTCGCTACGGCGGCGACAGGGACTTCCATCTCAGCAGTTCAGCCGGCCGGGACTGGACTTTCGCGCACCAGCAGCCGGGCCAGAGTCAGCGGTTTGGCTCCTCGCGTCAGGGTTCCAACGTCATGCCGGACCTTGCGAACGCGATGAAGATCAATCCGAACCTAAAGGTCCAGCTGAACGCGGGCTATTACGATCTTGCGACGCCTTTCTACCAGGGCGTCTATGAGATGCACCATTTGCCGATTCCCGCAGGTCTGGTTTCGAATATCGAGTACAAGTTCTATGACTCGGGCCATATGGTCTATGCAAAGGATGCGTCGTTGAAACTGCTGCACGACAATGTCGTCGAGTTCATCCGTAGAACCAGCAACCAAGGCAAGTGAAACGAAGTGTCGCGCAGTGCGATGCGCTGCGCGACACTTTCACGGGGCGGGCGGCGCGTCTTGGAGGTAGGTGGCGAGCCACTTGTGCACTTCTTCGTAGAAATGACGACTGTCCTCGGGTTTGAGAATCCAATGCCACGCGTCGGGCCAGACTAAGAGGCGGCTCGGAACGCGCATGCGTTGCAGTGCGCTCCAATTCTCGAGCGTATTGTTGATGGGGACCCTAAAGTCGCGTTCGCCGATGCTGAGAAGCATCGGCGTTTTCCAATTCGCGGCATAGGTGAGGGGACTCTGATCGTGCCACACCGGATTGCCTCCCCACGGCGGCCCGCCATTGGTGACTTCGCGGCCATAAATGCCGTCGCTCGTCCCCCATTGACTGGTGAGGTCAACCTCGCCGGCGTGGCTGACAATGCATTTGTAGCGCGTGGTGGTCGCCTCGATCCAGTTGGCCAGGTGTCCGCCGTAACTGGCGCCGGCGGCGCAAGCTCTTGATCCATCGATAAAGGCATAGCGCTTGATGGCCTCATCCACCGCCTGGTTGATTTCATCGCCCGGTGTCTTCAAAGGGTCAAGCTTGATGGCCTGCGCGAACTTCTCCCCGAAGCTGGTAGAGCCGGTGTAGTCCGTCATCAGGATGACGTAACCGGGCGCGGCCAGCAGGTGATAGTTCCAGCGCAGTCCGATTTGATCCGGGTTGTTGCTGGCCGCTCCGCCGTGAATCAAAACCAGCAGCGGATATTTCTTTGCGGCGTCAAAGGCCGGCGGCAGCACAATCATGTTGTGAATGTTGCGGCCCCGGGCGCTGGTGAAATAGAAGTGCTGCGGCGGCTGCCAGTCGATTGCCGCGGCCGCGGCGCTATTCACCCGGGTGAGATTGGTATGCGCATGCCGCGCAGCGTCGATGCGCACGACTTCTGCCGGGCTGACTGAACTGCCGTAGGTGGCGATGAGCATGAGCTTCGCCGCTTTTTCCGGAATCTCGAGCGATGTATAGCCGCCGGTGGCGGGTTCGATGACCAAGGCCGGCTTGCCGCCGTCCGCTGCAACTTGATAGAGATTTTCTTTTCCGGCGTCCGGTACCAGTAGGTAGACCTGCTTACCATCGGGCGTCAACGCATAGTGAGAAGGTTCTCGGTCGAAGTCGCGCGCTACGAGCGCCGGTTCGCCGCCCGCCGGCCACGGGACTTTGTAAAGCCGCGGCAGATGATAGACCTCCAAATCCTGCGACTCGTACTTGAAGAATAGTGATTTGCCGTTGGGGCTGAAGCTTGCCTCGATATACTCACCTGAAGCCGGGCTAACGATGCGCGGCTCGCCGCCATTGGCGGCTACCCGATACAGGTGATAGCCGACGTACGAGTACGCGGCATTCCATCGTTCCGTTGTCGCGGTAAAGACCGCCTCGCGCCCGTCTGGGCTCCACAGCGGCGCGAGTGTCACGCCGGTATCCGTTTCGGATCCCGAAAATCCCGAGGTGCGAGCCAATGCGCTCCCCGATAGGATGTCCATCGGCAACGAACCGGGCTCGACGGATTGCACCATGAGGGTGGGCTGGCGATCGTCCAGCCATTGATTCCAAAAGCGGATCGGAAAGTGTTCATAAGTGCGCACGTTGTATTTGCGCGCCTTGCGTTCCGCCGCAATTTTCTTGTTGGCCTCATCGTCCAGCGCGTTGGGATAGACAAACGATTCGAATAGAATTGCCTTGCCGTCGGGCCGCCATTTGGGGTTTGAAGCGCCGGTGGAAATCGAGGTCAGCCGGCGTGCCTCACCGCCTTCGGCCAGATTCAGAATATAAACCTGCTCGGCATCGTCGGATTCGCGCTTGGTGGTGAAGGCGATGCTGCTGCTGTCCGGAGACCAGGCGACGCCGCCCTCCGGGGCTTTGGTGTCGGTGATGCGTCGCGGCGCCTTGAGGCCATCGGCGGGAACGAGCCACAAGTCGCTGACGGCTTTGTCCGTTTCGTAAGAGGGTTCCAACACGGAGTACACGACCCACTTGCCGTCGGGACTGACGACCGGGGTGCCGACGCGCTTCATCATCCAAAGCGCTTCGTGGGTAATGGGCTTGCGCGCGGGCGACACTTCAGCCATCGACGCCGCCGGCGCCAATGCGCACATGATCATCGCGACAGTGCTGCAGAATCTAACCGGTAGGTTCATCGGGTATTGCTCGTTTAGGCCGACACGCGCGCTAGTATAAACGTCATTTCGCGTGCGCAATCATCAGCACGTTGGCGAAGCGCGTGCCCTGGCTCATCGGCGCTGCCTGTACATCGAAGCCGCACTCGCTCAAGAGCTTGCGCCACTGATCCGCGCTTCGACAATGTGTGGCCACGGTTGCATGCCCGCGAAACAGCATGACCAGCTTGTCGACCCATTGACTGTAGCGAAAGCGCAGGCCGCCCGCCGCATCGCCAATGCGCAACAGCAGCAGGCCGCGCGCGGGTAATGCGGCACGCACGCGCCTCAGCACCTGCAGCTGCTCTTCCCGGCCGATGTAGTGCAGGACATCGAGGATGACCACGGCGTCGGTCGTCCCGAACTCAGCGCTGCGGATATCACCTTGCGATATTTCGCATTCGGGACCGAGCGCAATGCGCGCGCGCTCCACATCGCGAATCATCAATTCGATGCCGCGAGTCGAGCGCGGTTTTGGCGCCGGGGGCCAGCCTTGCGGCCAGCTGCCGCTCTCGTAGCAGAGCAGGGCGGCCTTGAGCCAGGCAGCCAGCAGTCCTTGACCGCATCCCAAGTCCAGAATGTGGCCGCGGCCCAGCAACAATCCTCGCTCCAGCAACGCGCGAAACACCGGATCGCCGCGCAGCTTGCCGCGCGCAAAATTGTAAGCGAATGCACCGGCGCTGCGATAGGGCGCGCTGGCCCGATCGATCAGGGCTGTTTGTTCTGTTGTGTGCGATTCAGCCAATCGTGATATTTCAGCGTTACGCCAATGGCAGATGGTGCGGGCGCACCAGCATGTGCCAATCTTGGTGCTCCTCCAGTATCAGTTCGATGGCTTCCATGATCGAGGCTCTGATCGCCTCAGCCTCGGGCGCGGGTCCCTGCGGCGCCAAAGCCGCGCGAATCGATCCAATGGCGCGCTGCAGTTCTCCCCATAGCCGCTCCGAAGTGGAGCCGAGCCGATACGCCTCGGATTGGGCGAGCGCGCCATGCAGCGAGGCGCCGAGTGCAGGGAAAAAAGTGGTCAGCAGCGAAAGCCAAACCATGTGCACGGCGAGGTGCAGCAGCGCACCAAAAGCGGTCAACCCGAACAAGCCGATATTCAAAGAATGGACGCGATGGAGTAGTGCGTGCTGCTTGATGGCGACGCGATGGTGGTAGTGCGCCTGCGCCTCGAGGATACCTGTGGTCCAAAGCGCATAGGTCGCAACGAACTTTGGATCAGACCAGGCCGCATCGAGCAGCGTTCTCGCCAGAGATTCGTTCTTTGAGCAAATCACTTCCAATTCGTCGCCGCTGCGCAGGTGGTTGCCAGGATCGAAGACCCGCATGTACCAATTCGCCGAGGCCTCGGGTTGCGCGAAATCGATGAGGGGCGCAACCAGGGGAAGATACCAAATCAATTCCGCGGTGGTGCGGGCGCGCAGCCACTGACCTTGCCAGTCGCGCCGGTGTCCCACCCAGTAAATAGCGCTCACCGTGCCGATGACCACCACTTCGGCCAGTGCCCATAGCCCGAGCAGAGGGTGCATCAGGTGACGCCGATCGTCCCACCCCAACGCGAGCGGCAGTACTGCGAACAGCACGGCGAGCGCGCTCAACAAATAAATTGCCCAGAAGCCGCTCCGATAGCGGTGGCCGTAATGCACGGCGCGGGCGTCGAACATCAGGTGGGCAGGAGCGAGGGCCTCGATCAGCGGCAATAATCGCTCCGGAGGGCTGACCGCGGCCGGCGGCGGCGGAATATGCAATCGGGCGCCGATCAGCAGAACGCGTTGGATTGTCTGATGCAGCGCCATGGGATTATCAGTTCAAGATCTCGTAAGTGGTGGCAAATATGTCATGGGCGACGATACCAAGACTGCCGTCCCCATAATCCACCAGCCAATCGCCGGGATGGCCTGAAAGCGTCGAGACTTCATCGGCAAGCAGCACATCGAAGGGCTGTTGCATTTGCAGCGCCAGAATGTGATAGGGGAGGCTCATGTAGTGACCGGACGCGCCGGCGACGGTCGGCGGGATCGGCCGATATTTGTGGGAAAATTTGCCATGCGACACCCGCCAATGGTGACCGCCGTTGCCGGTTAATATCGCGTCGCCGGGATGCGCGTGCACCACCCCTTCGGGCGTGCGCACGATGCAGGCTACGTCGGTGAAGCGAACTTCCACCGTACGTTCCAATTTTCTCGCCTCGACATGATTGGGATTGCCAGAGACCTCGGCGGAATACCCGCTCTTCCCGCTACAGCGAAATATCAACTCATCGCATCCTTTGTTATTCTGCTCATCGCTGGCCCGCCGCGCGCCGGCGGCGCGGGCGAGACCGTCAAATCTTACTTCTTTTGTTCTTCCAGGGGATAGGTGCGTGCGGGCTCGGCGGTGGCTGCGACTCCGGGCGGCTGCCCCCCGGTTGCCGGCACATCAGCCTGCGGTGCGGGCGAGGTGCGTATCGTGGTGCCGGTGGACTGAGCCAACCGTTCCAGGAATCGTTGCGCGGTGGCGGGCGGCGCCGGCGCCTGTCCTGAGAAGATCTCCGACGCGGTCACGCCGGTCTTGTGATAGAACGACGCATTCGCCGAGCGGTCGATCGAGATCACGCTGCCGTCGAGCGCGACTCCGCCGAATAATCCGCGCGTCCGAGCATAGGAATAAATTTCCGCGTTGAAATTCATGTCCGTTGCCGCCGACCCTTGTCGTCCTACCGGACCGGTCGCGACGGAAGCGTCCGCGCCCAGCGTGAGCTTGCCGCCGGCGATGCCCTCAATACCGGTCTTCGTGGTGAATACCAAGATGATGTCGGAGGATTGCGCGCCGGCCTGGAAACCCCAGCTGCCGCCGGTCAGAGAGATGAATACCGGATTGCTCCAGGCAGATGTCAATTTGTCGCGCACCGCCAGCACACCATTGCCGTGACGCCCGCCGAAAATGAATGCGACCTTGGTGACATCCGGGATCACAGCGATGCCGTAGGCATGAGCGAGCAAGGTATCGGGCAGCCGAACGTCCGGCATGGCCTTCACTTCTTCGAGGACTTCGGTGGCGGTGAGCAAGCGTCCCTCTTCGCGCGCGCCGGCGTGTGCAACATTTACAAAAGCCGCCGCGAGAACCGCCGCGAACAGCGCCACACCGGGGTGTTTTCTGTTTGGCATCAAAGAGCCCTCCAAATTGCGGATAGTTTACCGCAAGACAGGGGCAGCAGGCGGCTTCAGTTCGCCGAGGACGCGCACGCCCTCGGCTTCACGGTGATGGACGCGATAATATTCAGCGAGCCGTTTAGTCGCCAACTCCACTTCAGGATGAAGCGGCCCAACCGTTTTCAAGAGCTTCGATCGCGCTTCAACCAGCATCGGTTCGCCTTCAGCCGCGTTGTCCTCGGCAATCAGCAGCCAGCCCAAGCTCGCTCGGGTGCGCGCGGCGCGCCAATCGTCGGGCCCCGCAGAGCCCAGATCGATATCCAACGCCGTGCGCAGTTCGGTTTCAGCCTCCGTCCATTGTCCGCGGCGCAGAAGCACCTCGCCCAGCAGATGCCGCGTTGCGGCTACATACAAATGCCGAGGAGGCAGCGACTTGTCGTATATCTTGAGCACCTGGCGCGCCGTGCTCTCGGCGGCGTCCAGGTTGCCGGCATCGAGATACAATTTCGCGAGCGCATCCAAGAAGTAGCCAACCATGTAATGGTCGGGGCCCAAGCGCTCCGAAATTATTCTCACCGCATCCCGGGTCATTTTCATGGCGCGGACCGGATCGCCCTCGCGCTCGTAAACCGTGCCGAGATTCGCTTCGATCGAAGCAATACGCTGATTATCCAACCCAAAATCACCGCGCTCGATCTGCAATGCCTCATCGAGCATCTGCTCCGCCTCGGCGTACTTTCCTTGCTGCATCAGCAGGTAACCTAAGTTTGCCATCGAGGCCGCATAATCGGGATGATTGCGGCCGACGGTCGCGCCCATCAAATTCATCGAGTCGCGCATGAGCTGCTCGGCGTTCACAAAATCGCCTGACCATTGGGCGGCAACGGAAAGAGAGCCCAGGGTCGTTGCAATCCCGAGGCGCTGATCGCCCCGAGCACTGCGATAGATGACGAGAGCCTGATTGAATAGTGTTCTGGCGAGTTGCGGATCGCTTTTGGCACTCAGCGAGAACTGGCCGTACTGATACAAAATGTCAGCCGTCTCGACCGAGGCCGGTGCAATGCCGGTCTGAGAGAGTGCGACCGCCTCTTTGATATTCGCTTCGGCGCCGGCCAGACGACCGGCATCGGCCAGAGCTTGCGACAAATTGGCGAGTGCTGCGGCCAGCTTGCCGTTGTCTACCGGTCGCGCGGCGCGGCGAATGGCCACCGCCTGTTCAAACAGCGGTATGGCGCGATCGTTCGATCCCTGTCTGCGGTAGGCGAGGCCGATGCTTTCGAGCAGCTGGGCGCGGACTTCGGGCTGCAGGTTGAGATTTCCCTTGATTTTATCAGCGCCCTGATCCAGCAAATCCTTGGCGGTAGGTACTTTCCCCTGGGCATTGAATGGGTCAGCCTGCGAAAAGACATCGACCATGAACGCCGAAACCTGCTGCGCCCGGTCCCGCTCGAGCGCCGTCGCATCGCGGGCGAGCAAAATCCGGTGGTTCTCCCAAAGCGTTACGCCGGCGATCACCGCCAGGCCCACGAACACCGCACCGGCCGCGACCGCGGCGAGTAAATTCCGGCGCAGAAACTTGGCAGAGTGGTAGCGCCAATCGCCCTGGCGCGCTCGCACAGGCTGGCCGAGCAGATGCCGGCGCAAATCGTCGGCGAGCGCCTCGACCGAAGAATAACGTCGGTCCGGCTCTTTGCGCATGGCCATGCCCACGATGGCATCCAAATCACCGCTCAAACGCGCGCGCAGGCGTTGCGGAGACAGTCCGCGTCGATCGGAAACGCGGCTGCGATCGGCGTCGGTTTCGCCTTTGAGTTTGGCAACCACCACTTGACTCGGCCGGGCCGGATCGTCCATGCAGATGGCGCGCTCCAATTGCAGCTGGCTATAGCTCAAGAGCCGGTATGGCGATCGGCCCGTCAGCAATTGATACAGCAGCACGCCGAGCGCATAAATGTCCGTCGCGGTGGTAATCGGTCTTCCCAGAACTTGTTCCGGCGCGGCGTTCTCAGGCGTCAGAATGCGTTCCTGCAGGCGCGTGACCGGCAAGGTATGCGATAGATTTTCAGGAGCGAGCAATTTTGCGATGCCGAAATCAAGCAGCTTCGGATTCCCTTCGTCGGTGACGAAAATGTTCGATGCCTTGATGTCCCGATGAACCACCAAATTGCGATGCGCGTAATGGACCGCGGCGCAGACCGAGATAAAAAGTTCGAGGCGCTCGCGAACGAACAGGGTGCGCCGGTCGCAGTAGCTGTCGATGGACTCGCCGTCGACATACTCCATGACCAAGTACGGCGTCCCGTCCTCGAGGTCGCCGCTGTCGATGAGGCGGGCGATCGAGCCGTGGTCGAGCGTCGCGAGGATGTGGCGTTCGCTGTGCAACCGGCTGCGCAGCCGCGGATGCACCGTGGCGTGCTGCAGGACCTTGATCGCGACCAGCTGATGATATTGGGAATCATCGCGCTCGCCGCGGTACACGACGCTCATGCCTCCGTGGCCGAGAATTGAAACGACGCGATACGGTCCGACGCGCGTCCCGAGCAACCGATCCCGATGATCTTCCAGCAGCGACTCGGCGGCCGCGCCGACGGCGTGCAGCAGCGGATCCTCTTTGCTGCCGTCCCGCGCCAACAGCGATTGCACCGAGGCGCGCAGATCTGAATCGTCGCCGCAACACCGGTCCAAGTGCACGGCTCGCTCGGGGCCGTCAATGTCCGCCACTTGCTCGAATACTGTTTTGATTTGATGCCAGCGAGCGCGTGGAATCATGACGCTCAGGCACCTATTTCGTTGAGCAGCCAGGCCTTCGCAAGCCGAATGTCGCGATGCACCGTGGCGGCGGAGGCGCCGACGGCGGTCGCGATCTCGTCATAGGTCATTCCGCCGAAGTAATGCAGTTCGATGACCTGTGCCAGGCGCGGCTCGAGCTGCAGCAAACCCTCCAAGGCTTCATCCAGAGCAACCACGTCGATGTCGATCGGTAACGACAATTCGGCGAGGTCCACCCCGGTATGGTCGCGAAGGCCGCCGTCGCGCTTAACCCGCGAGCGCGACTTCGCATGATCCACCAGCACGCGGCGCATGAGCCGCGACGCGAGGGCGAAAAAATGTTGGCGGTCTTGCAGATCGACATTCGCCTGCACAAGGCGTAAAAAAGCCTCGTGCACGACGGCCGTCGCCTGCAGGGTGTGACTGCCTCGCTCGGTACGCATGTAGCCGCGCGCCAGCCGGCGCAATTCGTCGTAAACCAGCGGGGTCAAACGCTCCAATGCCTGGGGATGACCGGTACGCCACTCGGTCAGCAGCTGCGTGAAACTGGCGGGGACTTCCATCGTCATTTATCCACACCTTGGACGATTCTGGGTTTCCCAACCCAGTTAGGGCTTTCCCCGAAGCATACATTGCAATGCAACGTGAGGGGAATTGCGATCGTACGTCGCTTACCCAGATAGGCCACGCGTGCCATTTGGTCGCGGTCCTTTATCAACATTACACCGGAGCAATCACTATGAAGGTCAGTCTAGCCGCTTTGAACACCGCTTGCGCAGTCGCCAGTTCGCCTTTTGTGGGTTTCGATTTCCCGCCGGTCGTCCCACCGCATTCGCCCGCCGTGATTCTTGCCTAAAGGACCCTAAAGACATGCATCGTAGAAGAATTACGGTGGCCGTCGCGGCTGTTTTTGCGATCGGTGCCGCATTTGCGGCGCAACCCACGTCGCTGCGGGCGGATTGGGGCCAAGGAGCAATACAGCGGTCGCCGTGGATACCGGGTTCGGCCAGCCCGATGTCCGCACATGAGCCGTACGAGTCGCCGCTAGCTCCGCCACGCTAGGCTAGCGGGGACCGCGGGGTGGGGTTCTTTCGAACCTCGCCCCGGCGGCGCGTGCGCCAGACCTGCGCTAGACTTGAGCGCAACCATCCATTTGGAGCGCCCGTGTCCGGAATTATTGTCATTGCGCATCGCGGCGCAAGCGGCGAACGGCCGGAGCATACTCTCGAGTCCTACCGTGTAGCGATCGAGGAGGGCGCGGACTACATCGAGCCGGATCTCGTCATGACGAGAGACGGAGTGCTCATCGCGCGCCATGAGAATGAGATCAGCGGCACCACGGATGTCGCTCAGCATCCTAGGTTTGAGGCCCGCCGCCGCACTCAGATCATCGATGGCGAGTCCTTTACCGGCTGGTTCACCGAAGACTTCACGCTATCGGAGATCAAGACGCTTCGTGCGCGCGAACGTCTGCCGGAATTGCGGCCGAAGAATCGCCAGTTCGACGGGCGTTTCGCCGTACCCACGTTCGACGAAATCATGCAGCTGGTCACGGGCGAGAATCGGCGTCCAGGGCGCAATCGACCGATCGGCGTGTATCCGGAAACCAAACATCCGGCGCATTTCGCGGCGCTAGGCCTGCCGCAGGAATTGTCGCTCCTCGATACTTTGCAGCGCTATCAATACGCCAAGCCCGGCTCTCCGGTCTTCATTCAGTCGTTTGATCCGCGCAATTTGCGGCAGCTGCGCGGCATGACGCAGTTGCCGCTGGTGCAATTGCTCGAGCATGAAGTCGGCGACGTTGGCGCCATCGCGAAGTACGCCGACGCCATCGGCATCGCGAAGGCGCTGGCCATACCATCGGCAGTATCGGCGGCGCATGCCGCCAATCTTCGTGTGCACGTATGGACGTTTCGCGCCGAGAACGAATTTTTGCCGCCGGATCTTCGAGTCGGTACCGCCCCGGCGGCCCATGGCAACCTCGAGGCCGAGATTCGGCGCTACTTAGAGCGGGGAATCGACGGGTTTTTCGTGGATTTTCCCGCGGTCGGCGTGCGCGTGCGGGATGCCTATATTTCAGCTTCCCAGCCGCTGCACCAGCCGGCCGCAGATACGAGTTTGCCTGGGAATAAATTGCACGGACGGTAGGCGCCGCTCGAACCCTGCAGTTGCAAGCAGTTGTCGCAACGGGAGCCTTTCACATAGGTCGGATTTTTTTTCGCATCGACCTGAGATGCGTTCTCCACGTAGCGAAGCGCAACGGCTGCCGGATCTTTGACCTCGAGATGCGGCAACTCCGCGGCGCCCGACTTGCCGCCGCGAAATATTGCGGCGACGGCGGCCGCGGCGGCCAAGCTCTTCACCAGCGATCTGCGGTTCACTGCGCTGCCGGGCCTAGTGCGGTCCATGGCCACCCTTCCTGCTATGCTGATATTTTTGGAAAAACCCCGTGCCCAGCATACCTTTATTGCTCAAAGTTGCGCGAATCGCGTTCGTGGCGGCGTTGGTCTTCACTTTTTACAGCGCCGTGGTGCCTCCCGCGCAGGCCCTGGAGTTGACGCCTTGGGATAAGGCCACGCATTTCATTGCGTTCTACGCGCTCACCGGCCTGGCCGTTGCCGCGTTCCCGAGGCGCAATTTGGCCGTGCTCGCGGCGTTGCTGTCGGCATTCGGCGCGCTCATTGAAATAGTGCAGGGGCTGCCGCTGGTGCATCGCGATCGGGATTTTTGGGATTGGGTGGCGGATACGATCGCAATCGCCTTTGCGCTCGCGCCGATGCTGCTTCCTTGGTGGCGCCGGCAGGTCAGATCCGCTCAGACAGATACAG
>Ga0210398_10001860_pt1 | contig 21206 bp, 20 predicted proteins | sample IncBWC4OmetaG_FD_161047 | JGI IMG/M metagenome (GOLD analysis project Ga0210398, IMG submission 161047) | Forest soil microbial communities from Barre Woods Harvard Forest LTER site, Petersham, Massachusetts, United States - Inc-BW-C-4-O | ecosystem: Environmental > Terrestrial > Soil >...
CAGGGACCAAGCGTGACGGCCAACCGCGCGGACACCTATGCCGCGGATGTCCTCTCGACGATTCTCGATGCACCGGGTTCGACATTCCAACAGCACCTGGTCGAGAACGGCCTCTTCTCGTCCTGTTCGATGGGCTACCAGACGCTCGCCCATACGGGACCCATTACCGTCGTCGCTCACGCGAGCATCGACAGCCTGACATCGGCGCTCAACGCCTTGTATATCCAGCTCTCGATGCTCGGCACGGCCGATGCTTTCACGGACGAAGAGCTCGCGGACGCCCGCCAGGCGCGCCAGGTCCAAGCCGCATTCGAGATGGACAACAGCACTGGCATCGCGCACACCGTGGCGTTCTGGTGGAGCGTCGCCGGGCTCGACTACTTCCTCGACTACACGGGCCACCTGCAGTCGGTCCAGCGCACGGACATCGATCGGTACGTTCAACGATACCTCACCGATCAGCCTCTCGCCGCGGGAGTGCTCGTGCCCAAGGGCAAGGGGACGACGCTCCAGCCGATCATCGCGCAATTCTTGAGCGTGTTGAGAGCCGCGCAGTGATACTCGCCTGGCTGCTCGCCGCCTCGCTCGGCACGAAGGCGCCCGCCGACACCATGACGGCCGACTACACCGTGGGCGGCGTGCATGTCATCCAGCGTCGGACGGACGCGAACGATGTCGTGGCGGTCGACCTGTACCTGCTCGGCGGCGCGCAGCAGCTGACCGCCGACAACGAGGGCATCGAGGCGCTCGCGCTCAAAGCCGCGCAATATGGAACGAGCACCTATCCCGGCCAGGCGTGGCGGCGAGCCATGTCCCGCACGGGGAGTGTCGTCGTCGTGGAGCCGGAGAGCGACTGGACGCTGGTTGGGTTTCGGGGAGTCGTCGAGCAGTTCGACTCCACGTGGGCGGTGTTCGCCGATCTCCTCGTTCATCCCACGCTCGACTCCTCGAGCGTCGCGGTCGCGCGGCAGCACATGACCCTCGCCGCGCGGGCGCGCGACATCTCGCCGGATGGGGCGCTCTACATGCTGGCGGATGGCGTCGCGTTCGCCGGTCATCCGTACGGGCTCGAACCGTCAGGCACCGAAACGTCGCTCGGCAAGCTGTCCCCGGCGATCGTCCAGCGGTACGCCCGCGAGCAATACATGACCTCGCGCATGTTGCTGGTCGTCGTCGGCAACGTGTCGAGGGCCGCAATCGAAGCCGCGATCGGCAAGACGCTCGGCACGCTGCCGGCGGGAGGGTACGCATGGCATCCGCCGGCGCCCGTCGCCCCGCGGCCCGCGCCATCGATCACCGTCGTGCAGCGGTCGGTGTCCACGAATTATTTGCTCGGCTACTTCCAAGGGCCGCCCGTGACGAGCCACGACTATCTCGCGTTCGAAGTGGCGACCGAGCTGCTCGGCGCCCGGTTGTCGAACGCCATCCGGCAGCAACGGAGTCTGTCGTACGCGGCCCATTCGCCGTTCCTGGGCCGGGCCGTCGCCGCTGGCGGGATCTACGTGAGCACCCCGTTGCCGATGGAGGTCCTGCCGATCGTCCGGGCCACGCTGGACTCGATGCGAACGATGGAGATATCGTCACAGGCGCTGACCTACTTCACGCGCCAGTTCGTGACCGGGTACCTCGCGTCCAACTCATCGAACGCCGCCCAAGCCGGGTCGCTCGCCGAGGCACAGATCTATCAAGGGGACTATCACAAGGCACGCGACGCGATGAAAGCGCTGCGCAGCTTGAGTCCGATGGCGGTGCAGTTCGCCGCCCGCACGTACATGCGGAACACGCAATTCGTCTATCTCGGCGACACCTCGCTCGTGCGCGGGATCCGCGTCAACGGGATGTGAGCGTCTCGAGGCTCAACTCCCAGGTCTGCGCGACGAGCTTCGGTCCGAATCGCTCGTTCGGTTCCTCCTCGACCAGCTCGAACCCTTCGCTCTCGTAGATCCGCCGCGCGGATGTCAGGACGTCGTTCGTCCAGAGACGAATCTTTTTATACCCGACCTGGCGCGCGAACCGAATGCATTCGCGCACGAGGCGTCGCCCCAAGCCCGCGCCGCGCGCGGACGCCTCGACCTGGAGGAGTCGCAGTTGGGCGATGGTCGGGGAGTGAGACACGAGGAAGACGAAGCCCACGATCTCACCATCCGGTCGCTCGGCGATCCAGCAGCGCTCGCGCTTCGGGTCATACTCGCGCAAGAATTTGGCGACGATGTCCGCGGCCAACGCCTCTGACAGATCGTTCCATCCGTACTCCTGCGAGTACATCGCGCCGTGACGATGCACGACCCAACCCATGTCACCGGGGCGCGGGGGGCGCAGAATATAGGTCGGCACCACGGATTCCAGCGGCGCACCCAATATTTCGGCGATCGTCCGCATCGCCTCGACGAGCCGGCGCTGGTGTGGAACCGGCAAGGCGTCGAGCATCGCGCCGGTCTCGCGCTCTTGTCGTTCCTCGAGTCCGGCGACCTCGGTCTTCCCCTTGCGGGTGAGCTGGAGCAAGCTCTGTCGGGCGTCCGACGGCGAAGGAATCTTGGCGACGATGCCCGCGTGCTCGAAGCGGCGGATGACCCGGCTCAAGTAGCCGAGATCGAGGCCGAGGGCTTTGCCGATCTCGGTGGCCGTGGGGCGGGTGCGATGCGCGATCTCGTACAGCACGCGCATCTCGCCGAGGGAGTACGCGCTGCCGAGAAAGGCCTCGTTGAGGAGGCCGATCTGGCGCGTATACATTCGGTTGAACCGCCGAACGGTCGCGACGCGCTCCGTCATGAGACCAATGTCAATTAAATGCTTGCTTTTGTCAACTATCTGGGCGATGCCACTCTGTGCCCAGATCGATACGGCGCGAGTTGACGCGATCTTCGCGCGGTTCTCCGGGCGGAACCCCGGCTGCGCGCTCAACCTGATCGCGAATGGGCAGTCGGTCTACGAGAAAGGCTACGGCTACGCCTCGCTCGAGCTCGATGTGCCGATCACGCCTCAAACCGTGTTCGACCTGGGCTCCGTCTCGAAGCAATTCACGGCGATGAGCATCCTGCTGCTCGCGCAGGACAACAAGCTCACGCTCGATGATGACATTCGAAAGTACGTTCCCGAGCTACCGGATCTCGGGCCCATCTCGCTGCGGCAGCTCATGCACCACACGAGCGGGTGGCGCGACTACACCGACCTCATGGCGCTCGCCGGTTGGGATGAGCGCGACCATACCACGGACCAGGACGCGATCGACATCCTGAAGCGCCAACGTGCGCTCAACTTTCCACCCGGCTCGACGTTTCGCTACAGCAACACGGGCTACTTCTTGATGTCGCTGGTCGTCAAGCGCGTCACGGGGAAATCGCTGCGCCAATTCGCGGCCGAGCGAATCTTCGGACCGCTCGGCATGTCCGATACGCAATTTCTCGACGATACGCGGCAGATCGTGCCGGGGCGCGCGACCGCGTATACCCGCGGCTTTGCCGGCTGGTGGCAGGTCGAGATGTCGAATTGGGATCAAGTCGGCGATGGGGCCGTGCAGACGACCGTGGAGGATCTCGCCAGGTGGGACGCGAATTTTTACACGCCGACCGTGGGGGGTCCGCGGATCGTCGAGGTGATGGCGACGCCCGGCTTGGGTCACTACGGATTCGGGCTGTGGCGCGACGAGTATCGCCACGAGCCCGTCGTCTGGCATACGGGCGCGTGGGCTGGGTATCGCGCGGTGCTCATGCGATTTCCCGCGCGTCACCAGTCGATCATCGCGCTGTGCAATGCCTCCGATGCGCACACCTATCAGCTGGCCACGCGCCTCGCCAATCTCCTGATTCCCGATACGAGCGCGGTCACCACGTATCCGCCTGTGCGTGTCCAGGGCGCGACGGGCCTCTACTCGAGCGACGGCGAGGGCGATATCCTCGATGTCACCCAGTACGGCGACAGTGTTGTCATCGAAAACGCCGAGTCGCGCCACGCGCTGGTGCCATTCGCCAACGGCCGGTTGCGCGATACGACCGATGGCTCGACCTACGCGTTCGAGAAAGATCGCGTCATCGTGGAATCCTCTGGCGACGTGCCCGATACCATGCGGCGTGTTATTCCCGAGGATGACACGCAGCGAACGGGATACGACGGCATATACCGGAGCGACGAGCTCGGACAGACGTGGACGGTCCGCGTTCTCGTGATCCCGGGGACGGCCCGCGGGTTCGAGGGGCAGGCAAGGGTCCACGGCCTCGAGATTCATCGTCCCCGCGGCGAGGATCTCGTGCTTCGGCCGCTCTATCGGGACGGGTTCTTGACGCTCGATGGCACGCCCGTGCATTTCCTCCGCGACGCGTCGGGCCAGATCACGGCGCTCAGCATCACGACGAGCGGGGTCCACGATCTCCGATTCTCACGAGATCGTCATGTGACCCTCAGGACGCCCTAACTCAGGGGTCCTATCGTAGCACCCATGGACGTCTCCCCGCTCGTCGACATTTTGCTGGTGCTCGGAATGGCGTTCGGGATACTTGCGTATCCGTACGCCCACCGATTCACCATCGACGCGCAGGTTGGTCCTCCACCGGTGATGGATGGACTGGTCGACCGTCATCCTGTTGATGCAGCCATGCTTCGAGGTCGTCCGGTCATCGTGGAGGCGGACTCTGGCGTCGTGTACCAGGATGTCGTCCACGCCGTCGATATCGCCGTCGGGCCGGGGCGCGAGTGGTGCAGCTGGACCCTTAAGCGCTAGGATTCTACGACTCATTCCCGGGAGGCGTGGATGCGCGGTCGTACGTGGTCGCTGACGCTCGTGTTGTTACCGGCGACGGTGTGGTCCCAGGCTCAACCCAAACGCCTCGCGACGGTCGACAGCCTGAAGAGTCCGGAAGCGCTCAGCTATGACGCGGCCGTGGACGCGTATTTCATTAGCAACATGAACAAACGCGACGGACACGGATTTGTCACGCGTGTCCGTGGCAAGGACGGCGTCGTCGACAGCCTGCATTTCATCACGGGCTTGAACGCCCCGATGGGCTCCCGCATCAAGGGCGACACGCTCTGGCTGGTCGACCTCACCGCCCTCAAGGGTTTCGATGTGCACTCGGGTGCGCTGCTCGCGACGATCGACCTCTCGTCCGTACAACCGGTATTTCTCAACGATATGGCGATTGGCCCGGACGATGACTTCTACGTGACCGACACGGGCTACGACATCAAGAACGACAAGCACACCGGCCCCGACCGTATCTATCACATCGCGCGGAACCGAAAGGTGTCCGTCGTGCTCGAGACACCGGCACTCGACCAGCCCGATGGGATCGACTGGGATCCACGACAGCAGCGGCTCGTGCTCGCGCCGATCGGTGGTGACTCGGTCCAGGAGCTGCGACCGGGCGCGAAGGCGCCAACGGATATCGCGCCGGGCGCCGGCCGCTACGATGGCATCGAGGTCGAGAAGGACGGCACGATCTTGATCACGAGTTGGAACGATTCGAGCGTGATGTCGCTACGTGGTCACGAGCTCGTGCGGCGTATCGGCAAGCTCGCCGCACCAGTCGCGGATGTTAGTATGGACGCTCGCCGGCACCAGGTCGGCATCGTCTCTCTCGTCGCTAACCGGTTCGAGCTCTGGACTCTCCCATGACGAAATATCTCCCTCTTCTTCTCGCGCTGGCGCTCGCCTGCACCAAGCAGCCCGAACAAAAGGCCGCCACGAACGGACCTCCGGAGGGGCAATGCCCGGGCGATAACGGTGGCATCACATTGCCCGCGGGCTTCTGCGCGACCGTGTTCGCCGACACCGTCGGCCACGCGCGCGACATTGTCGTCGCCACCAATGGCGACGTGTACGTCAACACGTGGAGTGGCGAATACTATCCGTTGAAGGGACCACCCGCGGGCGGATTCCTTATCGCGATGCGCGACACGAAGCACACGGGCAAGGCCGACTCGATCGTTCGCTTTGGCCCGACGCCGGCGACCAAGGGAACCGGTGGCACCGGCATCGCGCTCTACAAGGGCTATCTCTACGCGGAAGCCGGGCCGACCATCGTGCGGTACAAGTTGCCGGCCGGGCAACTCGTGCCGGACACGACGAGTGTCGAGGTGATCGTCTCCGACATGCCGATCGACGGCGATCATCCGATGCACCCGTTCGTGATCGACACGAGCGGCGCGTTGTACACCGACGTCGGGTCAGCGTCGAACTCGTGCCAGCTCAAGAATCGCACGCTGAATTCGCCGGGCCACAAGCCCTGCACGGAGCTCGAGCGTCGCGCGGGCGTCTGGAAGTTCGACGCCAACAAGCCGAACCAGCGCTTCTCGCCCAGCGCGAGGTACGTGACCGGTCTCCGCAACGGCGTTGGGATCGCGATCGCGTCCGATGGGTCGGTGTGGTCGACACAACACGGTCGCGATCAGCTCGGCGAGAACTTCCCCAAGCTCTACACGCTCGTGCAGAGCTCGGACTTACCCGCCGAAGAGCTGATGCATCTCACGGCTCATGCCGACTTCGGCTGGCCAGAGTGCTACTACGATCAGAACCAAAAGAAGCTCGTGCTCGCGCCGGAGTACGGCGGCGACGGCGGCAAAGCGGTCGGCGTCTGCGCGAAGAAAGTCGCGCCGGATGTGGCGTTCCCGGGCCATTGGGCGCCGGACGGCCTCGTGTTCTACTCGGGCACGATGTTCCCGGCCCACTATCAATCGGGCGCGTTCATCGCCTTCCACGGATCGTGGGATCGCCCGATCGGGGGCCAGCAAGGCTACAAGATCGTGTTCCAGCCGTTCGCGAACGGCACGCCCTCAGCCCCATACGAGACGTTCGCGGATGGATTTGCCGGCGCCATCGTGTCGCCCGACAAGGCCGCTCACCGGCCCGTCGGCCTGGCCGTCGCGCCCGATGGATCGCTCTTCATGACGGAAGACTGGAACGGTCGCATCTGGCGAGTGACGCACTAGCGATTGCCAAAGGGACGCGCGGGGACGGTGCGCAAGTACGTATACAGCGCACCGATCTCCGTGTCGCTCATGAGACGAAATTCGCGCCACGGCATGAACGTGTCGATCGGCGTTCCACCCGGCCGCACGCCTTGTCTCAGAGCGCGGGCGAACAGCGAATCGTTGTACGCGCCGAGGCCAGCCGGCGTGAGGTTGGATGCGATTCTCTTGTTCGGCCCCATGTTCGGGATGAGGCCCCCGGATAACCCTGGGCCGTGACACTCCACGCATCCCCCGACTTTCGTCAGGTATAGCCCGTACTCGGTGTTCGCCGCGACCGCTGGCGCCTTCGCGAGTGGCGTGGGGAGATCTGCCGCCAACTCCGCCGACCGGATCTTGGCGACGCCGAACGCCGTGAGCACGCGTCCGATGGGCCCGATGGCTGGCGCCGGCGCCACTCGGTCTACTGGTGGCGCCGCGCGAATCGCCGCGATCACTTCCTCGAGATCATCGTCGGCGACCGCGCCGAATACCTCCGACGGCATGATCAACAGCGATCGGCCACCCGGCAGATAGCCATGACGGATCGCCGCCTCGAAATCGGCATCGCTGAACGTCTGCGCGGCGCCGCCTCGGCCAGAGGTAAGGTTCGGGGCCCAGAGGCGCATGAACGGCATGCCATCGATGAACAGCCGGCCGCCATAGTCGGGGCCATGGCAGCCCGAGCACATCATCGACGCGAGATGCTGGCCGTGCGCGATGCGCACGGGGTCAGTCGCCGCGTGAGTCGACGTGTGCGGCGATGTATAGCGATGGCCGAGAACGGCTACGCTCCGCGCGTAGATCGCGAGCGCTATGACGACGATGCTGCCGACAACAATTCCAACGATGCGCACGCGCCTAATATAGCATCACACTTCCAGGCGCTGCCCGAACGGGACGACCTCTCCCCGCTCGACATTGCGTTTGAGCAAACGCAGGTACATCGCCCAGCAATAGCAGGAGATGCGATAATGGTCGTTCGACTGCGGCCAACCGGTGTGATGAAAGCGCACCTGGGTATCGCTCTTGTTCTCCTCGAGCACGAACCCCATGCGAGTGCCAGTCCAATCGGCGTCCGCATGCGTGATCTCGATCTCGAACTCGCGATCGGGCACTGATCGGGAGACCTTCGCGCGCCAATGGTGGGTGGGCCCAAAGGCGAGCTCGAACTCGTTGCCATGCTTCGACGACCGTTGGGTCCACCAGGTGTCGAGGCCTTCGGGCGTCGAGATGCCGTGAAAGACCTGCGCCACGGGTGCGTGAATCACGAAGTGTTGGAAAATGTCCGGCATGTCAGTCCGCCGAGAAAAGGTTGTCGAGCGCCGGCTGCCAGGCGGTCGTGATCGCCGCCAGCTTCGTCGCCGGCACCCCCCACGCTGCGAGCCACAGGCCGAGCACGAGTCCATCGGGCTCGGCGTCCACTTGCACACGCAGCAACGCGTTGTTCCACTCAGACCCCTCAACCGTCCCCGTGAAGTCCTTCGGGTGCTCGGAGATCACGACGGTCCCGGTGAGCACCGTGCCGTCCGGCGCCTCGATCGAGTAGCGATCATCGCGTCGTTTCCGCTCGATCGCCGCCTCGGGCTTCCACCCGTCCGAGGCGAACAGCGTCGCCCACGCGTGCTCGGCGCCACCGGCGATCGGAGTGCGTACCCACGCGACCGCGCGGTCTTCGCCGCGGTGATGCTCGAGATAGTGGCGAAGGCTTTGCAACTCGTATCGCCAGCCGCGCTGGACGCCGTCGAAGAACTCGTCCCACCGCGCATCCGGATCGAATCCATGCGCGACGAGGCGAAGGATCGTGGACGTACCGTGATCCTCGATCGTGAAATCGTGGATCACGCGCGGTGCGCCGCTCGGTTGCGGCATGCCGACTTGGAGATGCTGGCCCGGTTTCCATACGACAATCGAGAGATCATCCATCCCGATGGGGCCCCAGCGCAGCTGGAGTGCGCCGCCGACGCCCGGCGTCACGCTGGCCGTCAGCGGGAACCATCGCTCGAGCTCCGTCGGATCCGTCAACGCCTTCCAGACGGCATCCGGCGGCGCGTCGATCGGGATGACGTATTCAGCCGTGCGTGGGATGACCGGCGAGGACGAATGAGAAGGAGCGTCCATTGGTCGAATCCGGTTGGTTGTATTTCGCCGCGAGCCGTCCGAGACACTCCGTCAGCTCGGCCGCGAACGCGTGCTGGTCCGCTGGACTGGCAAAGCGAACGTCCGTCTGCGCCGTCAACGTCGCCAAGCGCTTGCCCGACGCATCGGCGCGCCGGCGCAGCGTGCCGACGTCGCGAATCAGCTTCGAGGCGACCGCCAGGAGATACGTCGACGAGAAGTGATCCTCGACTCGCTCGGGGTCGGCCGCGAGCGGTCCGAGCGCCGCCGGCGAGATCACGTACGATCGCGCCGTCGCTTGCACGACCCGCTCGACGCAATTGCGCTTGCGACGCTCGGCCACGAACGACACGAGGCCCTCGGCCTCGAGTTGCCGTACATGGTAGGTGACCACTTGGCGCGCGAGTCCCAGTCGCCGCGCGAGGCCGGCGGCCGAGTCCGGGACCGCCAGCTCGTCCAGCAGCCGGCGGCGCATGGGATCCAGCACCGAGGTCGCCTGTTCCGGGTTCTCGATGACCTCGAGCGCTGCACTCATGACAACAATTTTATTTTAGAAAAGAAAATTTGTCAAGGAGTCAACTGGGAGGTGCAGTTCGGGCAGCGTTTCGCGGGGATCGGGATCTGCGTCGCGCAGTACGGACACGCCTTGGTCGTCGGGGCAGCCGTCGCTCCCAGCGTGACTGGCTCGAGGTGCAGCTTCGCGACCATCCGCACCAGCAAGAACACGCAGAACGCGATGATGAGAAACGTGATGATGTTGTTGACGAACATCCCGTAATTGAGCGTGACGGCCCCGGCACTCTTCGCGTCGGCGAGCGACACATACGGTGCCGCCGCCTTCGCGCCGTCCTTCAAGACCACGAACTTGTTAGAAAAGTCGAGTCCACCGGTCGCGAGGCCGATGGGGGGCATGATGACGTCATCGACGAGCGACTTCACGATGGCGCCAAACGCGGCGCCGATGATCACGCCCACCGCGAGGTCGACCACGTTGCCACGCATGATGAACGCCTTGAAATCTTTCCACATCGTTGCCTCCTGGCGTCAGGGTGTCCGTCGAGGAGATAATGTAGCATGGATCGAGATCTGGGCATGAACCGGCCGATCACGCGCCGCGACTTCGTGAATGGGGTCGCCGTGTCCATTGGCGGCGCACTCATCCCGTCCAGCACGCTCGACGCGATCCTGCAGCAGGCCGAGTACGCACCAGAGCAGGATCCGGGCTACTACCCGCCCGCGCTCATGGGTCTGCGCGGCAGTCACCCGGGATCATTCGAGATCGCCCACGCCGCGCGAGACCACACGATTGACGCGCTCATCGACTCGGCGGCGCCCACCGGCGAGCACTACGATGTGGTCATCGTCGGCGGCGGGATCAGCGGGCTCTCCGCTGCCCATTTCTGCGGGTCGTCGGCCCGCGTGCTGGTCCTCGACAACCATGATGATTTCGGCGGACACGCCAAGCGCAACGAGTTCGAGGTGGCCGGGCGTCGATTGCTCATGTATGGCGGCACGCAATCGATCGATGGCCCGGATCACTATAGTCATACCGCGTTGACCCTGCTCAGGGGGCTCGGCGTCGATCTCGATCGATTCTATCGCGCGTACGACCGCCATTTCTACACGTCGCGGGGACTCTCGCAGGGCATCTTCTTCGACAAAGAGACGTTCGGCACCGATCATCTGGCCGTGGGTGCAGGTCTCAAACCCTGGGCCGAGGTCTTAGCCGGTGCGCCGCTGCCCGAGGCCGCGCGCGCCGACATCGCGCGTGTGTACGAAACAAAGTGGCGCACGCTGCCGCACGACCAGCTCGCGCGGATGAGCTATCGCGACTATCTCCTCAACGTGATGCACGTCGCGCCGGAAGCGATGCCGTACTTCCAAGCGCTGACACACGATCTCTATGGCGTCGGGATCGATGCCGTGCCCGCGCAGGATGTGTTCGAGATCGGCTTTCCCGCGAAGATCGCGACGCCACCGGAAGGGGAGGAGCCGTACATCTTCCACTTTCCGGACGGCAACGCGACGATCGCGCGCCTGCTCGTGCGCCAGCTCATCCCCGGGGCGATCCCGGGTGCCACGATGGATGACATCGTGACGGCGCGAGTGAACTACGCGAAACTGGATGATGTGGCACATCGGGTCCGGCTCCGACTCAATAGTACCGTGGTTCGCGTACGGCAGAGTGGTTCGCATGTCGTCGTCACCTATGTGCGCGGCGGCAAAGCCTGCTCTGTCCGCGCCTCGGGCGTCGTGCTCGCGTGCTGGAACATGATCATCCCGTATGTGTGTCCCGAGATGCCGGAAGCGCAGAAGGCTGCATTGGCCTACGGCGCGAAGGTCCCGCTGGTCTACACGAACGTGGCACTGCGTAATTGGAGAGCGTTCGCGTCGCTCGGCATCGATGCGGCATACGCGCCCGGCAGCTACCACACGCTCGTCGACCTCGACTACCCGGTCAGCTTAGGCTCGTACGCGTTTCCCAAGGGACCCGATGAGCCGATCGTCGCGCACATGATCCGCACACCGTGTCATCCGGGCCTTCCCGCGCGCGACCAACATCGCGCGGGCCGCGCGGAGTTGCTCGCGACGACCTTCGAGACGTTCGAGCGCAACGTGCGCGACCAACTCGCGCGCCTGCTCGGCGCGGCCGACTTCGATCCCGCGCGCGATATCGTGGGGCTCACCGTCAACCGGTGGCCCCACGGATATGCGTACGAGTACAACACTCTCTGGGATTCGGCCGCGTGGCCTGGCGCGACACGCCCGTGCGTCACGGCGCGCGCGCCATTCGGTCGCATTACGATCGCCAACTCCGACGCCGGCGCCTCGGCCTACACCAACGCGGCCATCGACCAGGCGCACCGCGCCGTGCGCGAGTTGTTCGCGACGATCTAACTACCGCTCGTCTTCGTCCTCGTCGAGCTTGCGCTCGGCTTTCCCGATCGCGTTCTGTACTTTGCCAGTGGCCTGGTCGACCTTGCCTTCGACCTGCATCTTCGTGTCGCCAGTGAGTCCGCCAAGTGCATCCTTCGCCTTGCCTTTGATCTCTTTGGCGGTCCCTTTGATTTCGTCTTCCATGTGATACCTCCTGGTTGTGTGCTGGAGGAGGCAGATTCCGTGCCCGGCATGACTGTTGCCTTGTTCATGCAGTGTTCTCTCAACGGGAGCCTGCATGCTGTGGACGTTAGCGATCGTGCTGTTCATCCTGTGGATCCTCGGCTTCGGCGTATTTCACGCCGCCGGCGCGCTGATTCACCTCCTCCTGGTCGCGGCCGTGATCGTCATTCTCATCCGGCTGATCCAGGGGCGCCGCCCAGTCGTGTAGGGTCGAGCCGCACGAGGAGCGGGTTGGGTTGCCACGCGCGCCCAACCTTGCTCTGAAGCTCGGAATCCACGCGCACGACGTCGGCGGTATAGTCGCAGCCGTTGATGAGCCCATCCGTGGCGCCGCGATTATGTCCGAGCAAGCTCGACCCCACGCCATAGCCGGTGACGGGCACGCCGGCCTCTTCGAATTGGCGAATCCGTGCTGGCGTGAATCCGCCCGACACGATGATCCCAACGCCGGCAAAGCCCTCGCGGTCCAACGCGTCCCGAACTAATCGGACCAGCGGTGGGTTGACCCCTTTCAGCGATGCATCGGTAAGCGAGATGTCCGTAAGCCGCTCGCTCGTATCGACGCGAACACCGGTCAGCGCGCCGTCGCCAAATCGTTCACGCATGGCGCGAGCGACAGCGAGCGCATCAGTCACCACGTCATTCCGATAATCGACGAGGCTGACGATATTCACGTCGGGCTCGCGCGCACGGACGTAGTTCGTGAAGGCCAGCGTCGCCGCAACGACGTCGCCGCCAAACGTCGCGATGAGCGCGTGCGGCATGGTGCCCACGCCGCGCGTACCCCACCACGCGCCGCCCGCGTCACTCGACACGCTGCCCGCGCCGCCGACTTGCGCGGCATACCCGTCGGGCGTCTGCACGCGCCAATCGTCATGCCGTGCACCCATGAACACCACGGGCCTACCATGGGCTGCCTCCATCACACGCCGCACGTTCGACGCGATCAGCGATCGCCGCGCGAGCACGCCCAGGTAGTCGGTCTCGAGGTGCGCAAATGCGACGTACGGTCCCGTGACGTGCATGACCGGCACCCAGGGTGTGAGCGCGTCGCCGTCCAACAGCGTATCGATCGTCAAGTCACGCAAGGCGTAGCCTGGGGCGAGCTGCGTTTCCAGCATCCGAATCACCTCGAAGGCGCCGGCGACGACTCCGTTTTCCTTGGCGAACACCTGCATCGTTACGATCGGATCACGCTGCGCGTGCAGTAACGCGTTGCGGCTGCGAACGAAGTACCGGTCGGCGTACCATCCCTCGCCCATCCGTGGGTCGAATTGAAACAATGTCGCCGGGAACCGCGTGAGGGCGCGGTGGAGTTGGTCGCTGCGCGAGTCGGCTGTCATGCCGAAATATCGCTCCGCTGCTATTTTGCTGTCTCCCATGACCGACGTCTCGATTCCCCAGGCCCCGCCGCGAAAGTTCTGGTCCACGATAGCCGACGCGCTGCGTGGAGCGCACCACGACTACACGCAGGGCTCGATCCCGCGCGCGATCGTGCTGCTCGCCATCCCGATGGTGCTCGAGATGGCGCTCGAGAGCGTGTTCGCCGTCGTCGACGCGTTCTGGGTCGGGCACATTGGTCCCACGGCGCTCGCCACCGTCGGCCTCACCGAGTCGATGCTCAGCATCATGTACGCCGTCGACTTGGGCCTCGCCATGGGCGCGACGGCCCTCGTGGCTCGCCGCATCGGGGAAGGGGACGCCGAGGGCGCGGCCGAGTCGGCCGGGCAGGCGATCATCGTGGGGGTCGTTGCGGCGATCGCGCTCGGGCTCATCGGTGGCATCTTCGCCCCTCAGCTGCTCGCGCTGCTCGGCGCCGACAAAGACGTCATTGCCCAGGGCTCGTCGTTCACGCGCGTCATGCTCGGCGGGAGCGGGTGCATTCTGTTCCTGTTTCTCTTCAACGCGATCTTCCGCGGCGCGGGGGATGCGGCGATCGCGATGCGCGTGCTGTGGTTCGCGAACATCATCAATCTCATTCTCGACCCCTGCTTCATCCTGGGCCTGGGGCCGTTCCCTCGACTGGGTGTGACGGGCGCCGCGGTCGCGACGACCATTGGACGCACGGCCGGCGCGCTGTTCGCGCTGTCGCGCCTCGTGCGTCCGGGGCATCGGATCACGCTCCGCCGGCGGCATCTCAAGCTCAATCCGGAGGTCATGGGTCGGCTGCTGCGCGTGTCTGGCAACGGTGCATTCCAAGCGTTCATCGGCAGCGCGAGCTGGATCGGACTCGTGCGGATCATGTCGCTGTTCGGCAGTGAGGTGCTCGCGGGGTACGTGGTCAGCATTCGGCTCGTGATCTTCGCGCTTCTCCCTTCCTGGGGTCTCGGCAATGCGGCCGCGACCATGGTCGGGCAGGCGCTCGGCTCCCGCCAACCCGATCGCGCCGAGAAGGCCGTGTGGCTCGCGTCGGGGTACGACTGCGCGGTGCTGAGTCTCATCGGCCTGGCGTTCGCGGTGTTCGCGCATCCACTGGTGAGCGTGTTCACCAGCGATCCCGTCTCGCTCCAGACGGGAGCCACGAGTTTGCGTATCATCGCGCTCGGGTTCCCGCTGTACGCGTACGGCATGGTGGTGACGCAGTCGTTCAACGGCGCGGGCGACACCTGGACGCCGACCATGATCAACCTCGGCGTGTTCTGGGTATTCGAGATCCCGTTCGCCTACTTCCTCGCCGTGACGTCGCACGTCGGGCCGTCCGGCGTCTTCATAGCGCTCACGGCAGCCTTCTCGCTGCTTGCCGTCGTGAGCATCCTCCTTTTCCGGCGCGGCCGGTGGAAGGCCGTCGCGCTTTAGTACCCTCCTCATGCTGAGCGATCTCCGGTACGCTGTGCGCGCACTGCTTCGTGCGCCAATGTTCACGGTGACGACGGTCGCGACGCTCGCGCTCGCGATAGGCGCGAACGTGACGGTCGTCAGCGCGGTGAATACGGTCCTCTTCCGGCCGCTCGACATCCCGGACATTGGCCGACTCGTCGTCGTGCGCAGCGACTTGCCGAGACTCGGCCTGCGGAATCTCGGCCTCACCGTCCGCGAATCAGTCGACCTCTTCGCCCGCACGGATCTGTTCTCGACCGCCGGTGCATCCTACTCGACGGTCGCCACGTTGACGGGTGCAGGTCCCGCCCGCCAGTTGCGCGGCGCGACGATCATTGGCCCGTACTTCGATGTCCTCGGTGTCCGGCCCGCGCTGGGCCGCGTACCCCGCGCCGAGGATGCCCAGACTGGCCATGCGCCCGTGGTGGTGCTCAGTGATGGGTTGTGGCGCGAGGTCGGCGGCGACTCGGGCATCATTGGCCGCACGATCGAGCTGGATGGTGCGCCGCTCGAGGTGATCGGCGTGTTGCGGCCCGGAGCCGAGCTCCCGCGATTGGCGCGCTTTTGGGAGACGCGCCCACTCGACGCGCAGGCATTGGCCGATCCGGGCAACGTCGAGACCGTCATTGCGCACCCGCGTCCTCAGGTGTCGCCGTCACAGCTCACCCAGGCGCTCGCGGTCGAGGCGGCGCGCTGGGTCGAGCGGGACCCGGAACACTACCCGCCGGAGTATCGTGGCACACTCCGCACCGTGCCGTTCGTCGAGGATCTCGCCGGCACACTTCGTCCAATCGTCGTCCTGTTCTTCGCCGCGGTCACATTGGTGCTCCTGATCGCGTGCGTCAACGTCGCCGGCGTGCAGCTGGTCCGCAGCATCGGCGCCGCCAACGCCATCGCGATTCGTTCAGCGCTCGGCGCGAGCCGGTGGCGGCTCCTGCGACACGCCGTCGTCGAAAGTCTGGTGCTCGCCACCGGCGGTGGAGCCGTGGGTCTCATCCTCGGTCAGATGGGCATCGCCGGTCTTCGAACCTGGCACCTGACCGACTACCCGGCACTCGCCGACGTGAGGCTCGATGTCACGGTCCTCGCGTATACGCTGGGCTTGACGGCGATCATCGGCTTGGCCGTCGCGCTGTTGCCAGGGCTCAAGACCAGTCGCGTCGTCAGCCGCACGACCACACTCGGGCGCGATCGGCAGGGCGTGTTGCGGGGCATCGCCGTACTTCAGGTCGCGCTCACGTTGATGCTGTTGCTCGGGTCGGGCCTCATGATCCGCAGCGTGGGTGCGATGCTCCAGGTGGATCCCGGATTCAGCACCGAGCATCTGTACACGGCTCGCGTGGCGCTCACCGGGCCGCGCTACGCCGAGTCCGCGACGAAGGTGGCGTTCTTCGACGGACTGGTCGCACGGTTGCGTGGTATGCCCGGCGTCACCGCGGCCGGCGCCGCGATCGGTATTCCCTTCGCGCAGTCCGATGGGGCGAGCAGTGGGTTTACGATCGTAGGCCTGCCGCCGACGAGCGGCACATCGCCGCACTCGCTGATCGTACCCGTTACTCCTGGGTATTTCGGGACGATGGGCATCGCGATCAAAGCCGGGCGAGCCTTTACGGACGCTGACCGTCTGGGCGCACCGCAAGTCGCGATCGTCGACGAAGAGCTGGCGCGCAAGTTTCTCCCCGGTGTCGATCCGATCGGACGGCAGATCACCGGACAGGAAGGTCCGACCACGATCGTTGGGGTCGTCGCCAGTGCCGGATACAGCCGACTGTGGAAGCAACCGTATCCGATTGCGTACTATCCGTACGCGCAGGTCGTCGCCCCCGGTCTCACCGTCGTCGTCCGCACGGCCAGCGAGATTCGAAACCCTGGGGTCCTTTTTGAAGCGGCCGTTGGGGGACTGGACCGCGACCTGCCGGTATCGCACGTCCTGTCCATGCGCCAGCAGATCGATGCATCCGTCGAATCGCGACAGGTGACGATGCTCGCGTTGAGCGCGTTCGCGGTCGCGTCGCTTGCCTTGGCGATCCTTGGTTTGTACGGCGTCGTCAGCTACGGCACGACGGTGCGCACGCACGAATTCGGCATCCGCATGGCGCTCGGCGCAACGACGAGCGAGTTGCTCGCGTTGGTGATGCGCGGTGGCGCCACGCTTGTCGTGACCGGCCTCGCGGTTGGATTCGTGTTATTCCTCGCCGTCAGTCGACTGCTCGCGTCGTTCCTCTACGGCGTCGGGACGTACGACCCGATCACGCTCGCCGCATGCGCAATCGTGCTCGGCGCGAGTGCAGCGCTCGCGTGCTGGTTGCCCGCGCGCCGAGCCGCGACGGTTGACCCTATGATCGCTTTACGTGACCCATTTTGAGGACAATGTGATAGAGGTCACAACGCGTAATACGCTGTGAATAAACAGGTTGCGTGATTTGCGTCCACGGTCCGGTGAATGCCTTTTCATATGGTGCCCAACTACTAGGAGGGGCCATGCTGAAGAAAATCTGGACTCGCGCAATCATGCTGATCGGCGCCGCGGCGATTGTCGGTGGCGCGTCGGCCGCGACCGCACAAGCCGCCAATGCACAGCCGCCCGTCGTCGTCGTTCGTCCCTACTGGCGCCCACCCGTTGTGGTCTACTACGGGCGTCCGGGCTGGCACCGCTGGTACGACTATCGGTTCCACGAGTGGCGGTATCATCGCGATTGGCGCTAACATAGGCCAATGACAGAGGAGAAGGTCGCGCTCAAACCTGTGATGGGGTTCCGCGACCTTCTCCTTTTTTACATCGTCACTGGATTCAGCGTCCGGTGGATCGCGCAAGCGGCGCATGGTGGACCGAGCGCGCTCGTCATCTGGATCGTCTGCTGCGCCACGTTCTACGTTCCCCTCGTCGTGTGCGTGCTCCAGCTCTCGTCGCGCTTTCCTGGCGAAGGCGGGATCTACATCTGGAGCCAACAGGCATTCGGCGGGTTCGCGGGCTTCATGACCGCGTGGACCTACTGGGTGTCCAACCTCCCATACTTTCCGGCCTTGCTCGGCTACACCGCGATCAACGCCTTGTATCTCGTCGGCCCTCACGGCCACGGACTCGCGGACAGCCGCGCGTATTTCATCATCTCGTCGTTGACCGGACTCTCGTTGGCCGTCTGGCCAAACGTCCTCGGGCTCCGCATCGGGAAGTGGCTGCACAACGCCGGCGCGATCGGTCTGTGGCTGCCCGCTCTCGTGGTCATCGTGGTGGGACTCATGGCCGGTTGGCGATTCGGGTCGGCCACTCCGATCACGGCGCATGCGCTCATCCCGAGCACGCATCTCAAGGACATCGTCTTCTGGTCGACCATCGCGTTCTCGCTGAGCGGCTTGGAGGCGGCCTCGATCATGGGCGACGAGATCCACGATGCACGCCGCAACGTCCCGCGTGCGTTGTTGCTGGCCGGCGCCATCATAACGGTTATATACGTGCTTGCGACCTTGGCCGTGATGCAGTCGATTCCGGCCGCGAACGTCGGCATCGTTGGGGGCATCATGGATGCCGTCACCAGCGCAGCGGGTCGCATTGGCATACCGTGGATCGCGTTCGTCGTCGCCGCCTGCATCACGGTCGGCGGGATCGGCCAGGCCGGTGCTTGGTTCGCGGCCGCGGCCCGGCTGCCGTTCGTCGCGGGGATCGACAGCTATCTGCCGGCGGCATTCGGCCGCGTCCATCCGCGATGGGGATCGCCGTACGTCGCGCTCATCGTGCAAGCCGTCGTCGCGGCCGGATTCATTTTCCTGAGCCTTCCGGGCACGAGCATCGCGGGCGCCTACGACGTGCTCGTGGCGACCTCGGTGCTCTTCTACTTCATCCCGTACCTGTTCATGTTCGGCGCCATGATCCGCTTGCGCGGCACGCTCATCCTCGCGCTCATGGGCTTGACGACGACCGCGATGGCGATCGCGTTGTCATTCGTGCCGACTGAGCAAAACGCGAACGGGTGGCTGTTCGAGATCAAGGTCGCCGGCAGCACCGTCGTGATGCTACTCGTCGGCGCCGGGCTCTATCTCCTCTCGAGCCACCGTCGCACTTCGTCCTCGGGCAGCGTCACGGGTCTCGCCGTGAACACTCTGAGCCAGCGCGCCGAGCGATAGAGCTGCGTCGAGAGCGCGGGCAGATTGATCGCGCTCGTCCGTCCAGTCAGCCGCTCCACATCGCCGTTCTTGCGCAGGACCGCGATATCCAAGTCCAGCATCTGCGTCTTGGCCGGGAAGTCGATCAGGAGCTCCCCGGGCTCCAGCCCCACACGCCGCGCCAGCTCATCCTCGGTCTCCACGACCAGCGTCCGGTCGCTCGCGATCCAATCGGCCGCCCCTTCATCAAAGTCCGCCGCCGGGCATTCCGTCGCGCGCTTGTAGAGCTTTCGCGAGCGCAGCGCGCGGAGTAACGGCGTATCCGGCAGCACCGTGAGCAGCGCTTCGTCGGTCAGCCGCGTGAGTGTCTTGAAGTCCAGCGCCTCTGATCGCAGCGCGTCTTCGACCAGCCGCTTATACATCGCCGTCGCGCTGCGCACGGCGTGGTGCCAGTACACGTTGCGGTACATCTGGTACTTGGCGAACAACAACGATTCCAGTGCCGCGAGCCCTTTCTCCAACACGCCGATTTGCCCGTCGACCACGACCAGCGAATGCAAGAGCCTATCGACGTCGATCTCCCCGTACGGCACCCCACACATGAGCGCGTCGCGCTTGAGATACTCGATCTTGTCGAGGTCGAGCGATCCGGCGATGAGTCCTTGGAGCGACTCACGGCTGTTGCCCTGAATGAGTGCCACGACGCGCGCCGGCGCTTGAGGCCCGAGCTCCGCGGCCAGTATCTCCGCCACCTCTCCCTGCATGACCAGATCGCGCGCCACGTTCTCATGATGCGGCGCCCCGATCTCCTCGAGCGCATGCGAGAAGGGGTAGTGCCCGATGTCGTGCAGCAACGCCGCCATGCGCGCGATGGCCGCTGCGTCCGGCGGCACGGCGTCACGCTCCTGCAGCAGCCCGAGCGTCCGTCGCGACAGGTGATACGTGCCAAGCGCATGCTCGAAGCGCGAGTGCGTCGCGCCGGGGTACACGAGAAACGCGAGCCCGAGCTGTCGGATGTACCGCAACCGCTGCACGACCCCGGTGTCCATGAGCCGCGTCGCCAGGGGCTCGAGGCGGATGTTATTCCACAGCGGATCGCGTATTGTCGTGAAGTCAAGCCGTTGCACGATATAAGCTAACGTCGCCGACTACCATCGATGGAGTGATCTCCGGCGTGCGCGCGCATAGCCGAGTTTCGCGCACGAAGCCGCCATTGTTGCAACCGTTCGCGCCCGATTCGCAGCCATTCGCAACTGTTCGCGCACATTCGCGTTTCCCGGTGCGAATCCGTCCTGAGCCGAATTCGCATCTGATGCGCCATCCCATGTCCTGACAACGGGTTCGCGCGTGACGCGGATGACGGCACTCCCGATGCCTAGGAGGACCTCGCTTACTAACCCGCGAGGACTCAATGCTCGGTCGCCATGTGCTCCGCATTCCGTTGCTCTTGCTCCTGATCGGGATTCTGCCCGGCCTGTCGCCCGGCCTCCACGCTCAGGTGCTTCACCCCAAGCCATTTGCCTGCACGGGAACCTGCCCGCCGAATCCGGTCACCATCACGTTCAGTCAGGGAACCGAAACGGATCCCAATACGACCCTGTCGGAAACCGTCACGGTGTGCGCCACGCCGCTGGGTGGCGGAGACACGGTGTACTTCAATGGCGGCGCCCCGATGACGAACTTCACGATCGCCAACTCGTGCGCCACGCTGACGACACCCGTCGAAACGCTCAATGCCGGCGGGAATACCTTCCGAGCCACCGGGTGTAGCGGCTTCCTGGCGGGGCACAGTACCGAGTGCATCTCGGAAGCGGTGACGATCACCCACCCGCCACTGGTGGTCTCTCCAAAAGCGACGCCGGTCACCCTGAGTCCCCGGACGAGCGGCACCGAGAAAATCGCGATCAAAAACCAGATGGGGACGTCGCAGACGTATACGCTCGCCCTGAGCTGCACCGGAACGGGCGTGGCGAATTGTAGTGCGCCCTCGAGTGTCACTGTTCCGGCCACCACGACCGACACGGTCTCGGTGTCGTACTCCGTCACGGACACGCTGAACTCCACCGGGACGATTCAGCTCACCGCGACGACCGGCAGCTTCTCTGATTCTG
>Ga0210398_10001861_pt1 | contig 21200 bp, 17 predicted proteins | sample IncBWC4OmetaG_FD_161047 | JGI IMG/M metagenome (GOLD analysis project Ga0210398, IMG submission 161047) | Forest soil microbial communities from Barre Woods Harvard Forest LTER site, Petersham, Massachusetts, United States - Inc-BW-C-4-O | ecosystem: Environmental > Terrestrial > Soil >...
CAAAAACCATGGCCATACTGCGTGATCTTGAAGGCGGTCCAGTGGAACTCCGGAAGACGGGCGATGAGACCGGCCACGACCGAGGTCTTGCCTAGGTTGCGGGAATGCCCGCCTACGACGACGATGGCCACTATTGGCCCCCCTCCTTTTTCGATGTGCGAGCGAGGCGGGCGAGTGCGGCTAATTCTTTCAGATACTGGCGGAGAGGGCGCGCGGGGCGGCCCCAGAAGACGATACCGGGGCCTTTGACCTGCTTATGGGTGAGGATGCCGGAGCCCGACCCGAGGATCACGTCTTCGCCAACGTGGGCGTGATCGCCGATGCCGACCTGGCCGCCCACAATGGCATGGGCGCCGATGCTGCTTGAACCCGAGACGCCGGTTTGGGCGGCGATAACGACATCATGGCCGACGCGGACGTTGTGGCCCAGGTGGACGAGGTTGTCGATTTTGACGCCGCGTTCGATGCGTGTCTCCTCCAGAGCGCCGCGATCGATGGTCGTGTTGGCCCCGATCTCCACATCGTCTTCGATGATGAGTCGGCCCTGTTGGGGAAACTGGAGATATTTCCCGCTGACGGCGTCGCGCACGTAGCCGAAGCCATCGGAGCCGAGCACGGCACCGGCGTGAACGATGACGTTGTTGCCCAGTTCGCTACCGGGATAGATCACGACGCGGGGATAGATGCGACAGTGAGAGCCAATCGTCACGCCTTGACCGATGAAGGCTCCTGCGCCGATGCGGGTGCTCTCCCCGATTTGCGCGTGGGCTTCGATGACGGCATAAGGTCCGATCGAGACATGTTCGGCGAGAGTCGCAGACGGGGCAATGACAGCGGTGGGATGGATTCCAGATTCTGGGTCGGCTGGCCTAAGCAGACCGGCCGCCTGAGCGAAGACGAGGCGCGGCTGCGCGGCGATGAGAAAGGGCTTCCTGGAGGATGCGGGCGCGAGCTTTGGGGCAACGATGACGGCCGCGGCTGCCGAGGCCAGAGCGGCGTCCAGCGAGCCAGCATCTTCAGCGAAGAGCAACGATCCTGACGTTGCTGAGGCAACGCTGGCGACGCCGGCAATGTCGGGATCGCTTCCAGTGAGTCGCACTTCGGCATTTAAAGCGTGCGCCAGATCTGACAATTTCATTGAAATCAGGGTACCGCGTGAGCGGAATCGCGGTCAGCAGGCATTCCGAAGGTACCGTTCCGCCTCACGCTTTGCCAGCATCGCGGGAAGCCTCTGTGTTAATCCTGGGCTTGCGCGGGAGGCGCGTGAGATGAGCTCTCTATCCATTACCGGTGCTGCCCAGGAACAATGCGTCGAGGAGGGCAGGACGAAGGTTCGTCAGCCACTTAGTTTTTGGAAGATGGCGCTTGCCGTCTTCGTGGGCAACCTCCTCACCGCATTACTCGGAGGATTCGTCTACAGCCTGCACCTTGGCTGGTAAAGGGGTTCCAGTCCTATTTTTCCCGCGCGACGACGAACTCCGGCATCCACTGGAGGGCGCGCTTGTATTCGGAGTCGGGCAACCTGGTGAGCGCTGCCTGCGCCGCGGCGGAATATCCGAAGGCGACCTGCATGGCGTAGTTCACAGACTGATTGCGGTTCAGGATGTGCAGAATCTCCTGGGGAGAGACGCGCTCGAAATTCCGATCCTGCAGAACGGTTTGAATGGCAGAACGTTCCGTAGCAGTGCTGCCATTCTCGAGGGTGTGAATGACGGCGAGCGTGGCTTTGCCCTCGCGCAGATCGCTCGCGACGGGCTTGCCAAGCACCTCTTCGGTCGCCGTCAGATCGAGGACGTCGTCGACAATCTGGAAAGCGAGTCCCAGGTTGCGGCCGTAGTCGCCCATCGAGTCTTCCAGCGTCCGGTCCGCGCCTGCCAGGACCGCGCCGAGGCGCATGGAGACCTCGAACAGGCAGGCAGTCTTGCGGTAAATGAGGTCGTTGTACTCGCCCTCCGAGATGGGTTTGCCGAGGCAGTCCATCTGGAGCAGCTCGCCTTCGACCATCTGCTGCGTGAGTCCGATGAGCAGCTCAAGGACGCGGAAGTTTCGCTCGCCGAGGGCCACGCGGAAGGCCTGCATGTAGAGCCAGTCGCCGACCAGAACGCATTTGCCATTGCCCCAGGTCCGATTGGTGGAGGGGCGGCCGCGCCGCATATCCGCGGCGTCGATGATGTCGTCGTGCACCAGGGTCGCGGTGTGGACCATTTCCACGACGGCGCCCAGGCGGATCATGCCATGGCCGGAATAGCCGAGGCTGCGCGCGGCGAGCAGCAGCAAAGAGGGGCGGATGCGCTTGCCGCCGCCCTCGCGCAGGTAGTCGGAAATCTCGGTGATGGCTGCGACCGAAGAAATCGCGTCCGCACCGAACTCGCGCTCGATAGCCACGAGGTCGTCGTGCAGGAGGTCGAAAACTTCCTTCGCGTTCGCTGTCGCCACTGTGCTCACTAGCTGGTCTCCAACTTTGGGGCCCGGCCGTTCAGTTGGAACGGTAATTCGTGAACTGCATATCGATGCCGAGATCCCGGCCCTTCAGCAGCGCGATGATTTCCTGGAGAGAATCGCGGTCCTTGCCGGAAACCCGGACGGTATCGCCCTGGATCGAGGCCTGGACCTTCTTTTTGGAGTCTTTGATGATTCTAACGATCTCTTTCGCCTTTTCTCCAGCAATCCCTTGCTGGAGGCTGATCTTCTGGCGGACCGTGGACCCAGCTGCCGGCTCAACGGTGCCGAAGGTGAGGGCTTTGAGAGAGACACCGCGCTTGACCAGTTTCTGACGCAGAATCTCAGCAACCGCCTCCAGTTTGTATTCATCAACCGAGGCGAGCTGGATCGCATCCTCGCCCTCGAGCTTGATTTCCGACTTCGAATCCTTCAGGTCGAAGCGGGTGCGCACCTCTTTGGTCGCCTGATCGATGGCGTTGCGCACTTCCTGCAGGTCGACTTTGCTGACGATATCGAAGGAGTTCTCTGCCGCCATCTCTCCGCGCCTCTCCTTCTCTAGATTATCCGCTACCTGCCAGGAAGATGCCCAGGAACAGGGATTTGGCTCCTGAAAAAGGCACCAAAGTTCTCGGTGGTACGGCTTGAGACTTCTTCCGGATCAACGGCGCGCACCTCGCCGATTTTGACGGCAACCTCTTTCACCCAGGCTGGCTCATTACGTTTTCCGCGGTTGGGGATGGGGGCCAGGAACGGAGCGTCGGTCTCGATCAGCATGCGGTCGAGAGGGACACCGGCCGCGACATCGCGAATCGGCTGGGCCTTGGGGAAGGTGATATTGCCGGCGAAGGAGATGAGGAAGCCCAGGTCCATGGCTGCTGTGGCGTGGCGCAACTCGCCGGTGAAGCAATGCAGGATGCCGCCGAGGCCAGTACCGGACCACTCTGTGCGCAAGAGGTCCAGGGTGTCGTCCCAGGCGTCAGTGGAATGTTCCGAGGGGCGGCAGTGGATGATGATGGGCTTCCGGCGAACTGCGGCGATTTCCATCTGGCGGGAGAAGACGGCTTTCTGGGTGTCGCGCGGCGAATGGTCGTAGAAGTAGTCGAGGCCGATTTCTCCGCATGCCAGGACTTCGGGCTGCCGGAGCAGGTTGTCGAGTTTGGCGTAAGCGGCGTCGTCGGCGAGGTTGGCTTCGTGAGGGTGCACGCCGGCGCTGGCCCAGATCCTGGGGGTGTTGGGGCGGCCGGCGAATGCGCGGCTGATCTCGAGGGCCCGCTGCATGGTATCCGGGCCCTCACCGATGCCAATGGAGAGAATCGCACTCACGCCGGCGGCCCAGGCGCGTTCGAGCAGGGCGGAGCGGTCCTCGTCATAGCGAGGGCTGTCGAGATGGGCGTGGGAATCGATCATCGGTGGCTTGCGCGGCGGTGGCCGACGGGAGGATGAGTTCCCGGACCCCAACGCCGCTCAACCCAGAATAATCGGTCTCCCTGCGAACGTTGTCAGCACCGTTCGCACTGCCGATTTGCATCCTGCTATTGCGTTCGCGCTACCTGGACCGATGAAGGACGCGCGGGTGAGGCTTTACCGGCGAGCAGGCGCTCGACCTGAGCGGTCATTTCGGATTCGAGCTGGTGATTGTCGCCGGCGGTGGCCGGTCCCGCGTAGCCGGTGTGGATGGCTTTGACGAGGCCATCTTTGCCGATGAAGAACGTGGTCGGCCAGCAGTCCAGATGCGCGACGTGCGGGAAGGTTGCGGCGAGCTGGTCGGGGGTTCCGGCGATGAGGACGGGATAGGTGATGCCGTAACGTTGGATGACCGCACGCAAGCGCACAGGATTATCGTGCTGGGAGGCTTCCTCGAAGCTCAGTTCGACGATCTCGAGACCGCGGCTGTGGTACTTGCGGTAGAGCGATTCGAGGAAGGGCGCTTCGTCCTGGCAGTTGGGGCACCAGCTGCCGCCAATGGAGACGATGACGGCTTTGTGGGCGAACTCGGGATCAGTGCTCGAGACGAACTTGCCGGTCAGGTCCGGGAAGCGGAAGGCGAGTGGCTCTTCGGCATTTTTCAGAGAAGTGTGATGCAGAGGGTCGTCGACGCTGGTGAGCGCCACGTTGTGAAGCGGGGTAGCGCGATGGGCGGAGAAGGTCTGGATGCCGCCACCGTGGGCTGCGGTTTCGAGCTGGAGTGTTCCGTCGGTCTGGGGGCGCAGGACAGCGACGCTGGGACCGGCGGCGGTGAAATGGCTGATCGTGAACACGTCGTTGCGCCAGACGCCGTAGAGGTTGCCGGTGTCGCCGTCGATGCGCTCAATGACGGCGACGACCTCGGGGCCGGATTGGCGAACGCGGAGCTTCCAGGAGTCCTCGCCCTTGGCGCCGTTTTCGACGGCAACGCTCCAGACACCGGCGATGTAGGGAGGATTGGGCGCGGGGGCACGTTGCTGGCCATTCAGCTGGGCGGTGATGGGAACTGTGTGGCTGGGTTTGCCGAAGGTACCGCTGAGTGTGCCGTTGCTGAGGGTAGCGTCGAGGGTGTTGGCGTAATAGTCGAAAGTGAGGATAAGGTGACCGTCAGCGAAAGAGCCACTGGAGGAGACGAACTTCCCTGACGTGCCAGACTTCACGGACTTGTCGGGGCCATTGAGGAGCGTGCCCTGGACCCGATCGCCGTTGCCGGAGATTTGGAGGCGGAAAGGGACCTGCTGGTTGCTGAGCTGTGCGGTGCCGGTCCACATGCCGTCGGGCGAGCCAGCGGTCTGGGCGAAGAGGGCGGAGGAGGCGGCAAGGAACGAACCTGCAAGGAGGATACGGGTCGTCGCTCTGGAAGCTGGGGACCTCATGGGCGAATCCTTTCTCGATGTGTCATCGGATGGCTGCCGGATGGTGCGGATTCACGGTGGATGCGGGGTCTTGCCGTTGGGCGGGCGACGGTGGCTTCAACAACAGGAACAGAAGCCCGGCGCGGCGATGGGCGCGGGGCGACAACAGGTCCTGTGGAGCAACGGCATGGTTGAGAGCCTACCATCGGCGGGATTGGCGCGCAAACTGCGGAACCCCGGAGCGAGCAGACAGTTCCGGATTCCAGGCCGCGACCGCGGACGGCCAGGTCGTTGAATGCGATTGCGCATCGGCGAAGGAATTACTTGAGGCGGGCGCCGACGGGGATATCTTCCAGGAATCCTGCGAGGACGGCCTTGCCGCCTTCCACCGAGGCGGCGACGATCATGCCGTTGGACTCGAGGCCGCGGAGTTTGCGAGGGGCCAGATTTGCCACGATGACGACTTTGCGGCCGACGAGGGATTCCGGCGTGTAGGATTCGGCGATGCCGGCGAGGATCTGGCGGGTTTCGGTGCCGAGGTCGACTTCGAGGCGGAGCAGCTTATCGGCTTTGGGAACGCGCTCGGCGACTTTGATCTGGGCGACGCGGAGCTCGACTTTAGCGAAATCATCGATGGAGATTTTTCCTTCGGGCAATGCGGGGGCTGAAGCAGCTGGCGCGGAGGCTCCGGGTAGAGCGGCGACGGGTGTAACGCCTGAGAGTGTACCGGTGGCCGGAGCGGGGGGAAGGGTCCGCGTGCCGGGGAGCTGACGAGCGTCTTCGGGGCCGGCGGGGATGGCTTTCAGCGCAGCCGGGAGCGAGGTCGGGGCTTTCTCTTTGCGGCTGCCGATGGTTTCGCGGACGGTTTCGGCGATGGCGTTTTCGATGCCGACGACGGCGGCCGTCTCCGTGGTGGACTCGGCGATGGCGACGGCGAGGCCATCGACGAGCGAGTGCAGCTTCGAGATACGCGGCTCGGCGGCGGCAGGGGCTTGGGGCGCAGCGGCAGAAGAGGGCGCATCACCGGAGGCGGCGGGCGCGGGTGCGTTGTTCTGCTCGAGTTCGTTCATGCGAGTGATGGTCTCCTTGTCGGCGCGTGGAAAGAGGGGGCTGACTTCGCCGAGTCTTGTGCCGGGTTTGAGTCCGCCCCATTGCAGATCTTTGAGGTCGGCTGTGCGGATGTCGCCGAGCCCGAGCTGCGCCCAGACCTGGGCGGCGGCATCGGGGATGACGGGATAGACGAGGGCGGTGATGATGCGGATCGCCTCCGCGGCGATGTAGAGAATGGTGGAACGGTAGGCCTGCTGCTGCTCCTCGGTGACGTCATCGTCTTTTTTCCAGGGAGCGGTGGCGGTGAGAAAGCCGTCGACGGTGGCGACTAAAGCCCAGACGGCTTCGAGGGCGCGGGAGAAGTCGAGCGCGTCGAAGTGGGTGGCGAAGGCGGCGATAGTGGCGGGAATCTCAGCCTTGATCACGCCGGCGCGAGGGACCGCGCCGCCGCCTGTGGCGGGCATGGGGACGAGGCCATCGAAGTAGCGGCCGATCATCGAGAGCGTGCGGCTGACCAGGTTGCCGTAGCCGTTGGCGAGGTCGGCGTTGTAGCGCTGGACCAGAGCATCGAAAGAGAAGCTGCCGTCCGAGCCGAAGACGATTTCCCGCAGCAGGAAGTAGCGGAGAGCGTCGGCGCCGAAGAAGTCCTGCTCTTTTTTCGAAGCGCTGGGTTTCAGCGCGCCGAAGCCTTCGAGGATGGTTTCCGCACGGACGATGTTGCCGCGGGATTTGGACATCTTGCTTTCTTCAAAGAGCAGCCAGCCGTGCGCGTGGACACATTTGGGCAGCGGCAGACCCGCGGCCATGAGAAAAGCGGGCCAGTAGACGCAGTGGAAGCGGATGATTTCTTTGCCGACGAGGTGGAGGTCGGCGGGCCAGAATTTCTTATACTTTTGGTCGTTTTCTGTGCTCCAGCCCAGAGCCGTGATGTAGTTGGCGAGGGCGTCGAGCCAGACGTAGACGATGTGTTTTTCGTCGCCGGGAACGGGAATGCCCCAGTTGAAGCTGGTACGCGACACGGAAAGATCGCGCAGGCCGCTCTTTACGAACGCGATGACTTCATTGCGGCGGGCTTCGGGGCGGATGAAGCCGGGGTGCTCGTCGTAAAACTCGAGGAGGAGGCGCTCGAAGGCGGAGAGCTTGAAGAAGTAATTCTCCTCGTTGACCGTTTCGGTGGGACGGCCGCAGATGGGACAGGGCGCGCCGGGGGGAACCTCGACGTAGGCCTCGTCGGACACACAGTACTGGCCGGAGTAGGAGCCTTTGTAGATATAGCCGCGATCGCGCAGGAGCGCGAAGAGGTTTTGGACGCCGGTTTTGTGGCGGGGCTCGGTGGTGCGGATGAAGTCGTCGTAGGTGAGGCCCATGCGGTCCCAGAGGCCGTGGAATTCTGCGGAGACTTTGTCGGCGAATTCCTGGGGGGTGCAGCCTGCGGCCTGGGCGGAGCGCTCAATTTTTTGGCCGTGCTCGTCGGTGCCGGTGAGAAACCACGTGTCGATGCCGAGAGAACGCTGGCGCCTGGCGATGGCGTCGGCAACGATGGTGGTATAGGCGTGGCCGATGTGGGGTTGCGCGTTGACGTAGTAGATCGGGGTGGTGAGGTAGAACTTTTGCGAGTCAGACATAGGGAGCGAGCCAAAAAAGGAGCGAACAGCGAGCTGACGTCCAGTGAATTGCCGAGCGAATGACAAGTGCGAGCCAGCAACGGGCGAACGCTGTTCTCATCTTAAAGTAAGCATACGGAGAGCGTGATACGGCGAGCGCGCTGCTAGAATCAAGGTTTTCCTGACGACGAATTGGTGATTACCGCGTGTATCTAAGACAGCAGAAGCAGCTTGCGGATCGGATTCGCACCGCGCTCCGCAGTTTGTATCAGATTGAAGTCGAGACGGTCGTTCTGGAGCAGCCGCCGGAGCTCGCGTTTGGGGAATTCGCTACTCCGATTGCGTTTGAGCTGGCGCGGAAGCTGCGCAAGGCTCCGAGAAAGATTGCCGAGGAGGTTGTCGGCGCGCTGGGCGCGGTGCCGGGTTTTGCGCGGTTCGAGGTCGCCGGTGCGGGCTATATCAATGCGCGGCTGGATCGTGGCGGGTTTGTGCAGTCGTTTGCGCGGTCAGGCGAGGTTCCTGCGCCGGCGGAGGCGCTGCATTCGCTCGTGGAGCACACCAGTATTAATCCCAACAAGGCGGCGCACGTGGGGCATTTGCGGAACGCAATCCTCGGCGACACGTTTGTGCGGCTGCTGCGCGCGGCAGGGCAGAAAGTCGATGTGCAGAACTACATCGACAACACCGGTGTACAGGTGGCCGATGTGGTGGTTGGGCTGGTCCATCTGGAGGCGCTGAACCTGGCCGGCGTGGAAGAGCTGATGGCGGAGCTGGCGGAGGACGGCGAGCGCATCGATTTCTACTGCTGGGATTTATATGCGCGGGTTTCGCAGTGGTACGAGGCTGATGCGGCCGGGGCCCGGCGCGCAAAAAGTTGAGACTCGACACGCTCCATGCCATTGAGGCGGGCGCAAACGAGACCGCCCAGATTGCGGACCTGGTGTCGACAGCGATTCTGCGGCGGCATCTGGAGACGATGCTGCGGCTGGACATCGAATACGACTTACTGCCCCGCGAGAGCGAGATCCTTCATTTGCACTTTTGGGATCTGGCGTTTGAGCAGTTGAAGGCGAAGGGCGTCCTGTATTTCGAAACGGAGGGGAAGAACAAGGGCTGCTGGGTGATGCAGAGACCAGGGCACAGGGCACAAGGCGCAGGGCACAGCCTGAACGAAGCGGTCGCTGGTGAAAGCGATGAACCCGAATCGGGCGAAGGGCCAGATGAGGATGCGAAGGTCATCGTGCGGTCGAATGGAACCGTCACGTATGTTGGCAAGGACATCGCGTATCACCTGTGGAAGTTTGGGCTGCTGGGGAAGGATTTCGCGTATCGGCCGTTTTTCCAATATACGGACCGTGAGTGCTGGATTACAGCGCAGGTGGGGGAAGAAGATCATCCGCATTTTGGCGGGGCGCAGGCAATCTACAACGTGATCGACTCGCGACAGGCGGATCCGCAGGCGAATGTGATTGAGGCGCTGCGGGGATTGGGCTATACAGAGCAGGCTGCGCACTACACGCATTTTTCGTATGAGATGGTCGCGCTGACGCCGCGCTGTGCGCTGGAGCTGGGGTACGAGGTCTCGGAAGAGGATCGTGCACGGCCGTATATCGAAGTTTCGGGGCGCAGGGGTTTTGGGGTGAAGGCCGATGACCTGATCGACAAGCTGGTGGCGGCGACGCGAGGCGAAGTCGACAGCCGGCATCCGGAACTGAGCGAGGTGGAGCGGGAGACGACAGCGAAAGCCATTGCGTTGGGGGCGCTGCGGTACTTCATGCTGCGCTACACCCGGAATTCGGTGATCGCCTTCGACTTTAAAGATGCGCTCAGCTTTGAGGGAGAGACGGGACCGTATCTGCAATACGCGGTGGTACGGGTGCGGAGCATCTTTCGCAAGGCGGGCACGACGGCGGAGGATGCGCTCGCTGGCCTGGAGGGCGTCGAGGTTGCGCCGTATGTGACGGGCGAGGGCAGCGAGGGGATCTGGGAGGTGTGGCTGCGGGCGGGCAAGACGACGCTGCTGCTGGAGCAGTGTATCGGGACGGCGGAGCCGGCGTACCTGGCGAAGCATGCGTTCCAGCTGGCGCAGGACTTCAGCAATTTTTATCGGTTGCACCACATCCTGAGTGAGGAGGATCCGGCGCGGAAGAAGCTGTTGCTGGCGACGGCGGCGGTGACGGAGCGGGAGCTGGTGCGGGCGCTGGGGTGGATGGGCGTTGAGGCGCCGGAGGTGATGTGAGGGGGAGCTTGAAGCGTTCAGCGAAAGATCGGTTGGCGAATAAAAGCGGTTAGCTAAGGGGTGGTTAGCGAAGGCGCGATGAACTACAAAGATATGCTTCCGATGACGCCGGAGCGCTGGATCAGCAATTTGCTTGAAGTTGCCGAGGCGATTGCCGATAAGGAGCATCAGGAGCGCAGGTGGCGCGCTCCCGATCGGAAACCGTGGGAATGTCCGGACGAATTGATCAACGTTGTCTTCGACGATTGTGGGATCGACCTGTTTTTACAGGAGTATGCGGCCACGTTTGCGCCGGAGCAGCGCACAGCGGCGTTCAGTTTTCGCGATGCCTTGAACGATTTGTGTCATGGGACGCCACAAATCCTCGATTCGGCGGCGACATTGACTGATCCTCGCTGGGCGATTGCTCGACAGAAGGCAGCAGAGTTCGTCGGCACGTTCAAGGGAAAGTGGCCCGGAGCTGCATGACTCGTTGGGTGGTAATTGCGGGGTTGGTGCTGGGTTGTTGCGCGTCGGGATGGGCGGCGACGCGAGTCTCGGTTGCGGCGATTCCTGAGGAAGTCCGGTCGGAGCGATTTGTTGTCACGATCGATGGGCATCGGACGCCGGTGGTGCATGCGGCGTCGAGCTATTACCTGCTCAACTTCGATGTGGATGGACCGGCGACGGTCTCGGTGTGCGCGTCTGATGCGCATTACTGGGATCGCGGCGTCGAGATCCAGCCCATGCGGTATGGAATCCGGCCGGTGCGGCGTGGCGCGACGATCACGTTTGCGATTCCCGGCCCGGTGAAGCTGTCGATTGCGAGGCCCGGGGATCATTTTGCCGACGCGGAGATGCTGTTTCTGCTGGGCAGTCCGCCGGACGAGTCGCACATCACGGCGAAGACACAGGGCGTGCGCTACTACGGGCCGGGCGTGCATCGGGAGGACATCGAAGCGCAGTCGGGAGACCGGATTTATCTTGCGCCGGGCGCCGTGGTTTTCGGGTCGCTGAATCTGTGGCAGGTGCACGATGTGCGTGTCGAGGGTCGCGGCATGATCATCTACGACGGCCCTCAGGATGCGCTGGGGGACGAGGGGTGGGAGCATCAGCCGGACTGGCACTGCATTGTGATGGATCACGCGCACGGCGTGGAAATCGACGGGATCACCTGCATCGTGCGCAGCCGGACATGGCAGATCCAGATGCGGTCGAGCCGCGGGATCGGGTTCTACAACGTGAACGTGATCGGGGGGGAGGCGCACGACGCGAATCAGGACGGGATGGACTGGCTGGGCGGCGGCGACACCACGGTGCGGGACTGCTTTATCCGCGCTTCCGACGATGATTTTGCGATGGAAGGGAACTGGGACGGCTACACCGACGAGGAGATGCGCATTCCGGGGGACGACGTCACGAACATCACGATCGAGGATTCCGTGGTCTCGACGAGCATTTCGAATACCGTGCGGGTGGGGTGGCCGAAGAAGACGTTTCGCAGCGCGCACGTGGCGATGAGGAATCTCGACGTCATCCACACGGGGTTTGGCGCGTGTGTGGTGCCCTTTGGATTTCTGGAGATGTGGTCGGACGGGGAGGGAGTGGAGTCACACACGGACTTCCGGTTCAGCGATATACGCCTCGAGGATTTTTATTCGCTGCTGCAGATTCGGCTGGTCAATCCTCCGGGGGCACAGGGCATTGTGTTTTCGAACGTTGCCGCTATGGATGGTGTGGGGATGGTGCCGTCTGTGCTGCAGGGTCCGGTGCGTGGTGTGACGCTGGATGGCGTGCGCGTGGCGGGAAAGGTCGCGACGAAGGACGCCGATGTGCCGGTGGAGGTGAGTGGCGGCGCGGCGGAGCCTTCTTATGGTCCGGGACTGACCGATGCTTCGTTTGATTATTCGCCAGGGTTGGTACGGCCACATCTGCCGGTGACCTTTCGTGTGGTCGCGCCCGCAGCGGGCTGGCAGTATCACTGGATGTTTGGCGATGGGACGAGTGCCCTGGGTCCTGTGGTGCGGCATGCATTTCCTGACACGGAGGGGACGCTGCTGGATGGGTCGGGGAGATTTCGAGTTTTGCTGGGGGCCACGCGCGCGGGCGGAGATGAAGTGTGGGCGTCGCGCGGGGTGGTGGTGGCGGCCGAGTTGGTGCCCCGGGTGCAGACCGCAGCGGGAGATGAGCTGAGCGGGTCGGGTCCGAAGGCGCCGGTTGCCGGATGGGACGGATGGCTGGCGATTCCTGCTGATGGAGGCTATACGATTACCCTACTCACCAGCCGTCGAGCCACGCTGATGCTGGACGATCTGCCGGCAGTGCGGAGTCCCGAGTTAAGGATCCAGGTCTGCGGATCGATGGGAGACGCGGTGCAGCCGGTGCGGATCAGCGCCGCACTGCAGGCGGGATGGCATCGGATCCGGATTGCACTCGATCCTGGGATCGAGAATGAACCAACCCCGGCGGCGGGCGGTCCGGCTCTGTTTTGGGAAGGACCCCAAACCCTGGTTGCTCCGGTGCCACGGTCGGCGGAGTTCCAGCTGGCGCCGCGGTAGATCGCAGAGTGGGGCTTTGCCCAGCTACTGCCGAATGAACGTGTCCTTTGGCTGCTCGCGCGGAAAGGCGGGGATGCCTTTCTCTGCGCCGGGGTCGACCCGCGCCTGATTGTCATTGAGCGGCTGCGTGCCGTCAGGACCGGCTGCCGTGGGCGAACCGGGAACGGGTGGAATGCCGGTGGCGATCGAGGCGTATTTCGGGTCAGGATGAGGCGTGGTGGTGATATCGGAGACCGCTTCGAAGTGCGCGTGCGCCTTATTCACGCGTGTCGTTTCGCATCCGGCGAGGGCGAAGACGCAAAGACAGAAGAGGGCGGCAGACAGGAAAGCGGTCGCAGATCTCATAATCCTCCGGGAGCGGTTCTGCAGGGTTGCGATGCGAAAGCAGGCGGGTGGGGCTGTCCTGCATGATGCTGGGGAACGATGCATGGCTCAAACCATGGATTTTACCGCGGCGCGCGGTTCGTCATCCAGGCGAGCGCGGATCGCGGAAAGGTAAGGCTCCGGCAGGGGACACTTCTGCATGTTGCGATCGACGGACACGTGAACCGTTTCCGCATCGGCAAGAAGAACCGGCTCGCCCTCGCGTGAGCACAGCAACCTGTAGGAGAACTTGATCACGGATGTGCGCAGGCCGGAGATGCGGGTTTCGATGGTGATGAGATCGTCGTAGCGCGCCGGCGACTTGTAGCGGCAGGAGGCTTCGACGACGGGAAGATGGCAGTTGTGTTCCAGCTCCATCTGCTTGTATTCGAAGCCAAGCTGGCGCAGCAGCTCGACCCGTCCAATTTCGCACCAGATGAAGTAGTTGGCGTAATAGGCGACGCCCATCTGGTCGGTTTCCGCGTAGCGGACCCGAAGGGTCGTAATGGAAGGCGGCATGGATTGAGGATAGCTAAAGGGCGGCCAGCGGAACGCGGCCAGCGAAAAAGGGGACAGCGAGGTGGTCTAATTCTGGACGGAGTTGGTAGCAGCCAGCGTGCCGGGAATGGCGGAGTGTCCCGAATCAGCAGCAGCGGAAGAAGAGGATGCTGCCGAGGTTGTCGACGCGCCCGGAGCCTGCGCTGCATCGTGGGGGCCAAGGCCCAGTTTGATCAGGGCGCGTGAATCGGGAGTCAGTTTGGTCTGCCACCCGTGGTCGGCCTGGTATTTCTGCATGGCCGTTTCTGTGGTCGAGTCCCACTGGCCGGAGGCTGGACCGCTGAGGTAATGCTCGCGGATGAGAGCGTTCTGGATTTCCGTCGCCCTTTCAGGTTCGATGCCGCGCTGACCTGGAACGAAGTGGTGCTTTTTGCCCTTATGGTGGAGAGCATGCCCCGAGGTCGCAGCGCGATGGGTTCGCGTGGCGAAGAGTGGGGTGGCGGCCAGGAGCGTGGTTAAAAGAAGTATCCGAGTGGTTCTGAAGAGAACCATGCAAAGGACCTCAGGGGGGCAGTTCGGCAATCTATTCGAGCAGGCTACTGGGAAGCGCATGAAAATGCAAGACAAACTGCATGGGTCCCCATAACTTTCGGGTGGGTAACCCATGCAGAGAGTGGGATGCGAGGTTACGGCAGTGTGCCGCCTAAGTAGTTGTTTCCGTTGTTGGGGTGCTGAGGATCGACGATCTCCAGCGCCACATCGTCACCGGAATGAAGGGCACCGACCACGGTCTGGAATTCCTGGACGTTGTGCACGGGATGGCGATTGACCGAGACAATGACGCCGCCCTGGAAATTGCCGACCCCGATTTCATCCGCGAAGGATCCGGGCTTGACCGACTCAATGAGCACGCCATGCAGGCCGGCAGGAGCGCCCTGCGGCAGATCCTCCACGGTAATGCCGAGTTTGGCGGGCGAGATGCTGCCCGGTGTCCGGTTCTCACCCTGATCGCCCTCGTCGTTGCCCGCGGCATCGATGGCAGCCATCATCTTGTCGCGATCGGCGATGGTGACAGTGGTGTGCAACGACTGGCCGTTGCGCAGGTACCCGATGTCCACGGTGGACCCAGGTTTGCGCACCGAGATGGTAGCGACGAGGTCATCGCCATCCCTGACCGGCTTGCCGTCGATGGTGGTGATAATGTCGCCGGGCTTCAAACCGGCTTTGGCTGCCGGCTGATTCGGAGTAATAGCGCTGATCATCACACCGGATTTGAATCCGTAGACGCGAGCCACGGCGCTGGACGGATTGGGCTGGAAGCTGATGCCGATGCTGCCGCGGACCACCTTGTGTTCGGGGCCGATGAGCGCGTTATAAACATCGACGATCGAGTCGGAGGGCATGGCAAAGCCGATGCCTTCGTTTCCGGCCGACTGGGTATAGATGGCGGTGTTGACGCCAATGACTTCGCCGGCCATGTCGACCAGCGGGCCGCCGGAGTTGCCGGGGTTGATGGCGGCGTCGGTTTGCAGGAAGTGCTGGAACTCGCCGGGAGTACCTTGCTCGACGGTGCGGTTCTTGCTGGAGATGATGCCGAGGGTGACGGTTTTGGCGAGGCCGAAGGGCTCGCCAATGGCGATGGCCCAGTCGCCGACCTGAACGCCCTCAGAGTTCCCCATTTTGACCGTAGGCAGCGGAGTGTCGGTCTGAATTTTCAGGACAGCGATGTCGGTGGCTTTGTCGACGCCGACGATTTTCGCGGGACGTCCCTGGTTGCCGTCCGGATCACTGGCGAGGCGAACGAAGATGCGGTCGGCCTTATCGACAACGTGGTTGTTGGTGATGATGTAGCCGCGAGGATCGACGATGAAGCCGGAGCCGAGCGACTCGCGTTCCTGCCCATCATCGCCACCGCCCATATCGGGGCCCTGGCCGCCGAAGAAGCGGTTAAAGAAATCCTGAAGACCGCCCTGGCCACCCTGGCCGCCACCCTGAGGTCCCTGATCGTCGTCATCGCCATCCGGTGGCTGCTGCTGCTGCGGTGCGGACCACGGCTGCATGTAGTGAGGACCGCGGCGGCGATTCTGCTGCTGCTTGGGAAGAATCTCTGTGTTGATGTTGACGACAGCGGGACCGACTTCCCTGGCGATTTTGGTAAAGTCGGTGGACAATTCGCGGGGCGCAGGCAATTTGAGCGGTGTGGCATCCGAGCTGTTGACCTGAGCCTCCTGGCCGCGAACCTGGTGCGCAACGAAAGAACCGACCAGGATTCCCGCGGAAAGCGTGGCCAGAATGGTGAAGGTCGAAGCCAGACGGTTATAGCGGAACCGCCCCAAAAGGGATTTCATTCGAATCGTACCTCGTAAGGGTGAAAGGTTAGGCGCGATGACGCCTCCCCAAACTCCAAACTCCAGTATAGAACCCGGGAAAGGTGCTGGCGGATGCGCTCCGGTCGTGGCCCTCTGCGCATCTGTTAGACGCAATTCGGTCAGCCAGGGTTACAGACCGGAAGGGGCCGGCTCTCTTTGAGTGGAACGTCTGGCCGTGGGTTTGGTTGTATCGAATGCGGTTGTCGGCGGCACAGTCAGCCGGCGAGCGGCACACCTTCGTGACTGCTGGGCTGGACGGGCATGGGCAGAAGTTCCGTCAGGGCAATGCCGAGGAGAATCAAGAGAGCGCCGGACGCGCTGCGCCGGCCGAGGCGTTCGCCGAAGAAGAGGAAGGAAGTCAGCCACGCGAAGACAGGCTCGAGGGCAAGGATCAGAGCTGTATGGGTGGCGGGAAGAATCTTCTGCGCCCACGATTGCACGGTGAAAGCAGCAGCGGTCGCGAGAACCGCGGTGATTGTCAATGCTGCCGCGACACGAATCGACCAGTGAATCCAGGGATGTTCCAGCAAAGGCATGCTGACGGCCATGAAAACAGTGCAGAAGCCGACCTGGAGAACGGCCAGTTGCTCGAAGGGAACCCGAGGCGAGAGATGGGCAAGGGCGAGCACATGCAGCGAGAAGCCCAGCGCACAGCCGAAGGTAAGCAGGTCGCCGATCCCAACGGAGCGGAAATCGAAAGCGCTGCCGGCCGGGGTGGTGAGCAGAACGATACCGGCAAAGGCAATCATGGCTCCAGCCCAGGCATTCCATCGCGGCGAGCGAGAGCCGCGCGCCCGCAGAAAGGGAATCGCTGAGAGCATGGGCACAAGGACGACGACCATTCCCGTGATGAATGCCGACTTGGATGGCGTGGTAAGACGCAGGCCTGCAGTCTGAAACTGGTATCCCATCGCGAGACAGAAGCCAACGATGGCGCCCGCAAGAAGAGCCCGTGGATTCATTCGTCCGAAGTGGCCTCGATAGAAGAGAGCCAGGCACACGAAGGCGAGCATCATGCGAATCAGGTTGAAGAGGAGGGGAGAGACGTCGGTGAGGGCATCTTTCACGACCACAAAGGTGCAGCCCCAGATGGCGACCACAGTAACGAGAAGCACGTGCGCGCGGAGAGAACGCGATCCGCTCGTTGGTGTGTCGGACATGGGGCAAGGTTAGCAAACGAAGGCGACGTGAAGGCCGGAGTTATCTCGGTCATGACCACGCGCGGATGCGACTCGGTACTGGCGTCATGGTGCGGTGCTCCGCGCGCGATCGGGGCGACGCGATTACGGAAGATTCCGAGCGTATGCTGTCATCAGCTATTGATCTCGCCCTGTTTCCGTCGTACTCTCAGGCGGCATCGTTTCCGCTGTAGTCCTATCCAGACCCCGCAGCGCCGGGAGAAAATACTCCGTTCCATGCAGAACATCCTTCTGGACATTCTGATCATTGGCCTGCTGGTGATTCTCTTCGGGTCGATCTACCGTCGCCACGCGACGAGAAGAGTTCGCTTCTGGCTGCTGGGATGGTTTTTCATCCTGATCCATTTTGGGTTCCTGCTCTATACGCCGCCGGATCCCTGGAGCGCGAAGCTGATGATTGCGACCGCTGAGGGCGCTCTGCTGCTGTGCGGAGCGGCTTTCGCGTTGTCCTCCGGGCTGGTTTGGGAAAAGGGATGGCGATTTGCCGCGCCCGCCCTGTTGCTGAGCATTCCTCCCGTTCTTTATGTGACCCTGGCGACGCTGTGGACTCCGCCAACAGCCTTACTGCTGGGCGTTGGAGCCGCGGCCCAGGCGGCGTATCTCGCAGTGGTCGTGCGGTTCGGACGCCGGCGCGCGGGCGTGAGGACGAATACGGAGGTGATCTACGCGCGTCGCTGGGGCACGGCCATCGTCGCGGCTGCCACCGCATGGCTTGCGTTTGAACTGCTCCGTGGCCATGCAGAGGAGAGCATTTATCCCCTGCTCTCGGAGATTTTTTTTCTGAACGGCGTTCTCTACTGGGAAGATTTCCGGAGGTCGACAACCGGGGTCCTGGTAACGGTGTCGGGCCTGGCGGCCTGGGGAGCCGTCTTTCCCTGTGCTGTGCTGATAGCGGCGTTTCTTCCGCGGCTCAATGTCATTGATGAGATGTGGAACGTGCCGAAATACTTTGTGGCGTTCGGCATGATTCTCACACTGCTGGAAGAGCAGAAGCGTCAGGCGGATGCGCGCAGTCAGGAGTATCGGGTCCTGTTTGAGAACAATCCCCACCCGATGTGGATTTTCGATACGGAGACATTGCAGTTTCTCGCGGTGAATGATTCCGCTGTAGCTCGATACGGTTACACGCCGGAGGAGTTCCGGGGAATGACGCTGCGCGACATTCGTCCGTCGGAGGAAGTGGAGGCGATGGAACAGGTCATCTCCCGGACATCGGACATCGATCCGGTTATCGTTTCCGGACCGTGGACGCACATTCTGCGCGACGGGCGGCGAATCCAGGTCGAGGTCTCGGCGCACACCATTCAGTTCGAGGGCAGGCGCGCGAGGTTTTCGCTGGTGCAGGACGTGACCGAGCGCCAACAACTCCACCACAGGCTGCTGCATCAGGCGCATCACGACACCCTGACTGGGCTGCCCAACCGGCTACTTCTGCTGGACCGCATGGAGCAGGCTCTCGCCTCGGCGGCCCGCCGCGGGAAGAAGGCGGCGGTGATGTGCCTCGATATCGACCGGTTCAAACAGATTAACGACACCTATGGACACGCTATAGGTGACCTGTGTCTGAAACAGGTGGCGGAACGGCTGAAGAGCCGCCTGCGCGCCGAAGATACAGTGGCGCGATCCGGGGGTGAGGAATTTAGCGTGGTGGTCGGCGATTTGGTATCGGCGAACGATGCGACCCGAGTCGTCGACGACCTGCTGGCGGCCCTGCGCAAGCCATTCATTGCGGATCAGTACCCCATTGACCTTACAGCGAGTTTTGGCATCGCCCTGTATCCGGATCATGGAACCGAAGCCGGCGCATTGTGGCGGAGTGCGGATGCCGCGATGTACCGGGTCAAGCGATCGGGAGGCAATGACTACGTGCTGGTTTCGCAGGAGATCAGCCAGTCCACGACCGAAGCGAACGAACTGGAGTTGTTCATGCGCCGCGCGTTGAAAGAGGGCGGCCTGGAAATGTATTACCAGCCGGAATACCGGGCCGACGGAGGTATTTGCGGGCTGGAGGCGCTGCTGCGGCTGCAGCATCCAAAATTTGGCATTGTCGATCCGGAGCGCTTCATTCCCATCGCCGAAGAAAGCGGGTTGATCGTGCCTCTGGGCAACTGGGTGCTGCGGGAAGTTTGCCGGCAAAGCGAGGAATGGCGGAGTCGCGGCCTCGATGTTCCACGCATCGCGATTAATGTCTCTCCGCTGCAGTTCATGCGCATGGATTTTTCCCGTCAAATCCGTCAGGCAGTGCTCGAAATGGGGGTTGCGCCGGACACCCTGGAAATCGAGATGACGGAGACCACCGTGATGCGCAATCTGGACGATCTGGCTCGGCAGATGCGTGATCTGGCCGATCTCGGAGTTCATTTTTCAGTAGACGATTTCGGGACCGGCTACTCGTCGCTGCAGCATCTGCATCAGCTTCCCATCGAGAGGCTGAAAATCGATCGGTCGTTTATAGAACGAGTGTGCGAATCGAACGGCACGCACTCGCTGGTGCAGGCGATTCTTTCCCTGGCGCACAGCCTCGGCCTGCAGGTCGTGGCCGAGGGTGTGGAGAGGGAGGATCAGGCAGAAGTCCTGGCCGCGATGCAATGCGACATGATGCAGGGATTTTTGTTCGCTCCTCCACGCCGGGCACAGGATATTCCTGCGCTGATCCGGCTCGGCCATGCCCCCACGGGCTGGCGGCCTGCATCGGCCCGCGCATCTGTTTGATTCGCGGCAGGAAGCGCCGACAAACGGGACTTTCCCAATAGCTCCGCTCCCCCAGGGGTGTCAAACCGGACACCGCCGGGCGGGGGGTTCATTGACCGAGACGGAAATGGGGCGGTAGACTCAAGGCACGCTTTTGCAGCAAAGCGGATATTACCCTGGGCGACATGCATGGCGCACGGCCAGCTCTGTTTCTGTGGATTGTCCGGAAGCAAGCCCTTCTTTTTCCTGAACGACCGCAAGTTGCGATTGTTTCCGGCGGCGATTCATCACAAAAGCCGTCAATCTCGGATTCCCCCTGGGGATTTCGCGCAGTGAGAGGTTAGGTGCAACAGCTTATTCGCAGCAAACAAGTCTCCGCCGTCCCGGAGGCGAAGGATATATCACTCACCGATCTGTGGCTGGTGATCCGCAAGAGACGTGTGCTTCTGATCGCCTCGGCTTTGGGGGTTGGGCTGATTGCCGCCACGATGGGCTTCCTTCATGGCAAGGAATATACGGCCACCGGTGAAGTGCGGATTCAGCCGGGGTCTGCGTCGGAGTTTAAGCAATCGGCGTCCACTGCAGTCCTGGGTTCGAGCAACCTTGATGTCACCGTCGAGAGTGACATTCGGATGCTGGAGAGCCAGACCTTACTGGCCGCCGTCGCCGAAAAACTCGATCTTCAGGACAATGCGGTCTTTATGACCGGACGGAGCGCCTCTTCACTCAAGTCCTCATTTCTCGGCAGCAAGCCGGTGCCTCTTCCGCACCGAAGTCTGGATGATCCCCTTGTGCGCAACGCCGTTGTTGGAACCCTCCGCGGGCATCTGGCGGCATCGCGAATTCCGCGAACCCAGATGATCACGATTTCCTATACGAGCGCCTCTCCCCAGCTCTCTGCGGACATTGTCAACGCGCTGGAAAACGAATTCATTGAGAACAACTTTTCGACCCATTACAACACTACACAACAGGTCAGCAAATGGCTGACCGGCCAGATGGACGACCTGCGAAACGTGGTCCAGAGTTCGCAGAACAAGATGGTGGATCTGCAGCGCAAGCTTGGTGTAATGGCGCTTGATCCCGAACACAGCCTGGTGATTCAGGAAATCGGAAATCTGGAAAAGAACCTGGCAGATGCATCGGAGCAGCGGGTGCTGGCCGAAGCCCGCTATCGCATTCTGAAGTCGCTGCCGCCGGATCAGATTCAGGAGACTCCCGTCACTACGCCGGGCGGCATTGGCACCGGGGGGCTGCTGAGTACTCTCCGCTCGCAGCGAGCCTCCATTGAAGCGGATCTGGCTCGTCTCCAGCCCGTCTATGGTCCGAACTATCCGGAAGTGAAACAACTACGCTCGCAAAGCGACGCGCTGAACGGCCAGATTGAGG
>Ga0210398_10001864_pt1 | contig 21165 bp, 18 predicted proteins | sample IncBWC4OmetaG_FD_161047 | JGI IMG/M metagenome (GOLD analysis project Ga0210398, IMG submission 161047) | Forest soil microbial communities from Barre Woods Harvard Forest LTER site, Petersham, Massachusetts, United States - Inc-BW-C-4-O | ecosystem: Environmental > Terrestrial > Soil >...
CGAACCCTTGCGCCACACGGTGAGCGCATCGGGTGGATCACCGGGCTCCATGTTGAACTCGACGTCATGTTGCCGCGCCAACGCCGCGATCAGCTTTCGCGATCCCGGGGAACCTCGCTCCTCGCTGTCATCGAGAAGCAGCGTGATGGTTGCGTAGTTCTTGAAACCGAGGTCGTGCAATATCTTCAATGCCATGACGGCATTGACCACGCCGGCTTTCTCATCGCCGACGCCGGGCCCGTGAGCGCGCTCCGAATCCATGCTGAACGGCCGCGCGGCCGCTGTGCCAGCAGCGAACACCGTGTCGATGTGCGCAATGATGAGAATCCTGCCCTTACCCTGGCCGTGAAATTCGGCCACCAAATTCTCCGGCAGCCCCGCGGATTCCGCCGGCTCGCTGCGCACCTCGGCGCCGAGCGGCTTTAAAGCCGCAGCGATCACGGCCTCCACCTTGGCGCCGCCCGCGGCATCTCCGGTGCCCGAGTCGATGTTGACGATTTCCTTGAGCAGCTCGAGCGCGGCTGCGCGGTCGGCTGCGGCAGCTTGATAGACGCCGTCGTTTCGATGTTGCGAAGCCTGCGCGCCGGCGCCGCAAGCCAAGCCCAAGACCGCGGCGATCAGCCGAGCCGACGTCTTTGTCCGCATGTCTCTCTCCCCGTGGGACGATCGTGAAACGTTATCATGGGGCGAGGGACTATTCTTTAATTTAAAACACGCTAGGCTATGTGCCGGTGCCGGCAACGATCGAGGGTTGCAATTTCGTGAAAGCCACCTCTGCGGTTCAGGTTGAGAACGAACGCGTGCTCGTGACGGAATGGCGTTTCGCTCCCGGGGCGGACACCGGTCATCATGTGCACGCCCATGACTACGTCGTCGTGCCGCTGACCAGCGGCACCCTGCGCCTGGAAGATGCCGCAGGTGTGCGCGATGCTTTGCTGCGGGCCGGCGTTTCGTATGCACGGCCGGCGGGCGTCGCTCACAACGTCATCAACGTCAATGACTTTGAGTTTCGCTTCGTGGAAGTCGAGCTCAAATGAGACGGCGCGCTGCGGGCGCGCAAGATCTGCTCGGCCGGCGGCGCTTATTGGCCGGGGCGGGCGGGGCTCTGTTGGCCGCCGCGGTCGGCGGCTGCAATGTCGCCGCTCTGCAGCCGCGGCGCCGTTCCCTGCCGGCCGCCGCCTTGCAATTGGCACCGCTGCGAGCGAGTACCGACCGCATCACGCAAATTACCGTCTGCACCCGCCCGTTTCGCGCTCACGGGCCGCGCCTCGACGTCGAGCGGATCGGACAGAAGGTGATCGTTCACAACTACGGCCATGGCGGCAGCGGTTGGTCGTTGTCCTGGGGATCGAGCAGCATTGCCGTACAGCAGGCGATGGCCACCGGCGAGCGCGATATTGCGGTCATCGGCTGCGGCGCGATGGGGCTGACCTCCGGCCTGCTGGCGCAGCGAGCAGGCGCCCGCGTCACCATTTATGCCAAGGATCTGCCGCCCAATGTGCGCTCGTCGCTGGCAACCGGCGTATGGACCCCGGACTCGCGCATCTGTCTCGAGGAGCACGCGACGCCTGACTTCAAGCAACGGTGGGCGGGCATGGCCCGCCAGTCGTTCAAGACCTATCAAACCCTGCTCGGTCTGCCCGGCAATCCGGTGGAGTACATCGACAACTATTTCGTGTCCGATCAAGCGGTCGGGTCGCGGCGTGGTGCCCCGCCGGCCGACGCTCGCCCACGATTTGCAGAATTGCAGCACGAGCTCATCCCCGACCTGATACCGGTACCGGAGCAATTCGGACCCGGCACGCATCAGTTCGCCGATCGCTATCTCAAGCGCAATACGCTGATGATGTTCAATATATCTTCCTACGCCCGCCTGCTTTTCTCGGATTTCGTCGCCAACGGCGGGAAGATCGAGATCGCGGAATTTCATGCGCCCGCCGAGCTCGCCGGACTGCGCGAAAAGACGCTGATCAATGCCACCGGCTACGGCTCACGCGCCCTGTTCAGCGACGAGTCGATCATCCCGGTGCGCGGTCAATTGGCGCGCATGATCCCGGAACCTGGGGTGGGTTACGGACTGATCTACAAGAACGCGGCCTTCGTTCCGCGCCGCGACGGCTGGGTATTTCAAGTGATCGGCGATGACGACTACTACGGCTACAACGACGATTCCACCGCGCCCGACCGCGCCGAGGCGGAGCTTGCCGTCAACACCATTGCTGGGCTATTTCAAAACCGCTCCGGCGGCGTGGAGCCCGTTTAAACGTTCTCACGGTCGCTGTCCTCTAATGGGATAGGCGAGGAACGGGAGAAGAGGGTGGGGACGGTTCAGATGCTGCAAGGTGCCGGGGCGATGGATGCCGCCGCTGAACCGACCGAACTCATAGCGGCGGCGGTCGGCGGAGACATGCGCGCCTTCGAGCACCTGTACCGGCAATTCTCACCCCGGGTCTACGGACTGTGCCTGCGGCTCACGGGCCAACGCGAAGCGGCTGAGGACTGCACCCAGGATTCGTTCGTCGCCGCATGGCGAGCCTTGGCCGGCTTCGAACAGCGCAGCCGCTTCTCGACCTGGCTGCACCGAATAGCGGTCCATTCCGTGCTGGCGCGCCGCAGGGGCTTGCGCATCGACTACGAGGTCCCGGAGCCCGCAACAGGTCTGCCCGACAGGGCGGACCCCGCCGCCGACGGGCCGCCGCTCGACTTGGAGCGTGCGATCGCGCGCCTTCCGGACGGTGCTCGGCACGTGCTGGTGCTGGTGGGCCTCTACGGCTTCAGTCATGCGGAGGCAGCTCACGCCCTGGGCGTCGCCGAGGGTACGTGCAAGGCGCAACTACACCGTGCCCGCGGTCTGCTGACCGCGGCGCTGGGTTTGGAGAAATCATGAAAGATGCTACTCAGAAGTCCCTGGATGAGCTGCTTTCGGAGCTGCCGCGCGACATCGTCCCGCCCCGGCATCTGTGGCGCGGGATCAGCGGCCGATTGAACGCGACGCCGCGGCGTACGCGACCGCTGGTGTATGCCCTGGCGGCAGGCGTCGCCTGCGCCTGTCTGGCGAGTGCGCTGACTTGGGCGGTACTCCATGGACGCCCGGCATCGCCCGCAGCGACGCTGGCGGCACGCGCGGCGAACTTCGATGAACCGCGAAACCCACGCTATATCGCCGCGCGCGACGATCTGGAGATCGATTTTCGCGAGCGCCTGAAACTGCTCGATCCCGCGACGCGCACTCGAATCGAGGCCAGTCTCGAGGTCATTCGCCGCGCGCACGAAGACATCCGCAAGGCGCTGGCGAGCGATCCTGCGAGCCCGGTGCTCGAACAGCTCTGGGAGAGCACCTGGCACGATGAACTCGACCTGTACGACCACGTCGTACGGGCCACTCAACCCGCGATGACGAGGACTTGATCATGTCGAAACCACAATCCAACGCGCGATCCCGAGGCTGGATCGGAATATTCGGGGCGGCGGCCCTCATCGTTCCCTGGTCGCTGGTCCACGCGGGGAAAACGATTCAGGAGCACCGCACCGCCGATCCGCAGGGGGAGGTGGAGATCGTCAACGTCTCGGGGACGATCGAGGTCGACGGCTGGGACCGCAGCGAGGTCGAGGTCAGCGGTTCGGCCGGCGACAATGTGGAGCGAGTCGATGTCACCAGCTCGGGCAACCGCACCTCCATCCGCGTCGTGCCGCGCAGCCGGATCGGCTGGGGCACCGATTGCGAGGCGCATTTGGTGGTTCATGTGCCGGCCAAGAGTGCCGTCATGGCCTCTCTGGTCAGTTCCGACTTCAAGGTGAGCGGGTTGTTGGGCATGCTGAAGGTACAAACGGTGAGCGGCAGTGTGACCGGAGATTCGGGTGGGGACGTCAACGCGACCGCCATCAGCGGCGATATCCGGCTGACGGCACACGCCGCCAAAATGATGGAGATCAAAACCATCAGCGGCGATATCCGGCTGACCGGCGGGGGTGGCGAGGTGGACGTTACCACTGTGAGCGGCGGTGCCACGCTCGATCTGGCCGGCGTAACCCGCGGCCGATTCAAGAGCGTGTCGGGCGACCTCATGGTCGCATTGGCACTGGGAGCGGAGGGGCAGATCGACAGCGAGTCGGTCAGCGGCAGCATCGATATGGAATTCGCCGCGACGCCCGCCGCCGAATTCGACGTGCAATCCTTCAGCGGCGACATCAAGAACTGCTTCGGACCCAAGCCGGCGGAGTCGCGCTACGGGCCGGGATCGCGGCTGGCGTACAAAGCCGGGGAGGGCCACGCCCGCGTGCGGATCAACACCAAGAGCGGGGACGTGCGCCTGTGCGTCAAGGGGATGAAGAACGCCGAGATGTCCGCGCCCGCGCCGGCGCCGGCACTGGCGCAACTGAGGGTGATGCGGATAAGGGTCCCTTACGTCCTCTAGAGGGGGGGGAAATCACCGGCATAGATCTGCACCAGCCGGTCGAGCACGACGTATTTGCGCAGCGCCATATTCACCTCATCCACGCTGACCGCCTGAACCTTGGCTTCGCGTGCTTCGACGAACGTCATCGAGCGCCCGATCTTCATCTGATTGGCCAATTGCGCCGCCAGCGTCCCGTCCTGCGTGCGGCCGACGTTCCAGTTTTGCAGCAAGCCGCTCTTAGCCTCGGCCAATTCCTGTTCGGTCACACCATCCCGCAGCAGGGTGGAGAGCACATCGGCAATGCCGGCCTTGAGCTTGGGCAAATTTTGCGGCGCATAGATGGCGGACAGAAACAGTTTGCTATTGGCTTCATAGGGGTCGAGCGACAGCCCCGATCCAGCGCCATAGCTGATGCCGTCCTTCTGGCGCAGACGATCGGCGATGCGGCTCTTCAATCCGCCGGACCCCAAGATGCGCTCGCCCAGCAGCAGCGGTTCGATGGCGGCATCGTCATCCTTCAAGGGAATGGCGAGGCCGGCGGTATAGAAGGCATTGGCCTTGTCCGGCGTCTGCAGTTGCTGGCTGGCGCTGCCGCTGGCGTGATAGGGGTTCGGCAAGCGGACATAGGTGATGTGCGCATTCCAGCTGCCGAACAGCCTGGCGAGCTGCGGCTGGACCGCGCCAGGGTCGAAATCGCCCACCAACGCGATTTGGCCGTGGTCGGCGCCATAAAGGGCGCCATGCAGGGCCTTGAGATCCGCCACCTTCACCGCCTTGATGGCGTCGGATTGCTCGTCGAAAGTCTCGTTATAGCGCACATCGCCCTTGGGGTACGGATTGTCATGGCGGGCCAGGGCGTTCTGGGCGACCGCCTCAGGCTCGTGGCGCCGCGCTTCAAGGCCGGCGAGCATTTCAGTCTTGATCTCGGCCAGCTCGCTCTCCGGAAAGGTCGGATGGCGCACTAGCTCACCGAGCAAATCAAGCAGATCACCCAACTGGTCGTGCCTGGTTTTGAAATTGATGGCGACGTGGCCGGCAAAGGCCTGCACGTTTAAGGTGGCTTTGAGATCAGCCAGCCGATCGGCGATCTGCTGGCGGCTAAGCTTGCCGGCGCCCCGTTGCAACATGCGGCCGGCAATGTCGGCCACCCATTTCCTGCCCATCAGGCTGTCGACATCGCCGGTATTGATCAGCAGGGTGCCGTCCACTGTCTTACCGCGCGTTAGTTTCTGCAACTCCGCCACCTGCATGCCGTTGAGCAAGGTGTAACGCTTGGTGCGCTTTTCGATGTTGGCAGGGCTGGGATCGAAGGCCTCGCCCGCCGTCACCGCAGCCTTGCCCTGATAGCCGGCAACCAGCTTTTGGACATCCACCGGCGGCGGCATGACGGCACGATCGGGAGCCGCGGTCGGGATGAATTCGCCGAGCGTGCGGTTGGATTCCTTGAAGTAATTCTCGGCGACGCGCTGCACGTCGGCGACAGTCAGGGCGGCGACGCGATCGCGGTTCAGGAAGATCAGGCGCCAGTCGCCCGCCGCGACGGCCTCCGACAGACGTACGCCGAATTGCACCGGATCGTCCAGCGTTCTTTCGATGCCATTGGCAATGCTTTTCTGGGCGCGCTTGAGTTCGGTCTCCGTGATCGGCATCTTCCTGATGCTCTCAACGGTGTCGATCAGGGCGCGCTCCGCCTTGTCGCGTGGCTGCTCCTTTTCCAAGACGGCGAGTTCCAGGGCATAGCCAGGATCATGCAGCCCCATGGTGACAGAGCCCACGTCCGCCGCCAGCTTCTGTTGCACCAGCGCCTTATAGAGCCGTCCATTGGGGGTATCGCCGAGGATATCGCTCAGGACCTGCAGAGCCGGAAAATCGTCGCTGGCGCTTTGCGGGATATGGTACAGGGCGGCGACGACTGGGGTATCGCCGACGCGCGAGAGGGTTACCGCGCGGGCGCCGTCCTGCACCGGCTCCACCGTCCACAGCGGCTCGAGCGTGCGCGCCGGCCGCGCGATGCCGCCGAAATATTGAGTGATCCGCGCAAGGGTCTTGGCGGCGTCGAATTTGCCAGTGACGATCAGAACCGCGTTGTCCGGCTGATAGAAGTTGCGATAGAAAGCCTGCAGATGCTCGATATTGACGTTCTCGACGTCGGATCGCGCGCCGATCGTACTCTTGCCGTAAGAGTGCCATTCATAGGCGGCGGCAGTCATCTTCTCCAACAGGATGAGGGTGGGATTGTTTTCCCCCATTTCCATCTCATTGCGCACTACCGTCATTTCGCTATCGAGATCCTGGCGCCAGATGTTGGAATTGACCATGCGGTCGGCTTCCATCTTCAGCGCCCAATCGAGATTGTCGTCGCCGGCGGTGAAGGTCTCGAAATAATTGGTGCGGTCAAAGTTGGTGGAACCGTTATAGCGCATGCCGCGCTTGGCGAACTCCTGCACGATGGTCTTGTCGGGATAGTGGGGCGTGCCCTTGAACATCAGATGTTCGAGCAGATGCGCCATGCCGGTCTCGCCGTATTTCTCCATGCGGCTGCCGACCTGATAGGTGACATTGACCGTAGTGGTCGGCTTCGATTCGTCCGGCGCCAGCAGGATGCGCAAACCGTTGTCCAGGCGATATTCGGTGATGCCCTCGACGGTGGTGACCTTGGCTGGAGCCGATACGCGCGGCGCCTCGGCCAGGGTCGGAGCGGCGATAACGAGGGCGGTTGCGAGAGAAAAGAGGGCGAAACGAATCATGGCATCTCCTGAAAACCGATATTGCCGTCCAGGGCTGAGAGAATAGTCCGACCTCCATTGATGTTACTTGTTCCTTTAAAGGTGGAACCTGCCGCTCACGATCCCATATCGGCGTCGCGCCAACCGCCGCCCAGCGCTTTGACCAACAGAATGCTGGCGCTCATGCGGCGCAGTTGAATGGTCACATTCGACAGTTGCGCCTGCAACGCGGTGGTTTCAGTGGTGGCGACCTCGAGATAGGTGACCAACCCTGCCTTGTATCGGTACTGCGCCTGCTGCAGGGCTTCGGCGGTCGCCGTCACAGCCGCCGCTTCGCTGCCGGTTTCCTGCTGCAATTGCCGAAGTGCCGCCAGGTTGTCCTCGACCTCTTGATAGGCGACGAGGACGGTGTTGCGATAGCCCGCGACTTGTTCATCGTATATGGCCCTTGCCTGCGCGGTCTGCGCGCGATGCCGGCCGGCGTCGAACACGGTCAGAACCCCTGAAGGACCCACGGACCACAAACGGCTCGGTGCATTGAGCCATGTCGCAGAATTCGTGCTGTCGAAGCCGGCGGCCGCGCCCAGGCTGAATACGGGAAAGTACGCGGCACGTGCCACGCCGATCGTGGCATTGGCGGCCGCGACCCGGCGCTCCGCTGCGGCAACGTCGGGACGACGCTCCAACAGCGCGGACGGTAAGCCGGGATCGATGGGAGGGGGTGCCAACTCCGCCGGCAGGGGATTCGGATCGGAATGAAATACCGACGGGTTCTCGCCGACCAACACCGCGATGGCATGTTCGCTCTGTGCGCGCAGCAGTCGAATATCGGCGGCCTGAGTTCGTGCCGTCTCCAGCTGCGCTTGTGCCTGTGCCACATCCGCTACCGCCGCGGCGCCGCCGCGATAGAGGTTCTGAGTCAATTGCAGCGACTGGGTATAGTCCGCCACCGTCTTGTCCAGCAGGGCCTGCTCACTGTCCTGGGCTCGCAGCGTGAAATAGTCGATCGCGAGTTCTGCTTCAATCGACAGATGGAGAGTCGCAAGATCGGCGGCGCTCGCCTGCTGGCTGGCCTTTGCCGACGCCGCAGCGTTGCGCACCCGGCCCCAGAGATCGAGCTCATAGGAGAAATCGGCTTCCAAATCGAAATTGTTGTAGACCGGCCGGGCGCCGGGCGGGAATGTCGGCGAATTCACGGAAGCCCGTGAGCGCGTGGCGGAAGCGCCGGCCGAGAGGGTCGGGAACAGGTCCGCCCGGGCGATCCGGGTCGCGGCACGCGCCTGCTCCAGGCGCGCGAAAGCCGCCTTCAAATCTTGGTTGGCGTTCTCGGCCTTCGTTTCGAGTGCGTCGAGCTGCGGATCCTGAAACACTTGCCACCAGGAGCCGCGGTTGCGGTTGTCCTGGGGCTGCGCGGTTTTCCATTCGCCGGATTCCTTGTATGCGGGAGCGGCGGGCGCGCTGGCCGGTGTTTCATACGCGGGCGCAAACGAGCATCCCGTCAGAGCGTAGCCGAGCAGCAATGTCGCGCTCTTGATCGAGCCGTTCATGTGCTTTTGCTCGGAGCGGCGATCTTCGGGGATGCGATCCGTACCACGACGCCGTCGATGAGCGAGTCGGGCGGATTGAGGATGACGGTATCGTTCGGCTCGAGACCCGAGAGCACCTCGATGGTGTTGCCGAAGTCGCGGCCTTGAACGATGCTCTTGAGCTTGACGCGCTTTTGACCGTCGATGGTCGCAACTTGTAAACCCTCGGCGCGAAACAGCACCGTGTTTGCCGGCAACCGCAAAGTCTCGCTGCTGGCCGGCAGCTTGAAGTGAACCTCCGCATAGGCGCCGGGGAAAACGGCGTGGTTGGCATTGTCCAATTCCAGCTCGACCTGCAAGGTCCTCAGCGTGGGGTCCAGGGCATTCGAGGTGCGCACGGTTTTCGCGGCAAAGCTCTGGTGCGGCCGCTCCGCAAATCGCAGCTCGGCTTCGAGGCCCGGACTGGTGACGGCAGCGTAAGTTTCCGGCACTTGAACGTAAATACGCAGCTTATGGGTGTCGGCCATGCGGAACAGTTCGGTTCCGGTGCTTTGGCCCGCATTGATCAAGGCGCCGATGTCGGTGTTTCGGGCGGTAATGACTCCGGTGAACGGGGCCACGACCCGCTTGAAGGACTCGAGTTCGCGCAATCGCGACACGTTGGCGGCCGCCGAGTCGGCCGCGGCCTTCTTAGCGGCGGCATCGCCCGCTTTCTCGTCGGCGTCCTGTTTGGAGACCGATTCAGTGCCGAGCAATCCCTGCCAACGCACATTGGTGCTGCCGGCTAGCGCTTCGTTGGCGCGCGCCGTGGCGAGATCCGCCTGCGCTTGGGAGTATTGCTGGTCGACTTCCGGCGAGTCGATTTCGGCCATGAGATCGCCCTTGTTTACCAGGGATCCAATGTCGACGCGCCATTCCTTGAGATATCCGCTGGTGCGCGCATAGATGGGCGCCTCGGTGTACGCCTGCACCGTGCCCGGGAGCACGAGTTCCTCCCCCAGCGCCGTGCGTGAGGGCGTGGTCGTGATCACTGTCGGCACCGCGGCCTCGGCGGTTTCCTTGCGCAACGCATCGCGCGCCAGCACTCGGCTGACCTCGCCCCATAGCCCTAAGCAGAGGGCGACGATGAGCAATATGAGCGAATAGCGGCGCACCGTGCGCCGCAACTGCCGGTCCGTAGCGTCGATGGATTGCTCAGGCATTGGAAATCTCCGCGGAGTGAATCGGGTGCGCCGAGAGGCGCCCGTGAATGATCGAGAACACGGTGGGGACGAAGAACAGAGTGGCGACCGTCGCAAACAGCAGGCCGCCGATGACCGCCCGCCCCAGCGGCGCGTTCTGCTCGCCGCCATCGCCGAGGCCAAGCGCCATCGGGATCATTCCGATGATCATGGCCAACGCCGTCATGAGCACGGGGCGCAGCCGCGTAAATCCGGCCTGCAGGGCCGCCTCGAACGCATCATCGCCGGCATTCATGCGTTCGCGCGCAAAACTCACGACCAGCACGCTGTTCGCGGTCGCCACGCCCATGCACATGATGGCGCCGGTCAGCGCGGGAACGCTGACCGTGGTATGCGTCAGGAACAACATCCAGACGATGCCGGCGAGCGCGGCGGGCAGGGCGGTGATGATGACGAACGGATCGAGCAGCGACTGGAAATTCACGACCAGCAGCATGTATACCAACAAGATGGCGCCGACCAGACCGAACAACAAGCCGTTGAATGAGGCCTTCATCGTTTGCGTCTGACCGCGCACCACGACGTGCGAGCCTTTGGGCAGATCCTTCTGCGCTTCGGCGATGATTTTGTTCATCTGGGTCGACACGTAGCCCAAGTCCATGCCCTGTACCGACCCGTAGATATCGATCGCCGGAGTCGCATTGTAGTGGCTCACGACCGCGGGGCCGACGCTGCGATGGATGTCGGCGAGGTTTGAGAGGATCTGCGAGGAGCCGCCGATCCCGCCGCTCAAGGGCGTGTTGCCGAGATCGTTGAGGTTCGCCAGGCGGAATTGCGGTGTCTGCGCGGCCACTTGGTACTGTGTGCCGCTCTTGGGGTCCACCCAAAAGGACGGCGCCGTCTGAAAGCTGCCGGACAAGGACACGAGCATGTTGCCGGCCACGGACTGCTCCGTCAGGCCCACCAGCTGCGCCTTGGTGCGATCGACATCGACGTTGAATTGCGGATAGTCGCCTGACTGATGAATATGCAAATCGACGGCGCCCGGCACGGCGCGCAGCTTCTGCAGCAGCGAGTTCGCGAACGCGCGGTTGCCCGGCACGTTGAAGCCGACGATTTGCACGTCGATGGGCGAGGGCAGACCGAAGTTCAATATTTGAGTGATCATGTCCGCCGGCAGGAAGGCGAACGTGGTCGAGGGGTATTCGGCCGCAAGCCGGATGCGCAGGGTGTGCACGAAATCGGCGGTCGGGTGGTGGTGCTCGCTCAGATTGACGAAGATGTCGGCATCGCCTGGGCCCACCGGTGCCGAGGTGCTGTAGGCCAGATTGATGCCGCTGTAGGGCAATCCTAAGTTGTCGACGATGGTCGTCAGCTGATCCTTGGGGATCACGTCGCGGATGGTCGCCTCGATCGCATCGCAGAGCGCGGCCGTTTCCTCGATTCGCGTGCCGGTGCGTGCGCGCACGTGCAGTTTGATCTGGCCGCCGTCGACGGAGGGGAAGAAATCCTGGCCGAGACCGGGCAGGGGGCCCATGGGAAAGGCCAGAACGGCAGTCGCGGCCATGGCTCCCAGAAAGATCGCGGCGAAGGGCGGTCCGCTGTGCACCGCCATTCCGAGCAGCACGTGGTAGCGCTCGCGCATCTTCTCGAAGCCGCGCTCGAATTTCTCCTGAAGGCGCGCCAGCGCGTTGCGGCTCTTCTTCTTGACGGCGACGTCGTGCTGCTTCAGCCAGAATTTCGCGAGTGTCGGCACCAGGGTCCGGGACAGGATGTAGGAGGCCAGCATGGCGAACACGACCGCTTCGGCCAGCGGAATGAACAGGAATTTGGCGATTCCCGCCAGCAGGAACATCGGAACGAACACGATGCAAATCGACAGGGTCGACACCAGCGCGGGCAGGGCGATCTGGTGCGCGCCGTCGAGAATCGCGGTCTCCACGTCCTTGCCGTGCTCGAGGTGATAGTTGATGTTCTCGATGGTGACGGTCGCATCGTCCACCAAAATGCCCACCGCGAGTGCGAGCCCGCCCAGGGTCATGATGTTGATGGTCTCGCCCAGCGCCGACAGACAGCAGATCGACGCAAGAATCGACAGGGGGATGGAAATCGTGATGATCAGTGTGCTGCGCCAGCTTCCCAGGAACAGAAGAATCAACAGCCCGGTCAGTGCTCCGGCGATCAGCGCTTCGCGCAGGACCCCGGATATGGCGGCCCGCACGAATATGGATTGGTCGCTCAGAGGCTCTATCTTGAGCTCGGGCGGCAGCGTTGCGCGAATCTGCGGAAGTTTCTCATTGATGCTGTTGATGATGTCGATCGTCGAGGCCTTGCCGGTCTTGAGCACGCTCATCAACACCGCGCGCCGACCTTCGAGCCGCACCATGCTGGTCTGCGGCGAGTAGCCGTCGCGGACGTGGGCCACGTCTCGAACATAAGTCACGGTGCCGTTGTGGGCGCGTATCGGCATATTGTTCAAGTCGTCGATCTGGGTCGGGCTGGCGTTGAGCTTGATGAAGTATTCCAGCGGCCCGATCTTCTGGGTGCCGGCCGGCAGGATCAGGTTCTGCGCGCCGATGGCCGCGACCACGTCATTGCCGGACAAGCCGTTGGCGCGCAGCGCCTGCGGATCGAGATCCACCTGCACCTGGCGCTGTTTGCCGCCGAAGGGAAACGGGATCGAGGCGCCCGCGACCGTCGCCAATTGAGTACGCAAAATCGTATTGCCGAGATCGTAGATCTGCGACTCGGGCAGCGTGTCGCTGGACAATGCCAGTTGCAGGATCGGGACGCTGGAGGCGTTGTAGGACAGCACGAAGGGAGGCGTCGTGCCCGGCGGCGAATACGCGAGCTGCACCTGCGAGACCGCTGTGATCTGCGACATGGACAGATCTTGGTCGACGTCGGGCTGAAAGAAGTACTTCACGACCGCCGTGCCGTTGACCGACTGCGACTCGGTGTGCTCGACGTCGTTCACCGTGGTTTGCGCAACGCGCTCGGAAAACAGCACGATGCGATTCGCGATTTCCTCGGGCAGGATGCCGTTGTAGCGCCAGATCACCGCGGCGATGGGAATCTTGATGTTCGGAAAGATGTCCGTCGCCGTGTTCTTGATGGCGTAGCCGCCCATCAATACGATCAGCACGGCCAACATGATGAAGGTGTAGGGCCGCTGTAGGGCTACTCTAACAATCCACATGATCTACTCCGATGGGATCGCGGAATTTCCGGCGATCGGTCGAATGTTTGCCCGAGGGCGACCGACTAAGACGACAGCGCCCGCTGCCGCGCGACTAGCGAATCGGCAATGAGTTCAGTTCCTTGTTTGCAGCAATGCTCAAGAGCACGGCTCGCAACTCGGCCGCAGGTTCCTTGCCGAAAATCGCCTCGAAATGTCCTTCCGCCTGGCGCCACAGCCGCCGGGCTCTCGCGAGCACCGACCGGCCTTTCTTGGTCAATTCGACGTAACGCTTGCGCCGATCGTCGATCGACAGCCGCAAAACGACCAAATCGTCCCGTTCCAGAGGCTTGAGATTGTGTCCCAGGGTGGATCTGTCCATGACCATGGCCGTGGCCAGTTCGCACATCGTGACCCGTCCTTGGGCGCTGCCGCGATCCACTTCGGAAAGAATGGAGTATTGAGTGGACTTGATGCCCACGGGAGCGAGCGCCGTGTCGTAGAACTGCGATATGCGTCGGGATGCCTTGCGCAGACTTCCGCAGGTGCAGGGGCTGCGCGGCACGGGCGGCAGATCTTGCACGGGCTTGACACGGCTGTTCACGGGCATATGCCCCTATTATACGATGAACGCGGCCGCGGCGAAAGGGGGCCGATGCAGGCGGCGCACCCTTTGGTACCATGTCGGCCCATGAGCGACATACCCCGTCTCGAGCTGCCGACCATCGCGATTTCAGGGACCGATGCGCGGTTTCCCGTGCGGCGAATTTTTTGTGTCGGTCGAAATTACGCCGAGCATGCGCGAGAAATGGGATCCGATCCGGACCGTGAGCCGCCATTTTTCTTCACCAAGCCCGCCGATGCCGTGGTGGACAGCGGCCGGCGCCTGCCGTTCCCCACGAAGACCGTGGAATTGCACCATGAAGTGGAAATGGTGATCGCGCTCGGCGCCGGCGGGGTCGGCGTGAGGCCGGCGGATGCGGCTTCGATGATCTTCGGATTCGCGGTGGGGATCGATCTTACGCGCCGCGATATGCAGGCGCAGGCGAAAAAAACCGGCCGCCCCTGGGACATGTCCAAGGGATTCGACCATTCGGCGCCGATCGGCCCCTTGAGGAGGGGAACTCCGCCCGCCGCCGGCGCCATCATGCTGACCATCGACGGCAAGGTCCGCCAGTCCGGCGATCTCAAGGACATGATTTGGAGCGTCGCCGACATCATCGGGGTGCTGTCCACCTACGTGGCGGTTGCCGCCGGCGATTTGATCTTCACCGGCACTCCTGCCGGAGTGGGTCCGATTCACCGGGGAGAGCAGCTGCAGGGGAGCATGGCGGGGGTCGAGCCGGTCGACGTTGTCTTCGAGTGAGGGATCTCCCGGCGCCACGGGGTAATCAGCTACCATTGGCGCACTCTTTTCCGAACACCTGGAACAACAAAAATGGATCAATCGAGATCGACGAGGCGGATGACGGTTGGCATTCTCGGACTGCTGCTGAGCGCGCCCCTGGCCGGCTGGGCGGCGGATGGCTATCACCACCGAGTCGAGCAGGTGTTGCTAAGTACGCCGCTGATCGACGGTCACAATGATCTGCCGTGGGAGATTCGCGACCGGTTCAAGAGCGATCTCGCGGCGGTCGATTTGAAGGCCGATACCCAGCATTTACCGTATCCCCCGGACGGGGCGCCCCTGATGACCGACATTCCGCGCATGCGCGCGGGACTGATGGGGGGCCAGTTCTGGTCGGTATGGATCCCGAGCGGCATGAAGGGGCCGGAGGCGGTTCAGACCACCCTCGAGCAAATGGATCTGGTGAAGCGCATGGCGGCGCGCTACTCCGGCGATTTCGAAATGGCGTACACCGCTGCGGATGTGCGCCGCATTCATCAATCGCACCGGATTGCGGCGATGATCGGCATCGAAGGCGGACATCAAATCAACAACTCGCTGGCCGCGCTTCGGCAGATGTACGACGCCGGTGCTCGCTACATGACTCTGACGCACACGCTCAATACCGGATGGGCGGATTCGGCCACCGATACGCCGGTTCACCACGGCCTCACCCCCTTCGGCATCGAAGTCGTCCGCGAAATGAACCGCCTCGGCATGCTGGTGGACTTGAGCCATGTGTCCTCCGAAACGATGAAAGCCGCCCTGGCGGCGAGCGAGGCGCCGGTGATCTTCTCCCACTCCTCGGCACGCGCGGTGGTCGATCATCCACGTAACGTTCCGGATGACGTGCTGCGATCGGTCGCCGCGAACGGCGGCGTGGTCATGGTCAACTTTGCGCCGGGTTATGTCTCCGATGCGCGCTACCACTGGGATGCGGACGAGGCCGCGGAGCGCGCGCGCTTCAACAATCCGCCGTATATCGGCCTGTACATCGGCCAGCCGGAGCGCGCGAAGGCGGCACTCGCAGCTTGGACGGAGAAGCATCCGCGCCCAACGGCCACGCTGGCGCAGGTGGCCGACCACGCCGAGCACATCCGGCAGGTGGCCGGCATCGACCACGTGGGCTTGGGCTCCGATTTCGACGGCATCGGAGACGCACCGGTCGGGCTCGACGGCGTGGACAAATATCCGGCACTGCTCGAGGAACTGATGCGCCGCGGCTGGACCGACGCCGACATTGCCAAAATAGCCGGCGAGAACGTGCTGCGGGTGATGGCCGCCGCCGAGAAAGTGGCGGTCAAACTCCGCGCCAGCCGGCCCGCGTCGAGCCTGGTGTTCGTGGAGGCGAAGGATCACTAGCGCAGGGAACTTGCGCGATCCGGCAATCTTGTAATTGCGAATTGGGCCGTCATATCCAACGGTGCTAGAGTTGAGGCGGCAGGGTCGAGCGAGGTGAATCATGGCCACGGGCTGGGCGAAAGAGGGCGCGGTTCAGGATCAGATAGACGCAACCGTCAAGGATGCGATCAGCCGTGCGAAGAGCCAAATGCCCCAGGGTCCGGGCCTGACCCATTGCGCCGAATGCGGAGCAGAGATTCCCCAGGCGCGCCGGGAGGCCATTCCCAGCGTCCGCCTATGTATTTCCTGCCAAGACACCCTTGATCGCGATGCGGCGAAGTTCGCCGGCTATAACCGGCGGGGCAGCAAGGACAGCCAACTGCGCTGAGCGTGCGGCCGGCCGGTTCACGGTTGGCCTATAGCGTTATGTTCATTTAACCCACGCACCTCGCAGAGCGTGACGCAGTTAACACCGCTGCGGCGAGTCCCAGGCTTAGGGTTGTCGCTCCTAGGGGCACGGCGCAATAAATATGCGGCCAGATCGTGGTTCACTCGTTCTTGGCGTTTGTTTGCTGCTGGCTCTTTCCGGCTGCGGCTCGAGTTCCTACGGCAGCAGCAGCGGCACCAGCAATGTTGCGAGCGGCACTGGAAGCAGCAGTGGCGGCACGAGCAACCCGCCGGCCGACCCGATTTCCGGTACGCCCCAGCCGACCGGTAGCAACGATTTGGTGGTGGCGACCTCCTCGGTGGCCGGTGTCGTGTCCGTCGCCGTCGGCGCCGCGCAGACGGTCAGTATCACGTTCACCTCCAGCGACGGAAATGCAATCACCGGATTTGGAGTAACGGGCGGCGCAGCGCTTCCGGCCGGCTGGAGCGGTCCGAGCAGCTTCACCTGCGCATCGGTCAGCACAGGCAGCGGCTGCGTGCTGAATCTGACTTACACGCCGACGGCAGTCGCGAGCGGCACACTGAGCGTCGACTATGTGTTCGTCGATAACGCCACCATGCCGAGCACCGGCGGCTCATTGACCATTGCCTATGCCGCGACCGCGGCCAACAATGTCGACGCCGCGGCGACTCCGACCGGCGAGATCAATGCCGTCGTCGGCGCCGGGAACCAATCGGTCAGCGTGAATTTTACGGCCGACGACGGCAACGCGGCCACCAACCTCGCTCTGACCACCGACCTTACGGCACTGCCGGCGGGTTGGAGCAGCACCGCCGCCAGTTTTTCCTGCAGCATCGTCAGCACCGGAAGCGGTTGCCTGCTGCCGCTGACGTTCGCTCCGACCGCGGCCACCCGCGGGACGATCACTCTCGACTATGGCTACACCGACGATTCCGGCGCGGCCAGAACGGGAGCGCTGAATATTCCGTATGCCACTTCGCCGCGAAACACCGTCGTCGCGACGGCGTCCCCCGCGGGGCAGATCAATGCCATCGAGAAGGCGGGCGGGCAGGGCGTGACCGTCACTTTCACCACCGACGACGGCAAACCGGCCACGCGCATGTTCGTGACCTCCAATCTCGCGGCTCTTCCCCCGGGATGGAGCAGCGGGACTCCCGATCTTACTTGCGCCAGCGTCAGCACCGGCAACGGGTGCCAGCTGCATCTGACCTACGCACCGGCTGCATTGACCAGCGGCACGCTCATTTTGACCTACGCGTATACCGACGGCGGGGGCGCTGCCGGCACCGGATCGCTGGATGTGGGGTACGCCGCGACGACCGACGACAATGCCGTCGCAACGGCCAACCCAAGCGGCCAGATCAATGCGGTCGTGGGATCGGGCGCGCAGGCGGTGTCGGTGACTTTCACGACCGATGACGGTCGGCCGGCGACCGCGCTGCAGCTGACCGGCAGCCTGAGCGCGCTACCGGCGGGCTGGAGCAGCACCGCCTCGTCCTTCTCGTGCAGCGGCTTCAGCAGCGGGTCGGCGTGCCAGCTCCCCTTGACGTATACGCCAACCGCCGCCGCGGCCGGCACGCTGACGCTGAGCTACACCTACCAGAACAACGCAGGCAAGGCCAAGACCGGCACGGTCAGCATCGCCTATCGTGCGACGACGAACGACAACATCGTCGGGACAGCCAATCCGATCTCACTGGCCGTTGCCGTTAACAGCAGCACGCCTGTCACCGTTGCGTTTACGACGGATGACGGCAATCTCGCGAGCGCACTGTCGGTGACCTCGGATCTCGCCACGCTGCCCAGCGGCTGGACCAGCGGTTCAACGACTTTCGCTTGCGCCACGGTGAGCACCGGCACCGGCTGCGTCTTGAGTCTCACGTACGCACCCACGGCCGCCGCCGGCGGCACGCTGTCCCTGACCTACAGCTACAACGACGACTCAGGCACCGCCAAGACCGGTTCCGTCAGCATTCCGTATACGGCCATGTGAGTGCCCAGGGGCGCTAGAAGCTCTACGATGGACGTCGCGTGCATCGTCTCCGACGATAGTAGCCATCGAAAGATATAGACTACCTATCTGGATTGGGCGGTATTAGTCTCCTTCCCATTAGGAGACTGCAATAGATATCCAAAAAGGTAAAATCCTCGGCGAGTCCATCGCGATCACCAACATGAGCAAGATCGCCGTCGCCACATGAGCCCAGTACTTCGTAATACTTTATTCGCGTTGGCCGTCGCCGCCGCGGCATTCTCGGCGATCGGCCGAGGAACCCTGCACATGCCGGGCCAGAAATCCGCCGATTTGGCGCCAAACGCCGGCCGGGACGCTTACCAGCAGATCGTTCAAAACCAATGCGTCACCAATTGGTTGCAGCACAATAATCCATCCCCTTGTGAGAAAGTCTTTCTCGCGGACGCGAAGTCCGACAGCACCGGCTACGCATTGCTCGCTGATCCCGACGGCGGAGCCCACTATCTGTTGATTCCCACCCAGACGATGACGAGCACCGACAGCGGCGAGTTGCTGGACCCCAATCTGCCCAATTATTTTGCCGAGGCCTGGCACGGCCGAGACTTGCTATCGAAATTTATCGGCCACGCTGTGCCGAGAACCGACGTGGGGCTTGCCGTGGCGACGCCGGCCAGCCGCACTCAGAACCAATTCCACATTCACATTGAATGCTTGCGGCAGGACGTGGTGGACTCGCTGAAAGCAACGGCCGACAAGGTGACCGACGTCTGGTCGGCGGTAACCGTGGCCGGGTTTCCCTTTCAGGCTGTGCGGCTTTCCATTCAGGGACTCGAAGTGTCGAATCCCTTCGAGCTGGTGGCAAAGCTGAGTCCGGACGCGCGGCACCACATTGGTAACTACACCGTGGTGATCGCCGGCGTGCAATATCAGAACGGTCCCGGATTCATCGTCTTGACCGGGACCGGTCCGAGCGGCGATCTGCTCCTGGATTCAGGCTGCATGGTGGCGGGCGGCGGCGGCTGACCGAGCTGCGACTCATCCAAGTGATATGTGATCAAACCTGGCCTTGACAGGTATTAGAGTACGCGCGTACTCTTACGGCATGCGGTACTCAGCGGAACACAAAGCGCAAAACCACGAGAACATACTGTCCGTGGCCGCGCGCTCTTTTCGAGAGCACGGAGGCGACAGCAGCGGCATTGGAACGGTGATGAAGAAGGTAGGCCTGACGAAAGGGGGCTTCTACCGGCACTTTAAAAGCAAAGACGACCTCTTCGTCGAAGCGGTGGCACGGGCATTCGACGAGATGGGAAAGGGCATGTTGCAAGTTGCAAGGTCCGCGCCCGACGGTCAAGCTCTGCGAGCCATCATCGAGCGCTATCTGAGCCTGCCCCACGCGAATTCGCCCGGAATCGGTTGTGTGCTCTCTGCCCTGGGGCCGGAGTTCGCACGAAAGCCCATGTCGGTGCGAAGACGGATTGAGGTATCGCGAGAAGCGTATCGCGAGAGGCTACTGCCGTTTGTTCCCGGTCAAACGCGGGAGGAGAAAGTGGCGAAGTTTCAGCTGTTGTTCCCCAGTATGGCGGGAGTGCTGACTGCGGCCCGGCTGACCTTGTCCCCTCAAAGTCGTGAGCAAATGTTGATGGAGGCGAGGAATTTTTTCATAAAGTGCTTTGCTGAAGAGTGAGTTTTTTTGTCTCTAAAGAGTACGAGCGTACGCTTTGTCAGGAATCGAAACTGAATCGAGAGGTGAACCGATGAAATTCATGATCCCTTTTCTCATTTCAATGCTACCGGTGTTGTCCGTAGCCCAATCACAGCCCGCGGTCGCCCCAGGGGTGCCCAGCGGAGCCATACCGAAAGCTACGGAAGTGCTGGTCATTCAGACTCCCAGGAAGGGCGTGACTTTTCAACAATTCATGCCCCTTATGCCGGCAGAGGCTCGAGCAACCGTAAAGCTCTACCTCGACGGGAAAATCCGACAATGGTATTCCCGCGGCGGTGGCAGGGGCGTCGTTTTCCTGGTTGACGCAAAGACCGAGGACGAGGCACGAGCCATTATGGAAACGCTGCCACTCGCGAAAGAACACTTGTGGGATACCGAATACATTCCCGTCGGGCCCTTGATGCCGCTAAGAGTGTTGATGGGCCCAGAAGCACAGCAGTGACTCTCGCCGCGATAGCGGTGGCCGAACTGCCGTCAGCCTGAAGGAGTGATGAAATGTCGCCCACAGTCATTTTCAATCTGCATCTCGTGTTGGGCTATGTCGCTTGGGTGCTTTGCGCGAATGTGTATATCCTGCCCAAGCTCAAGGCGATGAGCCATATCGACGCGCAGCGCGCCATTGCGACCCTTCACAGTTTTCGATTTTTCGGCCTTGTGTTTACCCTTCCAGGCGTCGTCGGTCACAATCTGCCGGTGGGTTTTGCGCCCCTGGCTGCATACGGCGACCTGGCAACCGGATTGCTGGCAATTCTGGCACTTCTCACGATAAGGATACGTGCACTCTTCTGGCCGCTCGTCGTCGGCTTCAATCTCGTGGGAGCCGTTGACATCTTCATCGGCTATTACCATGGCGTCAAACTAGGTCTACCAGCTCTGTCAGGGGAGCTGGGCGCGACCTACGCAATCGTGATTGTCTATGTGCCCTTATTGATGATTACGCACTTCATATCGTTCTATTTGCTGTTCCGCCGTCAATCGGAAGTAACTCTCGCTCAAGCAGGAACGTAGGTTAACCTCATCACATCGCCGGCAATTCGATCGCCGGTCACAAGGCGCAGCGGCGGGCCCGTCCAAGGACTGGTTCAATCCAAACACGATTTTGGCCATGTTCTCTTTCTCCCCTCCAGTGTGACCAGCCTACTTCGCATAATGTATATTATGTTAAATCATGGTTATGGCGATCATAATCCTCAGATCGCCCAAGAAAACTCCACCCCCCGGCCGCATTCATTAACTAAGCGCATGCTGAAAGCGAATGGCTCCGGGTGAAGCCGGCCGTATAGGTCCTTGCAGTTTCTCGAGCAATTCCGTCAGATGAA
>Ga0210398_10001867_pt1 | contig 21146 bp, 12 predicted proteins | sample IncBWC4OmetaG_FD_161047 | JGI IMG/M metagenome (GOLD analysis project Ga0210398, IMG submission 161047) | Forest soil microbial communities from Barre Woods Harvard Forest LTER site, Petersham, Massachusetts, United States - Inc-BW-C-4-O | ecosystem: Environmental > Terrestrial > Soil >...
CACTCCGGAGTTTAAACTGGAGGGAGTGACTAACTATCCGTCGGCAGATATCAATTCTTATCTCGATTTTCGCGACTATCTCGGAATCCTGGCACTTAATGGAGCGCCTGCGCCTAACCTCACTTACCAGCTCGCCTATGCGACTCATTACATCTCGCAGAGCTTCGAGCCCGACAATGTCGGCGAACTCTTGTACCAGGGAATAGCGTCGAACGCGTTCCACAGCGACTTCGATAACACTCTCCAGGCCGATCTGACCTATAAGGTTGGTGACCATTCACTGGGTGCAGGCGGCTACCTGGGCGCATACGACGTGGAGGCCGATGATAACTCTCTCGTGTTCCCGGTCGATTCCGCGGGCATGCAGACGTCAAAAGTTCCGGAACGGGTAATCAACAATACTAACAAGGTAAACCTGCTATCCGGCATCTACCTGGAAGACACCTGGCAGATAACTGAGAAACTGCGCGCCAACGTTGGTGTGCGATGGGATCGGCTCAGCGGCTTTACCGACCACAATCAAGTCGATCCTACTATCAACCTCGTTTACATGCCGTGGCTTTCCACCACCCTGCACGGAGGCTTCGCGCGGTATATGCAGGTGCCGAGTTTTCAGGGCATCTCGTCCGGTGCTCCGGAGGCATTCAAGGGCACGACGGGAGAGGCGGGAACCGGAACAGTCACTCCTGAGACCGAAGATGACTATGAATGGGATGTAGGTGTCGTTCACCAACTGACAAAACAAGTAACTATCTCGGAAGATGCCTTCTATGAATACACGAAGCACTACCTGGACACGGGACAGTTTGGCGACGTGCCGATCTTCGCGCCGTTCAACTACAAGCATGGCTATATCTGGGGCACCGAGACGGCGATAACCTACACCAGTGAAAATCTCACCGCTCATGCCAGCACCACTATCGGCAGAAATATGCAGAAAGGTGTGGCGACCGGGCAATTCAACTTCGATCCCGATGAGCTAGGCTACATCAACCGTCACTACATCGTGCTCGATCATCAGCCGCTATACGGCGCCGCGGGCGGGATTGCCTATCACTGGAAACCCTGGATGTTCAGCGCCGATGTTATCTACAGCAGCGGGTTGCGCGGCGGCTTCGCCGATCTCGAATCTCTGCCGCACGTGGTCCAAGTCAATCTTGCTGCGCAGAGGAGCTTCCACCTGCCGTCGATCGGCGAAGTGACGGACCGTATCACGCTGCTGAACATTTTCGATCGCACCAACCTTATCCGGCCGGCTGAGGGTATCGGGATCTTCCAGGCAGCTTACGGTCCGAGAATAACGGTCTACGACACTCTTACTATTCCGCTCCCCGCGTTGAACCGGTGACCCCCGCATGACGCCGCCGCCCGCCGGTCCCCGTGAGTCCCATCGCGACCTCTCCCCAGCGCTAACGACACCCGCTACTGCACGCCCGAACTGCCAAGTCGACGGTCACAGCTACCACACGGCTCGGCGATCTCCACTGCAACCGCGACGGCCTATGGCCATCAAAAATTCCAAAAGCCGCGGAAGTCGAGAGTTTTGATAGCCACCGACGTAATCTCGCCGGCATGCATAAGGATGAGCGATCCATCGTGTCAACGCTTACCCGAGGATTCCGTAGTCGCGCAGTGGTGGAATTAGAGAAGCTCGCCAGCGTCTTTGGCTAACGACAAGTCGGTCAGGACCTCATTAGTAGCAGGAGGCGTACGTTTTCAGGATGCGGGTGTGCCTCGCCGGACACCATGCCCAACAAAAACCCCCAAGAGCGAAAGGTCGAGAGTTTTGAGATTTATCGCAATGAATCACCGGCATGGGAAGTTCAAAAGGACCTGCTAGGAAGCCAGATAGGATCGGCGAATCATTTGTGAATCGAGCTAACTTGTCAACTCTCAAACTGTTGCGCGCGCGTGCCAGCAGTCCGTCGGGATCAGGCCATGCGAGGCGCCGTCTAGATTTGCGAAGAAATTCAGGACCGGGCCAAGTTTGAGGAGGGACAAGTGTTGTTTTGTTTCAGATCGAACAATTTGAGGGTTCATGCCCTAGCGGCCGAAAGCGATCGCGGTTGCCAACGAACGGGACGCATAGAGTTGGCCTAGATTCTGCTATCGTGAATGAGCCATTCGTTTTAAGCTGTCAGAGGCCTAACGAATTTTGGAGCTTATCCAAGCGCACAATCGTCTGGCGACCTTGACGAATAAGCAGATCCTCACGCTCGAACTCGTCCATATATTCAGTGACTCTTGGCCGTGATGTACCCACCAGACCAGCCAAGCCCTTGTAGCTGAGGAAGACTCGCAAGAGCGTACCTCGGGAGTCTTTGACTCCGAGATCGAACATAGTTGACGAAGCGTCAGCAGAAGGCGCTCGCGAAAGTCGAGGTTCCCTCCGAAGAAGCGATAGCATTCCGTCAGATTGTTCTCGTGAGATCTTCTTAAATCTGATCTTGACGTGTCCTTGGACAACGTCGAATTGTTCCCACTTCACACTGCCGACCCTGCAATCGCTATGAGCCTCGCATCGAAATTGCCACTGGTGGGCTGGGTGAGAACCAAACTGAGGGATTGGACCTGGCGCGAGCAAATTTACGGTTACATGCTGGCCCGCCGGCTTCAGGCAAGTGATCTTCGCCACGCCCGGTACCAGGATATGGACACCTGCCGCTAGCTTCTCTTCAGGAAGGATCACCGCACCCTTCTGAAGTTTGTCGAATTGAGTCCCCTTGCGAGCTTGTGCAGGGCGAGGGGTGACAAAAACGACAGGGGTTTCATCTGATTCAGCAAATCGCAATTCACTACAGGGCGCATCTTCCCGACTGTCCATTTTCCTCCCTCCTGCTGCGACTAAAACGCCATAGAAAAACCTCAAAAGATTGCGACGCCATGGTTTGGCTCAGGCGCGGCTTCGGGCGAGCACAGAACGGTCTAAGCAATCGAAGAATCCGTCGTCAGTCCGCTCAGTACCGTCGCGGAGTGACGCATCTCGCCGGTTCTCTGTCAATCGGCTTAAGAAGAGTGCTTGTGCAACCGTTGCGGCGCCACCTTCCGGATTTCGAAGTCCACCGCGTTGGTGCAGCCCCGGCGAACCTATTGCGTTTCCACTCGCGCGGATGAGGTTTGAGGAGGGACAACGCCCCAACCAACCCCGGCAATCCCTCGCCTCCCTATCCGGCTAGCCTTATGGCGGAACCTTTCTGGCGTATACGGGACCTGCATTGGATACCAAACCCGGAAACCACCTCCACATCTCAATACACCCGGGACACGACCAACTGGTGGTTCTTAGTTTCCCTGCGCACAAACCTTGAGGCACAAGCGCAAGCGCAGTGCTGACAACAGAACCTCCTGATAAATTCGGCCGCCTGCAACAACCGCTGATTTACTTCCTGGTCCGCCCTCGGCGCACGCTATCGTCGCCTGTCCAATGCCGCGATGCTTAAGAGCGTGTAGCAGTACCAGCGCAGATAGCGCGGCAGCCAGCGCCAAAGCTTGAACTTGGATCGGCCTTCAGTGCGGTCTTCCCATCGCGACGGAACTTCCGTCATGCGCCATCCGGCCCGGCAGGCTTTGCCGACTATCTCGAGATTGATTTCGAAGCCACCGGCACTTTCCAGCGAGAGCTGCTGCAGTCGTTTGGTTCGGTATAGTTTGAAGCTGTTAGTTGGGTCGCAAATCGGCAACCCGAACGTCTTTAGCGTGCGGCCCGCAGTTCGCGAGAGCGTCGCCTTGAGCCACGGTCCGCCTATCTGCTCCCCGCCCGGCATATACCGCGAGCCGACGACCAGGTCATAGCCCTCGACGAACTGCTTCATCATTGGTTCGATCGCTCGCAGATCATCGGAGCGATCGGCCATCATCACCACGAGCGCGTCACCGAGCGCCGTGGCGAAACCTGCTTTGAGCGCGTTGGCCGGGCCGCGCCCGAGCGTATTCTTCACCAGCCGGTACTCCAACGAGGGCGGAGCTTCGAGCGACCTCACCACGGCCAGCGTCGGGTCGGTTTCTTCGTCGTATACAATCAAGATTTCCGCGGGTGCATGGAAAGCTGCAGTCAAAGCCTCGAGCGTCGGACGGATATTTTCCGCTTCGTTGCGCACCGGGATGACGAAGCTGGTCAAACCGATCACATTCGTCCCAGCTTCATCTGCTCGGCAATCCACGGGATCACTTCGTCGAGCACAGCCTCGAGACCAACCTGCGCATCAAATCCGAGCACCTCGCGAGTCTTGGCCACGTCGGGCACGCGCATCTGGACGTCGTATGGGAACGGCGGGTCGCAGACGTAGGAAAATTTCCTGGACGGACTGATCTTTTTCCAAACCAACTCGGCGAGTTCGAGCACAGTGGTAGAAGCGGCGGTGGAGATATTGAAATCCTCGTTCAGCGCGCGGTCGCTCTCCAGCGCCATGCGAATTCCGCGGGCGACGTCTCCGCCGTAGGTATAGTGCCGGACCTGCTTGCCCGATCCCAAAATGTGAAGCGGATCCTGGTCCTGCAAAACCTTGAGCACGAGATCGGGCAGGACGTGGCTCATCGCGAGCTTCACATTGCCGGAAAGGACGGTCGGTGCGTTGAGGGCGCGACCCTCTCCGATTCCGACGCAGTTGAAGGGCCGCACGATTGTGTAGGGCAACTTGTACTGTTCCCACGCGCCGCGCGCGAAGTACTCGCACGCGAGTTTCTGGAATCCGTAGGTCGAGTGCGGAGGTGGAGAAGTGATCTGCGCCCCCTCCGGAGTAGGAAACACTGTCGCGCTCTCGAACACCATCGACGACGACACCACCAGCATTCTCCGAAGACGCGCTTCGCGCTTGGCCCAAATGGCCGCATCGAAGGCGGCGGCTGTGAGTCGCTCGTTTTCCGCGATCAGGTCGTATGCGTACTCGTGGAAATAAGAGATGCCGCCAATTTTCGCCGCCCCGGCCACCATCAGGTCGCAATCGGCCAGCAGCCCTTTAAGCAGATCGACATCTTTGGCATCGCCACGAACGAATCTGTAGCGAGGATTGGCGTCGTAGCTCCGGGTAATCTCGCCATACTTGGAGAAGTTGTCGACTCCGATCACCTCGTGGCCCGCGCTCAGCAGGTCCTCGACCAGGTAGCCCATGATGAAACCCGCCGAACCGGTCACACAGATCTTCACAGCTTTGTTCCTTTCCCAAGAAGATTCCAGACGTCGATCACCAGCTTGCCGCCAAAATCGAGATGCTTGTACAGCTTATGCGGCGTGCCGATCAGGATGATGTCCGAGCGATCTATCAACTCCTCGGCCGACACCAACCCGGCTTGGCGCACATAGGGGTCCGAACAAAGCAGCGCGCTGGTCTCCAGCTCGAGCAGACTCTTGAGCTTGTAAGACAATGAGTCGCGGGCGTCGTCGACTTCCGCCTTGAACGCCATGCCAAGGATTCCCACCGTCTTGCCGGCCAGGTCGCCGGACGATTTCCGCAGCGCACTTACAACGTGTTGCGGAAGGCCTTCGTTCACCAGCATTGCGGAGTGGCCGAGCCAGAACTGGTTCTTGCTGAACGCCGCCAGCTGCATCGTATCTTTGAACAGGCACGGACCAGCCGCAAACCCCGGTCCCGGCATATCACTGGCGCGCGGATAGTTATGCGTGATGCCGTGATAGATCGCATCGAAATCGGCGCCCATCTCGGTGGCGATCATGTAGTACTGGTTCGCGACCGCGAACTTGATGTAGCGCCAGGCGTTGGTCATCAGCTTGGTCAGTTCCGCCTCTACCGGTTCCATCTCAACCAGGTCTTCGGTCAGCACGCTGAACAGGTCGCGAGCGCGCTTGAGACCCGTCGCCGAGAACGCCGAGATTATCTGCGGCAAACTGAAGATCTCAGCGAGCGCATAGCCCTGCGAAACCCGCTCGGGACACACCGCGACATCGATCGTCAGGCTGTTTTCCGCAAACCATCTGCTCACACGCGCCGAGGTTCCCGGATAGAGGGTGCTGCGCAGGATCAATAGTTGGCCGTTGCGAAACTGGCCGCGATAGGATGTGAGGACATCATCGATAGCTGTGAACGATGGCGACATGTGGCCGTCGATCGGGGTTGCGACCACCAATACGACAGCGTCGCTCTCCGCGATCACCTCGGGACTCGACCCTATAACCAACCGCCCGCTCGCAAGGGTCGCGCGCAGATCGCGCTCGCCGCCCTGCTCAATAAACGGCATCTCGCCCCGGCCCACCCTGCTCGCAGCGTCGCGGTCGATATCGAAAACCGCCACACGCTTGCCGCGCAGCGCAAACGCGATCGACAGCGGGAGGCCCACGTGACCGCATCCTCCAATGACGCACACGTCAAAGCGCATCGAAAGCTCCGTTGTTCGGGGCAAATCCCGGCATCCGTCCCGTCACTCCCCGGTCCGCGTTGCGAGCACAAACATCTGTTTGCCGAAAAGCCACTGCGCCGGTCGCATGCGAAGATACAAACGCACCATCCATTTCGCGGTCGGAAATCGCGACTTGAAGGTGTAGGGCAGAAATTTCGGAATCAACAACTCGACTTTAAAACCGTTCTTCAGCAATCCCTCACGCAAACTCATATGGCTGAGCGGGGTTATGTGATCGTAAAAATCCCAATAGCGCGAGCGGAGGTATCGGATGTTCGGCTGGAGCACCAGCAGCCGTCCGCCGGGACGAAGCCGCTCGATGGTCTGCTGAAGCACCACGTCCATGTCGTGTTTGCTTTCCAGATGCTCGAAGAAGTTGCTTGCGAATGCCACGTCGAAATATGCGGAGGGAAGCTCCGACATGTCGCGACAATCCCCCACTACGACTTTGACATCGTTCGCAGCGTAGGCGGCTGTGTCGGGATTAGCATCGTACGCGCATTTTTCGGCGCACTTGATGTGATTAATGAACTCGCAGTAACCGGCCGCGATTTCCAATACTCGATCGCTTTGATTCACGAAACGGCTGAAAAAGTCTTCACACAGGATCGCCCAGACCTTGTCCTTCTTCACGACATCCGCAGGCGAGAACCGTGCCCGATATAGCCGGACAAGTCCCGCGCTTGCGCTATCGCCCGCTGTGTTCGATGCTGCCAATGCCGTTTCGCCGCTTCTCAGCATAGACGATTGGTCTCGCCGGTCATAACCTCCACCTCCACAAAGTGTATCTTCCGCCAACGTGGCTGCATGCTTGTATTTCGTGGACGCCCGAGTAATACCGCTATCAAGATGCAAGTCTTTTGATCAAACCCCCTCGACGATCGGCCGGGTGTATCGTGCACGCTTGTTGGCGGCGACCCGCCACGTTTACGATGACCACGTGTCATCGGCGCCTTCAGATTCGACAGATGCGGCCAGCGCGCCTCGAATGAAAGTCAGCCGAGGTAAGTGAGGATGCTGGAAAAACGCCTGCGCAGCATCGCCAGCGAACCGCTCGCAATTGTCGCCGCTGCTGCAGTCGTATTTTCTGCGATCTCGACTTACGAAGTCAGGGACCTGCAATGGTCGCCGCGCGATCTGGACACAGCTTGTAGTGCGATTCTGAAACTAGCGCCTGACACCGGACTCACTGCCATTAAGGTCTGGGCGTTTTGGGCCTGGTCCGCACTGCTGATTGCCGGGTTTGTCAAAAAGGTCGATCCGGAAGTCGAGCGGCTCGACGCCGGCCTGATCGGAATGGCGGGAGTCTGGGTCCTCGCTTATTTCGCCGGGTTGCTGCTGGGTCCGGTTGGACTGTTTCGCGCGCCTACACTGTGGCTCGCGGCGGTCGCGGCCACAGTCTATCTCTACCTCTATCCTCCAGATATGTCCGGTGCGGTTTTCCGACGCCCGAGCTTCGGACTCGGGCTTGCATTAATCGCGGTGGTCTTGGCCGCCATCTCGCTCTTACCGCTTCAGCTCGGTTCTCCAGTGCCTCCTTATATGGATGTACTCGCGTGGCCGGCGTCGGCGCAGCGCGTGCTCACGTTTGGCACATACCTTCCGTTCAACAACGATCCGTACGGTGTTTTCAGCCCGATGGCGCAGCAGCCGGGACTGGAACTCTTTTATGCCTATCTTGCGCTGGGCTCTCACACCCAGCTGGCGGTGCTGGCTGAGAGCAGCATGGTTTTCCCGATAGCCACGCTGATGATCCTGGCAACCTATCGGCTTGGAACCACGCTGTTCGACGACGTGACCGGCGGAGCGTCCGCGCTAATGTTGTTTCTCACCGTCGTCTTTCGCAGGCTCGAAGGAATGCGGGGCACTGACATCGATTTTGCACTGGTGGCGCTGGGACTCGCGCTATTCCTTGACTCGCGCCGGAGTCGCACCCTGATGGCGATCGGAGCGCTGATGCTAGGCGTAACACTTCCCTCGCATGCAATAGACGGTGGGTTGGCGATCGGAGTTGCGGTTGCAGCATCCGGCTCGTGGCTGCTGGCAGCGGACTTGCGACGATTTAGAGCCGGAGCCCTATCGATAGCGGGGGCGCTGCTTGTGGGCGCCCCGGAGTTTGCAATAGGCCGCGCGATCGTAGTGCCCGTTCCGGTACTGGTGCTTCCGGTGATAGCTGGAGCATTGTTGATTATTTACGCTTCGCGACTCTGTCTTTTGCGCGCAGATGGCGCCGAGCCACGAGCTGCAGTTTTTTTTGCCCGCTTGCTGTTAGGCATCATGACGGTGGCCATCTTGCACGACGTTGTCACCCGAACTGGATCGGTCTACAGCGAAACAAATTACACGGTGCTGGAAGTACTCGCGTTGGTCGGATTGGCAACTATAGTGATTCGGCCGCCACCGACGGACGCCGTTGGACGCCTCTGCGCGATCGCCGCGATGTTGCTGCCGGCTCTTGCGATTACACGCATTCTGACGCACCTGCCTGAGGATGCCAATTCCGCGGCAGGGTTGGCGGAATTCGAGCTGACCCGCAAAATCGCCGATAACTGGATGTCCTTCGCGATGGTGTTTCCGGCAGCACGGCTCATAGCAGTCGGATGCGAGCTGCTGCCGAAAGCGGCGGTTATGACGATGCTGCTGGCGGTTCTCTTTTATTCGCCGCGACGCCTGGGTGGACTCGACTACTTCAATCACGAACATTCAATCGCAGAAAACTGGATGATCGATTTCAGCGTTCTGACCAATGGCTACTGGAGTCTCTCCGCCGACCCTCGATGGACGGCAGATAGCAGTCAATTCCAGTTGTTCGCAGTTTTGCGCAATGAGATCCGAGCTGGACGACTGACCACGAGCACAAATATTCTTCATCTCATGAAGGATGTGACTCCCTACGGCAACTGGGTGCGGTTCTCTGTCTTCACCGGCATAAACGATAGCCCACTGGTGGTCGAGCCGACGGATATGTTCATGGTCGGCAGCCGTGCGCGACCAATCAAAGATTACAAGGAAGAAATAGCCAAGCGCCCCATGTACATACTTAGCGAAATCCCGACATCCGGGTCGCTCGAAATTCCTGGTGACTACGAGCCCATCTTCAATTTAAATGGAATAACCCTTTACCGACTGAATCATCCTCTGCAAGGCGGAGGACAGTCTGATCCGAAATAGCAGCGTTAGGTGCAATCGGGCCTAACCGTTCGAAGGCGTTGCTGCAGCTCCCCGCTTTATCGCCACTTGCGCGGCGACCCAATTGTAAATCTGCGGAGCGGAGCTCTCTAACGGTTCGGTTTCTCCCATCTGATTCTGATAGTTCTGAAGAATCCAATATTCGCGCGCCGTGGATTCCTGATTAATGACAACGCTCACGTCAGGCGGCAGAGTTGGATTCAGTGCGCCACATCCTGTGCAAGCGGTAGCACGGTAGGCGCCGAAGTCAGTCGCGTTAAAGGCAAGGATTAGATCTCCGTCGATCGTCGTCGCAACGGGTTTGGCAGTCAGCGTTCCGTTCTCGCCGGCGGTGCAGCTGCTCACGTCCACCGCCCAGCCTCCCGCGACATTGTCGAGCAATAGTATCGCGCCTTGAGCGTCAACCGGTTCGCTGAAGGTCCACGTCGGCGTGCTTGGATCACTCGCCTGGATTGCATGCCCATAGAGCGACTGCCGAGTCGTTTTAGTGGAACTCTCACAAATCGGTAGCCATCCAGCCGGGGCGTTGATCGTCGGTTTTGGGCCGCCGTAGCTCAATACGTCAGCGATCGCGAACTGGCCGGCTTTCGCTTTTGAACTCCAGTCGAGCGTGAGGCTTGTCGTGCCGGTCTTGAACGGCGCCGTCGCGGACGAAACCAGGTTAGCGCCTCCTACAGCGTTTTCGGGCGTTTGAGATGGCGCGGAATTGCAACTCGCGATAAACGTGGCGGCAACGGCGAGGAACGCATATCTGATCACTTTTCTGCTTCTCCCTGTAGCGATTAACAATTGCACGATCCTACCATTTTCCGATTCGCCGACAATCTGCCGCCGATACACGCGAGATCGATCAGGATTTCTCTGCGAATGCCGCGAAAGGGCACTGGCTCGATTCCCGACGGAGAGAATCGGTCATAAATCAGCCACTGACCGCCGAGTTAAGGCTCTTCGGCCCCCTCACGTCAAGAAAAATGCACGAATATGCTCACCATTTTCGAGTTTTCTGTGGAGAATGCGAAAATCGCGGACTCGTGGCTCCTCAAAAATTGGTCCGCACCAGCGGAGCGCCATCTAGTACTCCAACGGCTCGCCACGGCGGCGATGACGAGGATCACCTTCGTGTGTTCTTGGCTCAAGGCCAGTATCGTTTGCGCCGGGACGCCTACGCAGGGACTATCGGGTAGGTTAGAAGTCACACAGCGCGAAACATCGAAAAAGGCAGATCGCCGACGGACTCGATTCAACATTCCCAGCGTCCGAAATCCTGTAGCTGAATCAATCACTTGTGGAAGACTTGGACTCGACTTGGACGGTTCAATAAGAGCCGCCAACCGTGGCCTCGAACAACCAAGGCGCACCAGCAGAGACCATCTAGTTGGCGCCAATACCGTCGGTCGAATATCTCGAAGCCGCGATCGAATGCTGCGCCTAAAACCCTCGCCCGTGTGAACGTAAGGCACTATTATTTCGAGACTTGGGCGATAGGTTCTGTGCTGCGGCTGCGCAATCCAAACGACGTGCCCGTCGTGCAAGTTCGACAACCCTACCGTAGCGCGCTTCTGCGAGCAGTGTGGAACGCCGCTTGAATTGAAATGTCCCGCACTGCAGCCCGACCGTGTCGGCGGGCGCGCGGTTCTGCGGCGCGCGCGGGAATCACCTTGTCACGCTCGACGCTTCCTCTGTCGAACCCGCACACGCATAACCGAGCGCGACCGACAGCCTGCTCCGCGAGGCGCTTCTTCCCGATGTCCCCGGTCATCTTGCCGTGAAGATCCTGAGCTTGCGCGCGGCGGTGGAAGGCGAGCGGAGACAGGTGACGGTTCCGTTCGGGGACATCGCGAACTACACCGCACACAGCGAGAAGCTCGATCGCGAGGAGGTCCATTCCGTCATTCGACGCTGCTTCGGGCTGGTCGCGGCCGAAATTCACCACCTCGAAGGCAGCCATCAACCAGTACGACGGGGGACGGCTTCATGGCGCTGTTCGGAGCGCCGTTTGCGCACAAGGACGCTGCGCGGCGCGCCGGCATGCAGCGCTGGCTATTCAGCGCGCGCGGCAGGGGCCTTGAACAAATGACCGGCTTGGTCCTGCAGATGCAGGTCGCGCTCCAATCTTGCTTCACGGCTCCAGTCCGGCGCCCGCCCGACCAGTGTCGTAGTCAGCGAAACGACTCGCAGGCCGATCGAAGGGTTCTTCGACACCGTCGACCTGGGCGAGTTGCAGATCAGAGGTCACGCCCCGATGCGCGCCTTCGAGGTGACAGGGTTACGCTCGCGGCGCACGCGATTGGAAGTGACTGCCGAGCGCGGGCCTGCTCCGCTGGTTGACCGGGATAGGGAACTTGCGATCCTCAAGGACCTGTTTCGCGAAGTTCGCCAAGGACGCGCGCGGGTCGGCCTTGGTCTGGCTCAGTGCATCCTACGACTATTCGCATCGCAGAGAGCCGGCGATCGACTATATCGAGCAGGCGCTCGCGATCGCACGAGAACTTGACGACCGCGAGTACCAGGCGATTTGCCCTCGCCGGCCGTGTCGCGATCCAGACCAGCGGGTGGGGTCAGATCATCGAGACCACACCCGACGCGAAGAAGCTCTGCGATTGTCCAAGGAAATCAAGAAACCAGCCGCTACTCGCGAAGTCGCTGCTATAGCTGGGCGGAGCGCTGCAGTGGCACGGTGAGTTTGACCGAGGCTTAGTACATCTCAAGGAAATCGCCGAGCTGACACAGAAGGCTGAAGTGTTGTGCAACCGCTGCTAGGCCCGCGATATTCGTGAGCGTGTCGTCGACGTGATATCGTTTAAACAAGGGCATGAATGGAGAAGGGGGGATTGAGGTTCTTCCTGTGCATGACGACGCGCACGACCTTTCTGGTCATCTGATCGATGGCCCAAGGTTCAACTTTGCAAGGTCGGAATTGGTTTACGAGTTTTTCGCGATCTTATCATTTCTTATCATTTTCTAGTTCACGCGGTGCATCCAGGGAAAACAGATCCGAAAAGCGAAAACCAACTGAAATCCGCAATAGCGAAGGCAATCGGGCTCGTCTCAATGTCGCTTCCAACAAAGCTTAGACTGTCGCCCCTATTTTGTGTCTCCCGGAGCGACTGAGGAGCGCTTCGAGATGCGGGATGGCATCCTCGAGGCTGGCGTGTTTTTCGATCGCGTCGAGAAACGGATCGCGCTTCATCCGCGACATCCTGGGGATCATGGTCTTGATGTTATAGACGGCGGGATCGAGGGACGGCTTCAGCTCCTTCCAGGTCATCGGCGCCGACACGGGCGCACCCGGCACCGGGCGCACTGAAAACGTCGCTGCGATAGTCTTGCCATGGCCGAGCTGCAAGTAGTCGATATACACGCGGCCGTTGCGCGTGCGGGGGTTGCGGTTGATCGTGGCGATCTCGCGATTCCGATTGACTACTACCTGGGATACTAACTCCGAGAACATCTTCGCTTGATCGTAAGTATATTTCGGCGCCAGGCCCACTACTACGTGAAGACCCATTTGGCCTGAGGTCTTCAGGCACGGATCCAGCCCGACCTCGCGCAGGACATTAGCTACTTCGCGCGCAACTTCGACTGCGTGGCGGGTCGTGCTGCCCTTGGGATCGATGTCGAACAACAGCCAATCGGGACGCTCGAGATGCTGGATGCGCGAGGACCACATGTGAATCGTGATCGCCGCGAGGTTAGCCACGTAGGCGAGCGCCTCTTCGCTGTCGAGGATGAAATATGAAATTTCGCGCTGCGAGTCCTCGGAATAGATCTTCTCCGTGCGAATCCATGGCGGCGCGAACGCGGGCGCGTCTTTTTGATAGAACATCTTGCCGTCGATGCCGTCGGGAAAGCGCGTGAGCATGACCGGGCGATCCTTGAGGTACGGGAGCATCCATTTCGAAATCGCACGATAGTACTCGACCAGGTCGCCCTTGGTGTAGCCCTCATTCGGCCAGAAGACTTTTTCGGGGTTGGTTACCGACGCCTTGGGCTCCGCAGCGGCAGGCGGCGCGCTCTTGCTGCTGCTTTTGGATTCTTTCAGGTCGCCGCCGCCGCTCTCTTCAGCATCAGGAACCTCGTCATTCACAACGTCGGCGACCGTGGGTCCGCTGTATTTGCAGTCGCGAGGAAAAACGTCGGAGTTAAGTCCCAGGAAGCTCGGCTGGCGGATGCCGCCGCCTTCCGTCCATTCGGTGAAGCGAACGTTGCAGACCAGCTCCGGCCGCACGAAATGCGCATTCCGTTCGGGAGTTGGCTCTCCGGCGATAGGTTTGCGAAATGGCGATTCAGATTGCGCGCGTTCCTCGAGCATCGCGAAGATCTTGCGCAGCGTATCGCGACTGAAACCGGAGCCCACCTTGTCGGTATATCGCAGCGTTCCGCTGGATTCGTACTGACCCAGCAGCAGCGCGCCGAAGTGCGTTCGCGTACCGTCGGGATCGCTGTAGCCGCCGATCACGAATTGTTCGGTCAGCGGACGCTTGATTTTCAGCCAATCTCCCGTGCGCGTTCCACGATAAGGAGAGTCGCGCAGTTTGGCGACGACCCCCTCCAGCTTATGCTCCGAGATCGCGTCGTAAAAATCCTTGCCGCGTCCGATCACGTGATCGCAATAGCGCACCGGTCCTTCGCTGTGGATCAGTTCGCTCAGCAGACGTTTGCGTTCTTCGAGCGGGAGCGTGCGCGTGTCGAAACGATCGAAACCCAGCAAATCGAAGACGTAGTAACTGACGGGGACCGCAAGACTCAGACGAGCGATTTGCGGCCCGTCGTTGACGTGCATCCTTCTTTGCAGGAGCTGGAAGCTTGGGCGCCCGTGCTCATCCTGCGCGACGACCTCGCCGTCCAGCACGAACCGATCGAGCGCGATTGAATTCAGGGCGAGTACTACTTCCGGATATCGATTAGTAATGTCGGTGCCCTTGCGCGCGTACAAGTGAGTATCCTCGCCTTCGCGAATAGCCAGAACGCGCACGCCGTCGTACTTGATTTCGAATAGCCACTTGTCGTTGTCGAAAGACTCGTCCGTAGTCTTGGCGAGCGTCAGAGGAAAATCCGAATACTTGAGCTTCGCGCCCAGTTCGGGGAGATGCTGGGCTGCGAGATTGTCGGCGATCTTCTGCTCAGTCGCCGGCGCCTCGGCCAGTTCTTCGATCGTCAATCCCGATAGGACGGAGCGCGGGTGCGCTTCGAAAACATCTTCGGTGGTTGCGTATTGATCGCGCTTCTTGATCAGCAGCCAGTTCTGCTTGTCCTTCGGGCCGGCACTGGCGCGCATCCCCGTGCGCACGAGCGTGAACGCACCGTTGAGCTTGAAGCCGTGCAGGCTGATGTCGATTTTTCCCTTGCGGACCGCGTCGGCCGCATCGCCAGGCGGATCGACGACCTCGTAGATGCCGCGATCCCACACGATGACGGAACCCGCGCCGTAGTTGCCGGGCGGAATCACCCCTTCGAAGTCGCCGTACTCGAGCGGATGGTCTTCGACGGCGACCGCGAGATGCTTGTCGGCCGGATTCATCGAGGGGCCTTTCGGAACGGCCCACGAGCGCAAGACACCTTCCATCTCGAGTCGAAAGTCGTAATGCAGGCGCCGCGCCGCGTGCTTTTGTACGACAAAGGTGCCGCTGTTCGCGGGACTTGGACTTGAGACCTCGCGGCCGAACGGCTCCGGTGTGTGCGCCGCGCTTCTTTTGCGACGGTACTTAGAGAGCGACATGGTTCGCTGCCGATGAGGAAGGGTGAGTCACCACCTTTTCCTTACACGGAGAGAAGACAGAATATCTAGCGCGCGCGGCGGCTGCTCGAGGCTCTGCGCGATCCTTTGGCGACTTTGCGCTCTTCGGTTTCGGCGGTGGCCGTGGCTTCTTCGCGATCCTTTTCGTTGACGCCGACGCCGCGCTTTTTCAGCGATTCCTTCAGCACGCTCATCAGATCGATCACCTTGCCCTGCCGCGCTTCAGGGGCCGGCTCGGTCAGTTCGTGGCCCGCCATCTTCTGCTCGGCCGCCTCAATCACCCGTTCGCGATAGTTGTCCTTGAACTCGCCCGGCTTGAACTTCTTCTCCGTCAGATCGTCGAGCAGGCGCTGCGCGAGTCCCAGTTCGGAGTCCTTCACAGTAGCGTTAGCGCCGTGATCAATCTCGCCGAACGATCGAATCTCATCATTATAATACATCGTGTGGAGCATCAGGCCGCCATCGTAGGGACGTATCAGGACCAGCCGCTCCTTGCCGCGCATCGTGTATTTCGCGACTCCTACCCGCTCCGCCTTGGTCATCGCTTCCTGCAGCAGATGGTACGCCTTGGCGGATGTCGGCTCGCATCCGAGCAGATAGGAATTCTCGAAATAGACGGGATCGACTTCGGACGCGGGAATGAACTCGGTAATTTCGACCGCACGATCGGCCTGCGCTTCGAGCTTTTTCAGTTCCTCATCGGTGAAGGTGACGTAGCGATCTTTCTCGATTTCGTAGCCGCGCACCAGTTCGCTGCGATCGACGATCTTATCTTCCTTGGGACAATAGATCTTCTGCTGAATGCGACTCATATCCGGCGCGTGCAGCAGATGGAAGCTGACGGATTTGGAACTGGTCGCGGGGAACAGTCGGACCGGGATGGACACCAGTCCAAAGGTAAGGCTGGCGGTGGATATCGAGCGAGCCGGCATGATTTGAAACCTCCGAAACGGTCTTAGTACAAATCCTACAGCAAGTCGCGTTCCGGGGCCTGGTGAGCAACCCGGACTAGGTTTCTTATATTTCGCGGCGAGTGAAATCCAGTAGTGTCTGCCTCGCCGATGCGGCCACAGTATCGCGAAAAGTATGCGGAGTCATCCCGAAATGGGCGAAATATCAAGCAAAATGCGGCTCTTTGATGGCTGAGGCTGGAACTGAGTGCCCGGATTGTCGGCTCAAGAAATGACTAGGAACTATCGCCGCCGGAGCGTTCGAGCTTGTTGTACAGAGTCTTGGCGCTGACGCCGAGGATTTCCGCAGCACGGGTCTTGTTGCCGTCGGTGAACTCGATGGTGCGCGTGATCATCTGCTTCTCGACGTCTTCCAGCGTGCTGCCCAGTGGAATCTTGATGAAGCTGCCGTCGGTGCCGCCGCCCGGCCCGCGGAAGTCGTCGGGCAGGTCGGACTTGCGAATCGTCCGGCCTTCGCACACGATCAGCGCGCGCTCAATGACATTGCGCAACTGGCGCACGTTGCCTGGCCACGGATGCGCGGCCAGCGACTGCATGGATTCGTCGTCGACGCCGGTCACATCTTTTTTGTTCTGCGCCGCGTAATGCTGGATGAACATCTGCGTAAGCTGAGGCAGGTCGTCGATACGCTCGCGCAACGGCGGCAGCGAAATCGTGAATACGTTGAGGCGGTAATACAGGTCCGAGCGCAGCTTGCCTTCGCGCACCGCCTGCTCGATATCCCGATTCGACGCCGCCAGCACTCGCACATCGAGCGGAATCTCCGCGGTGCCGCCCACGCGGCGAAGGCGCTGTTCTTCGATGACGCGCAGCAGCTTCGGCTGCAGCTCGGGCTTCATCTCAGTCAACTCGTCTAGCAGGAGAGTGCCGCCGTTAGCGGTCTCGAAGCATCCTTCTTTGCGCCGGTCGGCGCCGGTGAACGCGCCGCGCTCATGGCCGAACAGTTCGCTCTCCATCAGCATCTCTGGAATCGCCGCGCAATTGATCGGCACGTAAGCGGCATCGCGGCGCGGCGACAGCTCGTGAATCGTGCGCGCGACCAGCTCCTTGCCGGTGCCGCTTTCGCCGGTAATCACGACCGACGCGGAAGATTGCGCCAAGCGCTCGATCGCAGCGGTCACTTTGCGCATCGCCGCAGATTTTCCGAACAAAGGCCCAAGCTCGCCGACCTCGGCCAGCCGCCGCCGCAGATTCGAGTTCTCCTCGCGAATGCTAATGTTGCCGGCAAGGTTCTTTAGAACCTGCTGCATATGAGTGGGATCAACGGGCTTGCGCATGTAGTCGATAGCGCCGAGCTTGAGCGCGGCGACCGCGTCGGGAATTTCGCCCTGCCCCGAAATCATGATCGTCGGCAGGTCGATCCCCATCTCACGGATATCGTGCAGCAGCTCGAGCCCGCCCTTGCGCGGCATCTTGAGATCAGAGAGGAGGATGTGCGGATTGAAGCTGGCGATGAGCTCCAACGCTCGCACGCCGTCCTCCGCAATCTCGCTGCGAAACCCCCACGCCTCCAGCAACTCGCGCCATTCGTCGTGCGTGTTGACGTCGTCTTCGGCGATCAAAACTCGAATTTCGTTGGCCATGAATTTGAACAGAAATAGTATGGCTCATTTTGAAGTTAGTACCCAAAAAGCCCACAACGCCGGATTCTTTGTCTGGATCACTATAAGTACGCTCCCAGTCACTTAGGGTTGCAGGCCGCAATGCTGATACGCGCAATGCTGAAAAAAGTTCCAACCGTTCTGCTGATGCTCGCTGCGCTCGCACTTGCTTGGCCCGCACGCGCGGAATCTCCGTGGCTTCGCCTGCCGCCGACTCCGGTACTCCCCATGCCCACAAGCAGCGGACCCGCACCGGTCAACGGCATCCGCTTGTGGTACGCGGAGTTTGGCAGCGGCGCGCCGGTCATCCTCATTCATGGCGGCCTGGCGAATTCGGATTATTGGGGATTGCTGGTGCGCGCGCTCGCTCCGCACTACCACGTGATCGTTCTGGACAGCCGCGGCCACGGACGCAGCTCACGCACCGATGATCCGATCGGTTACGATCTGATGACGTCGGATGTTTTGGCGTTGATGGACTATTTGCATATCCGACAGGCCGCGCTGATCGGATGGAGTGACGGAGCGATCATTGGCCTCGATATCGCGATCAACCATCCGGACCGGCTGACGCGACTGTTCGCGTTTGCCGCGAATTCCGATCCCTCGGGTGTGAAGGACGTCGGCAAGAGCCCCGTCTTCGAATCCTTTCAACAGCGCGCCTCGCAGGAGTACGTGCGACTTTCGCCAACGCCGTTCAACGCCTTCGAAGCGAATATCGAGCAGATGTGGGCGAGCCAGCCACATTTTACCGACGAGCAACTGAGCCACATCAAGGTGCCGACGTGGATTGTCGATGGCGACCACGATGAAGCGATCAAGCGCGAGAACACCGATCACATGGCCGCGGTGATTCCCGGGGCGGGCGAACTGATACTCCCCGAAGCGAGTCACTTCGCATTCATTCAGGATCCGGCCATGTTCAACTCAGCGGTCCTGCACTTCCTCGCGCTGGGAAACGACGTTCATTCCGCGCCACAGAAATAGTCGCTGAGCGATCCCACCCGGTTACTTCAAGCACACTTTCCGTAGATTGTGGCGTGCTGCGAGATCCGCATGGTTACTTAAAGAACACCTTATTAACTTTAATGAGGCCCTTGCGCGCTTCGAGCCTTGTCGAATAGCGTCGATTGTGCATTCCCGATGGCCCGCATCGGCGAGCCACCGCTTCAATGCTGCGGCACAAGACGGGACCGACAAGCACATAGTGAACGCCCAAGACAGAGACACGACCTCCGGAGGTGCGCTCGGCGCCGAATATCTGGCTCCTGAGGAGGAACGGCTCGGCGAAGCGCGCCGCGAGGAAGAATACCAGGCGCTGATGCAGCGGCTCAGCCATCAGTCGGTGGTCAAGCATTTCGACGCGTACGCCGACATCGAATGGAACAGCCCGGAATTTCGGATCGATCGCGATGACTCGCGATGGCAACTCGACACCGACGACGTGCTCGGCGCGACCGAGTGGTACCAGGCGCAGCCCGCATCGATTCGTTCGCGAATCGGCCTCCACATGCAGGCGAACTTCTTCAAGCTCGGCGTCGCCTTCGAGAGCGTGCTCAAGCGGGGATTGCTGGAATTCGCGACCAAACTGCCGAATCATTCGGCCGAGTTTCGCTACTGCTATCACGAGGTGATCGAGGAAGCGCAGCACTCGCTGATGTTCCAGGAATTCGTGAACCGCAGCGGCTTTGAAATACCGGGGCTGAATCGCGTCGAGCGCACGGGCGCCAACATGGTCGTACGGATGGCGCGTAACTTTCCGGAATTATTCTTCGTGTTCGTACTGGCCGGCGAGGATCCGATCGATCATGCCCAGCGCCAGACACTCCACCGGAAACGCGCCGACATCCACCCGCTACTGCGGCGAATCATGCAGATTCACGTCACCGAAGAGGCTCGCCACTTGAGCTTCGCGCGGCACTACCTGCGCCGGCACGTTCCGATGCTCGGGGCTGCGCGCCGCACGCAGCTGACGGTTCGAGTGCCGCTCATCCTCGGCGGAATGGGCAGGATGATGATGGAAGCCTCGCCGGCGATCATGCGCGAGTATGGAATTCCGAAAGAGGTCTCGCAGCAGGCCTACAAGCTCAACCCCGTCCATCGCGAACGGACTTTAGGCGCGACGAAGAAGCTGCGCGAGCTATGCACGGAGCTGCGCCTGATCAATCAGTGGTCGTGGCGGCTATGGCGCATGCAGGGCATCTGGCCCGCGTCGGCAACTCTGCTCGCAGCGACTGATCGCTAGAATTTCCAGATGATATTGAGCGCGGCGAAGTTGAGATAGTTCGTCGAGTAATGTCCTTGCAGCGTGCCAGCCAGCGGTCCGCGGTCCGCAGTGAAGGGACCTGGACCCGCATCCATGAACTCCCACGCAGCGCCTAGAGTTACGTCTCTGTTGAGCTGATATTGAATGCCGGTGCCGTACCGCAGTTGTCGATCTAGCGGCAGTACGGGGATGCGGTTGGCTTTCGACACCGGCGAACTGTCATATGCGAATCCTGCCGACCAGAGCCACTTCTCACCGATTCGCAATTGCTGTCCGATCGCGATCGAACAGGTGTCCGAGAAATTCAGGTTGGCGTTGAGAGTCCTTTGCTTGGTCGTCGAGATTCCGATCGGAATCTCACCGAACGCGGACCAGTTCTGCCATCCTACGTTGCCCATCACGCTCCAGTACGGCGTGACGTCGTAGAGCAAACTCATCATCACCTGCTGCGGTACTTCCATCGGGGTATTGATTTTTACGCCGCCGATTCTCGTGCGCACACGGTCGAGCAGCGGTCCCAGATTGGTCACATGCGGCCGGAAGCCGAACTTGTAATCGACCGGCGATTGGTAAGTCAGCCCGATGCGAAGTTTCTTGATTGGCGTGAGCAGGATGCCGGCGTTGCCGCCGAAGGCTTCGTCCCACGACTCGAGCGCGAGGCCGCCATCTCCTGCGCGCGGAAGAACGTTGTTGATCTTCGCCTGCTCCGTCAGACGCCCGACCGAAAAGCTGAACCCGGCTCCCACTGAGAGCCAGTCGTTCACCAGATAGGAGATCGACGGGTTAGTCTTGAAGGTAACGATTGAGACGCTGGTTGCGTAATAGCGTCCGACCCACTTTTTGCCCCAGTCGGCTGACAAACCGAAATCCGAGTCCGACGCAAAGCCGAGGCGCACTCGCTCTGAAAGCTTGTAGACATAGAAGAAGCTTCCAATCGGAAAGAACACGCCCGCATTAGCTCCGCCACCGCCGGAGGTCGTCGTTTCAGGCGCCACGTCGAAGTTCGTGAAGGGCAGGAGCGCGCCCGCCGC
>Ga0210398_10001868_pt1 | contig 21146 bp, 14 predicted proteins | sample IncBWC4OmetaG_FD_161047 | JGI IMG/M metagenome (GOLD analysis project Ga0210398, IMG submission 161047) | Forest soil microbial communities from Barre Woods Harvard Forest LTER site, Petersham, Massachusetts, United States - Inc-BW-C-4-O | ecosystem: Environmental > Terrestrial > Soil >...
CCACGTACAGGTTTTTTTGGTCGTAGCCCAGATAAGCGGCGGTCTCTTCGGAAACCTTCTCGCCATCATGCGGATTGCGTTGCACAAAACCGGTGACCTTCGCCATCCGCAGAGCCGTCTCGCCCTGTGGCTCCATGCTGAGAAAGTCCTCCAATGCCGGTGCTCGGGACAGGCGTGGAATCGTCAGCGCGGGAGGCGCGAGTGCGGGCCTCGGCGCGGCTCGAACCTGCGGATTCTTGATGCTGGGTTCCGGCTCCTGGGCCGAGGGTGCAGGATTTTCTGGGGAGGGCGCCGGCTTCTCTCCCGGCGGGGCCGGATTGGCCTCGGGAGGGGGAGGAGGATTCTGCGGTGTGATCTGTGGATTCTGCCCATTCGGTTGCGCCGGAGCCGCATTCTGCAGCGCGGCGGTGGCGGCGCGCGCCGATGCAGCCGGGGGCGGGGGCGGCGCGCACCATCCCCATTCCGCCAACGTCAGCAGTATCAGCACTGCCGCTGGCGGGAATCGCACACAGCTTTGGACTGGAAAACTCAGAAATCGCCCCGACCGCAAAGTGCCCTGCCTCTCCCCGATCGCCTGGCGAAGAGGAATCAAGATACACTATGAACCCGTCTCACAGAACAGGAAACAGTTGTTTTAAGGTTTGGCGAACACGCGGGAATACTGCAGCCGATATTTCCAACCTGGTGATTGTCGCATTGCCCGCTAGAACCCGGCTAGAACAACGAACTCTGCCTGCGGCTCGGCGTGATGCCGAAGTGCTCGTAGGCCAACTGGGTGGCCACTCGCCCGCGCGGCGTGCGGTTCAGAAATCCGATCTGCATCAGGAACGGTTCGTAGACTTCTTCAATCGCGTCCGGTTCTTCCGCCAGCACAGCCGCCAGGGTATTCAAACCCACCGGACCACCCTGGTATTTTTCAATAATCGTAAGCAGCAGCTTGCGGTCCACTTCGTCAAAGCCGTATTTATCCACCTCCAGCATCTGCAGCGCGGCCTGCGCGGTCGGCAAATCGATCTTGCCCGCGCCGCGCACCTGTGCGTAGTCTCGCACCCGGCGCAGCAATCGATTGGCGATTCGCGGCGTCCCCCGCGACCGGCTGGCCATCTCGATTGCCCCCGCGTCGTCCACCTGCACTCCCAGTATTTCCGCCGACCGCTCCACGATCACCCGCAAATCTTCCGGCGTATAGAATTCCAGACGGAGCACAATTCCAAACCGCGACCGCAGCGGCGCCGAAATCAATCCCGCTCGCGTAGTCGCCCCCACAAACGTAAACGGCTTCACCTCGAGCGTATGCGTCCGCGCCGAAGGCCCCTGCCCGATAATGATGTCCAGCTTGTAGTCCTCCAGCGCCGAGTACAGCAGCTCTTCGAGCACCGGCTGCAGCCGGTGAATCTCATCGATGAACAGGACTTGTCGGTCCTGCATGTTGGTAATGATCGCCGTCAGATCGCCCTTGATCTGCAGCAGCGGCGCCGCCGTCGGCTGGAAATGCACGCCCAGCTCGTTGGCGATGATATTGGCCAACGTCGTCTTCCCCAGCCCCGGCGGCCCGTACAGCAGCACGTGATCCATGGCTTCGCCACGCGACCGTGCCGCCTCAATCGCCACTGCCAGATTTTCTTTGACCTTGGCCTGCCCGATAAACTCGCCCAGCCGTTGCGGCCGCAGCTTCAGCTCAAAGGAACCATCGTCCTCCACCGGCGCAGCCGAGACCAGGCGCTCGGGGTTGTAATTCAAATTGTTCTTGGCGGTGGCCACTCGCCGGATGTTACCACGAACGGTCGCGGAGAGACTCGCCTCTTAGTTCGGATACCAGTCCAGTACCCGCACCTCAATCCCGGTCCCGTCCAAGCCTCTTTGAAACAGGGCGAGATCCGATCCACGATAGTGATAGGGAATTACAATCTTCGGATGAAAGGCCTTCACCGCCGCGGCGGCCTCTTCCGGCGGCATGGTGTAGGGCAGATTCATGCACACAAATGCTACGTCGATGTTCTTCAGCGCGCGCATCTCGGGAACGCCTTCGGTATCGCCGGAGAAGTAAAACCGCTTTCCTCCGTAGGTGAGGACGTAGCCATTGCCGCGTCCCTTATCGTGAAAAAAAGTTCCCGGCTCCGGCCCGCGCTTCAGGTTGTATGCGGCAATCGCCTCAATCGTCCATCCCTGCCAGGTTTTCGTTTCTCCATTGGCAATCGGCTTGGCGCTGGTGACCGTCACCACCACGGCAGGTGCCGCCAGAATCTCTGTTCCCGCCTGGCTGATTTGCTGGATCGAATCCGGATCCATGTGATCGCCGTGAATGTCAGTGATCAGAATAAGGTCCGCCTTCGGCAGTCCCGCCAACTTCGCAGGCTTGACAGGATCGAGATAAATCGTCTTTCCTCCCGCCTCAATCAGCGTGCTCGCGTGATAGAGCGGCGTGATCTTCACCGCTCCGGCGGCTGTGGCAAACACCTGCGTCTCGGCGGCATTCCCGGTAAGCGTCAAAGCAAAAAGAGAGCAGACAAAAAAGATTGCCTTCATGATTACCCTCGCGCAAATACTCCCGACTTATGCTGCGTGTCATCCGCAGCAAAGCATGATCGTCGGAAGGGTCATTCGGCACTTACTCAAAGGATCCCGCCAGGCGCCAGGTCGCGACTCGCTACTCTTCCTCTTCCTTCACTTCGCCCCGCTCCGCCTTGGCCTTCTCAATAATCTTCTCCTGCAACTGGCCCGGCACCGTGTCGTAATGATGCATCTCCATATTGAACGAACCGCGGCCTTGCGTCATGGACGTGAGATCGACTCCATAGGTCAGCATCTCCGCCATGGGAACTTCGGCCTTCACCACGGTGTTGCCGCCCTTGTTATCCATGCCCTGTATGCGTCCCCGCCGGCTGTTCAAGTCGCCCATGATCGAGCCCGCAAACTCGTCCGGCACGGTGATCTCGACGGTCATCACCGGTTCGAGCAGCGTGGGCTTGGCCTGCTCCATCGCCTTTCGGAAAGCAATGCGCCCCGCCATCTGGAACGACAAATCGTTCGAGTCGACATCGTGATACGACCCGTCATAGAGAATCACGCGGAAATCCACCACCGGAAATCCGGCCAAATACCCGCGCGCCGCCGCGTCTTTGATTCCCTTTTCCACCGCCGGAATGTAATTCTTCGGAATCGCACCGCCAAAAATATCATTCACAAACTCAAACTGTCCGCCGCGCGGCATCGGCTCCATCTTGATTTTGCAGTCCCCGTACTGCCCGTGTCCGCCGGTCTGCTTCTTATGCCGTCCCTGCACGTCGGCCTTGGCGCGAATCGTCTCGCGGTAGGGCACCTTGGGCGCTTTCAGAACCACTTCGGTGTGATACCGCTTCCTCAGCTTTGAAACAATCACTTCAATATGCTGCTGCCCCGTACCCGCAATGAGAAATTCTTTCGTCTGGGGATCGCGGAAGAATCGCAGCATCGCATCTTCTTCCATCAGCTTATGAATGCCTGGCCCCAGCTTGTCTTCATCGGCGCGGCTCTTGGGCTCGATGGCAAAGGTAATCGCCGGCTCCGGCAACTTCACTCGCGGATACAGAATCGGCGCAGCCTTGTCTCCCAGCGTGTCTCCGGTCAGCGTATCTTTCAATTTCGCCACGGCGCCAATATCTCCCGCATGCAACTCCGTCACCGGCACGGCAGTCTTCCCCTGCATGATGGAAATATGCGATAGCTTCTCCGCCGATCCGCGGGAGAAATTCTGCACCGTCGCTTCGTTCTTGAGCACCCCGGAGAAAACTTTGAAATAGGAAATCCTCCCGGCAAAGGCATCCGAAATCGTTTTGCACACATACAGCGATACCGGTTCCGCGTCGGTTTCATGGCGCTTGGGCGCGTCTCCATTCCCCGAAGCCACCGGTTCGCCCTGCACCCATTCGTGCTCGGAAGGCGCCGGGGTATAGTCCACGATGAAATCCATCACCCGGTCCGCGCCAATGTTGCCAAGTCCCGAGGCAAACACCACAGGAAACAGCTTGTCCTCGCGAATTGCATTGTGCAGCGCGGGAATCAAATCTTCCTCCGGCAGCGTCCCCGCCTCGAAGAACTTCTCCATCAGCTTGTCGTCGCCCTCGGCCACCAATTCCACCAGCTGCTCGTGCGACTCCTGCACCTGCGCCCGCATGTTGGCCGGGATCTCCGTCTCTTTCCCTTTGCCATTTCCCCCCAGCTCGTAGGTGTAAGCCTTCATCCGCACCAGGTCGACCACGCCCGTCAGATTCTTTTCGCTTCCAATCGGCAGCTCGATCGGAATCACATTCCGCCCAAACGCGCTGATCAGCGACTCCAGCACCCGCTCCGCACTGGCCCGGTCGCGGTCCATGCGGTTCACCACAATCAGCCGCGGCGTCTTGTATTCCTCGCAATCGCTCCACACCCGTTGCGTCACCACCTCCACGCCCGCCACGCCGTCCACCACCACAATGGCCGCGTCCACCACGGGCAGCACCATGCGGGCTTCGTGGACAAACATGTTGAACCCCGGGGTATCGATCACGTTGATCTTGGTCTTGCCCCACTCCACGTAAGCGGCTGACGCCGCAATCGACATCTTGCGTGCGATCTCTTCTTCGTCGCTGTCGGTCGTCGTCGACCCGTCGTCCACCCGGCCCAGGCGCGGCGTTGCCCCCGCGGTATAAAGCATGGCCGAGAGCAGCGAGGTTTTCCCCGCGTGCCCGTGCCCCACAATCGCAACATTACGAATGTTTTCTCCGGTATAAACTTTCACGAGTAGGCTCCTTCGCAGGCGTGCAGACAGAGAAGGCCCAGAAGAGATCAGCGCAGTAGACAGGCCAGCCCAACTTCACCCGCCAAAACCTAGGATGCTACCACGCGGGGAGCCAACCCTCAACCCAGGGAATTGGTGGCAATTGGTGGCAAGAGCGGCCCTTCCGTTGTATGATGCCTTCGCCATGTTAGGCAACCGCAGCAACGAGCAGTGGATTGCCCAATATGCCTCCAGCCATCAGCACCCCCTCAACCGGGCCTGCCACACGCTGGGCATTCCGACCATCCTGCTCTCGTTCGTGATTCTTCTCAGCAGCATTTTTGTGCACGGTTTGTGGCCTTATGCACTCGCCCTGTTTGTCATGGGATGGATGCTGCAATTCGTCGGTCACGCTTTCGAAGGCAAGCCCCCTGAGTTTTTCAGCGACTGGCGATTCCTCTTCGTCGGCGTCCGCTGGTGGTGGGCCAAGATTCACGGCAAAGCCTGATCTGCCGCAGGGGTCTAACACCACCAACCTTAACCAAATCCCCATCGTCGAACAACCCCGCCATGTTCCGAGTGGCTAGAGCGATCTCAGAGACCCCACTGCGCATGCCAAGAGCATCGAGATGAGCAAAGCCTTCACCACCTTGCTCGGCATCGCCGAGCTTGGCCGGAGGCTTGGGCATAGCCCTCGCAGTACTGCCCCAGCGTGCCGCCTTCGGTCTCACCTTCATCCTGTTCGGCGCCACCTATAAAAAGGGCTTTCTCCTGGCACACCGGCTTCGGGGGCGAGAAAGCCTCCCGCCGGCACTACGACCTGATCTTCATCCTGACCAGCTTGGCCATCGCTTTCACCGACGGTGGCGCTTCCGTCCTGATGCGACAGCCGACTATTACCGTCTATTACCGGCCGTTTGCTTGCGTTCGTTCGGAATTCTGTTCTATGCTAGCCCCACTTGGGGTGCAGATTCCCCCACAAGGCCATGCACCGCCTGACTGCCAGACTGCTGTTGCTGTTCGCGCTGCTGGGAAGCCTTGCGCCCATAGGGCTGGCGGTTACTGCCCCGCCGCCGCATGCCTGCTGCCTCCGCAAAGGCGTTCACCACTGCCACGATTCGCTGCCTTCTGAGTCTGGGCAACCCCTAATCGAGGGCGCCAGTTGCTGCCACGGGGATTGCACCCGCGCCCTCACCACCGCGCAGTGGGCCCACCCCCAACCAAAACTCGCAGCCTTTTCCCTCGGAGCCAACAAGGTGCGTCCAGCCGCGTCCCGGCCGCACTCCCCGGCTACCGCCTCGCTCGAATTCCAATCCACCCGCGCCCCGCCTGCCTGCTGAAAGCTGTCTCCTACTTGCTCAATCCGCTTGCCTGGCGCGCTTTCCTGAGAACGTGTGCTGCGCCAGGCGAAGTCGGGAGTAGACACAAGGCCGGCGAGGCCGCCTCGCTTGGAAGCTGCGCCGCGAACCGTTCTTTGGAGACATTTTTATGAGGCAAGTTCTTGGCTGGACCGCTGTCATTTTCTTCCTGACGGCTACTGCGTTGGCCACGATCTTCGGCTCGGTTCGCGGCATCGTTCACGATCCGCAGCATCGCCCCGTGCAGGGGGCCATGGTCATGCTGAAGGCGCAAAACTCGGACTGGAAACAGTCCCAGGACTCGAACGACCGGGGAGAATTTGAATTCACCTCCGTACCCATCGGGAATTACACAGTCACGGTCTCGGCGCCGGGCTTCCGGCAAACGCAACAAAGCGCAATTGTTCAGTCCGACACCAGGCCGGTGCTGCATTTCCCCTTGGCCCTCGCAAGCGCGAAGGAAACCGTCGCGGTCTCGGGAACTCCAGTCGAAGCGACCACCGAGAGTGTCACGCCAACCACGATGGTGAATCGTGAAGACATCCAGCAAACCCCCGGAGCTGACCGCACCAACGGCATGCAGATGATCACTGATTACGTGCCGGCTGCCTACGTCACGCACGACATGCTGCATATGCGCGGAGGCCACCAGGTGGAGTGGCTGATTGACGGTGTCCCCATCCCCAACACGAACATCGCCACCAACCTGGGCCCCCAGATCGACCCGAAGGACATCGATTACCTGGAGGTTCAGCGCGGCAGCTACGGCGCCGACTACGGCGACCGCACTTACGGAATCTTCAACGTGGCTCCCCGCACTGGCTTCGAGCGCGATCGGGAATGCGACCTCATGATCAGCGCGGGAAATTTCTATCAGACCAACGACCAGCTCAGTTGTGGAGGACATACCCAGCGATTTGCTTACTACGCCAGCGTGAATGGAAACCGCAGCAATTACGGACTTCAGACCCCGGTTGCTCAAGTGGTTCACGACGCAGCCAACGGCTACGGCGGATTCGCCTCGTTCATCTTCAATCCTGACACGAAAAACCAATTTCGGCTGGTCGGTTCCTTGCGCCAGGATTATTACCAGATTCCCATCGACCCCAATGCCAACTCGATTGGAAATTCGATCTATCCCAGCTACGGCCTGCGCGACGCCGAGCGTGAACCCGATGGCTACGTCACTTTCTCGTGGGTGCACACTTTCAATTCGAACATGCTGCTTACGGCTTCTCCCTTTTATCACTACAACGGCGCCGACTATAAAGGCGGCGGAAACGATTTCCCTGTCATGTCCACGGTGAATCAGAACGCAGATTACGGCGGCGCGCAGGTGGCCTTCAACGCAACCTTCTGGAAGAACGATCTGCAAGCCGGGGTCTACGGATTCGGCCAGCACCAGCACAACTACTTCGAAAACCGGTTCACCGACGGCAGCCAAAATTTCCCCGCCTCTTCTACGGGGGTAAATGGAGGCGTGACCGCGCTATTCATCAACGACAAATTCAAAGTAACCCCGTGGTTAACCTTGATTGCCGGGCTTCGTGGAACAGAATTCGATTCCTCCTTCTCGGAAAATGCGGCCGACCCCCGCTTTGGTATTGCCTTAAGAATTCCGCGCCTGAATTGGGTCTTCCGCGGCTTCTACGGATACTTTTACCAGGCTCCGCCGCTGGTCACGGCGACGGGTGCTCTTCTCGATTTGGCCAACAGCCAGAACTTCACCTTCGCGGCTCTGCACGGGGAGCGGGATATCGAATGGCAGTTCGGCGTCACCATTCCCTATCACGGCTGGAACCTGAGCGCGGATAATTATCAGACCAAGGCCAGGAATTGGCTGGACCACAACAACATCGGAGAATCGAATCTGTTCTGGCCCATCACCTGGGATGCGGCTTTGATTCAAGGTTGGGAACTGACCATTCGATCTCCCAACCTCTGGCATCGCAGCCAGTTTCATCTTGCCTACGCGAATCAAATCGCGCAGGCCACCTCGCCCATCAGCGGCGGCTTAATCTGCTCCACTCCGGTCACGTCGGCCTGCGGACTGGACATTCCGCCGGGATTTTCGCCGGTGGATCATGATCAGAGAAACACATTGAACCTGGGCCTCAACACCACTCTCCCCGGGCACGCCTACGCTTCAACCAATGTTTACTACGGTTCCGGTTTCACCAACGGGCTGCCCGGCCTCGAGTATCCCGGCAATTATCTTCCCGGACATACCACCGTTGATTTCGCTCTCGGCAAAACCTTCGCCGAAAAATATACCGTTTCCGTGGATGCGCTGAATGTCGCCAATCGCCGCGTGCAACTGGATAACAGCCTGACCTTTGGCGGATTTCACTGGAACGATCCGCGCCAAATCTACGCCGAGTTTCGCTACCGCTTTCGCTACTGAAGCCGCAAGCAACCTGCACCCATGCTTGTCATAATCATGATCGGAGATAACCAAGACTGAATATGCCCAGCTCATTGCATTCATCCTCACCCCGGTTAGCATTGTTCTGCCTGTGCGCTCTGCTCACCTTCTCCGCAGCCTGCAACCGCGAAAAATCGCAGGCTCCATCCGGCGCTCGATCCTCCTCTGCGAAACGCTACGCCTTCAAGGGAAAAGTTCTGTCGGTCGATAAGAATGCCGGCATGGCCAACATCGACAACGAACCCATCGCCGGCTTTATGGACCCTATGGTCATGCCCTACTCCTTCAAGCCGCCCGCCCAGATCAATCAGCTCCAGCCCGGCGACTCCATCTCCGCCGAGGTTGTCGTCGATTCCGGCCAGTACTGGTTGGAGAATGTCAAAGTTAGCGGGCATTCTCCACCGCCTGCCGACAAGCCCGCATCGAGCCTGCACATTCCCGCTCCCGGCGACGATGTCCCGGACTTCAAGCTGATCAACCAAAGCGGCAAGCCAGTCTCCCTGCATCAGTATCGCGGCCAGACTCTAGTCCTCACTCTCATCTACACGCGCTGCCCCTTCCCCGATTTCTGCCCGCGCGTCAATCACGAGTTTTCCGCGATCGATCACCAGGTCCGCGCCGACCCCGTCCGCTACGGCAAAACGCACCTGCTCAGCATCAGCTTCGATCCCGCTCACGACACCCCCAAGGTGCTGCGCGCCTATGGTTTCTCCTGCGCCGGAAGCCAAGATCCCGCGCTCTTCACGCACTGGGAATTTTCCGCGATTCCCCAAGCCGAGCTCCCCGCCTTCGCCGACTATTTCGCTCTGACCTACAAGGCAGAAAGCGGCCTGATCACTCACAGCCTCAGCACCGCCGTCATCTCTCCCGACGGAAAGATTTTCAAGTGGTATCACGGCGCCGATTGGCAAGCCTCCGACCTCTTGCAAGATATTGCCGCCGCCGCGCACCCCGCCGCCTGATCGTCTGAGAGCGAATCGTGTGAGAATGGATGAATAAGAAGTTAGGAAGAAGGAGCACCCGATGAGGTATGTGCTGGTTTTACTCGCAGTCCTCGGGATCGTCGTCTCCGCGCTCGCCCTGCGCGAGCACTACCGCACCGACACCTCCCCGTGCAGCATCAACGAGCGCTGGGACTGCGGCATCGTTAATCACAGCCCCTATGCCATGCTGGCCGGAATTCCCGTTGCCATCCTCGGCATCGCCGGATATCTGCTCATGGCCGCATTGGCCGCCAGCCGCGCCTGGCGCCTGCTGCTGGCGACCGCCCTCGTGGGATTAGCCTTCTCTCTTTACCTGGCCCATATCGAGTCCCGGGTTCTCGGTGTCTGGTGCATCTACTGCGTCATCTCGCTAGCCGACATCTCGCTCATGACGTTGCTGGCGTTAGCAACGGCGGTCGTTTCGCTGCCCAAGCCATCAGAACAAGTCTTATAGCGTTCTTCGAAATCGAAACCGCCCCTCGCCTGTCGAGCGAGCTGACTCTACTTCGCTTGCCGGATAACGGCTCGTCTAGCCTCATCCCCCTGCGCGGCCTCTGGTTTCGGCCCAGAGAGCAACACACGCATTCCCCATGGCAAGATCTTCCATCCCGCAGCCGCAACCGCCAGAATCGTACCTGGCCATGACAGAATCGCAGGTAACCAGAAAATGATCGCCACCACGGCCTAGTCTCGGGATGGGATTTTGTTCCCCTGCGGTCTCGAAAGAGAATGCCCCAGTCCGCGGGATTTGCGTCCGCTTTTCAGCGAGATGCCTCATTTCGGCCGGGAGGTTCACGGTAGCAATGGTGGCAATCCGAAAAATTGACTCTCCCCTCGATTCCCCCTAATATGGCTCGACCCACGATTCAGGGCATCGTGGAATTGGGGATCCCGCTTCGTCCATGATCGGCCAGACTGTCTCTCACTACCGCATCCTCGAACTTCTTGGTGGCGGAGGGATGGGTGTCGTCTACAAATCTGAAGACACGCAACTCGGCCGCTTCGTCGCTCTCAAATTTCTTCCCGACGATTCTTCGCAAGATCCCCAGGCTCTCGAACGCTTCCGTCGCGAAGCCCGCGCCGCGTCTTCGCTGAACCACGCCAACATCTGCACCATCCACGAAATCGGCCAGCACGACGGACATCTGTTCATCGTGATGGAGTGCCTCAGCGGCCAGACGTTGAAACACCTGATCAACGGCAAGCCGATGGAATTCGATCGCCTGCTCACCCTGGCGATCGAAGTAGCCGACGCGCTCGATGCCGCGCACAGCAAGGGAATCGTCCACCGCGACATCAAGCCGGCCAACATTTTCGTCACCGATCGCGGCCACGCCAAGATTCTCGATTTCGGTCTGGCAAAAATCGCACGTGCCGCCCGCCCCACCAGCGGCGATTCGCAAACCATGGCCGACCCGACCAGCCTCGACCTCACCAGTCCCGGCACCGCGGTCGGCACCGTCGCCTACATGTCGCCCGAACAGTTGCGCGGCAAGGAGCTCGACGGGCGTACCGACCTCTTCTCTTTCGGGGTCGTTCTCTACGAAATGGCGACCGGCATTCTGCCCTTCCGCGGAGAAACGTCCGCCGTGGTCACCGAAGCCATTCTCAATCGCCATCCCACCGCCGCTCATCAGCTGGCTCCCGAGCTTCCTGCCAAGCTGGAGGAAATCATCAACAAGGCTCTCGAAAAAGATCGCGACATGCGCTGCCAGAGCGCGGCTGAACTCCGTGCCGACCTTAAGCGCCTCAAGCGTTCTATCGACTCCTCGCGCACCTCCGTCGTGGCTGAGACGGCGCCGTCTTCATCCTCGGCCGCGCACGTCGCTTCGTCCCCGGCCGCATCCGCGCCGCAGAAGAAGTTCGTCCCTCGACTGATCTTTGCGCTCGGCTTGCTCGTGGCCGCAGCCGCCGGTATTTACGGCGGAAAATTAATCTTCGCCTCGGCTCCCCCCGAGCCTCCTCTCTACCGTCAGCTCACCTTCCGCCGCGGCAGCATCCGCTCCGCCCGTTTTGCTCCCGACGGTCAAACCATTCTTTACAGCGCCGCCTGGCAGGGCGGGCCATTGGATGTTTTTACGGCTCGTCCCGAAGCGCCTGAGGCACGATCCATGGGCCTCAGTCACACCCAGCTGATGTCGGTCTCGTCCGCCTCCGAGATGGCGGTTCTGCTCAACAGCAAGGCTCTGGGCACCTGGGTCAGCATGGGCACGCTGGCCCGCGCCCCGCTGGTCGGAGGCGCTCCGCGCGAAGTATTGGAGCAGGTGCAATGGGCCGACTGGTCGGCTGATGGAAACAGTCTCGCTGTGGTGCGCGACTTCGGCGGACGCAATCGCCTGGAGTTTCCCGTCGGCAAGCCGCTCTACGAAACTGGCGGCTGGATCGGCCACCCTCGCGTTTCTCCCAAGGGAGATCTGATCGCGTTCATCGACCATCCGGTTCAGGGCGACGACCGGGGAACGCTCTCCGTCATTGACATCGCCGGACACAAGAAAAATCTCTCCGATGAGTGGTACACGATTCAAGGCCTGGCGTGGTCTGCGAACAGCAAAGAGGTTTGGTTCACCGCCAGCAAGTCCGGCGTCGATCGCACCCTCTACGCCGTCACCCTCGACGGAAAAGAACGCATGGTGTTGCGCCTGCCGGGCGCGCTCATGTTGTTCGACATCTGGAAAGATGGCCGTGTGTTAATGATGCGCGCCAGTTGGCGCCGCGAATTGGTCGGCATGATCGCCGGCGAGACCAAGCAGCGCGATCTTTCCTGGCTTGATTATTCCTATCCCGCCGGTCTTTCTCCCGACGGCAAGACGCTGCTGTTTGACGAAGAAGGCGGCGGCGGTTCGCTCGCCTATTCGAAATCCGGCGGCCTTTCCTACGCGGTGTACATCCGCAAGACGGACGGCTCGCCTGCGGTCCTGCTGGGGGAAGGTGGGGCCCTCGCCCTTTCACCCGATGGCAAGTCGGTGATTTCTCAAACCCAAGATTCGCCTTCCCAGCTCAGGCTGCTCACCACCGGCGCCGGAGAAGCTAGAGACTTGACCAAGGACAACGTGAACCACACCTGGGCTCGCTGGTTTCCTGACGGCAAGCGCATCTTGTTTTCCGGAAATGAGCCCGGTCAGGGAGTCCGCCTCTACGTTCAGGACATCGCATCGAACCGGAGCCAAGCCATTACCCCGGAAGGTGTCGACGGCAACGCGTTCGTTGTCTCTCCCGATTCCCAGTGGATCGCAGGCATCGGCCCCGACCGCAAAGGATATCTCTATCCCGTAACCGGGGGCGATGCGCGTGTGATTCCCGGACTCAACCCCGGCGAGCAGCCCATCACCTTCGGCTCCGACGGACACTCTCTCTACATTTATCAACCGGGAGAGCTGCCCGCCGGCGTCTACCGTCTCGACATCCAGACCGGCAAACGCACCCTCTGGCGCCAGCTTGTCCCCTCTGATCCCGCCGGCGTCGAAACCATCGGTCCCATCCTCATGACCCCCGACGCCCAGACCTGCGTCTTCGGCTACCACCGCATGCTCGCGGATTTGTATCTGGTCGAAGGCTTGAAGTAGGCGCGGCTTCGCACCACTGACTCGCCGCCCGGTCGGACAGCCTGACCGCGACGGGCCACCAGAACAACATTTTACAAACACAAGATGCGATGGGCGCAGAATTGTGCCTCTCGCCGGCCCCGGCCCAGGCCGTGACAGATTCCGTATCCAACCTGATTGTGAACGGTGCCCCCAGTATCGATGGCGGCAAATAGGCTTCCATGCTCGTCTGCGTCCGGCGTTTCCTAACCTTCACGGGAAGCGGCGGAATCTGGTATGGACCCCACCCATCCGGCCGCGGTCCACTCGATGCCAGATACACGATAAATTCTTCGCTTGCCCGCACGGTCACCGGGACCGGTGGGGGAAATCGGTCACCGGAAGTTGCTAGCCCGATCTTAGATATCCAAATTCTTCACATCCAGAGCATTCTCTTCAATAAACTTGCGCCGTGCCTCCACGTCCTCGCCCATCAGGGTGGTGAAGATGGTCTCGCACTCGGCAATATCTTCGAGCTTCACCGAGAGCAGAGTCCGCCGCTCCGGATCCATGGTCGTCTCCCATAACTGCGGAGCCGTCATCTCCCCCAGACCTTTATAGCGCTGAATGATATAGCCCTTTTTGCCCTGTTCCAGTACGTAATCGAAAAGCTGCCGCAGGGAAGAGTTATCGAACGCATTCTCAGAATGGTTGAGCAGTTCTTTCGCCGCGGGTATGTTCGCATCTTCCTCTTCGTCGGTCGCCGTCTCAGCCGCTCCTTTCTTGGCCTGCGGCTTCACCTCCACCACGTACGGCGGCTCCAGATACTGCTCGATCAGCTTGAACTTCGCCGTGAGCTGCCGGCACTCCGGAGTCGACGCCAGCTCCCAGTTGATGATGTGCTCGGCGCCCTGCGAGTCGACGAAGCGCACTTCCCACAAATTGTGGTCTTCGTCAAACCTGCTCTCCACCTCCTTGAGCGGTCGCCGCGAATTGGGCTCGCCCTCCATTCGGCTCATCCCGGCCCCGGCTTTCTGTTCTTTCTGCAGCTTGGCCAGCTGTTTTTCCAGCTTCTCAATCTTCTTGGGAGGGGTATTCTTATCGCCCTCAAAGTCGGTGTGCTTCGAAAAATCGAGCCGCGGCAGCATTTCGGTAATTCTCTCGTCGCGCAGCCGCTTGTTCAGCTTGTCGAAGAAGCTGAGATACTCCTTCAGCACGCTCATAAAGCGCGTCAGGTTCGCGCCCTCCAGCTTGGCCGCGCCCTCGCCATATCGCACCACCAGCCCGTCGGCCGCGCGTTTCAGCATGACTTTGTCGAAGGCATCGTCGTCCTTGATGTACTGCATCGACTTGCCCTTCTTGATCGAATACAGCGGCGGCTGCGCAATATAGACGTTATTGCGCTTGATCAACTCCTGCATGTGCCGGAAGAAAAATGTCAGCAACAGCGTGCGGATGTGCGAACCATCCACGTCAGCGTCGGTCATCAGAATAATTTTTCCGTACCGCACCTTCGTCGGATCGAAATCATCCTTCGCGATGCCCGTGCCCAGCGCCGTAATCATGGCGCGAATCTCTTCGTGCGCCAGCATCTTGTCGTAGCGCGCTTTTTCGACGTTGAGGATTTTTCCCTTGAGCGGCAAAATCGCCTGGAAGCGCCGGTCCCGCCCCTGCTTCGCCGTCCCCCCGGCCGACTCGCCCTCAACCAGAAATAATTCGCAGCGCTTCGGATCGCGCTCCGAGCAATCCGCCAGCTTTCCCGGCAGGCCGCCGGAATCCAGCGCCCCTTTGCGCCGCGTCAAATCCCGCGCCTTCCGCGCCGCTTCGCGCGCCCGCGCCGCGTCCACCGCCTTGTTGATAATCTTCCGCGCCACCGTGGAATTCTGTTCGAAGAACGCGCCCAGCCGCTCGTTGATGAACGCCTGCACAATTCCAGCGATATCGGAATTCAACTTGCCCTTGGTCTGCCCTTCAAACTGCGGCTGCGACAGCTTCACGCTGATCACAGCCACCAGCCCTTCGCGCACGTCGTCGCCCGTCAGATTTTCTTTGACGTCCTTGAACAGCCCCATTTGCTGCCCGGCATAATTAATGGTGCGCGTCAGCGCCATGCGGAAACCGGAAAGATGCGTGCCACCATCGATGGTGTTGATGTTGTTCGCGAAGCTGAATACCGACTCCGAATATCCGTCGTTGTACTGCAGCCCAATCTCCATGGCCACGCCGCTGCGCTCCGCTTCCATGTAAATCGGCTTGTCGTGGAGGACCTGCTTGCCGCGGTTCAAATGCTTGATGAACTCCGCGATACCGCCGTTGTATTTGAAGTCGGTATGCTTGGCCTCTCCCGTCTTGGCATCGGTCGAGCGCTCATCGGTCAGCGTGATCAGCAATCCTTTGTTCAGGAATGCCAGCTCGCGCAGGCGTTGGGCCAGCGTGTCGTAGTTGTATTCGATCGCGGTGAAAATGCTTCTGTCCGGCAGGAAGTGAACCTTCGTCCCGCGCCGCTTGGCCGCGCCCGCCTTCTTCATCTTGCTGGTGGGTTCACCCTTCGAGTAGGTCTGCTCCCAGGTCGCACCATCCCGCCAGATTTCCAGCTCGAGTTCTTCGCTCAGCGCGTTGACGCACGAAACCCCCACCCCGTGCAGCCCGCCCGAAACCTTATAAGTCGACGAATCAAATTTTCCGCCCGCATGCAGCGTGGTCATCACCACCTGCGCCGCGGAAACCTTCTCGCCATCGATATCCATGTCGTCGACAGGAATGCCGCGGCCGTCATCGATCACGGTGATTGAGTTATCGATGTGGATGGTGACTTCAATCTTGGTCGCGAATCCGGCCAGCGCTTCGTCCACCGAATTGTCCACCACCTCATACACCAAGTGATGCAATCCCAGATCGCCCGTCGATCCGATGTACATTGCGGGACGTTTGCGCACCGCTTCCATCCCGCCCAACACTTTGATCGAGTCGGCGTTATAGTCGTTCTTCGCTCCACCGTTGTTGCCAACGATCGGAGTCACAACTCCGTTTTTGGTTTTTGTTTCTACGATGGGAGTATGGATCTCTTTGGTAGCCATTCAGCTCCGTCGAGCACGTCGATTTGTCACACGCAAACTGCGCGTCGAGCGATCCCGCCCAAAACTTTGCTGGATCGCGTTCCGGCAGGCCCCTATTCCGCGCCCGCGGAACCTACCTCAAGTGATTGAAATTCCGTGTACTTAGGTTCGTTTACTGACCATCAAATTATAGCACGAAATCGCCCCTCCGACAACCCTCCATGCACCCCGAATCCCGGCGGTAAATGCCGGGTCCTGAATGAATTCTGCGGCCGAATTTCGGCCGCACTCCTGCGGTTTGCTTTCCGGCACCTCTTCTTTCGCTTCTCCCCCGTCCAAGCGCCGAGCCTGATAAAATAAACAGCAGGAGTTCCCGACTCAGAATGGCCGTCCCCGTATCCCAGATGTGGACCGTATCGAGCTATGTTCTGAAGCAGAAGCTCGCCGGTCGCAAGCAATATCCGCTGGTGCTCATGCTCGAGCCCCTGTTCCGCTGCAACCTCGCTTGCGCCGGATGCGGCAAGATCCAGTATCCCGCCCACATCCTCAAGAAGGATCTCTCGCCGGAAGAATGTTTCCGTGCCGTCGACGAATGCGGCGCCCCCATGGTCTCCATCCCCGGCGGCGAGCCACTGATGCACCCGCAGATCGGTGAAATTGTCGAAGGCCTGGTGGCACGCAAAAAATACATCTATCTCTGCACCAACGCCCTGCTGCTGAAAGAAAAACTTCATCTCTTCAAGGCGAGCAAGTACCTCACCTTCAGCGTTCACCTTGACGGCCAGCGCGAAGAGCACGACCTCGCCGTTTGTCGCGAGGGGGGCTACGATATCGCCGTCGACGCCATCAAAGAGGCCCTCCACGCAGGCTTCCGCGTCACCACCAACACCACGCTGTTCGACGGCGCCGATCCCAAATCGGTTCGCGCCTTCTTCGATAGCATGATGGAGCTTGGCGTGGAAGGCATGATGCTTTCGCCCGGCTACTCCTACGACAAGGCTCCCGACCAGAAGCATTTCCTCGGCCGCGCCCGCACCCGCCGCATGTTCCGCGCCATCCTGTCGAACCGTAAGAAAAACTGGCGCTTCAATCTCTCGCCGCTCTTTCTGGAGTTTCTGATGGGCAAGCGTACTTATCCCTGCACTCCATGGGGCATGCCCACCTACAACGTTTTCGGATGGCAGAAGCCCTGCTACTTGCTCCAGGACGGCTACGCCGAAACGTTCGCCGAGCTTCTTTCGACCACGAACTGGGCCAACTACGGCACGGAGTCCGGCAATCCCGCCTGCGCCAACTGCATGGTCCACAGCGGCTACGAAGCCTCGGCGGTCGACGCGATTTACAGCTCGCTCGGCGGATTCCTGGCCACGGTGAAGGCCACGCTGTTTACCCGTTACCGGGATAAAGAAGCGCTCCGCCTGCTGGACGAGCCGCAAGCTCCGGTCCATCCGCTGGTCCAGATCGCGCCGCCAACCGAGCCATTGCACGAAACTCGCGCCTAACGGTGGTTTTTCTGTGAACCTCTGTATTCCCTGCGGTTGAAGATTTTGATTTTGATGGACACTATGACAGGCAAAGAATCCGGCCACGTAAATCACGAAGCCGCGCAAACCGTCCCCCACGCCGCCGCCAATCCTGACGCCCTCGAACTCGCTCCCGGCACCGTCCACGAAAAACTCGAAGGCTGGATTCCGCAACTGGCCAGCGACGAAGAAATCCGCATGGCTCTCGAAAAAGCCTTCGACTACCGCGGCGACGTCACCATCACCCGCAAAGACGGCACCAAAATCGAGGGCTACCTCTTTGATCGCCGCACCGCCGCCACGCTGGAAGAGTCCTTCGTCCGCCTCTACCCGAAAACTGCCAACCAAAAAATCTCCGTCTCCTACGCCGACATCGCCGCCCTGGCCTTCACCGGACGCGACACCGCCGCCGGCAAGAGTTGGGAGGCCTGGATGAAAAAATACGCTCAGAAAAAAGCCGCTGGCGAAACCAACATCGCGCTTGAGCCCGAACCCTTAGACTAGACCTCCACCGACCCATCTCCTCGACTTGGTCAATCCGGGCGTCGCCCGGCAGCGCCCGCGACGGCAAATCGAGGAATCTGCTCTTCCTAACCCCCTGAATCCTTTTCGTGAAACTTCCGCCCGGCTCATCTAGGCAGCCATCATCTCCCCGGAGTTCGGCCCGCGCCAAAACTCAGCCCTTCGACCAGTTCCTCTACCTCTTCCTCGTTGCCGCCGAGGAACGTCAACGACACCACATACCCGTGTTCGAAAATCACCAGCGTCGACTGCCACATCATTCGCGTTCCCACATCTCTCTGAAAATCCGACCGCACCACGGCCTTCGTTCCCACCATAAATTCATAGGGCTGGTTGATCACCTCAAAGCCCTGCGCCTGCGCGACCTCGGTCACCGGCCCAAAATATTGCGCGGCTTCTCTCAGCCCCGGATAAGCCTCCGCACTCTCGGCGGCAATCAGGACCGACGAATTCACATCCTCTCCCCGCGCCTCCGGAGGCCGCGAAAACGCCGCCAGCAGCACGCGTCCCGCTTTGCCCGAGACGGCCGCTGCTTTGTCTGCAGCTGATTTGCCGTCGTCAGTATCCCGCGCCTTCATCTCCTCCGTGCGCAACACCCATCCCGCCGGAATTTTGCAGCTAAAAGCGAAACTCTGATTCTTGTAAACGCCGTTGCTGACCGATCCCGCGTCCGGGCGGGCTACCGCCGCCGCTTTCCGGTCATGCGTTGTGGAAGAAGAAGCGCTGCTCGAAGACCTGCTGGAGGAAGTCGATTGCTCCTGCACCGCCGGTTGCGCCCGGCCCGCAGGAACCAGCAGCGTCGCCGTAAGAAACAAAGGAAGAGCACAGTCCCAACGAGGATTCATTTCCACCAATGTTACAGGACTGCGCCCAACGACAGGTCAACGGCGCAGCCGAGAGAACCGAGTCTCCGCAAGGATTGCCAAATGGCGTCACTACAGTGCAAGCGGGAGTCGGTGGACTCGCCGGAAACTGAACCGCCCACCACCCCACGGGTAGGTACCCGATGACGCACAGCGGCATGAGCCAGGCCGCGCGAATGAATGCTGACCCGCGCTCCTCTGGTCGCCAGCCTGGTCAACCCCAGCCCAGCAGAGCTACACCGCGCAGAAAAGATCGTCCCGATGTAGTACCTGAAGTGGAATAGCGGCCGCCTGCGCAACGCAACCCGCTCGAATGGCGACGGTCTCGCCGCCAGAAAAGATTCCCGATCCCAAACCGGTCGCACTCTAGGGTAGCGTGCGCCGCGCCGATTGCCCAGCCGCCGGTTTGTAGTCTGCCGGATAGAGCACCACGCACCGGTCTCGGCCTTCGCCATCGCTCTCGGTGCGCAGGTCGGCTTCGTCACGCAACGCCAGATGCACCATGCGACGCTCGCGCGAGGACATGGGAGCAAAGTGAAACGGCGTTCCCGTTTGCCGGACTTTCTCCGCCGCCACGCTGGCGGCCATCCGCAATTCCTGCAACCGCAGCGATCGCTGGTTCCTGCAATCGAAGGCCAACTTCTCATGCTCGCCGGAAGGCAACCGCAAAATCTCGAACGCCAGCAACTCCAGCGCGCGCAGAAGTTCGCCGCCGCGATCCAGCAGCAGGGTCGAATCAGGCCCCGAGAAGTCCACGAAGATCTCCGGCTTCTCCCAGTCGCTCAACGCCGGCGGATCGACGACAATCCGGTATTTGAGGTGAAGGCCGCCGTCGGTGACGACAGCCTGCAAGAATTCATTGACTCGATTCGCCGCCGCAACTTTATCCATAAGCCTGCTCTCAGCTCTCAGTTTGAGGGATCGACACGTCAGCTGAGAGCTGAGAGCTGACGGCTGACAGCTATTTCTCTTTCTTCCTCGCCCGCTTTTCCATCATCTCCCGCATCTCGCGGCCCAGCTGGGTGCGGTTCATGATGGCCTGTTGTGCAATCGAGATCAAATTGCTCTCGGTGTAATACAGGTTCAAACCCGCGGCCAGGTTGAAGAAGATGAAGCCCATCATCAGCGGCATCATCACGGTCATCATCCTCTGCTGCGCCGGATCCATGCCCGTCTGCGGCGTCATCCGCTGCATTAAGAACATGCTGACCACCATGATGATGGGCAGCAGGAAATACGGATCCCTCGCCGACAAATCGCTGATCCACAGCCAGTGCGCGTGCCGCAGATCCAGAGCAATCCCCAGCATCCGGTAATAGGCGATCAGGAACGGAAACTGAATCAGCAGCGGCAGACACCCGCCCGCCGGATTCACTCCTTCTTTTTTATACAGCGCGCTGATCTCTTCATTCATCGCCGCCTTGCGAGGATCGCGCAGGCTGTACTTCTTATATTTTTCCTGGATCGATTTGATCTGGGGCGCGATACGCTGCATCTTCAGCATCGACTTCATCTGCGTGATCCGCAGCGGCAGCAGCGCAATCGTGATAATCAGTGTCTGGATGACGATGGCCCATCCCCAGTTGGGATAGACATGTTTGTAGGTCCATTTCAGCCACAGGAACAGCGGCCGCGAGATCAGCCCCCACCACCCGAAATCCACCGTGCCGCGCAAATCCGGATCGCCATTCCTGATGGTCGGAACACTCACAGCTTCCAGCGACGACAGCTCTTTCGGCCCCACGTACACGCGCTCACTGGTTGCGCCACGCAGGTCCCCCACAGCCGCGCCCAGCACATCCACGTTGGTGGTCTCTTTGGCATCCGGCTTCTGCGGATCGCGCGGCACTTGCAGCGGGTTGCGCAGCGTGACCATGGCTGCCGTGTTCGGATCGTCCGGGATAAAGAGCGTCGTGAAGTATTGATCGCCCGGACCGGCCCACTCAAACGGTCCTTTGATGGTATTGCCGCCACTCAGGTTCTTGCCCGCCAGGCGCAACACGAAATTCGGGAAGACCAATGCCGTGCGGTCGCTGGAGGCATCGTTGTGGTAGTCGATGCGCGCGGCGGTATAAGACGCTGGTGTCGCCTGGTCGCCGAATCCCGATGGCCACGCCGGCGCGGCGAACGTTTCAGCCCCCTTATAGACCACGGACGTTT
>Ga0210398_10001870_pt1 | contig 21130 bp, 16 predicted proteins | sample IncBWC4OmetaG_FD_161047 | JGI IMG/M metagenome (GOLD analysis project Ga0210398, IMG submission 161047) | Forest soil microbial communities from Barre Woods Harvard Forest LTER site, Petersham, Massachusetts, United States - Inc-BW-C-4-O | ecosystem: Environmental > Terrestrial > Soil >...
GATGGCGCCGGCACTGACGGCTGCCGTCCAGGCGTTTCCGGGGACACCTCATTACTGGATGACGCTCGATCCGAAGGCCGCCGCACTGTTGGTCGAATTTACCGCAGCGGATGACGCCGCACTTGACCGTATCGAAGCGGCGGCACGCTCGCTGACTGCCAACGCCAACCTGCTCCAACCTCTGGCCTTCACCCGTGACGCCAGGGCGATGGAGATCGACTGGCGGGTACGCGAAGGCCTGATCGGGATCATCGGAAAAGGGCGACCGGAGGGATCGGCGCTCGTCAATGAGGATGTCTGCTTTCCTCCAGCCCGAATCGCCGAAGGGGCAAAAGACCTGCAGGCTCTGCTCTCCAGGCACGGGTTTCTGCCAGGCGTGGCCGGGCACGCGGCTTTCGGCAATTTACATTTCACCCTTACACCAAGGCTGGACGAACCCGCCGATCGCGCCCGCTACAGCGCATTCATGGACGAGTTGGTCGAGCTTGTGATCGACAAATACGACGGTTCGCTCAAGGCCGAGCATGGGACGGGGCGTAATATGGCCCCGTTTGTACGGCGCGAATGGGGCGATAAGGCGACAGAGATGATGTGGCGGATCAAGAGGTTGGCCGACCCATACGGAGTGCTCGCTCCGGACTGTGTTCTCACTCGCGATGAGGGAATCCATTTGCAACGATTTAAGTCGTCCCCAGCGATCGATGGCTCCGAAGCCACCCGTTGCATCGAGTGCGGCATGTGTGAGCCGGTTTGCCCATCGCGCAACGTTACCATGACACCTCGCCAACGTATCGTCGTCCGGCGCGAGATGGCTCGCCAGCCAAGCGACTCGCTGATGTTTGCGCAACTGCTCAAGGACTACGAATACGATGGTATACAGACTTGCGCGGCCGACGGATCATGCGGGGAGCCTTGCCCGGTATCAATCAACACTGGGACGCTGATCAAGTCATTCCGCCAGCGCGAAAATACAGATGGGCGCGAGAAAGTCGCGCTTGCTATCGCCAGGCGATGGAGTAGCGTCGAAACCATCGCCCGCATCGCGATAGGATGGACCGATCTCATATCGAGAACCGTTGGCGTGAGAGCCATGACCGCTCTGACTGCGGTGGCGAGAGCGGCGTTCAGCAAAGACGTCGTCCCTTCAGTCCCCGGACCCATGCCGCAGAAGGCCCCTGGCAGCCTTCCGCAGACTTCACGTCAGGGCGCAGCGGGGGTTTATTTCCCGGCGTGCATCAACCGTATCTTTGGCCGTGCCCGAGGCATGGCGCGGCGACCGAGCCTTCCCGAGGCGCTTGTCGCGCTGTCTGCTCGCGCCGGGCAACCGCTCTGGATCCCCGATAACGTGCGCGGCCTCTGCTGTTCAACGCCGTGGAGTTCCAAAGGCTACCGGCTTGGTCATGAATGGATGGCCGCGGCCATCGCGGACGCGATGTGGGACTGGAGCAATGCGGGCGCCCTGCCCATCGTGATCGACGCTGTTTCATGCACTCACGGCCTGCTGGACGATGTACGAACTCACCTGGACCGCGAGCGACAAGAGCGATTCAATAAGATCGAGCTCGTCGACGCGATCGCTTGGGTCCACCGGTTGCTCCCAAGCCTTCCGATCAAACGAAAGATGGCTAGTGCGGCGGTACATCCGACGTGCTCGATGATCCATCTTGGTCTCGAGGAGAAATTCATCGAGATCGCCAGGGCTGTTGCCGACAACGTTATCGTTCCAACCGGAACAACGTGCTGCGGAACCGCCGGCGATCGCGGCTTACTGCACCCGGAGCTCGTTGTCTCGGCTACACGCGAGGAGAAGGCTTATCTGGACGCGCATCCCGCGGACATCTACCTTTCAGCAAACCGGACTTGTGAGATGGGCCTGCAGCAAGCGACCGGTAAGCCATACGAGTCTTTCGTCTTCACGCTCGAAGAGCTAACTCGACTCAATGGCGCAGCAGGATAGCTGCAGGCGGATCGTTTGAGGATCGAGACCCCTTAGCAGCAACAGATATTTCATCATTTTCGACAGGAGGGTTCATTGTGATCGCCAATTTATCGATGATCCAGCACCATCGCGCCGACTTGGACGGGTTACACATGCACTTCGTAGAAGCGGGGCTGGGTCCCCCTGTTGTCTTACTCCACGGCTTCCCGGAGACCTGGTATGCCTGGCGTTACCAGATCGCCCCGCTGGCACAGCATTATCGGCTTATCGTGCCCGATCTGCGCGGCTATGGTGCGACCGATAAGCCGGCGAGCGGCTATGACAAGCGCACCATGGCCAACGATATTCGAAGGCTAATGCAACGCCTGGGCATTGAGAAGGCCGCTGTTATCGGTCACGATAGAGGCGCCCGAGTGGGAACCCGCTTTGTAAAAGATCATCCCGAAGCGGTCGATCGGTTTGCGGCGCTGGACAATATCCCGACCAGAGTTATCTTTGACACGAAGAGTGCGGCATTCGCCCAGTTCGGCTGGTTTTTCCTCTTCCAGGGTGTGCCTCATCTTCCTCAGGCGCTGGTACAGGGGCGCGAAGAGATGTGGCTGCGGTACCTCTTCGGAGACTGGACCTACAACCCGGAAGCGTTGAGCGATGCGGATATCGCCGTATACACGCAGGCGTATGCCCAGCCGGGCGGTCTGCATGGCGCGTTTGCCGACTATAGCGCCTGGCGTCAGGATCTCGAACAGGATTACGCCGATGCGGACAAAAAGATCGCATGCCCCACGATGGCGCTGTGGGGGGCTGAATTTGCTGGAGCGAAAATTATGGACATGGCGAAACTATGGGACGACATGGCTTCAGAGCTTAAGGTTGCACCCATCCCGCTCTCAGGCCATCTTCCACACGAAGAGCAGCCCGAACTAGTGACCGCCGCGTTGCTCGATTTCCTGCAACCTTGAAACACAAAGGGCAAGCGCAATGAAGTCGTAACCATGGCGATCCAAGTGAACGAGCCGCTTTGCGTGATGAAGAAGGAGGGATACGGTGGCGACAAAAACAGTGGCAGACCTGCTTGTGCAAACTCTTGCGGCGGCCGGCGCGGAAAGGGTTTACGGAGTTTCCGGCGATTCCCTCAACGGAATTACCGACTCGATTCGACGGCAGAAGCAGATTCAATGGATTCACATGCGCCACGAAGAGGCAGCCGCCTTCGCGGCCGGCGCAGAAGCACATCTGACTGGAAGACTGGCGATATGCGCGGGGAGTTGCGGCCCCGGCAATCTGCATTTGATCAACGGTCTTTATGATTGCCATCGCAGCCGCGTTCCAGTGCTCGCGCTCGCGGCTCAGATCCCCAGCAGCGAAATTGGCAGCGGTTATTTTCAAGAAACCAACCCGGAACACCTCTTTGCACAATGCAGCCACTACTGCCAATCGATCGCGCATCCGGAGCAGATGCCGCGTATTCTCGAGATTGCGATCCAGACTGCTATTTCGCGCAGTGGAGTTGCAGTAGTTACGATTCCCGGAGACATCGCGCTACGCGATGCAACGGAAGAGGGACCACGGCTACATTTTCCCCCGCCCAGGCCTACTGTATGTCCCACCGGCGATGAAATCGAGACGTTGGCAACCCTACTCAATGGATCCGCGAAAACAACGATCCTTGCCGGGGCGGGCTGTGCGGGAGCTCACGCGGAGTTGGTTGAACTTGCGGCCAGATTGAACGCACCAATCGTGCATGCCATGCGTGGAAAAGAATTCATCGAGCACGACAATCCATACGATGTGGGTATGACCGGTCTGCTTGGGTTTTCGTCGGGTTATCGCGCGATGATGACCTGCGATGTGTTGCTCATGATCGGAACGGACTTTCCGTATCAGCAGTTCTTCCCCAAGGACGCGACGGTCGTACAGATCGACATTCGGGGAGAACAATTAGGCCGGCGCACCAAGGTCGACTATGGCTTTGTGGGAGATGCAAAAGCAACTCTGCAGGCCATTCTGCCAAAGCTGACGCAAAACCAGGACGATTGGCACTTGAAGACCTCCCTTGAAAACTACCAGAAGGTGAGGAGGGATTTCGACGAACTTGCGACAGGGATCTCTGGCAAGAAACCGATCCATCCGCAATATGTTGTTCGAGTCCTCAACGAGTTGGCTGCTCAAGATGCAATCTTCACTTGTGATGTCGGTACGCCGACCATCTGGGCGGCACGCTATTTGACTATGAACGGCAAACGGCGCCTGCTCGGCTCTTTCAACCATGGCTCGATGGCGAATGCATTACCCCAGGCTATAGGCGCACAGGTGAGCAATTCGAGACGCCAGGTAGTCTCACTATCGGGCGATGGTGGCCTTGCCATGCTCATGGGTGACCTGCTCTCCCTGTACCAGTTGCGTGCGCCTGTCAAAATCATCGTTTTCAAGAACGAGTCATTGGCTTTTGTCGAACTGGAGATGAAGGCGGCGGGGATTGTCGATTTTGGAACCGATCTGCGGAACCCGAACTTCGCAAAGCTGGCCGAAGCTGCGGGCCTACTTGGTCTCACTGCAGAAACGCCAGATCAAGTACCGCCAATGATTGAGCAAGCCCTCCAACACGACGGACCGGCACTCATCGAGGTTCTTGTAAGCAGGCAGGAACTGTCGATGCCTCCGACCATCACTTTCGAGCAGGCAAAAGGCTTCGGCCTTTTCGCTCTCAGGGCAGTTCTCAACGGGTATGGGGACGAGATTATCGATCTCGCGAAGGTGAATCTCATCCGGTAGCCGAGCCAAATGAGCGTGCCACGAAAAGGGAGTGCAGATATGAGCGTAACCGGGCTCAAAAGCACCCTCGATCACCAAGGTGGAGAAGAGATTTCATTACCTCCACGCTAGCCCACGGCGACGGCACTCGGAAGCAACCGCCACATAGACACGATCCAAGTAACATCAGTCGGGAATTGTCTGACCTCTCCGTTGAAATGCGTGGTGGAATCGCGCTCGCGCGCCGCGTCAATCTCTTTTCTGCCACGACGTCAGATGCAAGCCATAGCTAGCGTTATGCGCGAAGTCCGGTGAAGGTTGAGTCGAAGCTTTAGCCGTATACATTCGGGAACCGGGGCCACGAACGACGACCCGGGCCCGACGGACGTCCTCATTCTTCGCTTGCAAAACGACGGCGGAGCAAACATCGGGCTTTTCTGAAGGTAAGTTGAGCGCCTGAGCGAACTGCGCTCGTGCGTCACGTCAATCTGCTCCCCGCCTTGACGTCAGAGATTTGCCACGCAACGAGTGCTGGCGGGACTCGCCAATTAACAACCCTTTTGAATTCAGGCGAGGTCGCGACTCTGATTCCTGGCATTCGGCGTGCTCCGCTAAAGAGCGTGTGCGCACACGTACAAATTGTCTGAGACTTTCAAACGGTTGCAGACGATTTAACTCGAGCACCCAAACACAGAGGAGACTCCGATGCAAACAGCTCAACCTGACTACTTCACTGCATTTCACTACGTAAATCTGACTCGAGACGCCAACGGCGTGCTGACAGTTTCACTTCACACCAACGGAGGGCCGTGCCTCATGACCGCACAAACTCACACTGAGTTTGTCGAGGCCTTCTATCGTATTTCGCAGGATCGAGACAACAAGATCGTAATCCTGACGGGCGCAGGCGGAGACTTCATTACAGATGTCGATTGGTCATCCTGGGGCAACCCCGGCGATCCCGGTGTCTGGAGCCAGATTCACGATGAAGGCGTTCAGGTTTTGGAAAACATAGCCAACATACGTGTGCCGGTCATTGCCGCGGTCGAGGGGCGCGCGCATATTCACACCGACTATCTGCTGCTCGCCAATGTGATTGTGGCTGCCGAGGGTGCGACCTTCCAGGATGTGGCCCATTTTGCCGCTGGCGTTACACCGGGTGACGGAATCTTTACCACCTGGAGTTATCGCGCGGGTGCGGGACGAGCCGAGGTGTTCCTCATAAATCCCCATCCGGTGACGGCACGTACGGCACACGAATGGGGGGTCGTGGCTGAGGTCACGCCGAACGGTAAGGCTCTCGCCCGGGCACAGGAATTGGCCGCGCTCTACCTGAAAGTCCCCGAGGTAACGCGGCGCAATACGAGGATCCACTTCATCCAGCCCATAAAAGAGCGCATTGTGCGGGAAGTCGGCTACGGGCTGTCGCTCGAAGGAGCGTCTGCAGCTGACCTTGTGAAGTCGAAGCAAACCAAATCCGAAAGTCAGGCTTCGACAGCAAGAGTTGCATGAACGCGAAGAATTCATCCGGCCGGCGCCGCGATTTGAGACGCAGCCAGTCGGAGAATTTGGTATTCACCGATCGCAGTGCTGGAACTTCCGTGAACTACGGGACAACGGGCGCGGAGTGTCTGCGTGCACAGACGCGCTGCAAGTAAATCTAAACCTACGCGCTGATAACGCGAACAAAGGAGATGAAGCTATGACACTCGCAAAACGAAGTGAAAAGGGGTTGCTCACGCCAGACAATTGCGTCGTGGCGCTTATCGACCACCAACCACAGATGCTGTTCGGAATTACCAGCATCGATCGTCAAACCCTCATTAACAACGTCGTGGGTTTCTCAAAGTCCGCCAAAGTGTTCGGCCTGCCCACGGTCCTCAGCACGGTCGAGACGAAAGCTTTCAGCGGCTATATCTGGCCGCAACTCAAGGCGCAGTTCCCCGACATCACACCCATCGAACGCAGCAGCATGAACTCCTGGGACGATGCAAAGTTCGTTGCGGCCATCAAAGCCTCTGGTCGTAAGAAGATCGTGCTCGCAGGACTCTGGACGGAGGTCTGTGTAGCTTTTCCGACAATCCAGGCTATTACGGACGGCTACGAAGTGTATGTGGTCGAAGACCTCTGTGGCGACCTCGATGTCAGGACGCATGATACCGCAATGCGCCGCGTGGAACAGGCGGGAGCCAAACCGGTGACCTGGATCCAGGTCATGCTCGAGTGGCAGCGGGACTGGGCTCTCAGGGAAACCTATGACGCAGTTATGGACATTGTGAAGACGCACGGGGGTGCATACGGCATGGGCGTCGAATATGCCTACACGATGGTGCATGGTGCGTCGCCAACGGAACTTCCCGATTGGACGCCACCGCTTGAGCTAGCCCACAAGTAAGTAGTAGCTGGGGAAGCGCGACCGCCTTCCCCGCCTTACCTTCTCCCAAACCGGCTCGATAACTTCGGAGGACGCTATGTCTCAGAAGACGATCTATCATAACGGAAAGATCGCGACCAACTCGACCCCGTACTTCGCCGAAGCGATGACTGTTGAGAATGGAAAGGTGCTTACCCCCGGCACCTCTTCCAATTTGCTCCAGACTCGCGAGGCCGGCACAAAACTCGTCGACCTGGGCGGCCGCACAGTGATTCCCGGGCTTAACGACTCCCATATGCACGTGATCCGCGGGGGGCTGCACTATAACCTGGAGCTTCGCTGGGATGGCGTCCCCTCTCTTGCCGATGCAATGCGCATGTTGAAAGAGCAAGTCCTGCGCACCCCGGCCCCACAATGGGTCCGTGTCGTCGGCGGCTGGACAGAGTTTCAGTTCGCAGAGCGCCGCTTGCCCACCCTTGAAGAGATAAACAAAGTCGCTCCTGACACTCCTGTATTTGTCCTTCATCTCTACGACCGGGCAATGTTGAACGCGGCGGCTCTTCGAGCAGTCGGTTATACGAAGGACACACCCGACCCACCGGGAGGCGAAATCCAGCGCGACAAGCGAGGCGCGCCCACCGGCATGCTGATCGCTCAGCCTAACGCAAGTATCCTTTATTCCACGCTTGCCAAAGGTCCTGTTCTTGGCTTTGAAGATCAGCTCATCTCAACCCGCCAGTTCATGCGTGAGTTAAACCGGCTCGGTATCACCAGCGTAATCGACGCTGGAGGAGGATTCCAGAACTATCCCGATGACTATAAGGTTATCCAGGACCTGCACAAGCGCGGGCAGATGACCCTGCGGGTCGCGTTCAACCTGTATCCGCAGCGTCCAAAACATGAGTTGGAAGACTTCAGCAAATGGACCTCTTCAGCATCTCTTTACCAGGGGGACCACACGATGCGGCTCAATGGCGCGGGTGAGAATCTTGTCTTCTCAGCCGCGGATTTCGAGGATTTTCTCCAGCCACGACCGGACCTCGCAAACGCTCTAGAAACTGAATTGGAGAGCGTGGTCCGACTACTCGCCGAGAAGCGCTGGCCTTTCCGTCTGCACGCCACCTACAACGAGTCCATTGAGCGATTTCTGAATGTTTTTGAGAAAGTGGACCGCGACATCCCGTTCAATGGGCTGCACTGGTTCTTCGATCATGCGGAGACGATTTCGGATCGGAACATTGCTCGGACGGTGGCGCTCGGAGGCGGCGTTGCGGTCCAGCATCGTATGGCCTTCCAGGGGGAATACTTCGTCAAACGCTACGGTGCTGAAGCAGCGAAGAGGACGCCACCGGTTCGACGCATGTTGGAGATGGGCGCGCATGTCGGGGCGGGTACGGACGCAACACGAGTGGCAAGCTTCAATCCCTACGTTTCACTTTATTGGCTCGTCTCCGGTCGCACGGTAGGCGGAATGCCGCTCTATGGCGGGGAGAACCGGATGTCGCGCGAGGAGGCGCTGCGCCTTTATACAAAGGGGAGCAGTTGGTTCTCAGCTGAGGAAGATGTAAAGGGATCGCTGGCTCCAGGTCAACTCGCCGACTTCGCTGTTCTCACATCAGACTTCTTCTCCGTGCCGGAGCAGGAGATCAAGGACCTGCAATCTGTTCTCACGGTCGTAGGTGGAGAGGTGGTTTATGCGTCGGAGGACTTTAGCCAGTTGGCCCCGCCCCCGTTGCCCGCTGCACTCGATTGGGCTCCGACGGCCCATTACGGAGGTTATTACAACCCCGTGTCACACGTTGGAGCAGCGATGCACTACGGATGTTCCAGACTCCATGCCCCGGCCGCATCGCGAGGCCCTGAACGCCTCGGAGAATCACTATGGGGACTGGGCTGCGATTGCTTCGCTTTTTGACTCCGGGCTCAACCCTTGAATCCTAGGTCCATAGGAGGAACAAAGTGCAGGATTCCCGAGCACTGCCGAAGAATGCGGAGCGCCTTGCAATCGTTCGACTGGCCCGGGATAGTGCGATTGAATTGATCCTCACCTCCATCCTGCTGTTCGGCGTGGTGACTATCGTGAGGTGGGTGATTGGACCTTCACCAATCTCACACGCGATCCCTGGGATCCATGCTGAACTCTGGATCGTCGGCGCGGCAGTCGCGTTGCTTCTTGCCGGGCTGATTCTCAGCCCTCCGGGAAGAGCCTCGGGTGGGCACACGAACCCGGCAATCTCGCTGGCGATGTGGCGTTTCGGAGTCTTCCCTGGAGCTGGTGTCATTCCCTACTCCATTGCCCAGTTAGTCGGCTCTGTGCTTGGAGTCGTCGCCGCCCGCTTAGTTTGGGGCCATGTTGTGGCGGAGTCACCCGTTGTATATGCCGCGCTCCAGCCAGGACAAGGGTGGGCGACCTGGCAGTTATTCGTAGTCGAAGCTCTTGGGATGACTGTCATCGCTTTCGTTGTCGGGCTCTGTCTCGCAGTTCCGCGACTCACGTCTTTCGTGCCTTGGATTGTAGGAAGCCTGGTAGGCCTGGGAATCGCATTACTGGGAACTGCAACCGGTGGGAGCCTCAACCCTGCTCGCCAGTTCGGGCCTGCCGTTGCCTCTGGGCAGACGCGATTTTTGTGGGCCTACTTGCTTGCCCCAATGTTCGGCGCAGCCATTGCGGCATGGCTGCGGCAGAAGATCCAGCGCCAACGCAGGGTACTTACGCATCGGCTGTGTGGTACGATCGGAACCTCAACTGCCAAGGTGATCGAGAACGTTTCTCACTTTATTGGTGCGAATCGCATGACGGACACTCAACCGGATACCTGATCGGCCTTGCCACAATGGAGCAGTAATGCGAATCATGCGCACGCGAATCCTAAGCTGCCTGTTGGCAGCATTTACTGTCGCTTCACTTGGGCCGCAGTTATTGTCTCAGGCCGCGAATCCCGACCAGGTTCCAGAGGTCAACCGCAACTATAAACTGCTTCGCGAGGACGAAGATTGGAGCTTCCTGAAGGACCCTAAGCTCCGAAACGACTTTTGGGATCCGATCAAATACATCCCGCTCCGCAGGAGCGCCGATGATTGGTACATCACCATGGGCGGCGAAGCCCGCGAGGTCTGGGAGCAGATAGGAAATGACAACTGGGGCGAGTCGCCTTATTGGAATGGGTATCTCAATGAAAGATACATGCCCTATTTTGACCTGCACTATGGAAAACACCTCCGTACCTTTGTGGAACTGAAGAGTGGATTGAATTCATTCCGCCGAGGTGGCCCGCGTCCCATCGACGAAAAAAAGCTAGATTTTCAGGCCGCGTTCCTTGAAGTTGGCGCATCCTCTGGCCAGAACTCGATTCACCTTAGAGTCGGCAGGCAAGAGTTAGAGTATGGGTCCGGACGGTTGATCGATGTGCGCGAGGGACCAAATGTCAGACTGAGCTTTGACGGCTTCATGGTGAAAAACAAAATCGACTCATGGCAGATTGATGGATTTGCTATGCGGCCGGACGAAGATAACCCCGGGTTCTTCGACAATTCGCCGGACCACACTACGGGCTTCTGGGGCATCTATGCCACCAGACCAATACCGCGTCATTCGTCTTTAGACTTGTACTACTTGGGTCTTGATCGGAAGAATGCGTCTTTCCAGCGAGGCACTGCTCAGGAACTGCGTCACTCCCTCGGGGCAAGAGTTTCACGTCCCATCGCTACCGAAAAACCGGGATGGGATTTTGACTATGAAGGACTCTGGCAGTTTGGCACATTCGGTTCAGCGAACATTCGAGCATGGACGATTGCAACCGAGACCGGATACCGAATTCCAACCATTCCCTTGAAGCCGCGCTTTAGTGCGAAGGCTGACATTTCCAGCGGCGATCACCCGAACACAAATACCCTGGGGACGTTCAATCCACTATTTCCAAAGGGCAACTACTTCGGCGTCCTGGCCACAACAGGTCCTGGCCCCATCAACTTCATCGACGTTCATCCTCACGTGGAAACGGCGCTTTCGCATGGTGTGTCTGTTTCCGTCGACTGGATAGTTCAGTGGCGAGAGAGCCTTGCTGATGGCGTTTACGCGGTGCCTGGATTCTTGATCAGGGCGGGGAATGATAGGCAGGCACGATTTGTCGGACACAGGCCAGGCACGGAGGTTCGCTGGCAAGCCAACCGGCATGTATGGTTTCAGGCCGACTACGGAATTTTCTATGCCGGCAAGTTCCTGAAGGAGACACAGCCCGGCCGCAATCTCAATTACTGGGCATTGTGGGTAGGTTACAAATTTTAGAAAGCATTTCGCGGACTGCAGTTTTCCAATTCGTATGTGCCGTGATTGTCCCGTTCATCCTCGCGAAGGGAGCTTCAACAACTAAGACATCCGCCCAAAGAGGTGGGACGTTGAACCGCCTTAAATGATGATCGCGCTTCTCTGCACCCGAAGCCACAAGATCGAACCTTGAGAGCCCGACGATCGGAAGGGAAGCCCACATGGAGATGACCACGGACACACTTCGCGCGGAAAGGTGGTTACATCTCTCGTTCGCATTGCTGACATTTGTCACAGGCCTGGTCGATGCTGCCAGTTATCTCTCAATGGGACATATCTTCACAGCAAACATGACCGGGAATATTGTACTGCTCGGTCTGGCGGTGGCGAACGTACCTGGATTTTCGATGTTTCGGTCGATAACGGCTCTAGTCTTCGCGTTCGCGGGCGGCATTGTATCGGCGCGACTCGAGCATTGGACTGCAAATTGGCGCAGGAGCCATTGGCTCGGATTGGTAGCCGGGATGGAGACCACTCTACTGTTTGTGGCTTGCATGTTGTTGGTGATGCGGCATGATTCTGTTGGCCTTCCGAGCAGTAGTCTGTACGGGATCATTGTACTCACCGCTCTGGCCATGGGCATTCGAAACGGCACCGTGCGGAGGCTTGGAGTGCCGGATATCACGACTACTGTGTTGACGCTGACTGTGGCTGCTTTAGCCTCGGAATCCTCTTTGGCGGGAGGAAATAATCCGCGATGGGGACGACGCATATCTGCCGTCTTCTCGATGTTCTTTGGTGCAGCAGTAGGCGCATTTCTTCTCCAACATTCTCTTGCTGTTGTGCTTGGCTTGGCCGCATTTGTCACTTTGACGGCAATGATCATCCAGTATTTTCGCAGCGACACCATGCAGGAGTTAACGGCAGCGTCACATAAATGAAAGCATTCGCGGTGCTGCGCAAATGAGCAATGTGCTCCTCATCCGTCGCAAGCAAGATTGATGGCGCTTATCCAGGCCAAAGAGTGGCTGAGAGTTGATTGTAATTGTGAGTTGAACGGGAGGAATACGGATGTTGAAGAATCTGTCGTCAACTTTCGCGAAGACTTTGAACTTTCTGGTTCCCTCGCTCGTAGGGGCGATGTTCTTCTTCGCCATCATCGGAGTGTTTGGACTTAGGATTGCGGTCGCGGGACTGCTGGTGGCCGTCATTGGCGCAGTGGTCCTTGTGCGCCGTGTTCCCGCAGAAGGAGGCTCGCGATGAGCCTGAATCCAGCTACTCTGGCCCGCGTGCAGTTCGCATTCACCGTGAGCTTTCACATTATCTTCCCGACCATGTCCATTGGGCTTGCCATGTTCCTTGCTGTCATAGAAGGCCTCTGGCTCAAGACCAGGGATGCGCTGTATCTGCAGATCTATCGCTTCTGGCTGAGTATTTTTGCGATGGGTTTTGGAGTTGGGGTGGTGACAGGCATCGTCCTCTCGTTCGAGTTTGGCCTGGGCTTTGCGAAGTTTGCACAGCTTGCCGGACCGGCGATCGGGCCCATGATTGCCCTGGAAGTACTCACTTCGTTTTTCCTTGAAGCCGGTTTCCTCGGGATCATGCTCTTTGGAATGCATCGAGTGGGGCCTAAGCTCCACTTTTTTGCTACCTGCATGGTGGCGCTTGGCACACTGCTGTCAGCATCATGGATCCTCTCGGCGAACAGCTGGATGCAGACGCCGGATGGCGTGGTTGTCCGCAATGGCCGCCTGGTTGTCGTCAACTGGTGGCACGTCCTGAACAACCCCTCCTGGCTTTTCCGCTTGCCGCACATGCTGAGCGCCGCTTACCTGACCGCCTCGTTTCTCGTGGCGGGCGTTGGTGCATGGTACCTGCTGCGCGGCAAGCATCTTGCGTTCGCGAAAAAGAGCGTGGCGCTCGGCACCGCGTTCGCAACTGTGCTCATCGCGGGGCAGGTATTCATTGGAGACCTTCTCTACGGCAAGATGCTGAAGTACCAGCCCCCGAAGATGCAGGCGGCGGAGGGTTTCTGGGCGAAGGAATCGACGTCGCCGGCGCCGTACTACTGGGTCATTCTGCCGGACCAGAAAGAACAGCGCAATCGCTTCGCCCTCGGCATTCCCTATTTAGGCAGCATCTGGCTCACACACAGCCTTCATGGGCGCGTGGAGGGCCTGAAGAACACCCCGCCGGACCGGCAGCCCATCATGGGCATGGTCTTTTATGGATTCCGCATTATGTACGGGATCGCCATCCTGATGTTCGCAGTGGCGACGAGTTCTCTTTGGCTTCGATGGAAGCACCGGCTTTACACTACGACGTGGTTTCTCCGCTTCCTGGTAGCGATGACGCCCTCAGGCATTATCGCGACGCTTGGAGGATGGTATGTCGCGGAGACCGGGCGCCAGCCCTGGGTGATCTTCGGCCTGTTGAGAACAATCGATGCTGTTTCACCGGTCCCAGCGCAGACGCTCCTCGCGACTCTGATCGCGTTTGTATGCATCTACACACTCTTCATGGCTGCATTTCTATTCTTTGTTGTGCGGATCATCCGGAGGGGACCGGATTCCGCTCCCGCCCACGCCGAGGCCTCAGGGTCTCTTAAGAACGCCTTCCGTCCCCAGGTGCTGGATAACGTGAATGCCAACGCCGCGGCGGGGAGGTAGCACGATGGATATGCCTCTCCTCTGTGCCGGATTTGCCGCTCTGTCCGTTACGTTCTATGTTCTGCTCGACGGGTTCGACCTCGGAGTCGGCGCACTGCTGCTGTTGCAGCCGCACGAACCATCGAGAGACCATATGGTCGATTCCATCACGCCGACGTGGGATGGCAACGAGACGTGGCTGATCATGACCGGGGTGACTCTGCTGGCGGCGTTTCCCATCGCGTATGGCATTCTCATGCCGGCCCTCTACATTCCGATCATCGTGATGCTGCTGGCGCTGGGTCTGCGCGGAGTCTCCTTCGAGTTTCGTGCGCAGATGAAACCTTATCGCAGGAGGTGGGACGTGATCTTTGCGATCGGGTCGCTCACTGCAGCGTGTATGCAGGGTCTCATTCTGGGCGCAATGATCGAAGGCATATCGGTCGACGGGGTTGCATTCAGCGGGAGCGTCTTTGACTGCTTTCGACCTTTCCCCTGGCTTTGCGCCCTGTGCGTGCTCGAAGGATATGTAGTGCTCGGCGGTTGCTGGCTCCAATTCAAGACGTCAGCGCCGCTGCACGGATTTTCGGTACGAGTGTTGCGCATCACATTGCCGCTCTTTCTTCTCATGTTCTGTATTGCAGCTGGCACATCATTTTTCATTCAGCCTGGCATCCAGACCGCATGGCAGGCCCATCCTTTACTGCTCGGAACACTGAGCTGCACGCTGCTGATTGCAGCTCTCATTCTCTTTTGTTGTATCGGGAAGCGTCCCGACATTCGTCCCCTGGCCGCGGCAATGGTCATGATCGCTGCCGGGATCGCTGGTCTTGCAATCCTGGTGTTTCCGATGGTTGTGCCATTTCGTGTTTCCATCTGGAGCGCGTCAAGCTCGCGGCTGAGCCAGATCTTCGTCCTCGCTGGAGCGATCGTTGTTACTCCGGTGGTCCTCGGGTACTCGTTCTTCGCCTACTGGATATTTCGTGGCAAGACTCCGAAGAAGGGGTGGGGCGGCGGATATGAGTGAGCGGAAAAAGCGGTTGCTGTGGTTCGCGGGAATCTACGTAAGCACATTGATCGTCTTCGCATTCGTTACGTATTTGTTGCGAGTTGCATTGCGGCTCCTCTGAGATGCAAGCAGACAACCGCGCAATTTCAATGCAGTCTCCATGTTCGTGAGCGTTTACCAGATGCCACGAGGATGGCAGAAGTATCAGGAGGAATTTACGAAATGAAACGCATCCGTTGTGTTTTCGCTTGGAGTTTACTCGTTTTTAGCCTCGCAAGTCGCCCGGGCCTCGGATGGTCCGAGACCGCGCAAGGCTCAGACCCAACTTCAACCGTTGCCGTCGGCCCCCAGTACGATACAACTCACGTCTATGTCGCACCGGAAAAGGTTGATGCCTTCGTGAAGGCTTTCCTCGGTACGTTTGGAGGCACCAGCACAAAGCAAGTGGTGGTCACCGTCACTCCGACTCCGAGCAGTACAAGCTCCCAGCTTCTGCAGACTCCCGTCGGCACGGTTTCGCTGTTTGGATTCAAGACTCCCGTTCCGTATCCCTTCGGCGCGGAAAGGACTGGCTATCTTGTCACCGATCTCGATAGTGCTATCGTTTCCGCAAAGTCCGCTGGGGCTGATGTCGTCGTGGCACCATTCCCTGATCCGATCGGACGCGATGCAGTCATTCAGTGGCCGGGCGGAATCAACATGCAGCTTTACTGGCACACGACGAAACCCTCATACGCGGCATTTCAGACAATTCCCGAAAACCGTGTCTACGTTTCACCGTTCCGAGTTGCCGGCTTTCTTCGAAGCTTTCTTGCCTTTTCCCATGGCAAGATCGTTTCGGATGATCCTCGCGCACCCGGAATTGAGATTGGCCGACCAGGCGAGACATTCCGGCGCGTCCGCGTCGAATCGCTTTTCGGCAAGCTCACGGTCTTTGTCACCGATGGCCATCTCCCCTACCCCTACGGGCGGGAAACGACTGGCTATGAGGTTTCAAACCTGAAAGAGACGCTCGCGAAAGCTGAGTCGCTGGGTGTCAAAACTCTTGTTCAGCCATATTCATCGAGTGGGCGGACTGCTGCAATCATCGAATTTCCGGGCGGGTATGTGGCTGAAATTCACGAAATAAAGTGAGTAGCCTTCGCTGCTTTGGGGACTGGCTCGCATTTGTCGCAGCCAAATCCTAAGGCATATTGGCACAGCCGGTTTCGTGGCGACATCTGTGAGAGAAGGACAATGGTTATGGTCGTTTCTGCACACTGCGGCAACTCGACCGAGATGCGGTATATGAGCACGATTCTCCATCCGAAGAGAATAAGTCGGGATGCGCGCTGGCGAATCTGCTGAGTCAATCCCTGGCAATGTATGTCGAACTGGAAAATATCCATTGGCATTTAAGGCTCGACCAGGCAGGCCACGCCGCTAACTTCCAATCTCAGGGCTCAACGGAGATTGCCAGAGAAGTCTGTACGATTTCTTTGCGGTTAATTGCTTCAATATCTCGTTTACAACGCGTCCTTGATCCCAACGTCAGCGCTGAATGTGCCGCATTGTGCGCCGTGGTCGAGGAGAAGATTGCCGAGAATCACGAGCTTGCGAGCGACAGGCAATTTGACCACAGGGAGGACATCGCGACTCTTGTGTCCACGGGGCCACGTGATCCATGAAAGTGAGGCGGAGGTGCATCCAGATGTGGCGCCCTCTGCAATTCAAACTGGACGGAAGAGCGGCGTTCGCGCGTACGGAATAGCAGGTGAAAACAGAAAGCTCTCTGCCAAGGGATATGGAGTGTCAGGCAAATGACAACCAGGGATTGGCTCATGACGGCTGCATTGCTTTTGCCTGCGATGCTCCCTGCCGGTCTTATCGCTCAGGGTACTCCACCTGCACCCGGTATCATTTGGGAGCCTAGAGGAGCGCAGACCCTCGGTAAAGAGTCCACCGCAAAACCGCACGACCAGATCAGCCTTGCTCCCGACAAGACCTACACACTAGCCGAATTGATCGACCTCGCAGAGCAACACAATCCGGAGACGCGAGTTGCCTGGCAGCAGGCGAAGTCAAAAGCAGACGAGTTAGGGATCGCAAGGAGTTCGCTCTACCCAACCTTGACGGCAGTCGCCTTGGCCGTCTCACTCCGGACAGCTAACTTGATCGGCGAGTACTATCACCGCCAAACGGAAGGCGCCTTTGAGCCGATACTCCACGTGGAGTATCTGGTATTCGATGTAGGCGGACGCAGTGGAGAGATCGACGTTGCCAAGGCAAACCTGCTGGCGGCGGATCTTGCATTCAACGATACGCATCGCCGCATCATTTACCAGGTCGCCGAGGCTTACTACCGGCTTCTCAATGCCCAAGGGCAGCGCCAGGCAGCCGAATCCAGTTTGGAAAACGCCAAGGCAGTCGAGAAAGACGCGATGGCACGCCTTGAAAACGGTCTGGCTACCAAGCCCGACGAACTTGAAGCCACCGCTGCGCGCGCCCAGGCAGACTTCGATCTGCAGGCCGCCGTGGGGGCCGTCGACATTGCGCGCGGCGACCTTGCCACTGCTCTCGGAGTCGATCCCGGCACAGCTTTCACCGTTGAAGGCATCGACCAACTCAAACTCCCTTCATCCATCGCCGACTCTGTCGATCAGGAGATGAATCGGGCCTTCAGCCAGCGGCCTGACTTGCTGCAACAGTTGGCGCGCTTGCGCGCGGCAAACGCTTCGCTCAAACGGGCGCGATCCCAATATTTTCCGACGCTGAGCTTCCAGGGGGATGGTGGGTTGGCACGCGCATACGGACAGCAAGATCTTCTTCCCGGAAGCTACGCACAAGGCGAGGTTTGGAGTGCCGAACTCGAGTTGCGATGGAATCTCTTCGACGGCGCGCGCCGCGAGTACCGTATTGCGCAAGCCAACGCCGACAAAAAGGCGACGCAGGCGCGGATCGATGCGCTTCGCGACCAGATCGCCGACGAAGTTTGGGCCGCTTACACCAACATGCGAACCGCTCTGAGGCAGCAGCAGGCTGCGGCCGCACTTCTCACCGCCTCGCAGGAATCTTACGATGCGGCACATGAATCCTACGGCTACGGTGTCCGCAATTTGCTCGATGTGGTCTCCGCTCAAAAAGCCCTGGCGCAGGCTCGATCTGAGGACGTTTCCGCCCGAGCGCAACTATTGCTCCAGGCCACCAATCTCGCCTTTCAAACGGCCGACTTCATCCAAACTCAGCACTGGAGCCCCGCGCCATGAGTACAACACCACGCAGAAGGAGCGACGTGAATCTGTGAGCCGCCTTCGACGCTGGCCGATTATGCCGTATGCACTTCTGACGATTGAAATCGCAGGTTGCAGGCGCGCGCCTACGTTTAACATACTCGGTTCCTTTTTTCCGTCCTGGCTCATATGCCTTTTCGCGGGAATTGCGCTTTCCGTCATTGCCAACCGCATCTTCGCCCGATTTGCACTCGACAAGGAGATCCTCTGGCCCATTGTTGTCTATCCATGCCTTGCGCTGCTTTTTGCCTGCATCCTTTGGCTCATTATCTTTAGCTGATCGAAGGAGGAACCGTGCCGCATAACCGCCTTCACATTATTGGCCGCGCCATCAGCATCGGGATCATGGCAAGCACCGCGATTGTCGCACTGGTGGTCATTCACCAGGTGAACGCGGATCCTCGCACCGACGATGCTGAAGTCTTTGCCAACTTCATTGGCATGGCCCCGCTGGTCAACGGCCCGATCATGCACCTCTATGTCTCAGACAATCAACTAGTGAAGGCAGGCGCCCCCCTATTCGACATTGACGACCGTCCATACGCGTACGCGCTGGCCCGCGCTCAGTCTGATCAGGTTGCCCTTCAGGGTCAGATCGGCGACGAGAGCCGCATCATCGCCGGGAAGGCAAGCGGTGTCGATGTTGCCAGGGCAAGCGTGCTTGCCGCCGATGCTAGTCTCGCTCATGCTGAAGCCGCTGTGCAGCAGGCCAAAGCGGATGTGGCTAACTCACAGGCGGCGGTGGCGCGCACTAATGCGGAATTCGAGTATGCATCGGACAACCTGCACCGCATTGAGCCGCTTCTGGCGCGCCAGTTTGTCACCGTCGACCAAGTCGACCAGGCGCGCACACTTCAGACCTCTCGTTTGCAGGCCGCGAACCAGGCCAAATCGCAACTCGCCCTGGCCGAAGCGGGTCTCCTCGCGGCGCAAGCACAATTGAAGGAGGCACAAGCCCTCGTCGACGAAAGCCATCAACAAGTCGAAGAGGCATCGCATAACGTCACGACTCTGCGACCGCTGGCGGGTCAGCTTCCCGGAAAGCAGGCGGCCATCGATACGGCAAAATACAATTTCGACAATTGTCACGTTGTCGCTCCGTTCGACGCGCGCGTGACAAACCTGACGATCTCAGAAGGCGCCTACGCGACTGCCGGCGAGCACATTTTCACTCTCATCGACACGCGCACCTGGTGGGTCATCGCCAACTTCCGCGAATCGCAGTTGCATCACATTCGGCCCGGCATGCTCGCCGATGTCTATGTGATGTCGCGGCCCGACGTCCGCTACAGAGGTGTCGTCGATAGCGTTGGATTTGGTGTGACTCCCGATACCGACCTTGTGGGGCGTCTGTCCGCGCCGGGCCTTCCTGATGTGCAACGCACCTTGAACTGGGTGCACTTGGCATCGCGTTTTCCTGTGCGCGTCCGGATTCAAGATTCGCCGTCCGAGGTGTTCCGACTCGGCGAATCGGCAGTGGTGATCATTCGCGGTAACACAACTCCTGGGACTAGGGAGTAAGTATGGCATCTGAGCCAATTCATCTTCCGCATGAGGAACACTTCAGCGAGTGGTTCCCCAACTTTCTGAAGAAGGAACTGGCGCCCTATCCCGGCCGGGGTGCACTTGTGGCACGTATCGTCATCTCCGCCACGCTTACCATGATCATCATTGAGACCTTTCGCATTCCCGGCGGTGTCCTGGGCGCTTTGACTGCATTTTTCTTTTCGCGCGAGAACCTTGTCGCCACAGCTCGTTCGGCAATTTTCATGATGGCATCGTTTCTGATCGGAGCTCTTTTCATACCCGTTGGCGCACGTTTTCTGGCTTCCACCCCTGAAACGCACTTTTTCTGGGTAGGCTGCAGCCTGTTTCTGGTTTTCTTTTTGCTGCGCTGCCTGGCCAACTACGGAGTGGCAACCGGACTCGGCTTGGTCGTCAGCAATGTCGTCGGTATCTGGTACCTACCTGGGCCTCCGGAACGCAATGTTGAACTGACCCTGTGGTTCGTCGCAGCCACGATCATCGGTGCACTGGTAACGCTCGGCGTTGAGGTTGTATTCAGCGCGCTCTACCACCGCGATGATTTGACCGAAGGCATTGATACACGTCTCGCTCTGATTGAAAACCTCATGGGGTGCTATGGCGAATCCCGACCCGTTTCGCCCGCGACACGAAATGGTCTTGCGCAGTTCGCGATGGTGGGTACGGGCTCTCTGCGCCGCCACCTCGCCCGCGGAAACTACGAGCAACTCTACCGCACCCGAATGACGACGCTGGTATCCCTCACGGCGCGCTCAATCGACTTCGCCGCTGCTCTTGCCAGCGCATATCCGTCTCTGCCGGCCGCGCTGGGGGAACGCGCTTCGCGCATCAATGGAAGCCTGGCCGATATTCGCCGATGCCTTCGCACGCATGGTCAGCCATGCGAGGCGACGCTGGAATCGCAGCCGAGCCCCGGTACGCCACTCTTGTCGGAGATCGAGTCCATGGTGTCACTGATGCCCGCGATCTTTAGTGAGGAGAATGCCGTCGATCCTGCGCTTGAATCCCTTGAGGAAGATCCCGACAGCGTTCGGATCTTTATTCCCGACGCCTTCTCCAATCCCGAGCATCTGCGCTATGTTTTGGGAGGAACGCTGGCGGCCATGCTCTGCTACGTCTTTTATGTTTCGCTGGACTGGCCGAATCTCTCCACGTCGGTCACCACTTGCGTGATTACCGCGCTCACCACGATTGGATCCTCGCGCCAGAGGCAAATCCTGCGCGTTGCTGGTTTCGTACTTGGTGGCGTAATCGCCGGGCTCGGGGCACAGATTTTCATTGTCCCGTTCATCGACTCCATCGGCGGATTCACGCTGCTCGTCGCCGCGATG
>Ga0210398_10001871_pt1 | contig 21127 bp, 15 predicted proteins | sample IncBWC4OmetaG_FD_161047 | JGI IMG/M metagenome (GOLD analysis project Ga0210398, IMG submission 161047) | Forest soil microbial communities from Barre Woods Harvard Forest LTER site, Petersham, Massachusetts, United States - Inc-BW-C-4-O | ecosystem: Environmental > Terrestrial > Soil >...
ACCGTGGCTGCCGCTGGATCCACCCGACGGCGGCGGCGAGGCAGCAGTAACATTCACAGTCGCTTGGACAGTCATGGTGTCGATTGGTGACTGACCAATGCATGTAAGCACGTATGTAAAGCTGCCCACGACTGTAGGCGTGACGGTGATTTGCCCGGACGGGAGACTCACGGTACCACTCCATGAGGACCCATCGGCACCACCGCCCGAGGCGCCGCATGCCGTTGCGTTGGCAGTCTGCCAGCTGACTGTAAAGGGTGTGCCGGTCACAGCGTTGGCCGGCGCCGAGATTGTAGCAGTCAGGGGATTTGCCTCTTGTACCGTAATGGTCTGAGGTGTCGCGCTGACAGCTGGCGGACCAACATTATTTTCTCCATTGCAGACGAAAGTGAACTGCGATTCACCGGCGTTACTGGCGGTGTAGGTGTTGGTGCCATCCGAACTGCCACCGGTCCTGCTGACCTCGTAAACCCCTTGGTTTTGGGTGCCGACCAAGTTCTGATCCAGAATGCATCCCGCCATGTTCGACTTGTAGGTGACACTCACCGTCTGGCCTACTGAAACGAGACTACTGCTGACACTCAGCGTCGCGTAGGGAGGATTATTTTCCACCGTGACGGTAACGCTGGCCTGAGCGGAAATCGAACCCTGCACGCAGTTCACTGAGTAGGTATAGGTCCCCAAGACCGCTGGGTTCAAAAATAAATCGCCGTTCCCACCTGCGATCTGTGCACCAGACCAACCGTCATTGGGCATCCCGCCTCCGGTCGTACAGGAGTCTGCGAGAGAGAACCATCGCAATTCAAGTGTCTGGCCTAGTTCTAAATCTGTATTGCTTAGAGCAAGACCGACCGTAGGAGCGATGACTTGCACCGTGGTTTGACCAGTGGCCGGTGTGTTGCTGTTGCCACAAGAAAGCTGATAGACGTACTTTCCGGGCGTAGTCTGTGTGACGGTAAGCGTCCCGGAGTTTCCCGATAGCGTTTGCGTAGTATTGCCGTACGTGAGCTGGCAGGGCGGGTCGTTCGTAAACCATGTTACCGGCCACGAGCCACCCGCCCAGACTATCGCCGGCGCAACCACACTGCTCTCGGGGTTGTTCGTTAACCAAGTCACCGCGGCTTGGGCGATGCTTTGGTGTCCATCGGGGTACGAGCAGCTGATGCTGTAGCCAATCACACCCGCGGCACTTTCGTGTATCGGTTGATTGCCGCTCGCGGCCACTGTTCCGCCCCAGCCATCGCCCGTAGTACCGCCTGAAGCGGTACAAGACGATGCCCCGACGGCTGACCAGCTCAAGGTGATTGTCGCGTCAATACCTTCAACGGTTTCGGATGGCGTGAGTTGCGCCGTGGCAGGCCCCGACATTGAGTTCACCACAAGCGTTGAGGTGTTGTTGGGATCGAGCGCTTGCTGGATCGTAGCGGTGCTTCCGGTCGGGTCGGATGTCGAGTTCCACACCGCTGCAAGCGAGGTGAAGAGCGCCAGAGCATTCTGTGGGGTCGGACTCGGGGGTGGGGAGAGCGGACACTGTAAGTAGCCGTCGTCGGTCGCGCCGGTCTGGTTTCCCAGTGAGAGGGAACCAACGACGTGGTTGTTCTGATCAAAGAGCGCGCTTCCCGAAGCACCGGGGCCGATCGTGCCCGTTAGGTTCACGACGTCCCAGAAGTTGGACGTGAAACTGACGTTGAGCGAGCTGTTGGCCGCGACAATTTGGGCGACCGCCTGCCCGTTCCAGGTTGTAAATTGCTTGTCGTTGGAAAGAGCATGGTGAATCGTGTAGCCGCCCTCAATCACACCGCCCGTGGCATCGAATCCCGCCAGGTACGCGTCGCTGGCCGCAGGGGGCTGATTGAGCAGCAACAACCAAGCGTCTTGCTGCTCAGCGACGGTAGTGGCCCCTTGCTGGGTTACGATGCCGGGATCATATAGTGTCCCGAGCGCCGACCCACAGGGAGAGGTCGCGTCCCAATAGACGATCACGTCCGTTGCTGCCCCTGGGGATCCGCCTCGTGGTTTGCCGGTCTCGCAATGCCTTGCGGTGAGGACGTAGGGCTTGCCGTCGTGCGGGACGTCGTTGATCAGCGTTCCTGAGCATTGGAACGCATTGCCGACGATGATCGCAACGGTAGCCTGCCCAGGTGCCGTGTTGGCCGCAGTGACATCGCATTCATAGTTCACGATGCAGCTCGAGGTCGAGCCGCCGCGCGTTTGTTGACGCAGCTGAGCGTAGTACGGGTGGTCGGGTACTGCGTGTCCGAATCCTCTGTACCCGGCCTGCAGACTAGCGATTTGCAGGACCACATACCGTCGCTCGTTCACCGCCACCGTGAGCTCCATGGCGAGTGAATCTCCTTTTGCAATTCGACTCCAAAGTTGGCGCTTGTTGACATCCTTCGCGCGGTACGTGTAGGTGGCTCCCGCAGCAACAACTTTGAGCTGCGCGCTCGAGGGCAAGAAGATGTTCGTCGCGTGGAAGGACAGTGACACAGCCGTCGGTACACGCACCGAATAGTGCCAGGTGGCAACTCCGCGCGCGATGCTCCACGCGCCAGTCCCGGCCTGCGATGCGTCAATGGGGTGACGGATATCCACCGCAAAGCGATTGCGGTCTTTCACGGCAGCATCAATCAGCGGATTGAGGTCGACTTGCACGACGTCCACAGCCGGAGCGCTGGATTGCGCCAGTGACACGCGAAAACCGATAACAGTGAATAGAATAAGAAGTATGGCGCCCAGCGAACTGAGCAGGCGCTCCCTCTGGCTCATCATTGTTTATCTCCCTATGCGCGGGGCGCGCCACAGTCGCAACCCGCGCTTCCATAATAACCCTAAGTACGGCATGCGTGCATGTACCGCGCGCACGGCTACCTGATTCTTGCGCCGCAAGTACTGGCTCTGCTCGGACACTGCATCGTCTAGCTCGCGCGAAACAGCAGCCACAATAGAGACGGACCGACTCGCTGGGCGAGCGGGCTAATAGTTCACATAATCTATGCGCGCAGTAGTGCGGGGTTGCCTATGCGACGCCGGTACGAACAGCGAATTTCAATTGGCACGCGACAGCGCCTCACGCGTACATAGGCGCAAAACGACGAAACCTCCGTCCGCAGCGGCTTCCGGGACTCTTTGAGAGTGTTCCCGGACTGCCATGATGGTCAACCCCGCGACTTAAAGAGAGTTGGGCTAACGAATTACAGGCGGTCTCGACGAAGTCAACCTCGGCATTGCCTACGCAAAGGTCGGGGTCCGATTCGAAGCGCCAACTGACCCGATCCCCGATCTCGATGCCATCCAGCAACTCGATTCCGAAATCGGCTATCGCATTGTTACGAACTTTGCCTATGGTTTGGCACTCCCAGTCGTTTTGTTTCAACGTTACCCCAGGCGTTACCCTGGTATAGATGGATGCGCGCCTATCGCACCGAAAGTCCGCGCGCCATGCGCAGCACGTTCTCGCGGTGAAATTCTAGGTAGCGCCGCTGGCCTTCCGAGAATGCACCAACGTTTACGCGGTCCTCGGTGTCGATGCCCATGCGCTCCAATGACCTCTGATCGGCAACCGGGGACACGATCAATTGTCCGGAGTCCTCGAAAGAGATGAAGCCTTTGTCGAACAGATGATCCACGGTCGGCGTCAGCAGCAGCCCGTTCTCCCCGTCGAGCCGCTGCTCGTTGCTGCTGTCGCGCCAGGGCTGGACGTGGCTGGCGATCAGGTGCTCCATGCGCTCGACGTGGGTGATGCGGCAAGCGCGCTCGACGGCACGTACATTGTCCCGGAACATCCCCTGACCCCGGCGGGCTTGGACGAGCGCGGTTCGCTCAGTCTCTCGGATCGCCGCGTCGGCGGCGATCGCGACCTCGACCCGTTGCTCCCATTCTTCGATGTCCCGTTCCGGTGCTGGCGAGTCACGTTCGATCTTGCTGATCTCGTGACCAACATCGGCCACACTGGTGGCCTCCTTGCCGATCAAGGCAAAGAGCGCCGTTGCCAGGCCCGCGCTGATCTGCGTCAGATAGACGCCTTGCAGGCCGTTGCCATCCAGTGTCAGCGGGGCGTACTTGCTCGCCAGCTCCGAGCGCAGCCGCGCGATGTGATCCTTGGGGCGGATGGCGTTGTCGAGTCGCCGCCAGCGGACGCCGACCCGCCAGCCGATCTGGCTCCAGTTCATGCCGGCGGTGCCGAATTCCTCAGGCTTCGGGCTCTCTCGGCAATAGCCACTGACGATGCCGAGCGCGGCAATGCGTGTATCGCAGAACGAGAAGACGATATCTCCGGGAGAGACCTCGCGCATGAATTCATAAAAGGGATTACGGTGACCTTTCTTGTTGCGCTTGGGCGACCACAGATAGCCGCCCTCAATCTCCTGGCGGAACGTCTGATTTTGGTTGACCCACCAATAGCGCATCTGTCATCGAGTCATTACGATTTACTTCCGAAGCTCCCGCAGTCTGATCCAGTCTCCGGGTGCGCGCTCATACGTCCAGAAGTACCACCCATTAATGGCGCGTCGGTGCGGTAGCGCCGCGCACGCCGCCATTGATGGCGACCGAAATCGCTTCCCGGCAAATGAGATGACTCCGTTCCTCAACACTCGTGCCTTCAACAATTTACCTTTGTAACGGGCGCGGAGCCTCATCGGGCGCGTTACGTAAGCTGCGAGAATGGCTTGGTTCGAGGAATCGGCGAGGAGCTTGGGGGATCGATCGGTCTTCTCCGTTCCCAGGAGCTCGCTCAGGTGCGCTGCCGCATCCTGCTTCACTCGCCGCGTAAACTCGCGCCGCAGATTTTGCGCCTTCGCAAATTTACCGCCCTGACGATTACCAGCCGGGCGCACGATTCGCAGAACCAGTGATTCCAGCTCCTTGATGTGGTCGTCACCGACCGTCAGATACATACTGAATCGATCCCAGGACTCTCCATGCTTGTCTCGCAAATGCGTCTTCAAGCGTCCCCTGAGGTCACGCGCTAGTCCCACGTAATAGAGCTTCTTCTTTCGATACAGGGCGTAGACGCCATTGCGACGTCTGGCCCGCTCGCGGAAGAATTGTTGGTATTCGGCTAGCGCCGTGCGGGAGATTCCTTCTAAGTACTGAGATACCAGCGCGCCTCGTCTCGCTCTCGCCATGGCTCCGCTCCCTAATTTCCAAGACTTCCGCACTGTCTGCGTAATCTTGCTCGTCTGGATCTCCAGACCGGGTTCAGCTTGTTCAAGCTGAGCCTCGGCCAGGTCTGTACAACCTCGTGCTCATGCCGCCCACTTCCTTCCACGGCTCGCATAGTCCACAACTAGCTCGAAAACGTTGTCGCACTTCTGCTTGAACAACGCCCGCTCATAGCTCCCAGGGAGCCCCTCGTCCAGCACCCGCTCGATCTCCGAGCGCACCTGCTTCTGTGTCTGCTGGTCCCTGTACCAGTCCTGCACAAGCACCTTTGGGGTCTCCTCCACCAAGCGCTTGAGCAGCCTCTTAGCAGCCAGCTTGACGCGCTGCGTCTCGTCCTGTGTCATCGACTCCTTCTTCAGCAGGTCGAACAGCTCTAGCTCGTCTTCCGTCAGGCCCTCGCGCACGTGGCGCTCGGCTTCTTCCTTCAGTTCGGCTGCGTAAGCCGCTAATTGCCCGTAGTAGTCCTCCGTCGCTGTGGCGCCCGAGTTGTACGCGTCGATAACGGCTTGCAATCGCTGGGCAAAGTCGGTGCGCGTAGCGTTTTGCCCCAGCATTTCCGCCAACTTCATATCGAGAAAAGCGCGCAGATCCGCAATCTCGATGTTCTTGAATGGTGCCTTCTTGAACTCCTCGCGCAGGCTTTCGACGTTCACTTTGCTGAGGTCCCAGGCATTGCCGCGCTGTACAACCTTGTACTCGGCATCGAACTCCTTGGCCTTAAATGCGTCGGCCTTATCGACCACCACACTCTCGTCCAGCAGCTCGCCCAGTCGACGCACGGCGGCGTCAACGTCCGTCTGTTCGACAATGGTGTCCATCACCCCGCGCAGGTACTGGAATGCCGAGACCGTGCGTCCGTTGCCACGGCTCAAAACCTCGGGCTTGCAGGCTTCGTACAGTGCGGTCACCGTGTTTTCGTATACGTTAAAGCTCTTGCGCAGCTCGTCACTGGCCAGCAGAGTGTCGGCGTAGCCGTTGAACTGCCCGAGCTTGATGAAAACGTCATCCCGGCCCAGCGCTTCACGCAGCGGTACGCCGTTCGCCTTGCAGAAGCCCAACCCCTGCTCGATAGCGTCGTTCAACAACTCGAATAGCGCGTCTTTCTGCCGCACCGGCATTTCGTCATCATCCGTCGGGCCTGCTGCGTAGTCGCGCAGCGCCTTCTTCATGCGCCGGAAGACGTTGTAATAGTCGACGATCTCGCCGTTGCGCTTGGTCACACCATTGATGGTGTGCGACGTCACGCGATTGGCCCGGGCAATCGCCTGCATCAGCGTGTGGCCCTGGATTGGCTTGTCGAGATACAGTGTGCTCACCGTGGGTGCGTCAAAGCCCGTGAGCCACATCGCGCACACGAATACCAGCTGAAGCGGGTGCTCCGGGTCCTTGAAGTTATGCTCGATGTCGTGCCCGTTCTTGTCCAGCGCGTCCATGCGCTTGCGGTGCGGCTTGATGTCCAATCCGCGGGCGGCGAATTTCTCCTCCTCGCCGTTCTCGGTGCTCACCACCACGGCCATTTCGACACCGCGCATCCAGTCGAGGATGCGCTTAAGCCGCACACGCTCGATCTCGTTGGGCGTGGCACTGATGCGCCCCACGAGCGCCTTGATCTCCTTCTTCCACAGCGTCTGCACCTTGTCGAACATGGTCACCGCGGTGAATTTGTCCACCGTTATCACAATGCCCTTGCCCAAGTAGCCCCGCCGAGGGAAATGGAAGACGATATCCGCGGCGATCAGTTCCAGTCGGTCATCGCGCTTAATGACCTCGATCTCCTGCGCAAAGCGCTTCTCCAGCTTCTGCTGCGCCGCTTCGTCCAGGTTCTCCTCTTCGAGAATTTCCACAAACTCGTCGCTCAGGTTGTCGTTCTGGATCAGCACTTCGGGCACTCGCTTCTCGTAAAATAGCGGCACCGTCGCGCCGTCTTCCACGCTTTGCTGGAAGTTGTATTCAGAGACGTAGTCGCCGAACCAAGCGTTGGTCTTGCGGTCGCGGCCCAGCAGCGGCGTTCCCGTGAAGGCGAGGTAGTTGGCATTGGGCAGGCCGGCACGCATGTTCTCGGCCAGGCCGGCGTACTGCGTGCGGTGGGCTTCGTCCACGATGACGACGATGTCGTAGCGCGCTGAGAGCAGCGGATAGCTTTTGCCCTTGTCGTACCGAAACTTCTGGATCAGAGTGAACATCACGCGTTTGTTCTTGCCCAACATGTCGCGCAGCTGGGCGCTGTCGCGCGGTCGCACTTCGTCCTTTGGCGCCACCGTGGCGGTGTGCAGGAAGTTGCGGTAGATCTGCCCGTCAAGGTCTTCGCGGTCTGTCACCACCACGAAAGTGAAGTTCCCGATAAGCTTGCGGAACACCTTGCGTGTGTAGAACACCATCGAGAAGCTCTTGCCCGAGCCCTGCGTGTGCCAAAACACACCCAGCCGCCCGCCCACGGCCTGGCGCCGGGTGAACACCTCGAACGCGTTGTTAACACCGATGAACTGGTGGTTCTGCGCGATAACCTTGTTCGTCTCGCGGTAGAAGACGATGAAGTTCTCCACGTAGTCCAACAGCCGGACCGGAGCCAGCAAACCTAGCACGGCGCGCTCTAGTCCCAAGGTGCCTTCGGCCAGCGCAACCCGGTCCAGCGCCTCTTTCTCGTCATTCACGCGCAGCCAGGCAAAGAAATGCTCCCACTCGGCCGTGAGGCTACCCACCTTGGTCTCGATGCCGTTGGATAGCAGGCACAGCGCGTTGGCCGCAAACAGTTGCGGCAGCTCGGCCTTGTAGTTGGTGAGGTTGTCGTCGTAGGCCGCCTTGAGCTTAACGTTGCTGTTCTTCAGCTCTATGAACACCAGCGGCAGGCCATTCACGTACAGCAGCACGTCGGGCCGACGGTAGCCATGCTCGCCGCGCACCCATAACTGCGAGACGGCCAGGTACTCGTTGCCGCCGGCCGTCGGCAGCGGCGCGTCGAAGTCGATCAAGCGCACCCGCTCGGTCACGCGCTTGCCGCTGTCCGGGCCCTGCGTGGCCTCGAACTCCACCGACACGCCATCGCGGATGAGCCCGTCCACTTCTCGATTGGCCTTCACGAGGCTCATGGCCATGCGGGGCTGCAGTAGTGTGGCCAGGGCCTGTTCTTGCGCCACGGGCGGCACGCCGGGGTTCAAGCGCTGGATGGCGGCGCGCAGCCGGTCGGCCAGGATCACCTCGCGCTTGTCGGCACGGCCCGAGCCATCGTTCAAGTCATCGGGCTGGGCGGTGAAGCAGTTGAGCGTGCTGTAGCCGCACAAGTGTTGCAGCCGCTGCAACACGGCCTGCTCGATATCGTCTTCGGAAATGAAGTTCGGCACCAGCCCTCCCTGAGCTCTGTTACGCCACGGCTTCCGATTCGGTCCGCATTCTGGGTGGCACACGGATGTCGAGCTGATCAACCTTGAGTTTGCCGGAGATCAGGCGCGGGAGCAGCGCGTCGCGAACCTGCCCCAAACAAGTAGTTGCCAGTGAGACAACCTCGACCTCCTCGAGCAATGGAGTCACCTGCTCACAGAAGCACGCAACCAATTTGTCACTCGGGTACAGGACGCGAAACTTGCGAATAATTTCTTGGCTAAGGTTCTGTTGAGCGGCGCCATGAGCAAAGTTCACCAGCTGCTCAAGAGTCTTCCGCGCAAAGAAGTAGGTCCATGCGTACCCGATCGCCGGACGCTTGGGCAATAACGAACAGCATGCCTGATTCGTCGCCGCGTCTACGCCTAGGATCGCGACGTCTGGCATTGCGCAGTACATGGCCATGACAACGGTGTGCCTCGGCAAGACTTTTGCAGCAGACGAGGCCAGGCCTCTGGCTGATAGCGTCTCTTCGGTTGAATTTACGAACATTGACTTGAGTTCACCGGTCTTGACCCAGGCGACTTCACCTCCGAAGTTGTCGCTTGAACTTCGGGATGGCGTACCGCCTGAAACCGTCTTGAACAGAGACTCCATCGGAACTACTGCCCAGTCTTCGGGCAACGTCTGCTTGTAATTCGCCCGTCGCCAGCCCGGAAAACGCATCCGCACAAACCACTCGCGATAGATCTCCTCGGCCATGCTCTCCAGCAGCGCGATACGTCGCTGATTGTTGGCAATCAGATCATTGTAGGCGGACAGGATCGCGGCGATCTTCGGCTGTGCGGCAATTGGCGCCAACGCTAGCAAAGTCTTTTTCCTGAACGAAGTGAACTGAAACCGTGAAATGCCAGTATGTTGAAGATTGAAGACGGCCATGTAACCCCCGCGGTAGAGGCCTTGGAGCACGTAGTAGAGGTAATCCGCGCTCACCTTCGAAGGATCTACGCGCAGGTGTCGAGCGAAACTGGAACAGAGCACGGGCATCTGGTTGTGCCGCTCGAAGAATGCTTCGGTCAAAAGAGCCGTTCTTCCCGTGGACTGCTTCGCTGTGCCTCCAGCGGTTTCGATCAGGATGTCTGATGGTACCAGCGCCTTGCGTTCAACGAGATGGACGGGGATCCACCGCCTGGGCAATTGCAAGCTGGCGTCATGGAGGTCAGCGAAGTCCGTTCCACGAATGACTTCGCAAAGCGTGTGGCCTGGCGTCTCTGCGCCCTCTCCCCATTCGCCATCACGCGTTTCAGATATGAGGTCGTTGAAAGGAGTTGGTTGCTCGCTCACCTTCAGTCCTGCCCATTCAAAAGAGCATCTACATGCTGCGAAATCACGCTTTGTAAATTGTTCGCCGCGGAAGATAATCCCGCCAATTCGTCGTGAACCGAAGACAGGTAGTCGAGAAACTCTTCCTCGGTCTTTCCATCCTCTTCGATCACAACGCCCACATACCGTCCGGGATTGAGCGACCAGTCCTGCTCTTCGATCTCGGCTTGTGTGGCGAGCTTGCATAGGCCAGTCACATCCTCGTAGGACGCCTTGGGGAATCGCTGCTGCAGCCACTCGATGTGACCAAACGAGCTCTCGGCCTGCTTCACTTCATCGTGCAGCGCCTGCACCGCTTCTTTGACAGCCTTGGTCTGCCGGTTGCCGCCCATGCGCTTGCCTGTGGCCTTTGCCCCGTCGGCCTTTCGCTTGTCGAGTTCGCGGATGGCCTTGTCCAATTGCTTCAAGCTGGCGTGCAGCGTCACGAAGAACGGCGTGTACAACGCACGCAGCGCATGCTGGGCCTGATTGCGCGCGTCCACCTCGTCGGGTTGACCATACGCCGCAAAGTAGTCCTGTTGCGCCTGCGCCAGCGGGCCTAGGTCAGCCCATTGCGCCTGCAAGTACGTTACCGCCTCCAGCCCTGCAGTGCTGGCCAGCGCACCCTCGGCGCCCGCTTCAGCCGCATCCTCGCCCAGCACCGCGCGTAGCCGCTCGGCCAGCGCCGGCATGTTGCGCTGGCTTTCCACCAGCCGCGCCAGCCCGCGCGTGAAGTGGCTGTCCACGAGCGCCACAAACTCGGCGATCCGGCCCTTGTGCAGGCGCGGAATGATGGCCAGGTTCTGGATCTGCTCGTCGCTCAGTTCACGGTGCGCGCGGTCGATCTGTGTGAACACGTTGCGTGCGTCGATGAACAGCACCCCATCATCAGCCTTACCCTTGTCGAAGAACCATAGCGTGGCCGGCAGCGTGACGGTGTAAAACAGGTTGGACGGCAGCGTCAGCATGCCGTAGATGAGATTGTTCTTCACAAGCGTGCGGCGGATGTCGGCCTCAGAATGGCGCGCATCGCTGGCCGAATTGGCCATCACGAGCGCGGCGCGGCCGCCAGGCTTGAGTGAGGTGGCGAAAAGGTTGATCCACAGGTAGTTGGCGTTGGGCACCGTCTCCTGCGCCTTTTTGTCGCCCTTCTCGTTGGCAGCATCGCTCTTCTTGGCCTTGGTCTTGTTGCGCGGTACGCCGTAGGTGTTGAAGCGCTTGTCCTGCTCCACCTGGTCCAGCGGCACGTCGTCCACGTTGAACGGCGGATTAGCCAGCACGTAGTCAAAGCTGCCGAAGCTACCGAACGGGTCTTCGGAATAGGTGTTGGCCTGCTTCACTTCGCCACGCAACGCGTTCACGGCCAGATTCATCTTGGCCAGTTTCACGGTCTCCAGCGTTTTCTCGGTGCCGTAGACGTACACGTCCAAATCGGCCGCCGCGTCCTTGCGGTGCTGCTCGATGAACTGGGCTGACTGCACAAACATGCCGCCCGAACCGCACGCCGGGTCAAACACCTTGCCGCCGTGCGGTTCGATAATCTCCACCATCAGCCGCACCACCGAGCGCGGCGTGAAGAACTCGCCGCCGCCCTGGCCTTCACTCATCGCGAAGTTGCCGAGGAAGTATTCGTAGATCTGGCCGAACACGTCACCCGAGGCGTCGAGCGGGATGTCGGAGAACAGCTTCAGCAACGACTTGGGGATGCTGCGGTTCTGCGGGTTGCGGCTGAAGCGGTCGTATTCCTGCTGCGGCAACACGCCCAGCAGCTCTGGCTTGCTCTGCTCGATGCTGGCCATCGCGGCGCGGATGGCCTTAGGGACGTCTTCCTTCTCGGGCAGATTCAGCAGGTAGTCGTACCGGGCCGTCGGGCCTAGCGCGAAGCCGCACTTCTCGATGGCGATGTCTTGCAAGCTGCGCTCACGGCGGGTGCCCTTGAGCTTGTTGTACTCCGCGAGTATTGCGTCCTCGTGCTGACTGTACTTGTTGTCGGCGAACTTCAGGAAGATCAGGCCGAGCACCGGGGTGCTGTATTCGCTGGCTTTCAGGTCGCTGTTGGCGCGCAGCTTGTCGGCCGCGGCCCAGAGATCATTTTCCAGTTTCTTGAGCTGATCTTTGTTCATTTAGTTAGTCCGTCAGCCATGGCCCTTGGCGCGGACTCGGCTATGGGCTGTGGGAGCACTCATCTTGGCGGTGCGAATCTCAACGCCCCTCGGTCACTATTTCTTTGACAATCTCTCCAAGAATGGATCAGCAGCGATCTGACCCAAAATGGGCTGTCGCCGGCCGGTAAAGCGCCCCTCGACACTCGAGTCCGCTCCCCCGCCTTCCAACACGTGCACGAATAGTTGGCAAATTCTAGCCCCGGGTGTGAGCTCAATCGGAATTTCTCCTACGTTTGCGAGCTCGAGCGTGAGACAACCAGAAAACCCAGGATGCACGCCCGGGGCCGTTTCAATGACTAGGCCGCGTCGACCCCATGACGACTTTCCCATCACGTAGCCGCCGTGCCGGCACGTCATGCGAATCCATTCCATCGTGATCGCGAGAACAAAACTGCGAGGGTGCAATACGAAGGTGCCGCCAAACGGCACATAGCGCATATCGCTGAAGGCCCGAGCGTGGGCCGGCGCCGATTCGTCGGTGCGCGTCGGGCTTCGGTTCATCTGCAGGACTGCGTGCGCGCTTCGGCGCAGGGTCAGAAACCAGGTGCCGAGACGTAAATCGACCGCAGCTTCTCCAGACTTCTTCAACTGACTGGTGTCGGGCTTCGGTGCGATCACGAAAGGATCGGCCACGTCCTCTTGATTGAGCAAGCTCGCGATATTGGCACCGGATAGCATCATTTGCTTTGCAACTCCTCGATCTCAAAGACCTCAAAGCTCTTGAGAAGCAACTCGTTGAGCACGCGCGGCCGGTCCTCGTCTTTCAATTTGGACAGCGGCGAGGTGGATGGGCTGGAGCCGGCCACTTCCGAGAAGTAGACTCGCCAGCCCGCATTGATGAGCCACCCGAGATGCCGCGCCCCTGTGGCCGGCACGAGCGCTCTGTAGCGCGAGGAAATTTTTTCCACGTCCGCATCCGTGTGCTTGACGAGCGCGAGCGATGCGGTCAGCTCAGTCGCGAACGTCATTAGATCAGGCACGAGGGCCAGGGCAGTTTCGTCTGCAAATGACTGCAAGAAAAGACTACCCACATCTTGAGGTTCAAAACTCTCGGCGAACGCCGTCGGGGAAGAGACCTCCCAGGTTGCCGCGCTCTCTTGCAGTACTTTCACTCGATCTTGCACGCGTGGGTAGTCGGTACTGCGCTCACCACTGACGCCCGGCGCGAGGAGGTACTCAAAAGCATAGAGGTAGCCCTCGCCGAATACCCGAAGGCCAACCAAGTCGCAAAAGAGCTCCTCGCTCTGGGCCACTGCACGACGAAATGGGTCTGCGAGGAATGTCTGCCCGATGAGGTCATCGAGCTGCTTGGGGTCTGTGAGGTGCGTTTCCTTCTTGAAGTCCGCCCAACGGCTAACGACAGTGGCGCGCAATTTTGCTTGCGCCAGGGGTATCACGCGTTGAAGGACCTTATGGTAACGCCAAATGTTGTGTCCCAGTTCGTGCCCCGCGAGGGGAGCGACCAGGGCGTTGCCTGACTCGGACATCGGCAAGCCAACGAGTACGAATTCACTTAAGGCGTTGTGAGGATAGAGCAGCGTAAAGGGGGAAAAATCCCATTCCGAGGAGATCACCAGTTTGGCGTCTTTGCCAATGGCTTTCGCAGTTAGCCGGCGCATCGGACCGTGGAATTCCGGCGCCCCGTTGGCGTTGGCCGAGCGGGCTAGGAAGCCGACCAGAGGTAGATTGCCGAAAATCGCGTCCAGGGCACGCGCGCAATAACCCTTGAGGGTATCCGGCGAGATCGCGGGGTTGGTCGAATCGATGAGCGTCTGGCGGATATCGCGAAATTCTGCCGCCACAATATTGAGCCCGTCGAGCGAATCCTTGTAGGGGAAATCAATTCCCGAGGCGACATCGATGGCCGCGAGGACGGCATCGACTCGAGCGAGCGTTGCCCGCAAAATCTTGGGTTGAGCGGCCACTTCCTTATGCCGCGCCGCTTAGCCTAGACGCAACTTTCGGTAGCGGGACGTCGGGCGCACACGCACGTGGGTGCTTTGGCCGGCCGCCGCGTGATTGGACAGCGCCAGGAAAAAATCCCGCGCAGTGGCGAGCTGTTCGGGTTTCAAAGCGCGCAGTGTCGCTGGGTTGAGAAGCGTGAGCAATTCAGCCAAGCGGGTCCACAGCTCTTCGAACGAATCGATTCGTTTCTTATCGCCAAACTGCGAGACTGCTTCACTCAACACACGAGCGCTCAATGGATCCACCAACGCACGCTGCGTTCCTTGCTGCGTGGAATCCGCCGTTCCCTGAAGCAGATGCTGCAGCTTCTCCACCGCATCCACCCGCGCTTCAGTCGTGTGGGCACTGCCTATCTCGATGCGCAGCTTATCCAATTGCAGCGCGGCTTTCGCCGCGAGCAGAGGCAGGGCAGGGTCAAACACCGAGAAACCGCGTGCGGAAATTCCTTCCGCCGGAACGGTCGCAGATGAATTAACGTCAGTCATATCCGTCCCTCCTTGTTTAGGCAAGTCTGAAGGCCTCCGAAGAGTTTGTGCGAAAGGGTGGGCCGGATCGACGCATAGCACGCACGCGCAACATCCCCGCACATGGGGGACGGATCCGATCGCAGCACCATTCGCTGAAACACCCTGGCCGTGTAGTTAAGTTTAACGCATCGCGAACGCTATGTGCAGGCACAACGGCGCATTAGGGTGCGCGGAAGCGCCCCCGAAAGGTCCCCAGCGCCTCGCGAACGAACTCGCCGCTGGGGCGCCCCGTGGCGGGTTGGGATTCGCGGGCAGTTTTCAGCCGCGGATGTCGGGCCAAAATCCTGTCAATCACCGCTTCCACATGTACCGCCCGCTCATCGACCGGCGTCGTGGGCGCCTTGTCGGGCGTATTGCGTTTCCGGGTCATGATGGCAGCCTCGAAGGAAGCTTCGCATCGTAGTTCCGGAAGAAGTGATGGTTGAGTTCCGATCTGAAATAGTGCTTTCGATCGATCCAAATGAAACCGTCGCCCTTCGAGATGACCGCTACGTCAATCGGCCCGCCCACCGTCTCCGGTCCCATGGACATCCGCTTTTGCTGCGAATTCAAGTTCACCAGCCACGCTGCGATCTGCGCCAGTTCGTCTTTGGGCGAGTTAGTAATCGCCTCGTAAATGGGAGCCAAATGACCCTTGCGGCGATGATCCGCGAAGCGCTCGACAATTTGCGTCACGGCTTCCTCGCTCTGCAGGCGTACCCGTTCCTTCCACAGTTGCCGCTTTCGCGCGCTTAAATCCGTGACAGCATCGATCACCTCGTCGGGCAGCCGCAGTGCGAGATTCACGATTTCCTCCACCATGCGCAGTTCGAATCGCGGACTGATGCCGCTCAGAAAGGTATCGACCATGTCCGAATGGGCAAACGGCTTCACGAAGGACCGATTGCTCACGCTGATCCGCTCGATGTGCGTTTGCTGGTACTTGAGCTCACCCATGTAGACTTCGCCCAGCTCATAGGTTTGCATGACCGGAAAGTACTCCTCTTTACCGAACCCTGCGATCACGAGTCCGGAGATTGTTTCGCTGACGATACGTCGCTTGGAGATGGCGAATGTGGCCAGATCCCGCAGCGCATCCATGGTTTCACTCCGAAGCTTCAAGTTCGGGAAGCTTCGAGTCGTCAAGTTATGAATGTCGGGCGAGGCGCGGCCGACGAGTTCCTTGCCGACGTCCGAATCGAAGCACTCCGCGGTCGGCTCCTTCTCCCAGTCTTTGTGCGCCTCGAGAATCATCTCGTGCGCGATGGCCTCCCGATCGGGTTTCTTACCCAGTTGCAATTCTCGAATGACGCGGCTGGTCACGCCCGTGTGGATACCACGATACAAGGTCTCAAGCATCTGCAGATAGAAGTGCTTCTGTGCGTCCCACGGAAAGAGATGATCGTTCCTGTTGAGATACTGGATCAGCGCCTTGCCGTAGTCGACGAGGCTCGGGAGTTCATCGGCGCCGAGCGTCTCTCGGAACATCTTCAGAATCGTCTGCCAAGGGATCCCCAGCAACGACGCGTTGTTGTAGACCATCACGCCCACCGGATGCCGTTTCGACAGCATGAAAAGCTTGTCGACGGACTTATAGACTTTGTGGTCATTTCCAGAGCTCACCGTTGCCGCGCTATCCGTTGCGAGCGCGACCGCCAAACTGTTCATGACTACGACTTCTGAAGTCATCAGTGCAATTTACCGGCAAGCCACGTCACGATTTGCCTTCATCCAGGACACCGAGTTGTATGAGCTCGCGCAACAGATCCTCGACTTCCCTCTCGGACGGCGAGCGGCCGTCGGACAACGCCATCCGCAGGCCCGACGGTAAGTTGGCGCTCGCGGACAAGAGCGATTGCAGAAGCGCCAACCGAGCGTTCGCATCCAGAGGCAACGCGGGCGCACGGGGATTTTTGCGCAAATGTCCCTGAACGAGCCCTTTGACGTCCCGAATTGCGATCTCGGGAGACGCAGGATCTGCCAGGATCTCGCGATCGCTCGCCTTTAAGACCCGTTCCTCCAACGCCTGGAGCAATCTCTCCAGACGCTCGCTGGCGGGCTTAGGAGTCATATGAGTTCACCTCCGTCGGGGAACGCTCGAGCGAGCGCACGCCGAATCCGTCGTTGTGCCGAGGCATATTGAATGGGCGTCATGCGAGCGCGGCGCTGTATGTCCGTCGGCGCATCGCCCTCGGCAAGTCCTTCAAGAATGGCCGTCGCATATTGGTCCGCTCGGAAAATTGTCATCACGTCGCGAAGCGCAATCGCCGCCAGCACTTCTCGCTCGGGGTTCAGCTCGTCCCGGCCGAGTTCATCGAGCGAGGCCCGCTCAGTGTTCGCGGGACCGGAGGGTGGTAGATCCGCCTCGCGGGTGACGGGCGTGCGCTGAATGCGCCGCCACTGCTCGCTCGAGATGCTGCGGATGCTTTGCAGGAGGAAGACGATAAAGTCGACATCCGGCGGCCAAAGCCGCGAGCCATCGAGAACCCGGACTATCGTTTCGTTCAAGAGGTCGCTCCAGTTCAGAAGCGGCAGCCGCAGGCTCCGCAGCTGCGCGAATCGCTTCAGCCGCAGCAGGTCCGCATCCGAAAGCGCCGCTAACGCTGCGGCAGCCGTCGGCGGCCTGGAAGTTGCAGCGGTTCGCTTCACCATAGATGGACGGTAGCCCCTCATCCGAGGGTATGCACCTGAAACAGGGTGTCTCAGACAGCGCCCCCAAAAATTTCTTTGTGCACCTCCCCTGTCTGATCGAGGGTCGATCCGGTGCATATGTCATAGACGGACCCGAATGACCAAGGTCCATAAGGAGCTACGGTAATGACCCCTGAGCACGATGACAAGGTGCACCGCCTGTATAAGGTGCAGATCGACAAGGCGATTTTCGAGATTAAGGATCCGACTCCGACGGGACGGCAGCTCCTTGAGCTGGCCGGCAAACGCCCCACGGATCAGTTTGCCCTCTATGAGAAGATCAAAGGCGGCCAGCCGCAGCGCATCGGGCTTGACCAACAGGTTGATTTGCGCGAGCCGGGCACCGAACGTTTCGTTACTCTGCCGCTTGATCAGACCGAGGGCCTCGGCGCTCGGCGCCAATTCTCCTTACCTAAAGATGACTTGGACTGGTTGGAGCGGCGCGGTCTACGCTATGAGCTCGTGAGCGAGAATGGCGTCTTGCGGGTGGTGATCAACGACTGGCCTGTCCCCGCGGGATACGATCAATCCGTGGTCGATGTCAACGTCCGGATTGAGCCCGGGTATCCGGACACGCAAATTGATATGGCTTACTTCTTTCCAGCCCTCTCGCGTCTGGATCGACGTGCCATCGGCGCGGTTTGCCAAGAGGGGTACGACGGAAGATCCTGGCAGCGTTGGAGTCGGCACCGGACCCCTGCTAACCCCTGGCGGCCGGGCGTTGACAACCTGGAGACGCATTTCGCCCTGGTGGATGACTGGCTGATCCGCGAACTGAAGAAGTAGCTGGCCATGGCCACTACGTTGACGCTGACCGGCGCCCAGCGGGATCTCCTGGCGCGGCATTTGTTTCCCAACGACGGCTGCGAAGCGGTGGCGATTGCACTGTGCGGACGCGCCGAGTCGGGCCCACACCAACGCATGGTAGTGCGGCGCATCGTGCTGGTGCCCTATGAGATCTGTCGGGTCAGGCGAGCGGATCAAGTCACATGGCCGACCGAGTTCATCGTCCCCTTTATCGCGGAAGCCGCCGCGAACGGATGGGCCATGATCAAAATCCATGGACACCGCGCCTATGCGCAGTTCTCGGACGTCGATGATGCGTCCGATCGGGCGCTGTTTCCTTCACTCTATGCGTGGCTTGACACCGACAAACCACTTGCCAGCGCTATTCTCATGGATGACGGATCGCTCTTCGGACGCACCGTCCGCCCCGACGGGACGTTCGAAACGTTGGAGCGCGTTACTGTTGTGGGGGATGATTTGTCCTTCTATTTGTCCGAGCAGATTTCGAGTCCGGTGCCCGCCTCTGGCCAGCGCGTCGCGCAAGTGTTCGGTCAAGGCACCTTCGATCGGCTCCGCAAACTTAGAGTCGCCGTCATCGGCTGCTCGGGTACCGGCAGCATCGTCATCGAGCAATTGGCGCGCAACGGGGTGGGCGCGCTCTTGCTCGTTGATCCTGACGTGGTCGAGGAAAAGAATCTCAATCGGATTGCGAATGCCACCGTGCAGGATGCGCGCGTTGCGCGCTCTAAGGTCGAAGTAGCTGCGCGTTCGATTCGCGCCATGGGTCTCGGCACCGAGATCACACTCCACGCGCGGACTCTTTTTGCCCCGGATGTCGTGCGCGCCGTCTCGGTATGCGACGTCGTGATCGGCTGCATGGACACCATCGATGGCCGGCACGTGTTGAATAAGTTGGCCTGCTTTTACCTGCAGCCGTATATCGATCTCGGCGTTCGGATCGATGCCGACGGACACGGAGGTGTTACGCAGGTCTGCGGGTCGGTTCACTACTTGCGTCCCGATGGGTCGAGCCTTTTGAGCCGTAACACCTATTCGCTCGAGCAGGTGCGAGCGGCAGCGATGCAAAGAACCGATCCTGTCGGCTTTCGACGGCAGCTCGAAGAGGGGTACATTCGCGGAGTCCAAGAAGACCGGCCAGCCGTTATCCAGTTGAACTCGCTAGTGGCGAGTATAGCCGTCAACGAACTCCTCGCGCGTCTGCACCCCTTTCGACTCGATCCCAATCAAGACTACGCCGTGACCCGCGTGAGCTTGAGTCATGGGATTTGGGAGCATGAGGCCGAAGGCGCGCCCTGTACGGTGTTGGCGCGCCATGCGGGCCGAGGGAACGTTGAACCGTTAATTGATTGGACTGAGCTCGGAGTCGGAGCGCGCGCGGCGTGAAATTATTCAACCGGCTTTGGCAATGGTTCGCATTCTGGCTGCAGCCACGACGCGAGACGCGGCGAGTCGAAGACCCACCAGATTCCCTTGAACCCCGGGCGGTCTATCTCATCGGCGACGGACCGGAGCCATGGTCCGCGGTACTGCTGTGCCCATGCGGGTGTAACGCCACGATCTCACTCAGCCTCATCCGCCATGACCGTCCCTCATGGCGGGCTCAGATTCACGCGGATAGCACCGTAACACTGTGGCCTTCAATTTGGCGTCGGAGCGGCTGCTGCAGCCACTTCTTCATCCGCCGAGGTCGGACCGTTTGGGCAGGACCGTCCGTGCCGCCACCAAACCGGTAGGGCCCATCGGCACCTGTCAAAACATTTATCCTTTCGGCCCTTTCGTGCGCTATGAGCACTTTTTACACGAATGTTCCCGATGGGCCTAGGGGAGCAGGGCGGTGGCTCCGGACGGTAACAGTCCAAACATGTGAAGCGCGGCGGCTAACGCACGTCCGGCGTATGCGCCGCGGTTGAATTCAATTAAAAAGACTCTATGGCCAGGTCTCCAGTGCTGTAATTATCGGGGGCAATGTCCACATGTGTCGGGAAGGTACAGCGTCCTATAAGAAGGATTCTTTAGCGCACCATTTCGATTTCACGGGTTTTTGATTTACGAGCGTGCACTAGCAGTTTCGTGGCTATATATTCTTTCTGCGTTAACGGCCTCGGCATCTGCTCTACGTATCGCCTGACCTGCGCCGCGATCTCGGGATGCCCTTGGCGAGTAAGTTCATCGCTTACAGCCTGCCATCCAAGACGGACTTCCTGGCGCGTGCGGATCAATTTCGCCTTGCCTGGCTCGACTTGAAGTTTGCCTTGCACTAATTCCTGTGCAACCGCGCCTACCTGTTTTTGCCAATGAGTCGATTCGCCTCGCGATCTTGCCCGATAGATTCCATCCGGCTTCTGATAGCTCGTTACACCGCGGACATGCCGCGGCGTCGCGTTTGCGGCTACTCCTAGAGCCCGAAGATGGCCAGCGAACCTCTCTCGCCATTGCCGGAGCGTGGCTTTGCGAAGGTACAGCCGCTGTCCCTCATCGCTAGTGGCCTTGAGAACCAGATGGACGTGAGGATGAGGCTCGTCAGTATGCAGAGCCATAACATAGCGATGTTTGAGCGCAAACTCTTCTCGGGCGAAATTCCGTACTGCCGCCTGGACTTTTTCGGGCGGAGCCCCGGCGGGCATCGAGAATATGAGTTTATAGACGAGTCTTGGCGGCTGCTTCGGCTTATTGGGGGTCAGATTGATCTTGCCCCGTCGCTGAATCAGATCAAGATTCCAATCCTCTATGAGGGCGTTCCCGACCTCTTGACCTTGCAAGATCTCTCCCTCATCGGTTTCAAGCGCTACCTCACCCTGCCGACCGATATAGCCAACGTGCCCGCTGACCCCAGCCATGCTGCTTGAGCCTTTGTTGATTACTTTGACCATGACTTCGGGGGTGCGGCCCACGGTGCGGGCAATGAGTTTGATTTGGCTGATCGACAGCGGCCGCTCGCACTCAGGAAAAGCGCGTCCATAACTGACCGGGTCGAAAAACGGTTCGAGTTCGTCGTGTTTCACTTTTGATCCTCGTACCCTTGTTCGTGAGTAGGCCGCGGGAACTTCCCCCGCGGCCGCTCGCAGAACCGTGCGTGAACCTCTCGATTCACACGGCTCCCATTGTTAAGCCACTTGCCTTGCGATGTCGCCAATGGATGAAGAGTTGCGG
>Ga0210398_10001873_pt1 | contig 21114 bp, 19 predicted proteins | sample IncBWC4OmetaG_FD_161047 | JGI IMG/M metagenome (GOLD analysis project Ga0210398, IMG submission 161047) | Forest soil microbial communities from Barre Woods Harvard Forest LTER site, Petersham, Massachusetts, United States - Inc-BW-C-4-O | ecosystem: Environmental > Terrestrial > Soil >...
CTTTCTATTCAGTAATAAACTAACGGTCGGCCAGAGCTTGGCATCACCTCTTCGTTAGTATGTGAACTCTTAGTTCAGATGATCACCGGTGTGCGCACACCGTCGCGCTCAGGCGCCGCGCGCTGCGCCGCGCGCTTTGAGTATGTTCTCAGGCTGTATTCGGACGATGCGAACTCAAAGGTCACTCGCGATGGAATGCCGTTTTGTGCAGCCGCTACCGCGACGGGCGGCACACGAATGCAATCCCCCTCGCCGCTGCACCCGAGCCGACCCGGGTGATCACCACCGTCAAGGCCTGGCCGCCCCGCAACGCCAATCGCCGTCGCAGCACCGTGGGGTCGACATCCACGCCGCGCACCAGGATCTCCAACGCGCCGCCGTCCAGCGCTGAGAGCGCCTGACGCAACCGCCGCTCGTCGAACGGCAGCTGCTGGAGAACCTCGAATCCACGTACTCCCGTGGGCAATTGGTCCCCGGACAGGTAGGCGATGTGCGGGTCCAGCTGCCACAGCCCGTGGCGCGCAGCGTAAGGGCGCACCAGTGCGGCCCGCACCACCGCGCCATCGGGGTCGACGATCCACCGGCCGACGGGCCGCACCGGGCAAGCGTCCGGCTCGGCGTCGGTGATCTGTTCGCCGCGGTCCAGGATGCTGGCCCGCCGGCGCACACCCGGCTCGGCCAAACCGGCCGACCACAGGCACGCTTCCCGCACCGACCCCCGATAAGAGGTCACCTCGATCTCGCCGTCGAAGCCGAGGCGGGTCACGACGTCGAAATCGATTCCGGGAGCTGCTTTTACGACCAGCTCCCGGCCACGATAGACATCGAATAGCTGGTCCAGAGGGGGCTGGTAATCGCGCGGGTTGAAGCGCCGTCGTCCACTGCCGCGCCGCGCCGGGTCGGCCATCACGACCGCGTCGCGGGACACCGGGTGTAGCGCGTCGGCGCGGCACAGGTCGGCCGCGGAACCGAGGTTGTGTCGCGCCATCGCCAGCCGCACCGGGTCGATATCGCTGCCCACCGCCCGGGCCGCGCAGCCGCGCAGCGCCGCCAGTTCAGTGCCGATCGAGCACGTCACATCGTGCACGATGCGGCCGGCCAGCCGCTGCGCCCGATGCGACGCCACAGCCGCGGCGCTGGCTTGCTGCAGCGCCTCATCGGTAAACAGCCACTCGCCGGTACCGGGCAGCTTGTCGGCCGCGCGCCGCCGCAGCAACACGGTTTCCACCAATGCTGGTGTCCGATCGCCGAATTGCTGTCGTAGCAGGGCGATGTCGGTGACGCGATCGGTCAGCGGCAACCCATCCACGATGGTCAGCGCCGCACGGCCCGCGTCCGATATCAGGTAAGCAATGTCGTCGAGCCCGAAGTTCAGGACGGCTTGATCCCGGTGATCATCACGTTGTAGAACCAGCCCTTCGGCACCACGCGGCGCCAGAGGTTCTCATCGACCCAGCTCAATGTCTTCCAGCTGTTGAAGGCGAACTTGGCCCAGACCCAGCCCAGCCGTTCCGAGGGCACGGCGTACTCGAAGGTGCGCAGCGGCCAGCCCAGCATTGCCGCTGTGAACTCGACGGTGGCGGACTCGACGTCCACAGCACCGGCGGAGGTGGCCATCTTCTCCAGGTCAGCGGGAGTAAAGGTGTGCAGGTCGACAACGGCCTCCAGGGCCGCGGCGCGCGACGACTCGTTCAGCTCGGCCTGCGGCCGCCGCCAACTGCCCAGACCGGGCAACTTGGTGACATTGGTGGTGATCCGCCAGGTCAGTGTCGACAGCGTCCGGGCGTAGCCGTTGCCCACAGACGTCGGCTCGCCGGCGAAGACGAAGCGCCCGCCCGGCCGCAACACCCGCAGCACCTCCCGCAGCGACAGCTCGACGTCCGGAATGTGGTGCAGCACAGCATGTCCGACCACCAGGTCGAAGGTGTTGTCGTCGTACGGGATGCCCTCGGCGTCGGCGACCCGACCGTCGATGTCCAGGCCCAGCGACTGCCCGTTGCGAGTGGCGACTTTGACCATGCCCGGGGACAGGTCGGTGACCGAACCACGCCGCGCGACTCCGGACTGGATCAGGTTCAGCAGGAAAAATCCGGTGCCGCAGCCTAATTCGAGAGCCCGGTCGTACGGCAGGCGGTAGATCTCGTCGTCAGGGATGACGGCGTCGAAGCAGTCCCGCGCGTAGTCGATACAGCGCTGGTCGTAGGAGATGGACCACTTCTCGTCGTAGTTCTCCGCCTCCCAGTCGTGGTAGAGCACCTGCGCCAGCTTGCTGTCGTGGCGGGCGGCCTCAACCTGCTCGGCGGTGGCATGCGGTTGCGGCGCCGGATCACCGGCGGCCTTCGAACTCCTCGTCACGATGCGCAAGCTTAGTGGCACTGGCGAACACGTCCACAAAGCGGCGGCGTTCGGCGGCCACCCGCTCGTCCGGAGCCAGCTCGAACACGTCATTGATGCCGGCCTTGGCCGCGGCCAGCGCGTACGGGGGTCCGTCGACGAAGCGCCCCGCCCAGGCCACGGCGGCGTCGTACACGTTGTCAGGAGCCACCATCTCGTCGATCAGGCCCAAGGCCAGCGCCTCCTCGGCGTCGAAGAAACGTCCGCTGTACACCAGTTCCTTGGCCCTGCTGGCCCCGACCGTGCGGGTCAGCCGCGCCATGCCGCCCCCGTCAGGCACCAAACCGGCCAGAATCTCCGTCGCACCGAAGCGCACATTGTCACCGCTCACGCGCCAATCGGCGGCCAGCGCCAGGCCCAGCCCGGCGCCCAGCACGTAACCGGTGATCGCGGCCACGGTCGGCTTCGGAATCGCCGCGACCGCGTCGACGGCGTCGCGCCGCACCTGTGCCCAGGTCTCGGCTTCCGGGGCGGTCAGCGCACGCAGTTGGGGCATGTCGTCACCCGCGGAGAAGATCTCGTGGCCGCCGAAGACGATGACCGTGGCGATGTCATCGCGACGTGCGACCTCGGCGGCGGCCTGCCCGATCTCCCGGTAGACCTGGCGGGTCATGGCATTGGTGGGCGGCCGCGACACCACCAGCGTGCCGACCCCCGGGCGCTCTTTGCCCAGGTGGATGCTGACGAACTCGCTCACAGCCGCCATCGATGTCCGCCGGCTTTCCGTGCCGCGTGGTAGCGATCGGAGTCGAAGAACTCGAACACCCAGTTGTCGCCGTCGATCTCCAGATGCGGCTGCACGGTGACGATGTGACGCTCGACGGCCAATACGTCGGCGACCGTGCGTCCGGCAAGCGAGTCCAGCTGGGTCCAGGTCGGCGGCAGCAGGAAGCTGCGGCCGGCCGCGAAGTCGTCGATGGCGGCCCGCGGCGTGGTCCACTCCGCACGGTCGGATTCGGTGTTGTCCCCGTCGGCCCGCTGACCCTCCGGCAACGCTCCGACGAAGAAGTACGTGTCATAGCGGCGGGTGCGCTCGGCTTCCGGGGTTACCCAGTTGGCCCACGGTCGGAGCAGATCAGCCCGCAGCACCAGGTTCTCGCGGCGTAGGAAGTCGGCGAACGACAGCGTCCGATCGGCCAGCGCCAGCCGCGATTCGCGATATGCGGACGCGTCGCCGACGATCCCGGCCGGTTCGTCGGCCGGGCCGGCGAACAGCACACCGCACTCCTCGAAGGTCTCGCGGGCGGCGGCGCACACCAGCGCCTCGGCCAGGTCAGTGTCGGTGCCGAACCGCTGCGCCCACCACGACGGCGGTGGCCCGGCCCACGCGATATCGGCGTTGCGGTCGCGGTCGTCGACGCCGCCGCCGGGGAAAACCACCGTCCCGGCGGCGAATTCCATTCCGGCGTGCCGTCGCATCAAGAAGACGGAAACACCGTGGGAGCCGTCGCGGATCAGCATCACGGTGGCGGCGGGCCGGGGCGTCAGCGGCGGCGGGTCTTGCGGTGAAGTCATAACTGTCTCCGGTGGGCCGCGCGGGTGCGAGTGCGTCGGGCGAAGTAACGCCCGTCGATCAAGTCGACCGTGATCGCCTGGCCAAACGCCGCCGATAGATTCTCGCTGGTCAGTACGTCGGTCAGCAAACCCGCGGCGACGACCCGTCCCTCCGACATCAGCATGCAGTGGCTGAAGCCGGGAGGAATCTCCTCGACGTGGTGGGTGACCAGGACCAGCGCCGGCGCATCGGGATCGGCGGCCAGGTCGGTCAGCCGCGCCACCAGCTCCTCGCGACCGCCCAGGTCCAGACCGGCGGCCGGTTCGTCCAGCAGCAACAGCTCAGGGTCGGTCATCAACGCGCGCGCGATCAGGATCCGCTTACGCTCACCCTCCGACAAGGTCCCGTACACGCGGTCGGCCAGGTGCTCGGCGCCCAGGCTTTCCAGCATGTCGATCGCCCGGAGGTAGTCGACGTCCTCGTAGCGTTCCCGCCACCGCCCGAGCACCGCGTAGCCGGCCGAGACGACCAGGTCGCGGACCACCTCGTGGTCCGGAATCCGTTGCGCCAACGCCGAGGAGCTCAAGCCCACCCGGGAGCGCAACTCGGACATGTCGACGCGGCCGAGGCGCTCACCGAGCACGTAGGCGACGCCCGACGAGGGGTGCTCGGCGGCAGCGGCGATGCGTAGCAACGATGTCTTGCCGGCACCGTTGGCCCCGATGATCACCCAGCGTTCGTCGAGCTCGACCGACCAGCTCACCGGTCCGACCAGCAGGTGGCCATCACGGCGCAGCGAAACGTCCTTGAAGTCGATCAGCAGATCAGGATCGGCTGCGTCGCTTGTCTGGTCGGTTCCACCCCCGGATTCTCTCGAATCCTCGGGCTTCACCTCCGGCTTCCGGTTTCGGGCACCCGACCATCGTGCCGTACCGCGACGCCGCGGTGCCTGTCGGGTGACGTCTGCTCGGCAAGCTATTCGGGTGGGATCTCCACGCGTCGCACCACGCCGTCGACCGCGTCCGCGGCCTCGATCTCGCCGCGCGTGACGCCGAGCAAGAACAGCACGGTGTCCAGGTACGGGTAGCTCAGCGAGGCGTCGGCAACCTCGCGCAGCGCGGGTTTGGCGTTGAATGCCACGCCCAGGCCCGCAGCGGCCAACATGTCGATGTCGTTGGCCCCGTCGCCCACCGCGACCGTCTGCGCCATCGGCACGCCGACCTGATGCGCGAAGTCCCGCAATGCCTTGGCCTTACCGGCGCGGTCGACGATTTGTCCGACGACCTGGCCGGTGATTTTGCCGTCGACGATCTCCAGCTCGTTGGCGGCGACGAAGTCCAGCATCAGCTCATGCGCCAACGGCTCGATGACCTGCCGGAAGCCGCCGGAGACGACGCCCACGTGATAACCCAGCCGCCGCAGCGTGCGCAGCGTGGTCCGCGCGCCCGCCGTCAGCTCCAATTCGTCGCCGACCTCGTCGAGCACTTCGGCAGGCAGACCCGCCAAGGTGGCCACCCGCTGCCGCAGCGACTCCGCGAAGTCCAGTTCGCCGCGCATGGCGGCCTCGGTGATCGCGGCGACGGCCTCCTGAGCGCCCACCCGGGCGGCCAGCATCTCGATGACTTCGCCCTGGATCAGCGTCGAGTCAACATCGAACACGATGAGCCGTTTAGCGCGCCGAGACAGCCCGTAATCCTCCACCGCGATGTCGACGCACTGGTCCGCGGCCACCTGCGTCAATGCGGCCTGCAGCCGGCTGCCGACGCCCGGTGGCGCGGAAACCCGCAATTCCAGCCCGGTGACCGGGTAGTCGGAGACGCCGCGAATGAGATCGATGTTGACGCCGAGCGCGGCCACCTCCCGGGCCACCACGCCGAAAGCCTCGGCGGTGATCGGCCGGCCGAGCACCACGATGGTGTGCGTCGACGGTTCCCGGATGATCGGCAGATCGTCGCTGCGCTCGATGCTGACGTCCAGGCCGACCGCGTGGATGGCCGCCTCGACTTCCGCCCGCAGCGTCTTACCCTCGGCCACCTCGAGCGGAGCCGATACCAGCACACCCAACGTCAGCCGGCCCCGGATCACCACTTGCTCGACGTTGAGCAGTTCGACATTGTGGCCGGAGAGAACCTCGAACAGCGCCGACGTCACGCCTGGCTTGTCGACACCGGTGATGGTGATCAACGTCGACACCTTGCGAGGTGTACTCAGCTCGAGGGCACCTCGGCCAGGTCCTGGCTGTGGCCGCCGCGGCCCACGTGCGCCTCGGCGCGCAATCGCTCCACCATGTGCGGGTAGTGCAACTCGAAGGCCGGGCGCTCGGAGCGGATGCGGGGCAGCTCGGTGAAGTTGTGCCGCGGCGGTGGGCAGCTGGTGGCCCACTCCAGCGAGTTGCCGTACCCCCACGGGTCGTCGACGGTGACCACTTCGCCGTAGCGCCAGCTCTTGAAGACGTTCCAGACGAACGGAATCATCGACACGCCAAGGATGAACGCCCCGACCGTCGAGATCACGTTGTACACCTGGAATCCGTCGGTGGGCAGGTAGTCGGCGTAGCGGCGCGGCATCCCGATGTCGCCCAGCCAGTGCTGGATCAAGAACGTGGTGTGAAAACCGATGAACGTCAACCAGAAATGCAGCTTGCCCAGCCGCTCGTCGAGCAGCCGGCCGGTCATCTTCGGGAACCAGAAATACGTACCCGCGAAGGTGGCGAACACGATGGTCCCGAACAACACGTAGTGGAAGTGCGCGACCACGAAGTAGCTGTCGGTGACCTGGAAGTCCAGCGGCGGGCTGGCCAGCAGCACCCCGGTCAGACCGCCCAACAGGAAGGTGATCAGGAAGCCGATCGCGAACAGCATCGGCGTCTCGAAGGTCAACTGCCCCTTCCACATTGTGCCGATCCAGTTGAAGAACTTGATGCCGGTGGGCACCGCGATCAGATACGTCATGAAGGAGAAGAAGGGCAGCAACACCGCCCCGGTGGCGAACATGTGGTGAGCCCACACCGCAACCGACAGCGCGGCGATCGACAGCGTCGCATAGACCAACGTGGTGTAGCCGAAGATCGGTTTACGGGAGAACACCGGGAAGATCTCGGTCACGATGCCAAAGAACGGCAATGCCACGATGTAGACCTCGGGGTGACCGAAGAACCAGAACAGGTGCTGCCACAACAGCACTCCGCCGTTGGCCGAGTCGTAGACGTGAGCGCCCAGGTGCCGGTCGGCGGCCAGCCCGAATAATGCCGCAGTCAGCAGCGGGAACGCCAGCAGCACCAGGATCGACGTCACCAGGATGTTCCAGGTGAAGATCGGCATCCGGAACATCGTCATGCCCGGCGCGCGCATACACACCACCGTGGTGATCATGTTGACCCCGCCCAGGATGGTGCCCAGACCGGCGACGATCAACCCCATGATCCACAGGTCGGCACCGGTGCCGGGTGAGTGGATGGCGTCGGTCAACGGGGTGTAAGCGGTCCAGCCGAAGTCGGCCGCCCCACCCGGGGTGATGAAACCGGCCATGCCGATCAGCGCGCCGAACAAGAACAGCCAGAACGAGAAGGCGTTGAGCCGCGGGAACGCGACGTCGGGCGCGCCGATCTGCAGCGGCAGCACCAGGTTGGCGAAGCCGAACACGATCGGCGTCGCATAGAACAGCAGCATGATCGTGCCGTGCATGGTGAACAGCTGGTTGAACTGCTCGTTCGACAAGAACTGCAGACCCGGAGCGGCCAACTCGGTGCGCATCAGCAGGGCCATCAGCCCGCCGATGAAGAAGAAGATGAAGCAGGTGACCACGTACATGATCCCGATCATCTTGTGATCGGTGGTGGTGATCAGCCGGTAGATCAGGTTGCCTTTAGGTCCAGTTCGCGGCGGGTACGGACGACTCGCCTCGAGTTCTCCCAGCGGGGGCGCTTCGGTGGTCAAGAGCTCCTCCAAACGTCGGGCGGGGCAACTGGGCTCAGTGGCACTTGAGTCTAGCGTCCGCACGTGCCCCGCGAGCGACTGGTCCTACAAACTGTCGTACTCGGCGGGTAAACGGCGCGCCTCGTCGTCACGCGCATGCGGCCGGCGTCGGCTAACCGGATGTTACCGTCGGACCCGTGCTGCTCAGGGGCGTGCGACCGGTGATGTCCGCTGCCGCCGCGACAGCGATTTCGGCCGCGCTGTGCAGTGGTTGCACAACCGGATCGCCCGGCGGCGCTTCGTCGCCGACGTCGGTGATCACCAGCACCACCCAGATTGCCGGAGCCGGCGTTTTGGGCAACCAGCGGCGACCCGACGAGTCGTGCGCGCCGCAACCGGCCGAGCCGGATGCCGGGCCCACGACTCGCAGCGCCCGCAACGCGGCGGGGGTGCAGCCCGATGTCGCCCAGGTGCCCGCTGATCCGCAGCGGATCGTCGTGCTCTCCGGCGACCAGCTCGACGCCCTGTGCGCGCTGGGCCTGCAGTCGCGGATCGTCGCCGCCGCACTGCCGGACGGCTCCTCGAGCCAGCCGTCCTACCTGGGCACGGTCGTGCATCGCCTGCCGGGCGTGGGCACCCGCAGCAGTCCCGACCTGGGGGCTATCGGGGCGGCCAAGCCGGATCTGATTCTTGGCTCGCAAGCGTTGACGCCGAAGTTGTATTCGGCGTTGGCCGCGATCGCGCCGACGGTGTTCACCGCCGCACCGGGTGCGGCCTGGGAGGACAACTTGCGTGGGGTGGGTGCGGCCACCGGTCGGGCCGACGCCGCGGGCGGCGTGATCGACAACTTCACCAAGAAGGCCCACGACGACGGCGCGGCTCACGACGCCGCCCACTACCAAGCGTCGGTCGTGCAGTTCACCGAAAACACCATCCGGGTATACGGTGCCGAGAATTTCCCCGCCAGCGTGCTGACCACGGTCGGCGTGGATCGCCCTGCATCGCAACGGTTTACCGACAAGCCCTACATCGATATCAGCAGCGCCGACGCCGATCTGGCGGGCAACCAGGACTTCTCCCCGGCCGACGGCGACTTGGTGTACGTGTCGTTCGCGTCGCCGGCCGCCAAGGACCGCGCCGCAACCATTTTCGACAGCGGTTCGTGGCGCAAGCTGTCCGCCACCCACGACAACCGAGTCTTCGTGGTCAACAATGAAATCTGGCAGACCGGCGAGGGCGTGGTTGCGGCTCGCGGTGTCATCGACGATCTGCGCTTTGTGAACGCCCCGATCAACTGACGGCCAGCGGTCTGTGACGTCGATCGCACCGCGTGAAATACATAGCTTATCTATGCTAATGTGGGTGTGTTCCATAGAATTCGATACGAAACAAGCGCACTCAAGAGGATTGCCCAATGAGCAGTGTTTCCGCGTATGCCGCTACCTCGGCGACCGCGCCGCTGACCAAGACCACGATCACCCGCCGCGACCCCGGCCCGCACGACGTGGCCATCGACATCAAGTTCGCCGGTATCTGCCACTCCGACATCCACACCGTGAAAGCCGAATGGGGCCAACCCAATTACCCCGTGGTTCCCGGCCACGAAATCGCCGGCGTGGTGAGCGCCGTCGGCCCTGAGGTCAGCAAATACCAGGTCGGCGATCACGTAGGCGTCGGCTGCATGGTTAACTCCTGCGGTAAGTGCAGCAGCTGTAAGGCCGGGCTCGAGCAGTACTGCAAGCCGGGCGCGACCTTCACCTACAACTCGATCGACAAAGACGGCACGTCAACGCAGGGCGGCTACAGCCAGGGAGTCGTCGTCGACGAGAACTTCGTCGTGCGCATCCCCGACTCGTTGCCGCTGGACAAGGCGGCCCCGCTGCTGTGCGCGGGCGTCACGCTCTTCTCGCCGCTCCGACACTGGAAAGCGGGGCCGGGCACGCGACTCGCGATCATCGGCCTGGGCGGGCTGGGTCACATGGGCGTCAAACTGGGCGCGGCGATGGGCGCCGACGTCACGGTGCTATCGCAGTCGCTGAAGAAGATGGAGGACGGACTGCGTCTGGGCGCCAGCCACTACCACGCCACCGCCGACCCGGACACCTTCCGCAACCTTCGCGGCAGCTTCGACCTGATGCTCAATACCGTCTCGGCCAACCTCAAACTCGGCGACTACCTGAACCTGCTTGACGTCGACGGCACACTCGTCGAGCTGGGTATCCCCGAGCACCCGATGGAGGTACCGGCATTTCCGCTGGCGCTGGCGCGCCGCAGCCTGTCCGGGTCGAACATCGGCGGGATCGCCGAGACGCAGGAGATGCTGGACTTCTGCGCCGAGCACGACGTGACGCCGGAAATCGAGCTCATCGAGCCCGATTACATCAACGAGGCCTACGAGCGGGTGCTGGCCAGCGACGTGCGCTACCGCTTCGTGATCGATACGTCAGGCTTATGAGCCCTCAGCTTCGCCGTTAGAGGCATCCGCGATACCCGACAGCGGCCAACCGGCAGCGGCAAGCCTGGCGGCCACCCGGGCGATGTTCTCTGGACCGGCGTCGTATTGCGTCATGTCCGAAATGAAATCCGCGATCACGTCACGCTGAACCGGGCCCTCGACCTCCTCGTCGATCGCGTCGACCACTTCGGTGATCTCATCCTCGCTCAGCGGTGTGCTCTGCAGCAGCGCAAGCAACGGCACTCGGTCCGGACCAGGAACGCCTTCGGGGTAGCCGACCTGCAGCCACTGGATCACTGAACGGAAGAAGTCGGCCGTAGAAGATGGTGTTATCGCCACCTCATCAGTGTCACGAAAGGTGGGTGAGCGGCGCCACCGTCCCGGCGCGCCATTCATACAATTCACGCACCGTTCATCTTTGTCGATGGTCCTTGTCGGCCGATCAGCCCACTTGCGACTCGGTCTGATTTCCAGAGGATGGTCAGACGGGGCGTTGCGGTGGTTCGGTCAAAGCTGTTGGCTGCCAACAGCACAATTTTGCCCAGCGATCTCGAGCCGATGACAATTGCGCTGCTGCCCAACCGGACCGAGGATTAGGTCGGCCCACGACATTGGAGGCAGTATGACCACCGTCCGCAACGCAATCCTCGATTTGCTTCGCGCCCACAACCTGACGACCTTTTTCGGCAATCCCGGTTCGTCGGAACTTGCTCTCCTGCAAGACTTTCCAGAGGACTTCAGCTATTTCCTCGGGCTGCAGGAGATGATCCCGGTCGGGATGGCCGACGCCTATGCGCAGATCACCGGTCGGCCGGCTCTGGTCAACCTGCACACCGCGCCCGGGATGGGTAACGCCCAAGGCCAGCTCTACAACGCCTACTGCAACAAGACCCCGTTGATCGTCACGGCCGGAAATCAGCGACGGAACATGCAGAACCAGTACTGCCTGCTCACCAACATCGAGCCCACCACGGTGCCGCGGCCATTCGTGAAATGGGCTGCCGAACCTGCCATCGCAAGCGAAGCACCCGCTGTATTGGCCCGTGCCATCCACCTGGCCACCACCCCGCCGATGGGCCCGGTGTTCGTCTCGCTGCCGATGGACGACATGCCGGTCGAACTGGACGATGCCCAGGCCGCCGATATCGCCGTGGTACGTGAACGCTCGGTGACCCATGCAGCTGGATTCCCCGCGCAGCTCGCCGAGCAAATCTGCACGCGATTGGAGGCGGCGACGTCGCCGGCGTTGATCGTGGGCGGTGACGTCGAACGATACGGCGCGTGGGAGTCGGTGGTCGGATTGGCCGAACGCACCCAATCGGTGGTGTGGAGCGCCCCGCTGACCGGCTGGAGCGGATTCCCCGAGAATCATCCGCTCTATCAGGGGACCTTGCCGCCTGGCAAGGGCTGGATATCGCAGGCGCTGGCCGGACACGATCTGTTGATTGCGATCGGGACGCCGGTTTTCCGTTACTACCCGCAAGTGCCCGGGCCCTACCTGCCCGAGGGCGCGAGCATGATTCACATCACCAACGATCCCGACGAAGCCGCCCGGGCCCCGGTCGGGGACGCGATCGTCGCCGACTTGGTCACCGCCACGCAGGCCTTGCTCGACGCCGCGAAACCGACCCAACGGTCGGCCCCGGCGCCACGTGCCCCGATTCCCGAGATCGAACACGCGCAGGCACCGCTGACACCGGAAGCGCTCTGGACCGCGGTCGGGCGCGCCGCGCCCGCCGAGACACTGTGGGTCAGCGAGGCCGGCAGCAACGAGCTCGCCATCACTAACTCCATCCGACCCGGTTACCCGCGCTCGCATTTGTCGGCCGCGGGTGGCGGACTCGGCTGGGGGCTACCCGCGTCCGTCGGTGCTCAGCTGGCGGCCCCCGATCGTCCCGTCGTCGCCGTAATGGGTGACGGCTCCATGCATTACGCGATCACCGCGTTGTGGACTGCGGCGCACTACCAGATTCCGGTCACGGTTGTCGTGGCATCCAACGCCGAGTACGGCGTGGTCAAGCAGTTCGGTGTGTGGGAGAAGACGCCCGGCGTTCCAGGACTCGACGTGCCCGCATTGAACGTTGTCGCGACCGCCGCCAGCTACGGCGTCGACGCCCACGAGGCGCACAGCGTCGACGAGGTCACCGAATTGGTTAGAGCCGGTATCGCAGACCGCGAGCGACCCACTCTCATCAACGCTCGCATCATTCCGGTCGGCGTATAACCGCGAATACCATTAGCCCGCATGGAGGCTAGCGCCGCCCTAGTCGTGGCCTCCGGCGAGCAGCGCGACATTTCGTCGAATCCGTCGCGTGTTAACCAACGAGAAAGGCCCGATCGCACACACCACGGCGACTGCCAGGTAGAACAACCTTTCGTTGGCGAAGTTGGCTACGGCCGCCGCGACCGCTAACGCGATGACGACCCCAAATGTCAGCAAGGTCAATCTTTCCGAACGCTTGAGTTGATCGGCAGACTTGTTGCGAAGAAAGACCCGGCCGAGCCGGGTCGCCGATGCCCGCACTTCAGGATCAGCCGGCACGGTGCCATGTAGCACCGCATCGATCGCCTGGGAACGTTCGGCTTGGCTGAGTCCAGACAGCGCCTCGGCGGCTCCGCGATGCACACTCTGCGTCGTGGCGGTGAGAAGTCCCGCTATGGCGGCACCGAAGAAGATCGCCGACAGGATGGTGCTTTCGATCTCAGAACGCGACTGGAAACTGGTGAGCGCACCCCACACCACAGCGAGCAACAGCGCCCACACGACGAATCGCAGCCACGGGGGTTGCAGAATCAGCCGAATATGCACAAATGACCCGCGGCTTGAGAAGTTCCAGTCCTCGTCTTCGGTGACGACGGCCTTGCCGATGACATACGACGATCCCGATCCGGAGAACAAGCCGTGGTTCTGATCCCCTGCAAGTTCAATCATACGAAAGCCACCTCTAGCTGCGAAAACAGGTCACGCTTACTCACGCTCAAACATACAGTTTCGTGGGCAATTGTCGGCACGGCGTGGGCACGGGTCGGTGACAAGCTCAACACGAATCGGCGTCGGTGAGCGCCCGTAAACATCCCGGCCCACCTGAGAGAGGACAAGGCATGATGCAACGCGCACTCTTGGCCGGCGTAGCGGCCGCACTCGCGGTTGGGTTTTTCGCGGCGATTCTGCAGCTGTCCAGACCGGTTTCTGCCCCCGCCGCTCTGAAGCGGCGCAAGCTCAGCGTCCAAGTCGGCCAACAGTTTCCGCGCTGCCGCGCTACGGGGGTGGCAGCTCGCCCGACACGGTGACCTGAGGCGATGCGCCGGCGAGGGTCGCATGGTTGACGTCTTCGGGGTCGCCGGCGTCGACGTCGACGCGACCGGATGGTCGGTTGTCGCTGGCGGCCGCGCGGATGGTCACTGATCACGTGGGACGAATTCATTTGAGACGGTGCTTCCAGAAGAAGCCGTTTTGGTATCGTTTCGCTTCCACGGCTGGCTTTGAAGTGGGGAGATAAGATGGGCTTCGGGCAAGCGATTTCGGCCGGGTTCGTCAAATACGTGAATTTCCGCGATCGGGCCTGCCGGTCCGAATTCTGGTATTGGACTCTCTTCAACATCATCGCCGGCAGCGTGGCGGCCATCATCGACTTGATGCTGAACGACGAACAGCTCGTTAGCGGACTTTTCGCTCTCGTCACAATCATTCCCAGCTTCGCCATCGCCGTTCGGCGCCTGCATGATCTCGACCGCGCGGGCTGGTGGTATCTGATCGGCTTTGTGCCGGTGATCGGCATGATCGTTCTCCTGGTCTGGTACGCCGCCAAGGGCACCGACGGACCGAACCAATTCGGACCGGATCCCTTAGCCGCGAATCCATTCCCGAATCAGCAATTCGGTGCTCCGGCTTAGGGCGGGGCGTTCTGCTGCGTGACGACTGCGTACTCACCGCGGCCGTGGGCGGAAGGTACAGCCGGCGCGCGACGGCGACTACCTGGGGCCTCCGGCGAGTAACAAGTCGTGGCTATCCGGTGCGGTCGACCGCTGCCGAGCGGCCGATAGGTTTGCTGACCTCAGCAAGCCTGTCCGGCAATTGGGCTGTTGAACTGCGGCTTTAGAAGTTCCAGTCCTCGTCTTCGGTGACGACGGCCTTGCCGATGACATACGACGACCCCGACCCGGAGAAGAAGTCGTGGTTTTCGTCGGCGTTGGGCGACAGGGCGGACAGGATGGCCGGGTTGACGTCGGTTTCGTCGCGCGGGAACAACGCCTCATAGCCGAGGTTCATCAGCGCCTTGTTGGCGTTGTAGCGCAGGAACTTCTTGACGTCCTCGGTGAGCCCGACTTCGTCGTAGAGGTCCTGGGTGTATTCCACCTCGTTGTCGTAGAGCTCGAAAAGCAGCTCGTACGTGTAGTCCTTCAGCTCCGCCTGCCTGGCCGCGTCCTCGAGCGCCAGCCCGCGCTGGAATTTGTACCCGATGTAGTAGCCGTGGACGGCCTCGTCGCGGATGATCAGCCGGATCAGGTCGGCGGTGTTGGTCAGCTTGGCCCGGCTCGACCAGTACATCGGCAAGTAGAAGCCGGAGTAGAACAGGAAACTTTCCAGCAGCGTGGAGGCCACCTTGCGCTTGAGCGGCTCGTCGCCGCGGTAGTACTCCATCACGATCTCGGCCTTGCGCTGCAGGTTGGGGTTCTCCTCCGACCAGCGGAAGGCGTCGTCGATCTCAACGGTGGAGCACAGCGTGGAGAAGATCGAGCTGTAGCTTTTGGCGTGCACCGACTCCATGAACGCGATGTTGGTGTAGACCGCCTCCTCGTGCGGCGTCAGCGCGTCGGGAATCAGGCTGACCGCCCCGACCGTGCCCTGAATGGTGTCCAGCAGCGTCAAGCCGGTGAAGACCCGCATCGTCAGTTGCTTCTCGTTGGCCGTCAGCGTGCCCCACGACGGGATGTCGTTCGACACCGGCACCTTCTCCGGCAGCCAGAAGTTCCCGGTGAGCCGCTCCCAGACTTCGGCGTCCTTCTCGTCTTGCAGACGGTTCCAGTTGATCGCCGACACCCGATCGATCAGCTTCATCTTTTCGGTCACCAGAACCCCACTTCACCAGGCCGGATAGTCGAGCATGCTCAGGCTTCAGACACTACCCCTGGGGTGCGACAAGCCGAGGTAACACAAGGAGTTGTGTTCGCGTGTCGCGGGCCAGCCCAGGCCCCCCAGATTGACAACAGTCACATCTGCCACATCCGCCTCCGATGGAAAGGGGGGGGCCGTCGTGCCCACCTACGCGCGACAAGGCTCCGGTGGATGCGCACGTAGCCAGTGCTGCCGTTACGACACGCCTGAGTTGTCGCTGCGAGGCGGGCACACCGGATGTCGCCTGGCCGAGGTAATCCTGTGGCGGACGTGATCATTGCTATCGGGTGGGACGTCCGCTTCAAGGCGCTTTCGGGCCGGCCCATTATCGGGTCTCCTAACCCCCAGCGGTGTTCGAAATCAGTCCAGTCCGGCGTGCCGCAAGGTGTGCGTGAGGCCATCTTCCAGGGTGCTGAGCGCGAGGTCGGTGAGGCGACTCAAATCATCGATGTCATGTTCGCTGGTTTTCATCCACTCTTCCAGCGCGACGAACACCGCGGTCGCCAGGCTGTGCGCAGCGATGTCGGCGATCATGGCCCCGTCGGCAGTGGGTGCCGAGCGTTCGTGGATGAAGCGCTGGATCTCGTCGGCGACCTGATCGCGCATCCGTCGAATGTGAGTGGTGATGATGTCTTGGTCGAGGTCACGAGATCGAATGGTGGCCGCTTCGCGGACCATTGCGAAATCAAAAGGGAAAGCGTCCACGGCTTTTCGCACCGATCTCGTGATGGGTTCCCCGTGTGGACGCAGCGCCAACGCGCGAGCGAACCACTCAAAGCCGATGTCGTAGTCGGCGAAGATCACCGCGTGCTTGGTCGGGAAGTGGCGGTAGAAGGTTCGCTCGGTGACCCCGACGTCGGCGACGATGTCGGCGACGCTGGTTTGATGCACGCCGTCGGCCACGAAGCGCTTCATCGCCGCCTGTTGCAACGCCTGACGCGTGCGCTGTCTACGAGATTCCACGGTGTCAGCACACACCAAATGTCACCATTGACGCAAATATGTCAGGTGTGACATTGTGCGGTCGAAGCGCATGATCACCACCGGATCGGGAGGCAGCTCAGCATGGCGGACTACGACGCGATCATCATCGGGGCGGGCCACAACGGTCTGGTTGCCGCCAACGTCCTTGCCAAGAATGGCGCGAAAGTCCTTGTCCTGGAACGGGCGCACTTCCTCGGCGGGATGGCCGCGACCCGGGAACTCTTCGACGGATACAAGCACAGCGTCGGCGCATGGGCGGTGCTGATCTGGCGACAGGAGATGACCGATCGCCTGGAGCTGACCAAGTGGGGCTTCGAACTGATGGATCAGTGGACGTCCACCTGCACGTTCGGCGACGCCGCGGACACTCCGTTCGTGATGTACAACGACCTCGAGCGCATGGGACGCCACCTGATCGACGACCACGGGCCCGAGGTTGCGACGGCGCTGGGCGGATTGTTCGCCCACATCGGCCGGTTCGCGCCGTATTTCGTCGACTCGGCGTTCGGTCCCCCGCTGGACATCATCGAGGTGATCGCCGAGCAGCCCACACCTGAGGCCCGTCACGATTTCGCGCAGATGTGGTACGGCAGCACGATGGACACGGTCCGCCGCTTCTTGGCGCCGGATCAGGGTCGCTGCATCCAGGGCTCACTGGCGGCCATGTCCATCGACGCCTTCGACGGCGGCCCATGGACCCCGGGCTCGAATGCGTCGACCCTGTATCACTACCTGATCGGCGGCGGCAACGTCGAATACATCATGCCGCGCGGCGGCATCGGCTCGCTGAGCACCGCGCTGTGCCGGCGCGCCGAATCACTCGGCGCCGAGGTGCAGATGAAGGCGCACGTCAAGCAGATCCTGGTGACCGACGGACGCGCCACCGGAGTCGAACTGCGTGACGGCACAACGATTTCGGCCGATGCAGTGCTCTCTTCGCTCGACCCCTACACCACATTCGTCAACCTGGCCGGCGTGCAGAACTTTCCGCCCGACTACATCCGCAAGATCAAGGAAATCAACTTCAACCTGGGATACATCCAGGCCCACCTGACCATTGACCAAGCCCCACAATGGATCGAACGGCTGCAGCCATACATGTCCGACAACGGGCAATGGTGTCCCACCGTCGCCTACGCACCCTCGCCGGAATACATCAGCGACGCGTGGGAGCAATACCGCAAGGGACAGCTTCCCGACGCCCCGCCCACCTACCTGTACATCCCCAGCATGGTGGACTCGTCGCTGGCCCCCGAAGGTAAGCACAGCGCAACCATTTTCACCCCGTACTTCCCCACCGGACTGGACGCCGACGAAAACCGAAGCTGGAAAGAGCAATACGCCGACACCTGCGTGCAGATCTTCGACAAGTACGCACCCGGGTTCGCCGACTCCGTCACCAACCGCGTGGTGTTCTCCAACCGCTACTTCGGCAGCACCTTCAGCGCCCACGCCGGCGACTACTCTCATGGCCTGCTACAGCCCAACCAGCTGTGGACCGGTCGCGTCGTCGAGGGCGAGGACAAGTTCGCGACACCCGTCGATGGGCTCTACCTGTGCGGGCAATGCACCCACCCAGGCCCGGGAGTGACCGGGATTCCGGGGTGGAACGGCGCCGAGGCCGCGCTCAAGCATCTCAACGCCCGCGTCGCGTAAGGACCTCTATCCAGAGCACGCGGCTTTATGTACCATTTGGTACATGATTAACGAGGACAGTATCGAGATCGATGCGCCGCCACAGCTGGTATGGGATGTCTTCAGCGATGTCGAGCGCTGGCCGGAGTGGACCGCCTCGGTAACTTCCCTGGTCGGGCGGGACGGGCCCGATCTCGCCGTCGGCAAACGGTTCGCCATCAAGCAGCCCGGCATGTCGAAGCTGGTGTGGCGGGTCACCGAGATCGAACCGGGCTCGTCCTGGACGTGGGTGCAACGCTCTCCGGGCGTCCGGGTGACCGCCCGTCACTTTGTCACCCGACAGCCCGGTGGCCGCACGCTGGTGCGCCAGCAACTCGACCAGCGCGGTGTGCTCGGCGCCCTTGTCGGGCGGCTGATGGTCAAGAAGACCAAGCGCTTCCTCGAACTGGAGGCCCAAGGCCTCAAAGCGTGCGCAGAGCAGCGAAGCCGCGCCGATGGCCCGCGCTCCTGACCTGGACCGCCGTAGGCAACTTCTCGATGCACTCGTCGACGAGTTCGCGGCGGGCGGCGTCGGCGACCGGTCGTTGCGCGACGTGGCGGCCGCGGTCGGCACCAGCCACCGAATGCTGTTGCACCACTTCGGGTCTCGGGAAGGCTTGCTGATCGCGGTCGTCGAGCAGGCCGAGCGCCGCCAGATGGCCCTGGTCCCCGATTTACCCATGAGTCCGGCCGAGGGATTCGCCGCGATGTGGGCCGACCTTCGTCGCCCCGAGCTACGGCAGCTCGAACGCCTTTTCTTCGAGTGTTACTCGCGGGCGGCCCAGGGCGAAAAGCCGTTCACGCGTATGGTTCCCGGCGCCGTCGATGGCTGGCTGCGGGAGGTCGAGGCCGCCGCCGAGGTTCCATACGATGCTGCGATGGCACGGCTCGGGCTGGCCGTCACTCGTGGACTGCTGCTGGACCTTGTCGCGACCGAAGATGAGGCTGGCGTCGATGCGGCGGCGAAAGCGTTCGTGAATCTGCTAAGCGGTTACCACCCGGCGGTTGGCCCGTGAGCCGGTGCTCACCCCGAAGAACCGGTATTCCGCGGGTCTTAGCGATCGAGTGGATCGCCAGTACTGCCAGGTCATCCCGCTCCACAGCGTCCGGTTGACGCCGTGCTCGTCGAGGTACCAGCTGCTGCAGCCGCCGGTGTTCCAGACCGAGCCGGCCAGCTTGTCCTGCAACCCGGTGTTGAAGCGGTCCTGAGCTGAGCGGCTGGGCGCCAACGCCTGCGCACCGAACTTCTCGACCGTCGCGATCGCCTCGGCCACGTAGTGGATCTGCGACTCGATCATGAAGACCACCGAGGTGTGACCCAGCCCGGTGTTGGGCCCAAGCAGGAAAAAGAGATTCGGCATGTCGGCCACCGCGATGCCGCGATGCGCCACCACGCCCTCCCGGTTCCAGCGGTCCACCAGATCCTCGCCGCGCGGACCCTTGACGTCGACATAGGTGTAGGAGTCGGTGGTGTGAAACCCGGTGGCCCAGACGATCACGTCCACCGGGTGCTCGATGCCGTCGTCGGTGACGATGCCGTCGGGGGTGATGCGGGTGATCCGGTCGGTGATCAGCGTCGTCTTCGGGTTGGCGACCGCCTGGTAGTAGTTGGCGGCGTAGAGGATTCGCTTGCAGCCGGCCCGGTAGCGCGGCGTGAGCCTGCGGCGGAGCTCCTTGTCGCGAACGCTGCGCCGGATGTTCCACTTGCCGACCAATTCGACGGCGCGCAGCAGGCTCGGGCGTTGCGTCATCGCGTAGCCCAGGCCCTCGAGCCCCCAGTAGATTCCCGACCGCACCGCCAGCCGTAGTCCGGGCACATTCGCGAACGCTTGGCGTAGCCGGTCCGGCAGCAGACTATTCGGCCGCGGCACCACCCACGGCGGAGTGCGCTGATACAGCTGCACCTCGGCCACACCGGCGTCGCGGCGCACCAACTCCGGCACGATCTGAATGGCGCTGGCCCCGGTGCCGATCACCGCCACCCGCTTGCCGGCCAGATCGACGCTGTGGTCCCACTGCGCGGAATGGAAAGCGGCACCGCGGAATTCATCCATGCCGTCGATGTCCGGTAGCCGCGGGATATGCAGCGCGCCGGCACCAGAGATCAAAAACTGGGCGACATACTCCTGTCCGGACTTGGTGAACACATGCCAGCGGTATTCACTGTCATCCCAATGCGCGCGATCCACCAGCGAACCGAACCGGATGTAGCGACGCAGCCCGTACTTCTCGGTGACGCCCTTGAGGTAGTCGAGGATCTCGGGCTGCGGTGAGAACAGCTTGCTCCACGTGGCCTTCGGCTCGAACGAGAACGAGTACAGGTGCGACGGCACATCGCAGGCGCAGCCGGGGTAGCTGTTGTCCCGCCAGGTGCCGCCGACCTCGTCGGCCTTCTCCAGGATGACGAAGTCCACCCCTTGGCGCTGCAGCGCGATGCCCATCCCCAGCCCGGCGAAACCCGTCCCGATGATGACCGCACGGGTATGCACGGGCAGAGCCTGCGCCTCGGACCGGGTAGTCGACTCGGCAACGCTCATGTGCGCCGCTCCTCCTCATCGCTTCGTCCCCCTCGCCGCTGCGCGGCTGGGGGTGCCCCCACTGCATCGTCGCCGGCGCGGCTCATGTCCGATCGATCTTCCTTCTCAAGTACCCGGTACCCATGGTATCGGAAAAGCGTTGTCGATGGCCGCGGCGATGTCAACGCCGCCGATGCTCAGCTGGCAGCAGAGTCGTGCGGCACCGCGTCGTGGATGGGCAGATCGGGGTCCAGCTTGATGCCGAGCAGCTCGGCCGTACCACCGATGACACCCATCATGATCGTAGTCAGGTGCTCGACGAACTGGTCGCGGGGCATCCGCCGCGGGGTGTCGGGGTCGGATCCCAGCCACCAATCGGTGGCCGACGCCGCCGAGCCGAACGCGGCGAAGGCCGCGAGTTCGATCGAGGCGGGGTTGAGTTCCATCTCACGAAGCTCGTTGTTGAACATCTCGGCCATCGCCAGCGTGATCTCCCGGCCTTCGTTCAGCGTCCGCATCGTCGACTCGGACTGCTCCGGGAAGCGGCCCTGGATGAAGAACCGCAG
>Ga0210398_10001874_pt1 | contig 21068 bp, 18 predicted proteins | sample IncBWC4OmetaG_FD_161047 | JGI IMG/M metagenome (GOLD analysis project Ga0210398, IMG submission 161047) | Forest soil microbial communities from Barre Woods Harvard Forest LTER site, Petersham, Massachusetts, United States - Inc-BW-C-4-O | ecosystem: Environmental > Terrestrial > Soil >...
GTCAACGGCAAGGGTCTCGATCTGCGGCTGCGCATGCCGCCTGGATGGGATGCCGTCGAAGGGCCGGTTCGCGCACGAACGGCGGAGACGCTGACGCGCGGCTCCATTCAAGCCAACCTGACGGTGGAGCGCAGCGGCGCCCAGCCTGTCGTCCACGTCAATACAGCCGTGCTCGATGCGATTTTGGCGACGATGAGACAGGTTGCACCGAAGCTCGAGACCTCGCCGCCGTCGCTTGACGGGTTGCTCGCGCTCAAGGGCGTAATCGAGGTCAGCGATTCCGAAGAGCGGGAAGACGAGCGGCGCAATGCCGAGGGCGCCGTGACCGCCGGCTTTGCCGAGGCGGCCGGCGCGCTCGGCGAGATGCGCCGCCATGAAGGGGCCGCGCTCGGTCGCGTGCTCCTGGCGCGATTGGGGGAAATCGCCGCGCTTGCCGAGCGTGCGGAGCGTGCTCCCGGACGCCGGCCGGAAGCGATACGGGCGCGGCTTGCCGAGCAGGTCGCGGCGCTGCTTGAGCAGTCCGAGCGTTTCGATCCCGACCGGCTGCATCAGGAAGCGATTATGATCGCGACCAAGGCCGATGTGCGGGAGGAGCTCGATCGCCTCGCCGCGCACGTCGCACAGGCGCGGCATTTGATCGAGCAGGGCGGCCCGATCGGCCGCCGGCTCGACTTCCTCGCCCAGGAGCTCAACCGCGAAGCCAACACGCTGTGCGCCAAGGCCAACGATGTCGAGCTCACCAATACCGGGCTGGAGCTGAAAGCCGCGGTCGAACAATTCCGCGAGCAAGTGCAGAACGTCGAATAGATCGCGGTTGGTAGCGGAAATGGGGCGCGCGAGCAAAAATCGAAAGCGGATTGAGCGGCGCGGCCTGATGTTCGTGCTGTCGTCGCCGTCCGGCGCCGGAAAGACAACGCTATCGCGGCTCTTGCTGCGAGCGGATAGCAGGATCGAGTTGTCGGTCTCGGTGACCACCCGTCCGAAACGGCGCGGCGAAGTCAATGGTCGCGATTATCATTTCATCGATCGCCACCGCTTCGATGCCATGGTCAAAAAGGGCGAGCTGCTGGAGTGGGCCGAAGTGTTCGGCCATTGCTACGGCACGCCGCGCCGTCCCGTGATCGAAGCGCTACGGGCCGGCCGCGACATTCTGTTCGATATCGATTGGCAAGGCACGCAGCAGCTCCGCGAAAAAGCCCGCGACGATCTCGTCAGCGTCTTTATCTTGCCGCCGACTATTCTCGAACTGGAGCGCCGTCTCGAACGGCGCGCACAAGACAGCAAGTCCGTCATCGGCTCGCGGATGGCCAAGGCCGCAGGTGAGATGAGCCATTGGCCGGAATACGACTATGTCATCGTCAATCGCGACAAAGCCGAGGCCTTCGCCGAAGTGCGGGCGATCCTGGCGGCCGAGCGGCTCAAGCGCGAGCGTCAAATCGGGCTTTCCGATTTCGTCCGCGCGCTGCAGGCGAAACTTAAGTAACGCCTTCAGTCGTTAGTACGGCGCGTCCCACTATGCGGCCGGCGCGCAGATCATCGAGCGCGGCCTGCGCTTGATTGAGCGGGCGTTCGTGTGTCGGGATGGTCGCGAGCTTGCCGCTGCGCGCCAGGTCGATGAGCTCGCGCGCCTCGGCAAGTGTGCCGGTCAGCGTGCCCTCGATCGTCATTGCTTTGATCACGATCATGGCGGCCGCTATGGAGAAATTGCCGCCGAGCAAACCCGTCACCACAACCTTGCCGCCGCGGGCGAGCACTCCGGTTGCAAATTGCAGCGACTTTTCCGAGCCGACAAAGTCGCAAACCGCCAGCGCGCCACCCCCGGTCGCCGCCATGACGGCGCGGCGCGCCTGCGGATCGGAAGAATCGAAAGCCTGCGCCGCGCCGGCGGCCAGCGCGGCGGTTCGCTTATCGGCATCGATGTCGGCGACCAGCGGCGGCTCGTGAAACAACGCGCGTGCGATGGCGAGGCCCATCATGCCGACGCCGCCCAGCCCGACCAGCAGCACCGGCCCGCGCTCGGCCCGGGTGCCAAGGTGCTTGAGCGCCGAAAAGGCGGTCAGGCCAGAGCACATCAGCATGCCGGCGAAGTCCGGCGACAGCGGCGCATAATCGACGAGGTAGCGCGGATGGGGCACCAGGACGTGGGTCGCGTAGCCGCCGTCGACAGCAATGCCGATATGGCGATGCATTGAGCAGAGATTTTCGTCGCCGGCGCGGCACGCCGCGCAGGTGCCGCAGCCGATCCACGGATAGACCGCGACGCGGCGCCCGATCGCCGCGCCTTCGGCCGCTTCGCCTGTGGTCTCGATGACGCCTGCGATCTCGTGTCCGAGCGTGAACGGCAAGGTGCGGTCCTTGGTGATATCGAGCCGCCTATCGCCGCCGAGCGCAAAGTAGCCGTCCTGCAGATGGATGTCGGAGTGGCAGACGCCGCAGCAGTCAACGCGCACGAGGACTTCGGTGCCGCGCGGCCTCGGCAGATCGGCGAGCGTTTCACAGAGCGGTTGGCCGTAAGCGACAAGCGATTGGCGGTGGAATTTTGTCATCGCGGCTTTTGTCTCCCGATCACGAGGATGGCACATCATGCCCGATGATCGGGGGTCGCGGCGAGGGCCCGCGCCAAGGCAACAAAACCGCCGACGGGGATATCCTCGGCCCGCGCCGTCGGATCGAGGTGCGCCGCCGCAAGCAGGCTGCGTGCGTCGACCCCAAGCGATCGCAGGCTCTGGCGCAGCATTTTGCGCCGTTGTCCGAAGGCGGCCTGAGTCACCCGTTCGAGCAGCTTGAGCTCGCAGGGAAGCGGCGCCGCGCGCGGCACGAGACGGATGAGGGAGGATGTGACCTTGGGCGGCGGCACGAAGGCGGCGGGGTTCACGTCGAACAAGATCCGCGCTTCGCAACGCCATTGCACCAGGACAGACAATCGCCCGTAGCTCTTTGAGCAGGGGGCCGCAACGATGCGTTCGGCGACCTCGCGCTGGAACATCAGAACGGCGGCATCGAACCACGGCGGCCAAGGCTCGATGGAGAGCCAGCCGACCAGCAGGGCGGTTGCAATGTTGTAGGGCAGATTGGCGACAATACGCACCGGACCTGCGGGAAGCTGCAGCCTCGGATCAAACCGCAGCGCATCGGCTGCGACGATTTTGAGCTGATCCGGATAGAGCGCGGCGATCTCCTGCAGGGCGGCGATGGCGCGTTCGTCGCGCTCTACGGCAATGACGTGCGTGGCCCCGAGCGCCAGCAGCGCGCGGGTCAGCCCGCCCGGCCCGGGGCCGATTTCAAGAACCGTCGCTCCGGCGAGCGGCTCGGCCGCGCGCGCGATGCGGGAAGCGAGGTTAAGGTCGAAGAGGAAATTCTGACCAAGAGACTTTTTGGCGGCAAGACCGTGGCGGCGGATCACCTCGCGCAATGGTGGCAGGCTGTCGAAATCCTCGCTCACGATGCAGCGAGAGGGACTGGCGCGGCGCTCGACCTTGCGCCGGCGAGCCGTGCCGCCAGGCGCAGCGCGGCAACCAGGCTGGTCGGATCGGCGCGTCCGGTCCCGGCAATGTCGAAGGCGGTGCCATGATCCGGCGACGTGCGCACGAACGGCAATCCGAGCGTGACATTGACGGCATGATCGAAGGCAAGCGTTTTGATCGGAATGAGCGCCTGATCGTGATACATGCAGAGCGCCGCGTCGTAGCTCGCGCGCGCGTGTTCGTGAAACATCGAATCCGCGGCCAGCGGACCCTTGGCATCGATGCCCTCGGCGACAAGGCGCGCCACCGCCGGCGCCACGATCGTGCGATCTTCCTCGCCGAGCGTCCCCGCTTCGCCGGCATGCGGATTGAGCCCGGCAATCGCCAGCCGCGGATGCGGAAGCTTAAAGCGCGTCGCAAGATCGTGCGCTACGATACGTCCGGTTTCCACAATGAGCTCGGTCGAAAGGTGCTTGAAGATGTCGCGGAGCGGCAAGTGGATCGTGACCGGCACGACCGCGAGCTCCGGCGACCACAACATCATCACCGGCCGGAGAGAGACGCCGGTGGCTTCCTGCACCAGGGTCGCCAGGAACTCGGTATGGCCGGGCTCGGCAAAGCCCCAATTGTAGAGCACGTTCTTGGCGATGGGATTGGTGACGACGGCTGCCGCCGCGCCAGCCATGACGTCGACGACCGCGCGGCGGATTGAAGCCACCGCGGCCGGCGCGCTTGATGCATCCGGGCGGCCCGGTTCGGCTGTGACCGCGATGTCGAGAGGCAGGACCGGCAACGCCGAACGAAATGCCGCCGCCGCCGCCGCCGCCGTCACGTTGACGATTGGCACGTCGAGTCCAAGTGTCGCAGCCCGCCGCGTAAGAAATTCGGGGTCGCCGACAATATAGAACGGTGGCAGGTCAAGCTCGGCGCGTCGCCGCCAGATCCCCAGCGCGAGATCGGGACCGATCCCGGCCGGCTCGCCGAGCGTTAATGCCAGAACTTGCACGAGCCTGCATCCATGACGCATTCCGGAATATGCCGGCGCGATCCAATCCGCTTCGGAATGGTCTTCCGCAGGGACTGCGCCTGACTAAACAGCTCTATTTGTATTCGATCATCGCTTGGCGGTGCAAATCGGCGAGGTAGCGCTTGGCCTTGGCGCCGAACTTCTTCTCAAACATCTCGTCGCGCAATTTCTTCGCCTCCGGGGTATCGGTTTTGGACTCCTTTTTGGAGCAAATGGCGAACATTTGGATGCCTTCGTCGGTCTGCTCCGGCGGCGTCAGGTGGCCGACCTCGGTATTGTCGAGGATGTCGCGGAGCTGCTGCGGCAGGTCTGCCGAGGATTTGGGTACCGCGTCGCGCACCGCGACCTCCGGCAAACCTTGCGCAAAGGCGATGCCGTCGTTGCAACTCGAGAAGCGGGCCCGCAAAGCGTCGGCTTCGCGTTTACGGGCGTCGTAGGCGGTGGGCGGCGAGCCTCGCGGCACCACGAAAAGGATCGGACGCATGATGTACTCGTAACCCACGTCTTCTTTTTGGTCGGACGGGTGCAGCTTGAGCTCCGCCTCGATGTCGGTGTCGGGAATTTCGAGGCTTGCCTTGTAGCGTCCGCGCACCAGGCTGGTCCAGGCGATCTGAGCTCTCAGCTGCAGCTTTAGGGTCGCTTCGCTGGCGCCGCCGCTTGCCAACATTTGAGTGAGCTTCTGGGCATCCACTCCCATATGGCTGGCCACGCTGGCGTAGGCAGCGTTCACATCGTCATCGGTCGGCACGATGTCGTAGCGCTTGGCCTCGCGCAATTCCAGGATCTGATCGATGAGGCTGTCGATCGCTTCCTGGCGGGTCGGTGGCTTGTGGGTGCTCAATTCCATGAATTTTGAGCGTTGCTGAATATCGAGCGAAGTAATTGGCTCGCCGTTGACCAGCACCACGACTTCTTCCTGGGCCCGGATGGTCGAGACGAAGGCGAACACGGCTGCCGCGGCAAGCACCAAAGCCGTGAGCCGGGCGCTGACTGCAATGTGCGACGTCACTGTGCCGTCTCCCTCGGAGGCGTGGACCCGCCGGCTTGACCGAGCCGCCCGCAAAATTTTGCGACACCAACCCATAGACTCACGGCAAAATTTAGAACGACACGCCCACCGGCGCCAAAACATCGGGCCCCAGCGTGCGCAAGCTGAATTGCAGCATGACCGTGCTGTCCCTGACCGGCGTCGAATTCGCAATAGCAGTATAGGTGTACCCGGTAAGCCAGTTCACGGACAACATGAAGCAGTCGTCAACGTAGCCAAGGCCAAGCCGGGACTGGTCGATCTGGTCGTTGACGATATCGTAGCGGGCGGAACCCAGCGCTATCCAGTTCTCCGTCAACTTGAAAGATGCTCCGGCCAGGATGCCTTCGCGGCGCGTTAGAAAGCCAAGCAGAGGCTGTGCGGCGTAATCGCCATACAGCAACTGGAGCGTCCAGCGATCGAAGTTGGCGCGGCTTTCAAACTCAAGCCGTTGTGGCGTGAACGTCGCCTCGTCGAAACGCCCGCGCGCGGTGAACGAATAAACCTGGTTGGGTTGATAACTCACGCTGCCGACGTAATCCGAGATCGGCTTGTCGAGACCGCTTTCCAGCCCGGTGTTGGTGATGTCGGGAACCGCGAACGAATTCTGGCCGAACAGCTGATAGGATTGTCCGAATATGACGTTCAGCGATCCCGCCCGGTTGACCTGCGCGGTGTATTGGAAGCCGGCGTTCAGCCGGCTGCCGCCCTCGACGCGATCCCAGCCGGAGAATTTATCGATCGAAAACAGGTTCGAAGTGTCGAACACCAGGCTCTGCGCGTCCTCGTTCGGAAATTGGTTGATGCCGGTTTCGTTCGGACGCAGGATCAGCTGGGCGATCGGCTGGATCGTCTGCGTCCCCCACGGTTCCACGTCAACGAACGGATAGCGATACTCGACACCCGCGGCCGGCATGGCGCGCGCGAGTTCGCTTTGGCCGGTGGCGATGAAGTTTGAAACGCCCGGGTCGTTGGTGACGTCGAGCGAAGCTACATCGCCGCGGAATTGGAAGAATGGCATGATCATCTGGCCGTTGTCGGTGATGACCGTGCGCTTCCAATCGAGCTCGGTGGAAGCGCGCGAGTAATCGCCCGGTATGGCCCGCAGCAGACAGCTTCCGGCTACGGCGGTGTCAGCGGTCGCACATGTCCCGCTGGCTGACGCGGTCTGGGTGAGGGCGTCAAACTCGGCGGTCTGCCGCGACAAGCTGGTCAGGTTGAACTTATAGCTGAACTCTCCGCCCAAGATCGGCTGCGCCAGCACGTTCGAATAATCGAGAACGGGATGGATGATCGGAATCTGAGCCTGATTGTCCTGTTGCGAAAAGCCGTAATAGTACATCGAACGGATGTCGAAATAGCTGCGCTCGCCGGTGCCGCTCAGATAAAGCTGCGAAACCGCCTCGGCCGCCACGCCGGTCTGGAAGGGATCGAAGGTGCTGGCAATTTGCTGAATTTGGTAATCGTAGATGAACTGGTTGTCGGTCGCGAGGAAACCGGTCCATCCCCATACCCATTTGTCGTTCAGCGCGAACTGCCCTGCTGTTTGAATAACGCCGCGAAATGTATTCGCGGTCGGACTGTTCGGTCCGTCGCGATCAGCAAAGTATCCGGGGTCCAGCTGAAAAATACCGGCGGCCTTGATCGCGTAAGAGCCGTTGAGGAGACGGTGTCTCCATTCGCCCTCGACTAACGCCCCCTGTTTTGTCGTCAGCAAGGTTCCGAAGGTGAGGTCGTAATTGGGCGCCAGCGCCCAGAAATATTTGGGTTCGATGCCATAGCCCAATTGCGAGCTCTCGACCAGGTCAGGAAAAAGAAAACCGCTCTTACGCTTCACAGTCGGATCGGGCGCCGACATGAACGGGACGTAGGCGAGCGGTACTCCGAAAAATTCGATGCGAGCGTCCTCGAAATAAAGCATCTTCTCACCCTCGTCGTGGATGATCCGCGCCGCTTGGACCTGCCACAGCGGCGGTTTTTTCGGATCGTCCTTGCAGGGTTCGCAAGCCGTATAGACGCTATTTTGCAGTACGGTGTAATTGCCTTTGGCGCGATCGGCGCGCGCCGCGGCAAATCGCGTATCGTCGGGTGTTTCCAGCCGCAGCGAATCGACGAAGCCGTCGCGGAAATCGTCGCTCAAATCGAGGGTCTGGCCGTAAGTGATCTTGCCATCCGGCTCGGTCAGCCGGACGTTGCCCTGGGCGCGCAGGCGTTTGGTTTTTTGGTCGTAGATGACCTGATCGGCCTCGATGGTGGCGCCGCCGTAGTAGATCTGCACGTTGCCGACGGCGGCGACCGTATTGTTGGTGTAGTCGTATCTGATTTCGGTCGCTTGCACGAGCATGGGCGCGTTGGAGGGCGGCGCCGGCTTTTTCGGCTGCGGCGGCCGCGGGGGGAAATGCATGAGGTTGCCGGCCTGCTGGGCGAACAGCGGCGCAGGCAAGAATGTCGATCCGATGGCGAACGCCAGCAGCGCAGCAAGCGCCGTTGCACCAACGCGAACGCTACTACCAAGGCCGCAACAGAGAACGCTACGCGTACTCGCCACTAGCCGTCCTCCTGGAACAAAAGCGCGACGAATCCGGTCAGGCCTCCGACAACGACCGGAATCCACGCCGCGGCCATCGGCGGCATGAGTTCCGCTCTGCTCATGTCGTCGGTGATTTTCTGCAGGACGAACAGCAGAAATCCGGCGGTGATGCCGCTCAGCACCATTTTTTGGACGCCGCCGAAGCGAAAGAAGCGCAGGCTGACGGATGCCGCGAGCAAGACCATCGCGGCAAGCAGAAACGGCCGCGCCAGGAGCTGCTGATATTGCAGGCGATAGCCGGCGGCGCCGAGCCCGGCGCGATCCGCGAGATCGATATAAGTGGGCAATTCCCAAAACGGCACGGTCTCGGGCGTTGCAAAGCTTTCACGTACCTGTTCAAGCGTCAGGTTGGTGGGAACGCGATAGCTGTCTTCGACGTCGGGCGCCTTGCCGCTGGCATAGATACGGGCGTCTTGGAGCTGCCAATGCCCCTGCTCCAGGGTGGCGCTTTGCGCCTCGATCCGCTGCTGGAAGTGACCGTCACGATCGAAGGTGTAGATGGTGACGCCGCCGAGTTGGGCGCCCTGCTCGCGGCTGGAGCTGGCATTGATGATGGCCGCACCGTCGGCGCTTTTTTGGCGGACCCAGAATCCGCTGGTGCTTTCCTGCAACGCCGACATGTTTTCACCCAGCATGTCGGCTTCGAGACGTTTCGAGCGCTCGTGCAGAATGGCGGCGATGGGATTGTAGACGGTGGTGGCTACGGCGCCGAAGATGAAGGCCGCAATCATCGCGGGAGCGACGAATTGCCAGGCGGAAATTCCGGCCGACCGCGCCACGACGAGTTCGAGCCGCCGCGACAGCGTCAGGTAGCATGACATGGCACCGACCAGGACCGAGAACGGCATGATCCGTTCGGTGAGCTGCGGCACGCGGTACATGGAAATCTTGGCGAGCACCCAAGCCGTGGCGTTAGGCCAATCGGCGCCGCGGCGCATCAGTTCGATGTAGTCCATCATTGCCGCCAGAGCCACGACACCGATGAACGAGCCGACGACGGACGTGAGGAATCGCATTCCGAAGTAGCGCGACAGCGTACCGGTGATCATGGGCTGCCTCATCAGCTCGTTGCCCGTGCGATGCGTTCACCGATCGCGGTCGCGAGCCTCGACACCGCCACGGCCGGCTCCACAGCCTGGCCGCGGGAGATCTGCCACAAGCCCGCGGCGATCGCGCCAAATATCGCGACATATTGCACGGCGAGGACGGCCGGCACGCGTACGCCGACGATCACGCTGACGAAGCCGACGAGACGCAGCAGCGAGACGGCGCCGATCATCCCCAACAGCGCCAGCGTGCGGCTTTGCCGCGTGGTCTGCGGTGGCCCGAGGAAAGCAAAGGCAAGAATGACGAAGGCGAACGGATAGAGCGGAGTGGACAGCCGATCATGCAGTTCCGAACGATATTGATCGGGCTGCGTTGCGTAGAGCGTATCGTCGGCCCGCGGCCACATCAGTTCCCAGAGGTATTTCTCGCGCACGGTATAGACGACATTTTGCGTGGCGCCGGCGAATTGCGACAGGTCGAACGGATAGCGGTCAAAGGTAACGATGCGAGGGTCGCGCTGTCCGGCTTCGAGACGTTGAATGCTGCCGCCTTGCAGGACCAGGAACGATGCCTTGTCGTTCTTCACGATCTCGCCTTGCTCGGCGAGATAGGTGGCATGAACGTTGGGATCGCGGCGGTCGTCGACGAAGATGCCAACCAGGAGGCCGTTCGGCCGCCGGTCGGCGATGTGGAAGGTCAGATTCCCGCCCACCGTAGTGAAACGGCCCGGCTGCACGATATTGGTCAGGATGTCGGCGCGCACCTGGGCGCCCCAGTCGCGCAATTCACGCAACGCCCGTGGCGAGACATAGGCGGCAATGGCGGCGACCAGGAGCGAGACGACCAGCGCAGCCGCAAGGAAGGGTCGCAACAGCCGCCACGGCGACACGCCGGCCGCATTCATCACGATGATCTCAGAATCCGTAGCAAGCTTGTTGAGGACGTGCGCCGCTGCCATGACCAGCGCGATCGGCGCCAGCATCATGATCAGGAGCGGAACGATCATCCCGGTGATGCCGACGAAGACCAGCATCGTTTGGCGCTGGCTGGTGATCAGGTCGAAATCGCGCATCGCCTGCGTGAACCAGATCACGACGGTCAGGCTGACGAGGATGATCAGGAACGCGCCCATCGTGGCGCGAAACATATAGCCGCCGATCGACCCCATCGGACTGAACTTCCCCACTGACGGCCAACCCGCGAGCGGCGTCGCGCCGCCGACGCCGCTTCCCGAGAGCCGCTCTCCCCAACGCAAGTAATTTCATGCTTTCACAAAGTGGCTTCGCCAAGGCAAAGCTATTGAACATGCACACTAAAGCGTTAATACGCGCGTTTGATAAAGGCGGCGCGCAACGGTCCCGATTTTGGCAGAAAAGGCCACTTTGCACGGTTGGCCGGTCCGGTTCATAACTTGCAGACCCCAACGCGGCCACCCGAGCCGCAAAAGACCGAGCCAAAGGACGCTCCATGGCCGCCGCCCTCAAATTTAATTTCACCTCGTTCACCCGCCCACACGGCGTTCTTGTTGTGTTCTGCGCAGACAATCTCAAATTCGGTCCGGCGACCCAACGGGCGCTGGCGCCGCTCGGAGATCTCGTTCGCCGGGCGGCTGCAGCCGACCGCTTTACCGGCAAAAGTGGCGCGAGCCTCGATATCGTTGCCCCGTCCGGCCTCAATGTGCCGCGTCTCGTGGTGATGGGCATCGGCAAGGAAAGCGAGCTGAAATCCCGCGATATCGTCAAGTTCGGCGGCATCGCCATGGGAAAGGTGCCGACCGCCGCAACAAACGCCACGATCTTTGCGGAATTCGGCGCAGGCGCGCTGAAGGCCGATCAGGTCGCCGAGCTGGCGCTTGGGGCACGGTTGCGAGCCTATACGTTCGATCTCTACAAAACCAAACGCAAGGAGGAAGAGGAGCGGCCTGGCAAAGTCGAGCTCAACTTCGCCTGTGCCAATGCGGCATCGGCGGAGAAGGCCTGGGCGCAGCAGCTGGCGATTGCCGACGGCGTCGTGCTCGCCCGCGATCTCGTCAACGAACCCGGCAATGTACTCTATCCTGGAGAATTCGCCCGACGCGCCACGAGTCTGACCAAGCTCGGGGTTGGCGTCGAAGTGCTCGACGTCGCGGCGATGCGGAAGCTCGGTATGGGTGCGCTGCTCGGCGTCGGCCAGGGCTCGGCGCATGAGTCGAAGCTCGTCGTCATGCGCTGGAACGGCGGCAAGCGCGGCGTCGAACCGGTCGCGTTCATCGGCAAAGGCGTCTGCTTCGATTCCGGCGGCATCTCGATCAAGCCAGCTCAGGGAATGGAGGACATGAAGGGCGACATGGCCGGCGCCGCCTGCGTGGTCGGCCTGATGCACGCGCTCGCGGCGCGCAAGGCCAAGATCAATGCCGTCGGCGCTATCGGCCTCGTCGAGAATATGCCCGACGGCAAGGCGCAACGGCCGGGCGACATCGTCAAGACGATGTCGGGACAAACAATCGAAATCATCAATACCGATGCCGAAGGCCGTCTCGTCCTCGCCGACGTGCTGCACTACGTCAACAAGCGCTTCAAACCGAAATTTATGATCAATCTGGCGACGTTGACGGGCGCCATTATTGTCGCTTTGGGCCAGGAATATGCCGGCATGTTCTGCAACGACGATAAGCTCGCCGAGCGATTGACCAAGGCCGGCGAGACGGTCGGAGAACGGGTGTGGCGGATGCCGCTCGGCCCCGAATACGACAAGATGATCGATTCGAAGTTCGCCGACATGAAGAATACCGGCGGCCGCTGGGGCGGCGCGATCACCGCGGCGCAGTTGCTGCAGCGTTTTGTCAATAAGACGCCATGGGCGCACCTCGACATCGCTGGCACCGCGATGGGATCGCCGCAAACCGATATCAACAAGAGCTGGGCTTCCGGCTGGGGTGTGCGGCTTCTCGAGCGACTGGTCGAAGACTATTACGAGCGCTGAGCGCGCTCGATGACCGAGATTCTCTTTTACCATCTCAAAGGTCAGACGCCGGAGCAGGTGTTGCCGGCGTTGCTTACGAAATCACTTGAACGCGGCTGGCGGGTCGTGGTGCAGGCGTCTTCCGACGAGCGCGTCGAGGCGCTGGACGCCCATTTGTGGACCTGGCGTGACGATGCCTTTCTGCCGCACGGGACTTGGCGCGACGCCGAAGCTGCGGAGCAGCCGATCGTGCTCACCATCAGCGACGAAAATCCCAACGGCGCAGCGGTCCGCTTCCTGATCGACGGCGCAAGCCTCGCCGGCGATGCCGCAGCCTATGAGCGCGTCGTGTTGCTGTTCGACGGCGACGATCCGGATGCGCTCGAAGCCGCACGTGCGCGTTGGAGCGAAGCCAAAGCGACCGGTGCCGAGGTGACTTATTGGCAGGCCGATGAGAAGGGCCGCTGGCGTCGCCAAGGGTGAGGCCGAACGGCTTCAATATTGGCGCAACCAAGTCTACTACCATATTGAAACTATGTAACTTTTCTGGTCTTAAGCATAAGCTTTGGCGGGTGGTTTAAACGTCCCTTTTCGGCACTATATTTTTTGCTCGATCGCTAATTGGGATGCTATAATTAGTTCCATGAACAAACATTCAGTGAAAAAGAAACGGCCCGCCAAAGCGGGCACCAAAACGAGCCGGAGTGCAACTCCTCGCAAGGCGCCTTCGCGTGCCGTCGCCGCCGTCCGCAAGCCCTCCGCGACGCGGCAGTCGGCGCGCAAGCCAGAGTCGCTGAGCGCAGCAAGAGTTGCCACGGCGACGGTGGAAGTGGCGACCGTGACGGTCGCGCAGGTCGCCGCGTTGGCTCCGGGCTTGAAGACACACAAATATCGCGTTGGCCAAACTGTGTTTTACACGTCGAGTCCGATCAGCCGGCCCGGCGCGAGTGGCAGTTACCAGGTCGTCCGGCTGCTACCGTCCGACGGCGACGATTATCAATACCGGATCAAGAATCCCGGCGAGGCGTTCGAACGCGTCGCCAAGGAGAGTCAGCTCGAACTCGAGCATTGACCCTTCCGTTGCGCTGCTGGCGCCAGAATCTTTGCCGCGCCATACTCCCGCCTCGGCAAGCGGCATAATTGTGTGCTTTTGAGGTGGTTGATGTTCGGCGTCGATCCCGACATCGGAAGCTCGGCGTTGCGCTTGTGGGTCGCGGCCGGATCGGCGGCGCTGCTCGTCTTTATTTGCGCGCTGGCTTTCGATTGGACCCGCACACGAACGCTGGCGCGGGTCGGCGTCGTTGTCCTCGGAGCGGTGCTCGGTGCAAGCTTGGCTTGGGCGTTCCTCGATGCCGCCTCGTTTCGCGACCGTAGCGCCGAGCGACGTGCGCTCGAGGCGCGTGCGGCCGGCCTCAATGCCGAAAGTCTCGCCCCGGGTTCTCCGTTGGCATGCTTGAACGGCTTGGCGGGTGACGATGTCGAGGCGGCCTGCGAAAAGGCGCTGTTCGCCGCGCCTTCGACCGTGGCCAGCGCCACCTCCTATGTTGCCGCGCGTTTTGCCCTGCTTGCCGACATGGTAGCCTACACCAAGCGCGGCGGCGGCGGCATCAATAGCACGTTGCTGCCATTGCGACGCTCGCTCGAGTCGGATCGCTTCGGCTTCGTGGCCCACACGCTCGCCGTCGCCGACCGCTGCAGCAGCGATCACTGCGAGGCGCTGGCGCTTTTGGACAATCCGGGCCAAGTGCGCGCGAATTTGAGCGGGCAAACGCTGGAACGCTATCTCGATCATTATCTGCCGGTGTGGGCGAAGGGGCCCGATGTTCCGGTGGCTGACGCAACGTCCACGTCCGCCCTTCAGCCGGGCACGCCGCCACCGCACAAGATGGTTAATATCGACTTTCCCAGCGCGGCCTCGATCCCGGCCATCAGCATCATGAATCCGGAACCCGCGGGGCCACCGGCCGCCGCCGCCATCGCCTCTGCGACGGCCGGCGAAGCCAAAGCGCACGAAGCGCCGCCTCACGAAGCACCGGCAGCCACGCCGCCGCCGCGGCACGCGCGCAAGCCTGCGGCCGCTCCACCCGCACAAACCTCGGCGGCCGCGCCACCGGCACCGGGCGTCGACCCGATCTGGCTGCCGCAGAGCCAGCCGAGCACAATGCCTGCCGCATCCCCGCCCGCCGCGACGACGAGCAATGCGGCCCCGGTGCAGCTCAATCCATTTGAGCCGCCACCGCAGGGGAGCACCGGGCCGGCGCACGCGCAATGAGTTGAAACCGGCCGCGTTAGGCGATCTGATGCGCTCGCCATGTTTCGCTCCATCCTCATCGCCAACCGCGGCGAAATCGCCTGCCGTATCGCGCGTACCGCCAAGCGCCTTGGGCTGCGCACGATAGCGGTCTATTCCGCCGCGGACGCCGGCGCGTTGCATGTGCGATCGTGCGATGAGGCCTACTTCATCGGCGGCGCCGAGCCGCGCGACAGCTATTTGTCGGTCGAAAACCTGATTGCGGTGGCGCGGCAGGCTCGGGCGGAATGCATTCACCCGGGCTACGGCTTCCTGTCCGAAAACGCTGACTTTGCCGAGGCCTGCGAAAAAGCCGGCATCGTCTTCGTCGGGCCGCCCGCGGCGGCCATTCGCGCAATGGGACTGAAGGATCGCGCCAAGACTCTGATGGAGAAGGCCGGCGTCCCGGTCGTGCCGGGATTCCATGGCGAACGCCAGGACGTCAAATTCCTCAAGGAGAAGGCCTACGAAATCGGCTATCCGGTGCTGATCAAGCCGGCGGCTGGCGGCGGCGGCCGCGGCATGCGCCGGGTCGACAAACACGCCGATTTCGAGATCGCGCTCGAAGGCGCAATCCGTGAGAGTCAGTCCGCGTTCGGCTCGGGCCGGGTCCTGATCGAAAAGTATGTGGCCGCGCCCCGCCATATCGAAATCCAGGTTTTTGCCGACCGGCATGGCAATGTCATTCATCTCGGCGAGCGCGACTGCTCGCTGCAGCGCCGGCATCAGAAGGTGATCGAGGAAGCGCCCGCGCCCGGCATGACCGCGGAATTGCGCGCGCGGATCGGCGCTGCAGCAGTCGCTGCGGCCCAGGCGGTGGATTATCGCGGCGCTGGCACCGTCGAATTCGTCGCCGACGGCAGCGAAGGATTGCGGGCCGACGCCGTCTGGTTCATCGAAATGAATACCCGGCTCCAGGTCGAGCACCCAGTCACCGAGGCGATCACCGGCGTCGACCTGGTCGAATGGCAATTGCGCATTGCCGCCGGCGAAAAGCTGCCGCGCACGCAAGGGCAAATCCGCCTCGACGGCCACGCCGTCGAGGCGCGCGTCTATGCCGAGGATCCCGAGCACGATTTTCTGCCGTCGACCGGCACGATCGTGGCGCTGGAACTGCCCAGCGACATCCGTATCGACACCGGCGTCGAAGCCGGCGGGCAAGTCACGCCCTATTACGATCCGATGATTGCCAAGCTCATCGCGCAGGCGCCGACTCGGCAGGCCGCGCTCGATCGGCTTTCGCATGCGCTCGATCGTACGGTGATCGCGGGCGTGCGCAGCAACATCGCCTTCCTTGCCAATTTATGCCGCGCCGACGAATTCCGGCGCGGCGCGGTCGATACCGGCCTTATCGATCGCAATCTGCCACGGCTGGGTGCTGTGCCGCAGCCACGCGACAATGGGGCGGCCGCGCTTGGCGTTGCACATCTGCTCAACGCCGCGGCTGCGAATGAAGCCCAAAGTGTCGACGATTCGGCGCCATCGGAGTCCCCCTGGGACAGCGGCGACGGCTTTCAGCTGGGCGGCGTGCGGTCGACTTCGATCCCGATTGTGATCGACGGCGAGAATGCCGATGCTACCCTCACCTACGCAAAAGACGGCGCTCAGGTTGCGGTGGATGGTGCTGATCCGGCGACTGACGCGAAAGTCTTCGCCGCGGGTCATGATGCTTACGTCGTGCGCGGCGGCCGCCAAACCCGTATTCAGATCCGCGATTTTGCCGTACCGAGCGCGTCGGCGAGCGCCGGCGACGGCGTCATCAAAGCGCCCATGCACGGCAAGGTACTGGAGGTGCTCGCCGCCGTAGGCGACCGCGTCGCATTCGGTCAACGTCTTGCCGTGATCGAGGCGATGAAGATGGAACACACGCTGCGCGCGCCGTTCACCGGCATCGTGACGCAAGTTCCTGTGCGTACCGGGGCTCAAGTTGTGGAAAGCGCGCCGGTCATGGTGCTAGAGCCGATCCCGGAAAGTCCGGACGACATAAAGTAGGATTATGCCGCTTCATCTCATCAAGCTTTGCGTCGGTTGCGACTCAGTGCGCGATCTCGAGGACTGGATCGCGCAGAAGCTCAAAGCCAAGCGCAAAACTGGCGAAAAACCCGAGCACATCCACCGAACGCGCATGGTGCCCAAGCGCGCTGCCGAACTCACCGACGGCGGTTCGCTTTATTGGGTGATCCGCGGCGAGGTCATGTGCCGGCAGCGCCTTCGCGACGTGCGGCCGTTCCGCGACAAGGGCGGCATCGGCCGTTGCGGCCTTGTGCTCGATCCCAACGTGATTTTGGTCGAGCCACGGCCCTATCGTGCATTCCAGGGCTGGCGCTACCTGGCGGCGAACGACGCCCCGCGCGACCTCGATAAAGCGGTCAAGGGCGCTGCCGCCATGCCGGAGACTTTGCGCCGCGAGTTGCGCGAACTCGGCCTGATTTGAGCGGTTGCGCGCCCGTGGTTTCGTGTCTGCCATGGCGCTAGCCAAAGCGATCACGTAAAATCCGTCCAGACCGCGATAATACGGTTTGGAGCAAGAAGAATGATCATTGGCAGCGAGAAAGACGTCACCAACGCGGTGCTCAAGGAATATGAGCGCATCAAAAATCCGCGGCTGCGCGAGATCGTGGCGGCGCTGGTCCGTCACCTGCACGAATTCGCCCGCGAGGTGAGGCTGACCGAAGAAGAATTCCAGGCCGCCATGGCCTACATCGTCGCCCTCGGCAAGAAGACCACCGAGACCCACAACGAAGCGGTGCTGATGTCCGGCTCGTTGGGCTTTTCGACCCTGATCTGCCTCCTCAACAACGGCAATCGCGGCCAGACCGAGACCGACGCCAATCTGCTCGGACCGTTCTGGCGCATGGATTCGCCGCCGACCAAGAACGGCGACACCATCATCCGCTCGCCGACGCCGGGACCGGTGCTGTTCGTCGATGCCTGGTTCCGCGACACCGCGGGCAAGCCGATCGTCGGCGCCGAGGTCGACGTCTGGCATTCCTCGACGGAAGGCTTTTACGAGAACCAGGATCCGGTGCAGGCCGACATGAATCTGCGCGGCAAGTTCACCACCGACAAGGACGGCCACATCAGTTTCCGCAGCGTCAAGCCCGCCGGCTATCCGATCCCAATCGACGGCCCGGTCGGCGAGCTGTTGCGCGCGGCCGGCCGGCACAATATGCGCCCGGCGCATCTGCACTTCCTCACCTACAAGCCGGGCTTCAAGACTCTGATCTCGCAAATCTACGATCCCGAGGACAAGAACATCGAGACCGACGTGCAGTTCGGCGTCACCCACCATCTGATCGGAAATTACGTCAAGCATGATGAACCATGCACGCGCGCCGCCGACGTCAAGGCGCCGTGGTATTCGATCGAGCACACTTTCATCATGGAAAGCGGCACCGCGCGCTTGCCGCGGCCGCCGATCAGCGGCAAGGCGCAAGGCGAGCGTCCGGAGATTCCGCATCTCGAAGCGGTGTGAAGCTCGGTATTCCCCGCTACGGCGGCAAGACGAACAGAAAACGGGAGGTGGTTTCATGAAGCGAAGAACCCTGCTCAAGGGCATGGCCGCGGCCGCGGCAGGCGGTCTATTGGCCCGCCCGGCGATTGCCGCGGATACACCGCTGAAAATCGGCTGCAGTCTGCCGTTGACGGGCGCCGGCTTTACCGCCGTGGGCCGTGAGCTCACCGGCGCGCTGAAGGTCTATATGCAGCAGCACGGCGACACCGTTGCCGGCCGCAAGATCGAGCTCATCATTCGCGACGATGCCGGCGTGGCCGACAACGCGCGCAGGCTGGTTCAGGAGATGATCGTCAACGATAAGGTCGACATCGTCGGCGCCGGCATCACGCCCTGCACCTTGGCGATCGCCCAGCTCGTGACCGAGGCCAAGAAGGCGACCTTCTGCATGAGCTCTGGCGCTTCGATCACGACGACCAAGTCGCCGTATTTCGTGCGTGCCGGCTTCATCATCGCGCCCCAGGCCTGGACCCTTGCCGAATGGGCGATCAAGAACGGTTCCAAGCGCGTGGTCACCTTGGTCAATGACTGGGCGCCCGGGACGGAGGCGGAGACCGCTTTCAAGACCCGCTTCGGCCAGGTCGGCGGCACGATCCTGGATTCGATCCGCATCCCGCTGGCCAGCCCGGACTTCGCGCCGTCGCTGCAACGTATCGCCGACCTCAAGCCGGACACGGCTTTCATCTATTTCCCCGGCCCGCTGGCGCCGGTCTTCACCAGGCAGTTCCAGGAGAAGGGACTCGGCCAATCGGGCATCAAAGTCATCGGTCCGGGCGACCTCTGCGATGACGACAGCCTCAACAATGCCGGCGATCAGATGATCGGGTTGATCACCGCTGGGCCGTATTCGGCGGCGCATAATTCGGCGCTGAACAAGACCTATGTCGCCGATTTCCAGAAGACTGTCGGTGAACGCCCGGATTTTGCATCACTCGGCGCCTATGACGGGCTTCATATGGTTTACGAGGCGCTGAAGAAGACCGACGGCGATGCCGATGCCGACAAATTGGTTGCCGCCATGAAGGGCATGGCTTGGGAAAGCCCACGCGGGCCGATTTCGATCGATCCGGCGACCCGCGACATCGTCAGCAACATCTATATCCGCAAGGTCGAAAAGATCGACGGACAGCTCTGGGCCACCGAGTTCCAGACTTTCCCGAATGTGAAAGACCCGATGAAGAGCGCGTGAAGTCGCTAAACCCCACGATTATCAATCAACCGCGTTTTGCCGATGCGCGCCGCCACGAGGAGTCGGATCGACGCGGACGCTGGCGCGGCGAGGCGGGCCAGCGTCTCGGCGTTGCGTGCTTCGAGGTAATCGAGCTTAAAGCCGGCCTTCGCAATCGCGGCGCGGCCGTCCTCCAGCACAGCCTCGACCGGACCGCCGGCCTCGATCCGGCCGGCGCACGCCTTGAGCACGCGATAGAGCGTCGGCGCCGCGGCGCGCTCATCCGGCGCGAGGTAGCGGTTGCGCGAGGATAGCGCGAGGCCATCCTTCTCGCGCACGACCGGCGCGCCGACGATACGGGTCTTTAGCCCCAGATCGCGGGCCAGCCGGGTGACCACTTTGAGCTGCTGGTAATCTTTCTCGCCGAATAGCGCGATATCCGGCTCGCTTTGGATCAAAAGCTTGGCGACAACAGTTGCTACGCCCGCGAAGAAATGCGGGCGGAAGGCGTCTTCAAGGCCGACGATGGCCGGTCCCTCGGGCACAATGCGGGTGGCAAAGCCTTCCGGGTACATGGTTTCGACCGACGGCGCCCAGACGAGGTCGGCCTTCAGGTCTTTAAGCGCGGCAAGATCGGCGGACCAGGTACGCGGATAGGTGCTTAAATCTTCGTTCGGCGCGAACTGCGTCGGGTTGACGAAGATGGAGACAATGACCCGGTCGGCGCGGGCTTGCGCGATCTTCACCAGCGAAAAATGGCCGGCATGCAATGCGCCCATGGTCGGCACCAGCGCGATGCTGCGCCGCCGCATGTGCAATTCGGCAATCGCGCGGCGTAAGTTCGGCAATGTGCGTATGACGTGCGGATGACGTTTGGTTTTTCCGAGTTTCATCTTCACCCGTTGCAGCGCGGGCACACCCGTTACGATTTCGGCGGCGCACGCGCGGTTAATGATTAACTTCGCAGGCCCGATGCTGTATCTTGACCGCACGCGTTGCAACCCGGAGAAGTGTGAGTAACCCGAGGGTCGCGTCCGTCATGTTGATGCAGGCTGATGTCGGCAGGCCGTCTTCGGCGCATGTCATCGTCCTTGGCAATGAAAAAGGCGGCTCCGGCAAATCGACGACGGCCATGCATGTCGCCGTCGCGCTGTTGCAGGCCGGCCAGCGCGTGGCGACCATAGACCTCGATTCGCGGCAGAAAAGCTTCACTCATTACGTGGAAAATCGCCGCGATTGGGCGCGGCGCGCGGGCGTCAAGCTCGACGTCCCGGCGCATTATTGCGTCGCCCGCGGCTTCGGCATGCGGCTCGACGAAATCGAAGCCCAGGAATTCGCGGCCTTTGCCGAGGCCGTCAGTGCGGTCGAACAAACCCACGATTTCGTCGTCATCGATACCCCGGGTAACGATTCCTACCTGATGCGGCTGGCGCACTCGATGGCGGATACGCTGATCACGCCGTTGAACGACAGCTTCGTCGACTTCGACGTGCTCGGCACGATCGACCAGGGCACGTTCGAAGTGGCCGGTGTCAGCCACTATGCCGAGATGGTGCGTGAGGCGCGGCGGCAGCGCCGCCTGGTCGACGGCGGCCTCACCGACTGGATCGTGGTGCGCAACCGGCTTTCCACGCTCGGTTCGCGCAACCGCCGGCTGGTCGGGGAGGGGGTCGAGGGCTTGGCCAAGCAGCTCGGCTTCCGCCCCGTCGATGGCTTTGCCGAACGTGTCGTCTACCGCGAATTCTTCCCCCGCGGGCTGACCGCACTCGACGATCTCACTGAGGATACGCTCGGCTCGCGTCCCGGAACTTCGCATGTGACGGCCCGCGACGAGGTGAAGCTCTTGATCGATGCGCTCCGCCTGCCGATCGACGAACGCGGCAAGCGCCGCGCCGCAGCCCGCGCCGAATGGATCGCCGCCGCCGACAAGCCGCTCGAGACCCACGATCTGTTGGCCGATTGAGGCTATCAGCGTCTGCGCGCAGGCGGGCCGTATAGGGA